>Ga0210407_10000277_pt1 | contig 61903 bp, 54 predicted proteins | sample IncBWC27MmetaG_FD_150860 | JGI IMG/M metagenome (GOLD analysis project Ga0210407, IMG submission 150860) | Forest soil microbial communities from Barre Woods Harvard Forest LTER site, Petersham, Massachusetts, United States - Inc-BW-C-27-M | ecosystem: Environmental > Terrestrial > Soil >...
AAGAAAGCCTGGCCGCCGGTTCCATCGGTGAGTGTGTTCAAGTTCCCCTGGCCGATATTTATGCCGCCTGTGACACGTCCCGCGCGGCCGACAGCGTTCACAAAAATCGCGTGCAGAATAATGCCGGCTTGTTGCGCCCTCTCGACAGTCTTGGTGACGTCGGGACTGAATCGCTCGCGCCGGAGCCGATCGAACCCGTCGGAAATGACCAGGATTTCCCTACGCGCGCCGGAGACCGGCCACCCGCCAATCAAACCCATCAGCGAATTAAAAATGCTGGAGTTGGCTCCAATCATGCCCCGAGGCATGCGCAACGCGTTGGCTGCGGCATCGTGATCCGGCCCGAATGGAGAGGACTGCTCGACCGCGCCATCATTGGCGTAGAAGATGCCTACGCTGGTGGATTTGGGCAGAGCTTTGATGAAGCTGCGCAAGTCGTCCCACTGCTTGGCCACATCGCGACGATCGGCGTCGTCAATGACGATGGCGAGCTCCAGGCCGGCTCTATCGCCCTGCGCCGGCACCCAATTGAGAACGTCCTTGCGCGTTTGGCCTTCGCGCACGACCACATCATCTTTGCCGATGGCAGGAGGCGGAGTAAATTTAGGCCCGAGCACGGTGACCACAGTGCTTACGGGCGCGGTGTTCGAGGATTCACCCTGGGCCTGCGCCGCAGGAGCAAGCGCCAGGAACACGAGCGCGAAACCTACGAAGCAGGTCCCCAACCATCGGCGATGATTGCGCATGCGCGCCTCCTCAGTGAATGAAACCGCAGCTCTGGCCTCCGAAGGAACAGATTGGGGCTGGGACAAAACGCAGAGTGGCAACTGTACGGGTGGATGTGCGGACGTGTCAAGCGGGGGAGCGCGCCGGGGTGGGCGGGTGCGCAATCAGGCGGCTGGCTGGGCCGCGCTAGTAAACCAGGGTGAGCTTCTTGCGGCGCTCCACCCACTCTTCGCTGGCGAAAATCCGCGGGGTCAACTCAATCAGCCGCGGCAACATGTTGAAGACCGCCACCGGACCCCAGTCCGTGCCTTTGCGGGTGCGAAAGCCCTTGCGATTCAGCTCCTCGGCAACTTTGACGATGGAAATGTCCTGAATGATCAACTCCATCATGCTGAGCAGGCATTTCATCTCGTCGGAATCCTCGGCCAGGTGGCCGCAATCCTCGGCAACGTGCACGCCGTATGGTGCTTCCTGAAGTTCTGGTGCGGGCGACGGTGCGGCCCCTTCCATTTCCCGTTCCCACTCGACCGCGGCCAGCCGCCAGCCGGCGCGTTCGCGTTGCTTGATGTATTCCGGGTCCAGAGAGCCTGCTACCGCTTCACGCACTCGCTCAAGTTCCGCCATGGTGACTCCTTTCTTTGAAAACGTGATTTGTGACCGGGTCCTTCACTTTCATTCGTACCGCAGCGCGACGATCGGATCGACGCGCATGGCCCGCCGCGCCGGAATGCAGCAGGCGACAACAGCCACACAACACAACAGCACCGCCACAGCCACAAATGTGGCAGGGTCAAGACTGCTCACGCCAAACAGTTGGCTCTGCATCAGGCGAGCCAGCGCCAACGAGCCCGCGAGACCGATCGCGATTCCCGCCAGCGCCAGCCGTGCGCCAAACCCTACAATCAGCCCGAATACATCACCGCGTTGGGCCCCCAGGGCCATGCGAATTCCCATTTCGTGCGTGCGCAGCGAGACCGTATAAGCCATCACGCCGTAAATACCGACGGCCGCAAGGAGCAGGGCCAAGCCGCCAAACAGCGCGAGGAGCAGCGTGGAAAATTTGCGACTTGCAAGAGATTCAGAAAAATAAGCGGCCAGCGGCTTCACGTTGTAGACAGGCTGATCTGAATCGAGCGATTGAATTGCGCTTACCGCCGCGGTTGCCAGCGACATCGGCAGCGGTTTCGTTCGCGCCAAGATAGTCATCGTGTTGAATGGATATTGCGCCGCCGGCGCAAACACTTCGGGCAACTCCGGCTGATCAGTACCCTCCTGATGAATATCGCTGACGATCCCGACGATTTCGCGGAAGGGCACATCATCTTTGGGCCAACCCTGCTTGATGCGTTTTCCAATGGGATTTCCGTTTGGCCACCAGCGCTTGGCCATGGTTTCGTTGATCAAGACGACCGGAGCGGACTTCTGTGTATCGGCGTCCGTGAATCCCCGCCCGGCGAGAACCGGCGTATGAATTGTTTCGAAGTAGTGCGGCTCGGCGATATTGAAAACAGCGCTGGGTAATTCAGCCTGAGGCGGGACCGGGCGATCGTCGAAAACGAATACCGAGTCCCAACACTCGCCCCCCAGCGGCGGACACATCACGGCGCTGGCGGACTCAACTCGGGGGAGATTACGGACGCGTTCAACGGCTTGATTCATGAAGGTGACCCAAGTGGGTTTTTCCTTGTATTTGGCGAGGGGCAAATTCACGTCGAGGGCCAGGACGTGGTCGGCGCGAAAGCCTGGGTTCACGGCCATCGCTTTGAGAAGGCTGCGAATCAGCAGCCCCGATCCGATCACCAGGACAACCGCGAGCGAGACCTCGGAAATCAGAAGCACGGCACGTAATCGCTGGCGATGGCGGCCGGGAGTGGCGCTGCGTCCGCTCTCACGAAGGGAGGTGTTCACGTCGGCGCGCGAGGCCTGGAACGCCGGAGCAAGGCCGAAAAGAGTGCCGGTGAGAAAAATGACCGCAAGAGTGAACGCGAATACCTCGCGGTCCACTTCTGTGTCCGCGAGCCGCGGAATGTCTTGAGGAGCGATGCGAAGCAGAGGACCGATGGCCCAAACGGCGATGAGCAGGCCTAAAATTCCCCCGAGCAAAGAGAGCAGCAGACTTTCCGTGAGGAGTTGCCGCACTATGCGACCGCGTCCTGCGCCGATGGAAGCCCGAATGGCAAACTCGCGCTGACGAGCGGCGGCGCGAGCCAGCAGCAAGTTGGCCATGTTGACGCAGGCGATGAGCAACACGCAGGCGACGGCGCCGAGAAGCAGGAGCAACGCGGGCCGGATTCCCGAGACGCGCGACTCATAGAGCGGCGTAATAATCGCGCCTTCACCGCTGTTGGTCTCCGGATACTGCTGCTCCAACCGTTTCATGATCGTGTCGAGCTCCAAGCGCGCCGCTGAGACAGGAACACCCGGGCGAAGGCGTGCCAGGGCGGTAAGGCCCTGGTGGTTGCCACGATTGAGGTAGGACGGAAGCTTGGCTCTAAGCCCGATAGGCGTATACAGATCAATCTTCAGCTGGAAGAATTTGAAGTCGGGCCGAAGGACGCCGACGATGTTGTAAGCCTCGCCATCGAGCATGACACCTTTGCCGACAATCGTGGGATCAGCTCCGAATCGTGTGCGCCACAGCGCGTAGCTGAGCACGGTGGCAGGGGCCGCAGAGGGGGCATCCTCCACCTCGGAAAAGGTGCGCCCGACAATTGGTTTTGCTCCGAGCAGTGGGAAAAAGGCGGCGGAGACTCTGCCGGCGCGAAGCTGCGTGGGTTCGCCGGCGCCAGTCAGAATGCAACGGTCTGCGCGAGTGACTGCGAGGCCATCAAAGGATTGGTTTTGCTGGCGCCAATCAAGGAAGTTCATCCAGGAAACGCTCATGTCCCCCGTGTGCGTCTGAATTTCCCGGATGGACATCAGGCGATCGGGTTCAGGATAGGGCAAGGATTTCAGCAGCACCGCGCGGACCACGCTGAAGATAGCGGTATTGGCGCCAATCCCCAGCGCAAGTGTGATGACAGCGACGGCCGTGAAGCCGGGGCTCTTCGCCAGCATGCGTATTCCGTAGCGGACGTCCTGCAAAAAGTTTGTCATTTCCATTCACTCATATCGAAGCGCAACGATTGGGTCTACCCGCATCGCCCGCCGCGCCGGAACGTAACAGGCAAACAGCGCGACGAAAGTCAGCAGCAGCGGCGCGGCCACAAAGGTCACGGCATCGGTGCTGCTGACGCCGTAAAGCAAGCCGGAGAGCCAGCGCGTGACGGACAGCGCGGCGCAAAGCCCGATGGCCACGCCGGCCACCGCCATGGTGGCTCCAAAGCCGAAAACCATGCGCAGCACGTCACGCGGCTGCGCCCCCAGCGCCATGCGAATGCCGATTTCATGCGTGCGCTGGTTCACGAAATATTTCATCACCCCGTAGATGCCGATGGCGGCAAGTAGCAGCGCCAGACCCGCGAACAAGACCAGCAAGAGCATGGAGAAGCGGCGCCCGCTGAAGGCCCGGGAAACAATCTCGTCCATGGTTCGCGCGGCGAATAGAGGAACTTCCGGATCGACGGCGTGCACTTCGCGCGTGATGCTGTCAACCATGGCCGCGGGATTATGATATCCCGGGCGGGGCCGCACGATGAATGCAGCGCTGAATGAGGCGTTCTGAAAAAGCGCGCCATACACCAGCGGCAGTTGAACCGTATCGAGAGCGTTGTCCTTGACGTTGCCGGCGACGCCAACGATGGTGTACCAGGGTGCCGCGTTGCGGTCGAAGGTAAACGCGCCGGGAGGCGCCTGCACTTGCTGGCCGATGGGATCCTGGCCGGGAAAATATTGTTTTGCGAAGGACTCGTTAATCATCGCCACGAATTGCGATTGCTCGTTGTCGGAATCGGCGAAAGGGCGCCCGCGGAGAACAGGAATGCCCAGGATGTGGAAATAATCGGGAGAAACGAAGGACCAGCCGGACTGGCCCAGCTCACCGAAATTTCCGGGCCGGCCCTGAATCTTGAACGCGAGCGTGTAGCGCAGTCCGGAAAGCGGCACAACGTCGCCGATGGCGGACTCCTCCACGCCGGGAAGGCGGCGGAGTCGCTCGAGGGCTTTGCGGAAGAAAATGATTTTATTCTCTGTGGTGAAGTAAGGGCCGGTGGTGGGATCGTTCGGTGAAGGCAGCCACACACTCACGGCCTGCACGTGATTGGACTGAAAACCAAGCGGCACGCTTGCCAGGTTCCAGAAGCTGCGCACCAGCAGCACCGCGCCGATCACCAGCATCAGCGCCATGGCGAATTCCAGAACCACCAGAGCCGAACCGATGCGGTTGTGCCGCACTCCGAATGTCGAGCGCGACCCGGACTGCCGCAGTGTCTCCTGCACGTTGGGATTCGATGCGGAAAGCGCCGGAACCAACCCGAAAAGCACCGCTGTCAGCACACAAATTGCGAATGCGAATGCCAGCACCGGCTGGTCCATCTGAATAACCTGCACTTGCGGCAGGTCCGCGGGAATTAGCCGGATGAGCAGGTCGAGCGTGCCGGACGCGAGAAGCAATCCCAGCGCGCCGCCCGTGAATGAGAGCAGTAAACTTTCGACAAGAAGTTGCCGGATCAATCGCCCCCGCGTGGCTCCCAGCGCCAGCCGGATGGCGATTTCTCCCTGACGCGCTCCCGCGCGAGCGAGCAGGAGATTGGCCACGTTGACGCACGCGATCAGGAGAACAAATCCAACCACGGCCAAAAGCACCAGAAGCGCGGGGCGCACATTACCGGTCAAATCCTGTTGCAGCGGAATGACGCGCAGCGACCAGCCGAGATTGTCGAGGTAAGAATTCGGATACTGGCGGCGCAGCGCATTCGAAAGCGAATCGAGCCGCGCCTGAGCCATGGCCACCGTGACTCCAGGTCGCAATCGGGCGAACGCTCCCGCCAAGAACCGCGCCTCGCGGACCTGCGGATCTGGAAACGGCGTCGCGCTGAAACCGGAAATCCCCCAAATCTCCGCGCCGTTGACGATAGCGCGGCCAGGGTGCCGGAAATTGGGAGGCATCACGCCTACGACGGTGAACAGGTCGTAATCAATGCGCAATTTCTTGCCAATGATGTTCGGGTCGGCGCCGAAGCGTCGCCGCCACGCGCCATCGCTTAGCACCACAATCGTTCCGATCCCCGGCACCTGGTCCTGTGGTCCGAATGTGCGGCCCATGGCGGCGTTGACCCCCAGCACGGAAAAGTAGCTGGCGGTGTCGAGGACCACTTCGACGCGAGCCGGCTGATCGCTGCCGGTCAAGTTCGCGTTGATGGAATTCAGACCGGAGACCGATTCGAAAATTTGCGACTCCTTCTCCAGGTCGCCCAATTCCGGGACAGAAATTCCGCCATCGTGCTGGTTCATCACCCGGAAATCTCCGGTGATGCGCACCAATTGCTCCGGGTGCTTATAAGGCAGCGGGCGCAACAGGACGGAATTTACGATGCTGAAGATGGCCGCGTTCGCCCCAATGCCCAGGGCAAGCGTGAGGACAGCGACGGCGGTGAAGCCAGGATTCTTCCCCAGCATCCGGCTGCCATAGCGAACGTCTTGCCACAGAGTCGCCATCGAGACACCCCACAGGCGCAGATAGGCAGAAATGGGGCAAGTTCAATGCCTCTCGGATGTGAACCTATGTTCATGAAAGAGTGGGATTTAGATACCACTGTTCGCGGGTTGCGAAGCGGCTTCTGCCCGATAGTGGGATGCCTTGTCGCTGAAACGAACATCGCGCACCGGCGATGGCTGGTGTTATCTTGTCCGCGCCGGAGGCCGCATCTCGGGCCGTTCGGGCAGGGGGAAACGATGGGGCGATGGATGCGAATTGCAGCGACGCTTGTGGCCGCCTGCACAGCAGCGGGGGCCGCGCAGGCGCAATCACCGGCGGAGCGGACGGCGCGATACCTCGAAACGGCCCGCGGGAATCCGGCGCTGCTGGAAGATTTTCTGGCGCGCATGCCCAAGGGTGGAGATTTGCACCACCATTTGACCGGCGCGGTGTACGCGGAAAGTTACATTGATTACGCCGCCGCCGACAGCCTGTGCATCGAAGTCCCGAGCATCAAAATTGTCGCGCCACCCTGCGACGAGGCCAAGGGACGCTGGCCGGCCGCGCGGGCGCTCACGGATTTTCCTTTCCGCAACCTGGTCATTGACACCTGGTCCATTCGCAATTTTCATCCCAGCGCAGAGGACCGCGACGTGCGCCTCCATTTTTTCGCCGCCTTCGGAAAATTCGATCTGGTCACCAACAAGCATTGGGGCGAAATGCTGGCCGAGGTGACTCATCGAGCGGCGGCGCAGCATGAAATTTATCTGGAGACCATGTTGACGCCGGACCAGGGCGAAGCCATCCAGCTTGGTCGGAAGATTGGCTGGAACGACGACTTCGCCGTAATGCGTTCGCGTATGCTCGCGGCCGGGATGGCCAAAGTGGTGGCGGATGGTCGGCGCAACCTCGACGAGGGCGAGCGAAAAATGCGCGAAGTGCTGGCCTGCGCCGGCCCGCACCCGGATCCCGGTTGCGCAATCACCCTGCGCTATTTGAATCAGGTGCTGCGCGCATTTCCAGAGGAGGAAGTGTTCGCGCAGATGCTGGCAGGATTTGAAATCGCGAGCGCCGATCCGCGCGTGGTGGGAATCAATCTTGTCCAGTCACAGGATGAATACCGCGCCCTGCACGATTTTGAATTGCAGTTGCGCATGCTCGATTTTCTGCACCGCCAGTATCCCCGGGTGCACATCACTCTTCACGCTGGCGAGCTGACTCCCGGCGAGGTAAAACCCGAGGAATTGCTCGCCTCGCACATCCGCCAGTCCATCGAGACAGGCCACGCCGAGCGCATCGGCCACGGCCTCGACGTGATTTACGAGCGCGACGCCCCCGGCCTGCTGGCGGAAATGGCCAAGCAGCACATCCTGGTAGAGGACTGCGTGTACAGCCATGAGCTCGTGCGCGGGATGACCGGCCCGGAAAATGTGCTGCCGATTTATTTGCGCGCGGGAGTGCCGGTAGCCATCGCCACAGACGATGAAGGAATCGTGCGCTCGCAATTGACCTGGTATTTCCGCCGAGCTGTCGAGGGGTACGACCTCGATTACATCACCTTGCGGCGGATGGTGCGTGACAGTTTGGACCATTCGTTTTTGCCCGGCGCGAGTTTGTGGGCGGCGCCGGAAACTTTCACGATGGCTTCGTCATGCGCAGGAGAAGCCATAGCGGCTGAGCCTGCGACGGCGGCATGCAAAGATTTTCTAGCGGCGAATGAGCGGGCGCGCCTCGAATGGAAGGAAGAAGTGGAATTCAGCCGCTTCGAGGCGCAGTTCTGACGAGAGGTCTTCTCGGAAATGGCCTTTTAGGGGGTCGGAGCTTTAGCTCCGACATTCAGCGTCCCAAAATCGTCGGGCTTCAGCCCATGAAGAGCTTAGCTACTTGCCCGCTGTGGCGATTTGCACCAGTGTTTCCGCCGGTGGCGCGGCAGCGTGTACCAGAGCTGGTGCTTGCGCCGGAGCCGCCGTCTGTGCCAGGGCCGGTCCTGTGGCGATCGGCAGCGGGCAATCGGGAGACAGCAGTGCAAGCTTTCGCTGAATAATTTCCTGCGCGTACTTCGCCATGTAGTGAACGATCGTTTCCACGCGGATCTTGATACTCCCGCTCGGTTTCGTGGAATCCAAATCCCCAAACTTGAAAAACAGAGTGCCAGTAGCTTCGATTATTTTTTGCGTCGGCGTGTAAGTAGGCTGGTCCATGCCGCACTCGTAGCTGGAAAGCCGGATGACGCAGGTGATCCACGGGCAACGAGCCGCCACTTTCGCTCCCCACATGATTTCGTTCGTGTTGCTGCTATAGGAGGAAGTCCAGACATCGTTGATATCGAACGGGCTCTTGATGTGTCCGGCGCACAGGTCGGGTTCGAAAAGCCAGTTCATCAGGTCCAAGTCACCGGGCAGATACTGCAGCCACAGCACGGGATAGCCGTGCGCCTGCAATTCGCCTTCGATTTCGTGGCCGATTCCGGTGTCCATGTGATAGGGGCGCGCGAGGACTAGGATGCAGGGTTTCTGATTTCGCGCGCACCACGCCAGAATGTCGCGGCTCTGCTGCCGCACTTTGGCCGTGAAACTGTCGAGCGCGCGAAACCCGGCTTCCACCGCGCGCTTCGTCTCCTCCGGGTCCAAGTCAAAAATATCCTTCAGGCCGGTGTGCATCTGCTCGGTAACCAGGTGGCGATCCCCCAGGCAAACGAATGGTGACGCATACACGATGTTGTTTTCAGCAAATACGTCGCGCTCTTTCATGAATCCGGCTTTGATGTTTTCCGGTCCAGCCATCACGCGAGTGCACGTGACTGTGTCCACCACGTGGCCGTGCAAGATAGAAGGAAGCGAATGGATCATCGGGCTCAGGAGAATATTAATCTTCTTTTTTTGCCCATAGATGAGCTCGCCGTAATGCCCGCTGATGCATTTCACCGGATAGCAGCAGTCTACCGTGCCGCGCCCTTTCCCGAATTCGCGGCCCTGCTCTTCCGATGTGTCTGAGCTGAAGACGATATTTTCTGAAGCGATGCCGATGGCCTTCAGAAAGCCTACCCAGAATTGATGCGTGGTCCAGATATTCAGGACCTTGGGTATTCCGACGCGAACCTGCGAGCGGTCCTTAGGCGGAGACGCGGCGGAAGGCTTCTTTGCGAACCATGTCCGCAATATTGGGAAAGGCATCTTTGGTCCTCTCGATGTCAGCCTTGATGACTTTCATTTCATTCAAATCTTCGACCAGTCCTTTGGGACATGAATTATTCACGATCACGCGCTCCCAGCCCGCACCCACGGGAACCTTGCTCCAAGGGCGACCCAGCCCACCGTCAAGCTCCACGTCAATGAAACTGCGCTGGCAATTGACCGGGCACCAGTGGCACACCGTTTCCAGCGCAGTGGTGGTCTTGTAAGTCAGCTTTTCGATGGCGTCAAAGCCGCGGAATTTTGTGCGCCCGCCTTTTTCCCACCACTCGAGCGCCACCAGCCCAGCGCCGATGGCGCCGGCTTCTCCTGAGTAGGGGTGGACCACGACTTCCGCCTCCGGAATTTTCGAAAGGATAAAGTCCACCTGAGTTTTGACGACAGCAAGATTTTTGTGCGTCCCGCCCTGCAAAATATATTTCCTGCCCACTTGCTGCAGATTGTTCAGCCCGCCGGCGTAAATCCATACATTCAGCGGCAGAATGGCGCAAAGCCCGGCCAGAATTTCATCCGCCTGCCAGCCTTTGCGCTGCTGGTTGACGATATCGCTTTGCAGGAAAACACCGCAGCCCATGGACAATTGCGGCATGGCTTCGGCCAGAAACGCGCGGTCGGCCATGCTGCTCATGGGAATGTTGAAGCGTTCCGCCACGCCCTGCAGAAAAGCCCCGTTGCCCGAGGAGCATTGCGAATTGAGGCGGAAATCGGTGACCGCGCCGTTATTCAGAATCATGATTTTCACGTCCACGCCGCCAACGTCGCAGATGCAATCGGCATCGGGGAAGAAGTGCAGCCCGGCGGTGGCGTGGGCGATGGTCTCAACCACGGGACAATCAGCGCCCAGAATTCCCTTGAGCAAATCTTTTCCGTAGCCGGTGATGGCCAGGCCCAGAATTTCTCCGGTCCCCACCGCCTCGCGGATCTGGCGGAACAGCGCCTTGGCGTCTTCGATGGGATTTCCTTTGCTCAGGGCGTAGCAGGAGAAGAGCAGCTCTTTTTCTGGCGACATGCACACGGCCTTGGCGGTCGTGGAGCCAAAGTCACAACCAACGACCACGGGCCCGAGCGATCCCGTCCACGGAGCTTCGCTTGAGATGGCCACCGGACGCTGCCCATTGCCATTTTTGTGGCCGTTGCCATTCGTGTGGCCGTTCCCGTTTCCATTTCCGTTCCCATTAACTGCGCCGTAACGCGCTTTGAATGATTGCAACTCTTCGGGATCGCGCCACAATCCGCCACGGCCCATTTTCTTTTTCTCTTCGTGCTGCCCCTCGTCAATCCACCAGCGCAATTTTTCCGAGCCCTGGTAGCGGCCCGTGGACGCAGGTTCGCCGCGGGCGACTTCGACGCAGCCCTGCGCTGCGTAATACAGCGCGTCACTGGGCACAACGATGAGCGAGGCGGGATCCTTGCCCTCCGGGATTTCGACCTTGCGCTCCTTCCAAACTTTCGTCAGGTGATGGCGCCAGGCCTCCTGCAGTCCGGTGAAGAATAGATTCGGCCCACCGAGCAGAAGAATTTCAGGAGCAGGCGTATTTCCGCGAGTGAGCGTGGCCAGATTCTGGTACACGACAGCTTCGAACAACGAAGCGATGATTTCCTCGACCGGCACGCCGGCCTTGAGCAGCGTATTGGCGTCGGCTTCGGCGAAAATGCCGCACTTGCTGCTGACTTTGTGCAGCGTGTAGCCGGTGTAACGCATGGCCGAAAGTTTTTCGGACGAAATTTCGAGCTTGCGAGCGGTTTTCTCGATAAACGTGCCGGTGCCACCGGAACAGGCGCTCTGCATCAGCACCTGCTTGCTCTTGCTGCCCTCGTTGCCGCTGAAAAAAATCGTCTTCATGTCTTCGCCGCCGATTTCGCTGACGAAGCGCACGTTTGGATGGACTTTTTCGACGGCAGCAGCGACGGCGACCACTTCCTGGATAACTTTTCCTCCCAAAAGCGGGGCGATGATGCCCGAGCCGGAACCGGTGAAGAAGATGCGGTCGTCTCCGGGAGTGAGGCCGTGCTTCGATTCAAGGAAATTCAAAAACTCGAGGACCTTGTCGGCTTGCTTGGTGTTGTGGCGTTCGTAGGCCTGCGCGAGTATTTCACCTTCGGCAGAAACTAGAGTGTACTTGCACGTTGTGCTGCCCACATCGATGCCGCAGACTCTGCATTTCCGCGCTGGGACTTCGGCGGGATCGGTCGGCGGCGAGAGAGCCGCGGCCGCCAACGGCTGGATCTGAATAAACTTTTTTTCGCTGGCCATGGAGATCAGCCTCTCTTCGTGACCGAAATTTGGCTTACTCGTTCCGTCGCGATCAGGCGTTTACCACGCTGCGATCGCGGGCCAGATGGGTGACGTAATTTGCCGCCAGCCCCGCATAGCCGCGGTGCGGCACTTTGTACGTGGCGCGGCGCAATTCCGGATGGCGCTCCTCGTATTTGCGGATGGTCTCGGGCTTCAATCCCGTTTTCGCCAGGGCTTCCTCGAACTCCGATTTCGCGCGCTTCTTCGCTTCCGTCAGGATCATCTGGCAGCGCGAGAGCGCGTGTACTTCGGAGTCGCCTTTGACTTCGATGGGCGCGTACAACAGATCGGGATATTTGCCGATGACGTTGGCCATCGAGCCGATAGACATGGTGTTGGGCATGCAGGAGTAGGGAGAAAGTTCGCAAATCATGTGCGCTTTGTGATGGTGATAGGCATGCAGCGCCTTGCCGATCAGCATGTGCCCTTCTCCGCCGCGCAATTCAAAATGATAAAAAGGCTCGGCCAGTTTTTTCAGCTCTTCCTGGTCCGGCAATTCGTTCGGGAGATTTGCCAGCGCTTTGCGGAATCGGTTGTACGTCCCGCGATAAATCCGCTCGAGCGCATGCAGCGCAAATTCCTGCGCGCGCGGGTGCTTGCTGACCACGTTGCGCTGTTCGAGTTTGCGGATGGTGGGATGCAACAAATAGTGCAGCCACACGGCAACCGGGGGCGGAACCACCTCGCTGTCTTCCTGTTCCAGCCAGCGTTTGATGTTGTAGTTCCCTTCTCCTTCGTGTGTCTGCAGCCAGAATTCGCCGGTAATTTTCACCTTAGCCTTGGGCCGCAGGCGATCCACTTCGATGGCGTCCCATTTCCTGCGCACCTCGCGCAAAGCTCCGGTGAAATAGTCGCTCATCAAATGCCAAGCCAGCGTGTGGTATTTATTCCCGCGGTTCGGCCGGTTACGGAACACCTCGTATAAATATTCGACACACTCTTTGAGAACCCGATCCGTTTCGCCGGCCTTCACTTCGTAGGGGCGCGTCATGTATTCGAGATCCGTAAGCACGTCCCCGACCAGCATTCCCCAGATGATTCCCAGGCTCAGGGGCATGTTGATTTCCAGGCCGCCGCCGTCTTGCGGGGACTGATCCAGTTCATCCTGGGCCATCAGGAACATCCGGAAATCGCGCAGGCCCATCCCGTCGAGGGCCATGGCGTAGGATTCGTGGTACTGCCCGAAGCGGCACGGGCCACAAGCGCCGGCGGTCAGAAAAACGTAGTTGTCGATGACCTCCTGCTTGGACTCGGCGGCGACTTTCTTTTTGAGCAGGTTCACCAGGCTGCCGGTGGTGAAAATGGTGGGACAGCACGCGCCCACGTCGATCAGTTCTTTGCCCGCGTCCAGGTCCTCGCGCACGATATTCGGCAGCGGCTCAGCTTTGTACTTCAGATTGTGCAACGCGCCTTGAATGATGCGCTCATGTTTCCAGGTCAGCCCGCCGTACAGGATGGTGACTTTGTCGCGCTCTTCGCGTTTGAAGGGTTTGGGCCGGTACGCTTTGTAGTGATTGACGCCAACCGACGGGCTGATGGTGGTCAATTGCGGCGATGCCATTTTGTCCTCCTTCAAATTTCAATCTGCTGGTTCCCAAACGAAGATAACGCGGAAGCCCACTCCGAATAGTCGACGCGCACACATGGATTAAGTACAAATTTGTGAAGGGGATCACAAGCGACAATGAGCGACATCATGCGACACTCTGCGCAGTGCGTATGGGGCCGGCCAACTGGCTGCCACTATACAGCAATTCGGTAATTGTGGAAGAGGATAGCGGAACAAAAAATGGTGGGCCTGGACTGACTTGAACAGTCGACCTCGCCCTTATCAGGGGCGCGCTCTAGCCACCTGAGCTACAGGCCCACATTCGCGCGGGAAATCGCGAAAACTGCTCCGCGTATTTTAGCACGCGATCGCGGATTTCTTGCAGCCGGTGACGCCAGTCCTACAGTTTATTCAGCCCGTCGAGCGCCGCCACCTTGTAGGCTTCGGCCAGCGTGGGATAGTTGAAGACGGTATCGCGAAAATATTCGATCGTGCCTCCGAAGGCCATCACCGCCTGTCCGATGTGGATGATTTCGGTCGCGCGCTGCCCCAGGGCATGCACGCCCAGCAACTTCTTCGTATTCCGGTCGAAAAGAAGCTTCAACATGCCGGTCTCGTCGCCCAGCATCATGCTTTTCGCCAGCTCGTTGTATTTTGCCACGCCCACTTCGTAGGGCACCTTCGCGGCGGTCAATTTCTCTTCCGTCTGCCCCACAATCGAAATTTCCGGGATGGTGTAAATGCCGTAGGGGTACAGCTCGGGGATACAGTCGCACGGCAGCCCGAACATGTGGCAACTGGCCAGCCGTCCCTGCTCCATGGAAGTGCTCGCCAGCGCCGGGAATCCGATCACGTCGCCCGCGGCGTAAATGTGCGGAACGTCGGTCTGATAATAGCGGTTCACGGTGATTTTGCCGCGCGCGTGGGTTTTCAACCCGGCTGATTCCAATCGAATTTGATCGCCATTGGCCTGTCGCCCCACGGCGTAGAGCAACCCGTCGGCAAGAATTTTCTTGCCGCTCTCAAGCTCGGCAAAAACACGATCGCGATCGGTGTCCACGCCAACGCTGGTCACTTTTTCGCCCAGCCGAAATGTCATGCCCATCTGCCGCAAATGGTAAGCCAGCGCTTCCACAATTTCGCGGTCCACAAAATCGAGGATCGTGGGGCGCTGGTCAATCAACGTGACTTCCACACCCATGGCCGCCAGGAAGGAAGCGTATTCCAGCCCCACCACACCCGCGCCGACTACAATCAATTCCCGGGGGAGCCCGTTCATGCCAGTGAGTTGGTCGGTATCGAGAATGCGTTTGCCGTCGAAGGGAATTTCAGAGTGACGCGCCGGACGCGTGCCGCAGGCAATCAGGATATGCTCGCCCTGGAGAACTTTCTTTTCTCCGTCGCCCTGCACCTCAATCGTGTGCGCGTCCGCGAACTGCGCCGTGCCTTGAAAAACGGAAACGCTGTTGCGCTTGAGCTGCGCGCGAATCACTTCCGTCTCCCGGGTGATGATGGTGTTCACCCGGAAGGAGAGATCCTGGAGGGAAATGTCGCGGCTGCTGCGGGTATTGTTCCCGTAAAACGCTTTCACTGCCAGCCCGGTCAATTGAAAAATAGCCTCGCGAATGCTCTTGCTCGGAATCGTGCCGGTATGCACGCACACGCCGCCCATCATCAAGGTGCGGTCAATCACGGCCACGCGCTTGCGCAATTTCGCTGCGCAAATTGCGCCCTTTTGGCCCGCAGGGCCGCTGCCGATCACAATCAGGTCGTATTTCTCGTCAGCCATAAGACCGGCTACTTTATCTCCGAATGAATTCGGGAACAATGCTGCAACGGCAATTCCTCCATCCGCAATGGTCCGGGATTGAATGCCGCCTGTTTGGAAGGGGGAGGAAGGCGAGCCCGGCTGAAAAGTGTTGCATTGGCATTTTACAGCAATGTGAACACCAGCACGCTGGGGGTATAGAAGGTTGTTGTGCCGAAGGGTGTTGGAGTCGCGATTAGAAAATGTGAAGTCGTTTACCGTGAGCAACTTGGGCGTGGTTTCTGTTTTCGCCGGTGTCGCGATTAGCCTCCTCCGTGAGAGTGCTTTCTTCGGCGGCCAGGGCTTTTTCTTCGCCCCGCAGATTCGGCCGGAATGCTGAGCTCGCATCCGGCGGAACCACTTGGGTCGCGAAAAACGCAAAGCAAGAACAACGGATCCCTCGCTGCAATACGCTTCGGGATGCCGACCCTTCGCCGGGTCGGCATGTGTGACGAGTAGAAAAAAATAAGCCATTAAGATTGATGAACATGGCAGGGATTCTACTTCCGGGATGTGACGAGTAGCCGCCTTCGCGAGAAGGCACGCTTCGGCGGCCAGGGCCCTCCACAGATCTGGCGGGCAAGAAATCTGGTGGCTGGAGACTGTTGGCTGGACGCTGGAAGGCCAATGTGTTGCGATTAGATTTTTGCAGGGCATTTGTTTTGATGAACTTAGCCCGAATTCTAATTCCGGGATGTTGCGATTAGGAAATGCAGCGCCTAGTGGCGAAGGACTAGAGGCAAATGAACTCGTAAGGGCGTGACGCCGACATCCCGGGCTCAAGGCTGCGGGCATGGCGTCGGTGAGGCAGTTCCATTTCGGGAAGGATTGCGTTCGCCCCCGCACGACTTAGTTCGAAACCTCCTTTCCACAATTTCCCCCAGGTACTTTGGCAAGACGTAACGCGGGAGTCAATAGAACTACGGGTTCAATTTGGCGTTCTCGGCCCATGCCGGAGTGAAGATCCGAAGGCAAGAAGTCGTGTGAGTTAGAGGCAACATCCCCACCCTTTGTCCGCCGCGGCGGACAAAGGGATGCGTCACCCGAAAATTCAACTTCTACGAAAATCAAATTCAAAGCCTGGCCCACCCGCCAGCGAGGATGATTTGCGCGAGGCCATGCTGAGCGTTGAGCGATGCAACGAGGAACAGCGAAAGAAACTGATCGCGATTGCCAGAGCAGGCAAATCGAGGGCCTAATTCCTGCTACTCAATCTCGAAGCCACGAAGGAGGAGCCGCATATTGGTTTTGAAAAGCCCGTCAGGGGGAATCGCTGCCATCACAGTGACCATCGCCTTCGCCACATTGCACGACCAAGACGCCATTGCGGATGTGCCAATCCTTTCCAGCCAGGACACATTTACATGCTCCGGAAAATCTGACAGGACCCCTCTTGATCGCAGTCGATCAAGGATTGGAATCGGAGTCGTCAATTTAACTCCCTCGTCTGGAGTTATCTCGTATTTGTCTAGCAACTTGAAATGGATGAGCGCGTTCCGAGTTGCTATGAGGGTCGCGAAGTCTTGAAATGGGTTTGCAGCTTTCTCGAATGGGGAGCCGGAAAAAACCCATTTGGCCACTTGGTATTTCAATTCTAGCGAGCCGTGAGACTCCTCAATCTGTCGCCCCATTTCTCCAAACGCCGCGACTCTCCCAGGGTCCGATTCCATGTCGGCCCTCGATTCTGATGCCAATTCGATTGCCTCGTTGATGAACGATTCCATGCTCACCACCGAAAAAATCGTCGCGATGAGTGCGGTTTGTCGAGCTGGATTGCCGGCCCCAGCGCTATTCGCTGCCTGCTTGGCTACGTTGAACAGAACTCCGGAATTGAATAGGTATGCAGGCATAGAGGGGACTTTCGCGCTCGGACTCTCTACACTCGGACCCCACCTGAATGCTCGGCTAAAGCTTGCCGTTCGACAAGTGCTGGAGCAACTTCCACAGTTCATCATCGGACTTGTCGGCGAGCTCGCTTGGAATCCACTCGCCAACAGCGGGCACGATATCGATGCTTGGGGCCACAGGATCGTAGATTCGGAAGTGAATGAGAATCCGGCTCTTATCGTAAGCGACCTCTTTGCCGGGCGCCCTCTCAGCGAGCAACCTTTGCATCCGGTTAATCTGAAAATCAAAGGTGTCTTCTATTCTGACTTTTCCTGGTGTGCTCATCTCATTTTTCCCTGGGCTGCTACAATTTTCACCACATCCGGCGCCGCGTCGCGGTGAGTCGCGGCCGGTCAACGATTTGAACGGTGGACCTTCCCGGTGTAAGCGGGATGCTCTAACCGCTGATCTAACCGCCTACAGTCAGATCAATCGTAGCGGGTGTAGTGACGTGCGTCAACGGAAGGGATGGGGTGCAAGGGAAAGGATAAGGGCAACGGCGAGAGCGAAGAGCCGGCGGGACGCCGGCGCTACGAACAGTAAAACGGGCACCCGCAAATTCAAATGCAAAGGCAAAGCCAAAAGCAAAGCGGCCACAAGAGGGATTATCCGAGTGGTATCATCGGCGGCGCGGTGACGTCAATTGTGGGAAGTACGGACGCGAATGGCACGGCCACCGACCGATCGCTCCTACGGAAAACTTCGGCCAACTTCAAATTCAAAGACAGCAAGACTTGTGAGTTAGATTCAAAAATCCCATCCTACGCAAAAGCTGCGAAAAATTGGGCACCCTAAAATTCAAATTCTACGATATCCAAATTCAAATGGCGGCCCACCCGCCTAACGCCGGTTTCTGGACGCGAAACCCACTTGTCTGATAGTGTCGCGGAGGTGCCGGCGGAATCGATGGCAGAGAATGTTCGTGTCGGTGCTTTGGGTGCAACTCCATGACGAAACCGTTGCTACTCTGTCTCGTGGCGCTCACTTGCGTTGCCTCTCTGGCAGCGAGGCAGACCAACACTACAAAGCCCGGGTCGTGGGCGGGCACCCTGGTGTCCAGCAGTTGTAACGCGGACGAAGCCTTTGGGGAAAATCCCGACTGCATCAAGAATGTGCCGGGCGCGAAGGTGTCGTTGTACGACGACACCGACCGGGTGATGTACTCACTTGAACCCCAGGAATCCGTGCACGCGCGTCTGGGAGACAGCGTAACCGTCCACGGGACGCTCGATGGCGCGACGATTCATGTCGCTGCCGTCGAGTCCATGTCCATCGGGCTGTCCGTCGGCGAGAAGGCTCCCGCTTTTTCGCTCCGCGACGAATTTGGCCGCGTGCAATCTCTCGATTCATTGAAAGGCGCGAACGGGACCATTCTCCTTTTTTTCCGTTCGGCGGACTGGTGACCCTTCTGCAAAGGGCAGCTGGTCCAGCTGCAAAGCGCCATACCGCGATTCGAAAAGCAGGGAGTGAAGCTGGCGGCCATCAGCTATGACAACGAAGAAATCCTGAAATTTTTTGCCGACCGCCACCAGATCTCCTACCCCTTGCTCGCCGACCCGGACTCCAAGGTCATCGAGGCGTATGGCGTATTGAATCGGGAAGCCACCGGCATGCAGAAAGGCTTTGCGCGCCCGGGATACTTCTTCCTCGACACCCATGGCATTATTCGGGAAAAATTTTTCGAGCCGAAATACCGCGAGCGACTCACGGGAAACAGCATCATCGCCAAGCTCTTCCCGGAACTGGGCCAGGAAGTAACGGAAACGCTGGAGGCTCCGCACCTTCAACTGGCCCTCGAGCAATCCGATCGCACCGGCGTTCCCGGGACGCGCATCACGCTGGTGGTGGAAGTGCGGCTGCCTGCGGATGTGCACGTGTACGCGGCGGGCACCCACGGATATAAGCCCACAGCGCTGGTGATCGATCCTGTTGCAGGGCTGGAGCTCGAGCCACTAGTCTATCCTGCATCGAAGATCCTGTACTTGCCCGCAATCAAAGAGCGCGTGCCCATCTTCGAGGACACCTTCCGCATCAGCCAGGACATAAAAGTGAGCTCCGCAGGGTTGGGCAGCTCGCTGGCGAAGGATGGAACAACCTTTACCATCAACGGAAGGCTTGAGTATCAAGCGTGCGACAAAACCACGTGCTACCTGCCAACTTCCGTGCCGGTCAAATGGCAACTGCAGGTGTTTCCCCTGGATCGCACCCGCGCCCCTGCTGAGGTTCGACACAAGTAGCACGGCTTACTTCGCGGTTTTGTCCGCCTGCATCAGGCCGAAGACGTTCCCTTCCGTGTCGCTGCAATACGCGAGGTGCCCCACCCCCGGGATGGCCATCTTCGGCACGACGTTTTTTCCGCCGTGCTGGATGATGGTGGCCACGGATTGATCCACCGAGCTCACATCCACCGTGTTGCAAGTGCCCGCGCCGGGATACTGCCGCTGCAGCAACCCGCCGTTGATGCCCGCCTGCGAGTCCGGGCCGGTCGAAACGAGCCAATACTCCGTAGGCCCGGCCCATTTCTGGAAGTTCCAGCCGAAAACTTTTTTGTAGAATTCCACGGCACGATCCGGATTATCCGCGGGAATTTCAAAATGGATGACTCGAGACATAGCACTGCTCCTTTCAATTTTTAATTTGAGTACTCGCTTTGAATGGTGCTTCCGTCAGGCGCGCGCCGCGGGCGCAGAGCCGGCGCTGCCGTATTTCTGTGTGGCGTAGCCCACGATCAATCCCACCAGCCCGCCGGGCAGCATGATTTCCAGGTAATACTTCCCATTCATGAGCGCAATGAAAAACGCCAGCAGCAGGCCCACGCCCAGACCGAACAGAATTCCCAGCGGCAGTGAATTCACTTTGCGCGCGAAATAGCCGATCAGTATGCCGGCGACGATCCCCTTGATGGTGGAACCGAAGACGATACCGATCAATTCCGAGCGCGCTTCCGGCGTAAACCAGGCGGTGAGACCGTCGAATGCGCCCAGGATGCCCCCGAGAATCAACCCGTACACAATCTTGTTCATGGCCGGTCTCCTTGTCTGCCGAACTTTCTAAGAACTAGCAAGCGGGACCTCAGCGGCTAAAGCCGCATTCCATTCCCGACCGTTTCGGCACGGCTGAAGCCGTGCCCTGACGGAGAATCGAAATCTTCACACGGCCTCTGTCGCGGACTTCTGGGTTCGTCATTCTATTAAACGCCCGCGGGAATTCCTTTAGCCCCGCGACCACAAAAACAGCAGCGTCCGAAGAATCAAGTAGGTAATGACCAGGACGATGGCCAGCCGGTAGCGCGAGCTCCACCGCACCAATTTGCGGAAAATATTTTCGGGATAGGCCGAGACGGGCAAGCCGTCGAGATAGTGCGCAATGTCTTCTCCCAATCTGGCTGCGGACGCATAACGGCTGCCGGCATCAGCGGCCATGGCCTTGCGTGCAATGGCCGCCAGCGGCCGCGCCACGCTCGACGATTCATCGTTGGACGATCCTTCCGCCAGCGGCACCCCGGCTAGAAGAAATTGCAGCACCGCTCCCAGCGAATAAATATCGGCGCGCTCGTCGAGAGTTTCGATTTCACCGCGCGCCTGTTCCGGAGCCATGTAGCCGGGCGTGCCCAGAATCGTGCCGTGCGCAGTCTTCACCGGAGCTGCCGTCACAGCGTCGCCCACTTCACTGCCCGCGCCGGGCGTCGCTCCTTCTGGGTCACGCAGAATCTTGGCGATGCCCCAGTCCATCACCAGCACTTCACCGAACGAGCCGACCATGATGTTTTCCGGCTTCAGGTCGCGATGCAGAATCCCGCGCGCGTGCGCAAACGCCACCGCGTCACAGATGCGCTGAAAAATTCGCAGCCGGTCGGGCAAGGGAGACGCCTGCTCCATCATCCGATCCAGCCTCTGCCCCTCGACGAACTTCATGGCATAAAAAACGCGCCCGTCGGAAAGCGTCCCGGCGTCGTGAACTGGCACAATTCCGGGATGTTCCAGGCGCGCCAGGATGTTCGCTTCGCGCAAAAGGCGCGCGGCTAGATCTCCAGAATCGTCGGGAAGATCGAGGATTTTCAGAGCCACGCGGCGGCCGAGGATGCAGTCTTCCGAAAGATACACGGCGCCCATGCCGCCGCTGCCGATGCGCTGCACCAGGCGATAACGCGTGCCGGCTACATCCGGAAGCGCGCTGGCGGTTTGCAGCCGCGCGATGGCGTCGTCGGAAAGCCAGTTCATTTCGGTTTCACCCCGAACAGCGCGCGAGACTCCTGGAAAAACTCGTTGTTGGAACCGGTCAATTCACGCATTTTTATGAGCGCGATGTCGCGAAACTCGCGGCGGACGTAGGAGAGATAGTTCGTCACCTCGTCGGTGGTGAGGCCGAATTTGCGTGCCAGATCCGCGTAGGCCAGGCGGCCGCGTTCCTCGTCGTTCAAATCATAGGCTTCAAAAATCCGGAAGTGCAGCTCCTTTCCGCGCTCCACGCACAGCTGGCGCAATTTTTCGATCGACTGGGTGAACAGATTGCGGACGAATTCCTGCTGGAAGTATTCGTCCAGCGCATCTTCGGGCGAATCGCTGCCGACTGGCGCCTTCGCGCGCTTCAGCTCCTTCTCGGCAGTGGCGAAATCGAGCGGCAGATGCGGTGCACCGCCGCCGCGTTTCAGGCGCTTTGCGGCCTTGGCCTCGTTGGCCACGAAGCGGTCCACGCACAGGCGCAGGAAAGTTCGCAGCCGCGCTTTCCGCGGGTCGAAACTTTTCAGATAGTCCTTTTCCACCAGCCGCAGGAAGAATTCCTGGGTCAGGTCCTTGGCATCCTCATTGGATTTTCCCCAGCGCAGGCGCAGATATTTGTAGATGGGCTTCCAGTAGGCCGCCACGATGGCATCGAGCGCGCGGGATTGTTCCGCCGGATCCTTGCTTCGCGCGGCCTGTATGGCAGACCACCGCGTGGCGGGAAACTTTCCGCCCGGTCCGCCGATCTTTGTATCTTCACTCACGCGAGCGCTATCAAATCAATTTCCACGCGGATGTCTTTCGGCAGCCGCGCTGCCTCCACCGTGGTCCGCGCCGGCGGATGCTTCGAGAAATATTTCGCGTACATTTCGTTCATGGCCGCGAAATCGTTCATGTCTTTCAGAAACACGGAAACTTTCACGACTTTGTCGAGCGTCGAGCCGGCCGCCTCCACAATGGCCTTCAGATTATCCAGCACGCGGGCGGTCTGCTGCCCGATGCTCCCTTGCACCAGTTCCCCGGTCGCGGGATCAATGGCGCCCTGCCCGGAAACGAATACGAAGCCGTTGGCGCGGATGGCCTGCGAATAGGGGCCCAGCGGCTTGGGTCCTTTGTCGGTGTGGATGATTTCTTTCACGATTCCTCCTTGGAATTTTCCGAAAAGCGCGTATTTGGATGCGTCAGGGATGCGATTCGTTAACAACTACATAGCGCGCGCGAAAATCGTCCGGGATTCCTTTGTCGTACAGCCACACACGAAAAGGCTCGGCCAGATTTTTGCCGGTAGTTTCCTCGAGCGCCGCCCGCAGGTCATCGTAACCGGCTTCCTGCCCGCGCAGCAACGTGACCAGGTGGTTGATGCCCGCGCGCACCGTGGCTTCGCCGCACATGTCTTCGAGCGCGATGAAAAACAGCGGCGCTTTGGCCAGGGCGATCCGGCGCTCAGCGGGCATGGTGGAGAATCCAGTGACGCCAAGCGGCTTTTCCGCAGTCTCCTTTCGCGCAGCATCATATTCGCGCAGAAACTTGTGGATATCTTTTCGCCGGCTGCCCTCCCCTCCGGCCGCTTCGTCCACCACGATGGTGGCGTAGTCGGCCAAGCCCTCGCCAAGACCCAGCGCGGAGTCAGCGGTGGGATACATTTCATCGCCAAACCAAATGTGTGCCATCGCGTGGGTAACTTTTTCAAGAAACGCATCGCTGTGGAGGCCCAGAGCCAGCGCCGCCGGATTTACCAGCACGCCGCCCGGGAATGGCGCAGCCGCCGCTCCTTCCTCCCCCACCAGATGCGCGCGCAATCCGGTTGATTCGACAATATGCAGAACTCGAATGTTTTTATCCGGCGCGCCGAAGGCCGTCTGCAATGTGTTCCAGGCAGCGGCGAGGCGGCCTTCCGCCTGCGCCGGATCTTCCCGCAGAGGTTCAAGTGTCCAGAAGCTCACTGAGGCAGGTTTGTGAATCGCTGAAGATTCAGAATATCGGCCGGCGACAACGAACTGCGCCAGATCGTCTTTGCGCAACAGGTAACGATAGACCGCCTCGCCGCCGGTCTGCTTGCGGCCCGCCGGCGTTCCGCGCGACAGAACCAGGAATCCATCCGGGACGCGAATCGTCACCTGCGTTTTGTCCGGCCGCTTGGGAAGTGGAGACATGACGTGCCGGGGAGGTTGCAGTGCCGGGAACCCGCCGCGCGAGCCGACATGAAAATCATTTTCGCCGATGGTGATGCGCGCGCCGGAGTCATCAGGTGAAGACAGCGCGTACTCGATCACCAGTTCGCGTTTCTGTTTTTGCGTCCACGATGGATTGAATGGGATGCGCAGTATATTCGGCGAGTCCGCTTGATATTCCTGTGGCAATTCGGCGACCGGCGTATCATGACCGTCCACGGTGGCGCGAAGATTTTTGCGGCCAAACTTTTTTTCGGTGGGAAAAATGGCATCAACAAATTGCAATTCGGAATTGCCGATATTTTGAAGCGTGAAATTAACGCGCAAGCGCAGTTTCGGCGCTGCGCCGGAAACAAATTGTATCTCGCGCGACTCTTTCAGAATTTTGTAGCCGGGCGTAATCGGAACTGTGCAGGCTGCCTGACAGATGAGAAAGAGTAGAAGGGCCGGGAGAAAAACGCGCGCGTGCGGCCGTGCCGCTGCGTCAGGAGCCGGCGAATCGCCGCAGAATCTCCACGTCTTTGGCCCCGTGCCGGCGATAGGCGATGATGGCCGCGACTTGAGAGTCGGGCACGCCGCGCCGCGCCAGCTCGTAGAGAGTGGATTCACGCAAGCCCGCATTTTTCATGCTGGCGAGAGACGCACCGGACAGCGCCGGCTTGCCCGCCGCGTGATGCCGCGCCACTTCCAGAATGATCGCATCGGAAAGCCCGGCCAGGTGCATGGCCTGCAGCTCGCCGGCGCCCAGTCCCAGTTGATTCATGCGCGCCAGCTCCAGCACATCCTGTTCGTGCATGCCCACGCGGATCAATCCGGCCACTCCGTCCCCGGCGGTGAAGGGTTCCCCGCGCGCATGCGAAATCTGATAGACCTGCAAGCAGCCCTCGTCGGACATCCCCGCACTTCGCACCTTGGCGATTTCGGCTATCTCCGCCGGGGTAATTCCCTGCGCTTCCAGTTTCTTCGACGCGTCGTGGCTGAGCCCAGAGGCGTACAGTGGCTTGGTGTCCAGCGGCTGCACATGTTTGCATCCGCCGATCAAAGAGCCGAGCAGGAAAATGCCGAGCAACGGCGCCAGGCGCGAGCACCAGCGCGAACGCGCGCTGCCATCCAGCCCGCGGCTGAGAGGACCCGCTGGGGTAATCTCCATATATTTCATTGTACCGGGAGGCGCCCGCGCCGCGGCAGCGATGACGCGCAATGATTACTGGCCGATGGAGCGAGCGGCTCAGGTCAAACATTGTAAACGCGTTCGATATCGAATACGCCGGGGATGCGCTTGATGCCGGCAAGTATACGCTCGAGCTGCTTGCGGTCTTTGACGTCCAGCGCCACTTCAATCCGCGCGTGGAGATCCTCGCCGCCACTTTCAAATGTGCGGATGTTGGCGTTCGCATCGCTGATCACCGTGGTGATGTCCGCCAGCATGCCCGGGCGGTCTTCGGTGAAAATTCTCAGCCGCACCGGAAAGGTAGCCTGCGTCGAGCCGGCCCAGTCAACGTCAATGCGCCGCTCCGCTTCATACAGCAGATTTTCGACGTTCGGACATCCTTTGCTGTGCACCGCAATGCCGCGCCCGCGCGTCACGTAGCCCACAATGTCGTCGCCCGGGATCGGATTGCAGCACTTCGAGCGATACACCATCAGGTCGTCGTGGCCGCGCACCACCACCGCGGCATCGCTCATCCCCAGCATTTTTTTGACGGTGGTGACCAGCTTCGGCCGCTGGTCTTCGGTCGGGTCCGCCAGCGGCACGCCGCTCACTTTCGCCAGCACCTGCCGCGCCGACCATTTTCCATAGCCCAGGTCGGCGAACAGATCCTCAATCCGCCCGCAGCCGTACTCGGACGCCACGCGCTGCCATTCGTCCGAAGAAAATTTCTTCAAGTTAATATTCGCCTGCCGCGCTTCCTTCTCAATCAGCCGGCGGCCCACTTCGGTGGCCTGCACACGTTCATTCAGATTGATCCACTGGCGAATCTTGCTGCGCGCCCGCGAAGTATTCACAAAGCTGAGCCAGTCGCGCGACGGCTCATGACCCTTCTGCGTCAGAATTTCGACCACGTCTCCATTGGCCAGCGCATGCCGCAGCGGCACGATGGCTCCATTCACTTTCGCGCCGTTGCATTGATGCCCCACTTCCGTATGAATCGCGTAGGCGAAATCCACCGGGGTGGCTCCGCGCGGCAGCACCACCACACGGCCCTTCGGCGAGAAGGTGTAAACCTCCTCGGGGTACAGGTCCACGCGCAACGTCGAGAGAAATTCGCTGGGCTCCTGCATCTCCTGCACCCACTCGATCAGTTGCCGCATCCACACGACGCGCTGGTCGTCCTCGTGCGATACCGCGCGGCCGTCCTTATATTTCCAGTGCGCCGCCACGCCCTGCTCGGCGATGCGGTGCATCTCCTGCGTGCGAATCTGCACCTCGAACGGCTGCCCGGCGTGGATCACCGTAGTGTGCAGCGACTGGTACAGGTTCGGCCGCGCCATGGCGATATAGTCCTTGAATCGGCCCGGGACCGGCGGCCAAATCTGGTGGATGACGCCCAGCGCCGCGTAGCAATTTTTCACCGTGTCGGTAATCACGCGAATCGCCAGTAGGTCAAACACCTGGTCGAGCGTGCGCTGCTGCTTCTGCGTTTTCAGGTGCAGCGAGTACATGCGCTTGATGCGCCCCTGCACCTCCGCGGGGATTCCGTTTTCCACCATCTTGGCGCGGATGGAATCCTGCACCTCGTGCAAAAATCTGTCGAACACTTTCTGCTTGTTCGAAAGTTTCTTCTGTAGATCGAGAAACGATTCCGGCTCAAGGTAGCTGAAAGCAAGATCCTCCAGCTCGCCGCGGATTAAGCCCATGCCCAGCCGGTTCGCGACCGGCGCGTAAATATCCAGCGTCTCTCGAGCAATGCGCTGCTGCCGCTCGTGGTCCAGAAACTGCAGCGTGCGCATGTTGTGCAGCCGGTCGGCCAGCTTGATCATCACCACGCGCACATCATTCACCATGGCCAGCAGCATCTTCCGCACGTTCTCGGCCTGCCGCGCCTCGGGAGCCAGCAGGTCCAGGCGGCTGATTTTCGTCGCGCCTTCCACCAACCGGCTCACGTCTTCGCCGAACATGTCCGTAATCTGCGTGAGCGGAATCTTGGTGTCTTCCACCACGTCATGCAGCAGCGCCGCGCACAGAGAAGTCACATCCAGGCGCATGTCCGCCAGCACATGCGCCACTTCAACTGGATGCGACAGGAACGGCTCGCCGGAAAGCCGCGTCTGCGTCTTGTGCTGCTCGGCGGCAAAGTCGTACGCCCGGCGCAGCAGCTCCAGGTCGTCGCCCGGCCGGTTCCGCCGCAACTTGTCCATCAACTCGACAAAGCGCAGGTCCACGGTCCGCCGTGCAGCGGGTGTAATAGACGACTTGGGCGCAGGTTCCATGGGAGTCAATATTCTACTGCGGGAAGGACGAATCCGCCGCGAATGTTCGCCGCCGTCACGGTAGTCCTGCCTTCATCCGGCATTTACTTGCCCTGCTCGGCGGAGGCGTTCAGCACCACAGTCAGCGGCTCGATGCGCTCGGGCTTCACGTAGCGGTTCACCAGGAACCGCTGCCCGTCTTTCGTCACGTCATAGGTAAAAATGTCGCTCGAGGAAATGGACGCCCGGCCATGAATTTGGAATAGCGGAACAGGATTGCCGGTGGAGAATGAGTCCGCCGTAGCCGTGACGGGCACGGCGGTCAGCATGCCCCTCGGTCCAATGTAGAAAATCTCCTTCCCATCGGCGCGCCAGCGCGGTTCCGTCCCACCGCCACGCGAGACCTGCCACTTTCCTGCCGCCGCCGGAAACGTGGTCACGTAAATCTCGAAATTCCCCGACTCATCCGAGGCGTACGCCGCCCACCGGCCATCCGGAGAAATCATCCCGTTGCTTTGATTCGACCGGGTAGTGAGGAACGGGGCTCGGCTTTGATCGGCCAGGGTGACCAGCTCCAGCCGCGGTCCGGAAGCATTGATATGCTGGCCCAGAATTTGCTTGTCGTCCACCGACCAGGAATTGGGAAGGAAATCGTCTGCGCCCGAAAGTTCGAGGGCGGCCTTTTCACGCTCCAGGCCTGAGGCTCGCTTCAGGAACAAAGACAGGCCGGTCGAAGGTATCCCGCGATATGCAAGCGTGTTTCCGTCACGCGACCAGACCGCCACAACTTCCTCCGTCGGGTCAAAAGTGAACCGCGAATTCCCGGCCTGCCCCAGGCTGAGCAACCACACATCCACGTTGTTGGCCTTCTGATCGCTGATGTCCACCGCCACCCGCCGGCCATCGGGCGAGATCGTCGGATTCGCTATCACCATCGGTTCTCCCACGCGGCCCAGTTCCTTGCCGGAGCGGTCCATCCAGGTCAGTGCGGAAAGCACCGCACCGGTGCTGGTGTCGTGAACCACCGTGCCGTTATGCGCCACGGAAAATGCCCCCCAATAGGTGGACGGCTGGTAGCCCACGGCGCTCACAACCACCGTCGCGCTGCCGGAGACCACCGCCTTCGACGGATCAAACGGCACGCTCACCAGCTGCCGCTGGCTGTCCACAAAATACAAGTGGGCTGAATCGTATTCGAAACTCGAGCGAGCCTGTATAACCAGGCGCCGTTCTTTCTTTTCCTTATCCAGGGAACTGGCGTAGATGCCACTGGTGTGATCGTCCGCGGCATTGCCGAAGTTCCCGCCCCAGAACAAATAATGTTTTCCGTCTGGCAGAAACACGGGCCAGCGATGGGTCTGGTCGTCCTTCAAGGTGATCGTATCAGTCACTGCGGATGCGCCAGTGCCGTCGGCGTTGATCCGCCAAATGGCGATGCCGACATTGGGCGAATACAGAATCACCCCGCCGGCTCCCCAACTGCCGCCGCGTGCTGCGTACGCACTCGCCAGCACCTGCGGCGGTCCGCCGGCAACGGCCACCTTCTGCAGCTTGTCGTTGGCGAAAAATCCCAGGTAAGCATTGTCCGGAGACCAGAACGGATAGCTCGCCCCCTCCGTGCCCGGCAACAACGTGGCCGCCGCAGCTCCGACGCGCTGCACATACAGCATGGGAATACCGGAATTCTCTTCGGGTGAGACAAACGCCAGCAGGGAGCCGTCGTTCGACAGCGCCATGTGCCCCACTTCCGAAGAGACTGGAATGGCGAACTGCATGCGCGTCGCCGGCGCAGGCCGCCGCGCGGCGAACCAGGTGATGGCGCATGCCACTGCCGCGGCGGCGGCGAACGCAATCCAAGTTGGGACGCGGCCCTTGCTAGGTGCTTCGGTGATCCGCGCGGCCCCGGTCGCATCGCTGCCGGATAGCGCGCTCAACGCGAAGGAAAGATCCCGTGCCGACTGAAAACGCTGCTCCGGATTCTTTTCCAGGCAGCGTCGAATGATGCGATCGAGCGCCGGCGAAATAGGATGAGAGGCGTCTGTCAATTCCGGGGGGTCTTCCCTCAACACCGCGGTCATCGTCTCCGCAGGAGTATCGTGGCGGAACGCCCGCCGGCCGGAAAGCATTTCGTACAGCATGGCGCCAAACGCAAAAATATCCGTGCGCGGGTCGGCCGCTTGTCCACGCACCTGCTCGGGAGCCATGTAGCTGGCCGTGCCCATCACCATGCCGGCCGCGGTATGCGAGCTGCTGGTGCGCGTGATGTCGGCTTCCGCTTCCGTCGCGCCAGGACCCTGCACCAGCTTGGCCAGCCCGAAGTCGAGTATCTTGATGCGCCCGTCGTGGGTGACAAAAATGTTTTCCGGCTTCAGATCGCGATGCACGATGCCCTTGTCGTGCGCCGCCGCAAGCCCCTGTGCAATCTGCACCCCGTACTCGATGGTCTTGCGCTGCGGCAGCGCGCCGCGGTCCAGCACCGCGCGCAAGCTTTCGCCTTCCAGCAGCTCGGAAACCAGGTAGGGCGAGCCGTCGAGCGCGCCGATGTCAAACACCGCCAGAATGTTCGGGTGATTCAACGCCGCAACCGCGCGCGCCTCCTGCTCAAACCGGTGCAGCCGCTCCGTCTCCCGCGCGAAGCTCTCGGGAAGAAACTTCAGCGCCACATCGCGCCCCAGCCGCGTGTCCCGCGCGCGATACACCTCGCCCATGCCTCCAGCCCCAATGGAGGCGGCGATTTCGTAAGGTCCGGCTTTGGTGCCTGCGGCAAGCATATGAACCGGGGATTATACATGGCCGGTCCGGTTCATTCCTGTCAGTTGATTTCGCTGGCCTCGGGAACGCCAATCGGGGGGCTGGCATTCCCGGGAAAAGTCAAATTGAACCCGTAGTTCTATTGACTTCCGCGTCACGTCTTGGCAAAGTACCTTGGGGAAATTGTCGAGTGAGCTGCAGCGGCCAATCCAGCAGGGGGCAGTTCCAAATCGGGAATTCTTCTCTGCGCTCTCGGCGCCCCTGTCGCAGATCCCGAGCCGAGTTGAGGGGCGTTGGGCTATCCCGTTTGTTTGCTTCATCGGATGTTACTAGTTATTCAACACCCGCCGCTAGCCATTGCAATTCTAATCGCGACAGTGCGGAAACCGGATTCGCCGTAACCCCTACAAAACAAACGACGGTGGTACTTTCTAATCGCAACAAAAAGACACCCCCCGGGGAGTACCTTCGGAGTTACGTTTGGCAGTAGCGCGGGGAGCAAATCCAACCGAGTTTAGGTGGACTGGCCGGGCCGTTTGCAGTCCAGCCGTTTTCGCGGAACCAGCAATTCTGCAACTCTTCAACCCTATCCCCCACGCCCTACCCCGACGATCCGGGGAGGATCGGCGTCCCGCCTGTCCCGACCGAAGCGGAGGGGAGCAAGTCCGCCGCGGCGGACGCGCCGAGGGGCCTACACCCTTCTTTTTTCCGGCATCTATATTGACGTTCTTCGATGAATGCAGTACGCTGGTTGGGTGCGAACGATGACCAAGACCGCGCCTCGCACGAATAATTCCGCCGGAAACGACGCCTGCTGCCCCCCGGCCCGGCCGCCCAAGCTCGGGCCCGACCGCGCCCGGGAATACGCGCGGTGGTTCAAGGCGCTGGCCGATCCCACGCGCATCGGCATCCTGAACCTGCTGGCCTCGAACCGCGAGCCCGTGTGCGTCTGCGACATCGTCAAGCACTTCCCCATCGGCCAGCCCACCATCTCGCACCATTTGAAAATTCTGCGCGCCACGCGCTTTGTCCTGCCGGAGCGGCGCGGCACGTATATGTACTACCGCGTGAACCGCAAATGCCTCGGGGAATTCCCCCTCGCGGCGCGCTTGATCATGGACATTTAAATGGAAAGGACCAGAAGCAATATTTTATATCCAGATACATCGAAGAACATCAATAAACTTCAACAAGGAGAAATGAATATGGCCGGAGACATCAAGGAAGTAGTGAAAGAAAAGTACGGCGAATCAGCCCGGCGCGTGGCCGCGGGCCAGACGGGAAGTTGCGGCGCGGCGAGCGCGATTCCCTGCTGCGACCCGATCTCGTCGAATCTGTATCAGGCCGGCGATCTTGCCGGGCTGCCGCAGCAGGCTGTGGCGGCCTCGCTCGGATGCGGAAACCCCACGGCGCTCGCGCAACTGAATGCCGGCGAGACAGTGCTGGACCTCGGCTCGGGCGGAGGTATCGACGTGCTGCTCTCAGCCAAGCGCGTGGGGCCCAGCGGAAAAGCGTACGGGCTCGACATGACCGACGACATGCTGGCGCTCGCGCGGGAAAACCAGCGCAAGGCGGGCGTCGCAAACGTCGAATTTCTTAAAGGCGAAATTGAAAATATTCCTCTGCCGGATAATTCCGTGGACGTGATCATCTCGAATTGCGTGATTAATCTTTCGGTGGACAAGGACAGTGTACTGCGCGAAGCCTTCCGCGTGCTGCGCCCCGGTGGACGGTTCGCCGTGTCTGACGTGGTCGTACGCGGCGCCGTGCCGGTGGACATTCGCAGGAACATCGAACTGTGGGTCGGTTGCGTGGCCGGCGCGCTCGAGGAATCGGACTACCGCACCAAGCTCACCGCCGCGGGGTTTGCCGACGTGGACATCGAGCCCACGCGGGTCTATGGCGTCGAGGACGCGCGGCAATTTCTCGAAGGACAAGGAATGGACGTGGATGCCATCGCCCACGACGTGGACGGAAAATTCGTGAGCGCGTTTATCAGGGGACGAAAACCTTTGGAACCACAGATGAACACAGATAAACACAGATGAGGGAGCCGAAAAATGGAGCGGACTTACAACGTGTTGTTTCTGTGCACCGGCAACCGGGCGCGGTCGATCCTGGCGGAAGGAATCCTGCGCCACAACGGGCGCGCGAATTTCCGGGCCTACAGCGCCGGCAGCCATCCGCATGGCGTGGTGCACCCGATGGCGCTGCGGGAGCTGAAGCGCGCGCGCATGTCCACGGATGGATTGCGCAGCAAGAGTTGGGATGAATTTGTGAAGCCCGGCGCGCCCACGATGGATTTCGTATTTACGCTGTGCGACGACGCGGCGCGCGAAACCTGCCCCGTGTGGCCGGGGCAGCCCATGACCGCGCACTGGGGATTGCCGGACCCGGGAAACGCCGGCGAAGACATGAAGTTACTCGAACGCGCATTCCGCGACGCGTTCATCACCCTCGACCGGCGGATTGGACTCTTCTTGAGTTTGCCGCTCGCGAGCCTCGACAAGCTGGCAATCAAAAACGCGGTCGAGCGGATCGGAGGCGAGTGACCGATGCTCCGCTCCCCACTTGTATATCGGCTAGGAGCCGGATTCCGCGGCGACAGCGGGAGTGTCGGGCTGCTTCTGCATGGCGGAGCGCAGCATCATCCCCGCGGCGTACACCACGACGACGACTACCAACCAGCGCACGTAGGTGAGCGGCAGCGACCGTACGATATAAGCCGCGATGAGCACGGCGGGAATGCCGCTGAGCGTCATGATGATGGACGCAAAGCGATCGTAAGCGCCTTTGCGGATGAAACGCAGCCCGCCAATGGGCATCAGGAACGCGCAGGAGCCCATCATGATGGGGAACGCAGCGCGCGGGTTCATGCCCAGCAGACTGATCATGATCAGGCAAGGACCATAGAGGCCAATGCCCAGGCTCATCAAGGCGCCGAGCGAGAAATTACCAAACAGGCCAATCGCCAGGAGCGCGCCGCGAAGCTCGAGAGTATCGCCGCCCGCAAGATTGGGGTGGAGTTGTGTGCGCAGCATCAGGCCCGCGGCGGCCAGCAGCGCGAATCCCATGCCGATCTGAATATTGCGGCGCGGCCAGCGCGAGACGACTCCGGCGCCGAGCCAGGCGCCCATCACCGATGCCGCGATCAGCAGCAGCAGCGTCCAGATATCCACTTCCACGATGGAAATATAGATGAGCGCCTGCACGACGGTGGGAAGCGCGTAGCCCACGTTCAGCGTGCCGGGAATTTTTTCATCGGCCACCGAGCCGCGGAATTTGAAAGCCGAAGTGGTGGTGGCGAAATTGCCGATGCCCAGGGTGTCGAAGAAGCAAGCCACGAATCCGGTGATCGAGTGATAGAGCGTGTGCGGCCGGTCACCGGTGGTCGAGGCGTGTTCGCTCTTGGCGAAACGAATCCACGCCAGGATGAACCAGACGCCAACAACAACCAGAGCGCACAGCAAGGCGTTCTTGAGATTCCACATGTGCGTGGATGCTAGCGCGGAACGGGAGGAAATAAAATGGAAATTGCGAAGGGTGGCGGTGGAAGGTTCACTGACAAATAGACGCAAAGGAAAAAGAGGGGGGAACTTCAGCGGCTAAAGCCGGCTTGTCTTGCCGTATTCATCTCGCGGTTAAAACCGCGATCCACAAAGAAGATCGGAGCCGCGGCTAGGAGGTGGGCTGCGCGTTCTCCATCTTTTTCTGCTTGATGGCCTTCACCTTGTCCACAAGCTCGTCGGCCAGCTTGGTATCGGCGTCGTGAGCGGCCAGCGTGGGTTCGGTGTCGGCCTTCTGGCGGTAGAGAAGGTTCAAGTAAGCCATGGCGTCGTCGTAATCGGTTTTGTGTTCCATGGCCTGCTGGAGACTTTTGATGCCCTCGTCAATCACGGGGCCGAACTTCTCCTGGAACTTGGCGGCCAGGGCGGGCGGCATGGGGTCGGTGTCCTTCACGGACTTCTTGGCGGTGCGGTTGAACTCCTCGCGCATGTCTTTGTTGCCGCGGAAGGCCATGGACCAGTCGATGACACCGATCCAGTAGTAAGGCTCGGGGTCGTTGGGGCTAATCTCGATGTGCTTCTTGTGATAGCTCTTGGACTCCTCCATCTTCTTGGGATCGAAGGGAGGGCCGCCGGCCATGCTGTATAGGATGGAGCCGATGCCGTCAATGGCAGGGAGGTTCTTGGGATCCTTTTCGAGGACCTGCTGGAATTCCTCAATGGCCTGCTGGCCCATGCGCAGGTTTTCGGGCGAGGGCGCGCCGGGAATGTACTGGTTGACGTAAGCGGTCGCGAGATAGAGACGCGCGTTCAGAAGCGTGGGGTCGAGTTCCTTGGCCTGCTTGAAGTGCTCGACGGCGTTGTCGAATTGGCCGGCCTTGAAGGACTGCACGCCCTTGTTGAGCTTGTCGCGAGCGCGCAACTTGTCGCAGCCGCCGGCAACAGCCAGAGCGGCGAACACAACGGCCAGGAGCAAACGTGTGTGGGGCTTGTGCAGCATCCCTTGCTCTCCTTAATGATGGCTGCGCCCGCCGTGCGGAAATTCGCCCAGGGCAGGCGGGAAACGAGAAGTTACGGACCCCTTTGTTTACTGGCCGGCTTCGACCTTAGCGGTGATGAGCCCGACCTTGTCGATGCCGGAGCCGCGCATGATGTCGATGGCGCGGGCCACTTCGGCAAATTCGACGGCGTCATCGCCCTTGACGAAGGCGACCTTTTCGGCGCGCTGCTTGAAGATGTCCTCCAGCCGCGGGCCCAACTGATCCCAGTTGGTTTCGTCCTGGTTGATCAGCACCTTGCCGCCGGCGGTGACCTGAACCACAATGGTTTTGGCCAGCAGCTCGGGATTCTCTTTCGTGTTGGGCGGAGCGGGCTGCGGGACCAGAGCGTCGAGTCCGTGCGGCGTGGTCGGCGTGATGACCATGAAGATGATGATCAGCACGAGCAGCACGTCAATCAACGGGACGATGTTCGGCTCCGACATGCTGCCTTTGCCTGTACCAACTGCCATTCCCATGGAAAACTCCTTTACGTCGCGGAGAAGCTAATCCTGGCCGCCAGCGGGCGGAGGAGGAGCAGGCGCTTCACCCTTCTTCTGATTCTTTTCCGTGAGCAAGCCGAGATTGTCCACACCGGCGGCGCGCACCTCGTCCACGGCCTTGACCACTTCGCCGTACTTGGCGCGGGCATCGGAGCGGACGAAGACGGTCTTGTCGATGCGATTGGCGATCTGGTCTTTCACGGCTGTGGTTATCTCGGAAAGAGTGATCTGCTTGCTGCCCAGGTACATTTTGCCGTCGCGTTGGACGGCCAGGATGATGGCGTCGTCCTTGTCCGCGTCCTGCATATCCTGGGCGTTATTCACCTTGGCCATGTCCACGGAGACGCCCTTCTGCAACATGGGCGTGACCACCATGAAGATGATCAGCAGCACCAACATGATATCCGCCATGGGAATCACGTTTGGCGAGGCCATTACCGGCGGGGCTTTGGGCTTGTAAGCCATCGGTTACTTCTTTCCGCCTCGACGAGTAATGAAGTAGTTGATCAGCTCCATCGAGGAGTTGTCCATCTCGACGTCGAAGGCTTCCACTTTGTTGGTGAAGTAGTTGAAGGTCCACACCGCCGGCACGGCCACGAGCAAGCCGAGCGCGGTGGTCACCAGGGCTTCGGAAATTCCGCCAGCCACGGCGGACAAGCCGGTGGCTTTGCTGGACGCGATGCCCTTAAAAGCGTTGATGATGCCGACCACGGTGCCGAACAAGCCGACGAAGGGAGCCGTGGAACCGATGGTGGCGAGGCCGGAGAGGCCGCGCTTCATTTCGGCGTGAACGATGGCTACCGAGCGCTCCAGTCCGCGCTTGGCCGCTTCGATCACTTCCTCATCGCTCACTTGCGCGGAAGCCGCCTGGAACTCGGAAAGCCCGGTCGCGACGACCTTGGCGATGTGGCTCTTCTTGTTGCGCTCGGCGATGGAGATGGCTTCGTCGAGTTTGTTGTCCTTCAGCGCGCCGGCCACCTGTTGCACGAACACGCGGGACTGCTTGCGCGCGGCGCTGTACATCAACGCACGGTCAATCATGATGCCGACGGACCATGCGGACATGACGAACAGAATGAATACGACGGTCTTGGCCGGGTAGCCCATGTTGTGCCACATGGCCACCAGGTCCCAACTGACCTCGGGCGTTTGAAACAACACTGCAAGGACTGCATTCGCGAGCATAGAGTTTGCTCCTCCATTCCTATCGAACGATCACGGCAGCAAGATTCTGCCGGTCGGAACTTCTCCCCAATCGAGCACCGGACCGCAAGCAGGCCCGGGCCGCGCCCAACTGACTTAACCGCCCAGCGTAAAGACAACCTGAACCGTGGTATCCACTTCGACCGGCTCGCCATTGAGCATGGTGGGCTTGTAGCGCCACTGGCCGACGGCGTCCATGGCCGCCTTCATGAGCAGCGGAGGACCGGAGACGTACTCCAAGTGTGCAATGCTGCCGTCCTTGGCGATGATAGCGTGCAGAATGACGGTGCCGGAAATGTGCGCAGTTTTGGCGATGGGCGGGTAGATGGGCTGCACCTGGCGAACCAAAGATGCCTGCTGCACGTTGCCGCCAACGCGGATGCGCGTGGGGTTGGCCTTCGGCGGGGGAGGCATAGAGCCAACTCCGCCGATGATGCCGCCCAGAACTCCACCGGCCGAACCGCCGGCAATTCCGCCCGGAACGCCACCGATGACACCGACATTGCCCACATCCGGCGGGAGCTCCTCTTCCTTGATCATTTCAACTTTCTTGGGGATGACGGTGGGAGCCATCATCTGGCCGTTGTGAATCAGGCGCGTCACGGGCTTCACGATCCTCTGCACCGGAGCGGCCGGAGGAGGAGGTGGCGGAGGCGGAGCAGGAGCAACCAGGAAGGTAGTAAGCATCTGCTTGGGCAGCGCCTCGGTGTAAATCAGCGGAATCAGGATCATGACTCCCACGATCGCCAGTTGCACGATGGTGGACAGGAATGTGGTCCACGCGGCGTTCGTGCGTTTCGGCTGCACAGATGAAACTACCAGATCATCAAACATGGTTACCTCCTTGCGGCCACCACGCGCTTGTCGGCTGCGGATCCGGCGCTAATGGCGGCTCCCTGACCCCGATACTTCATCCAAACGACCACGATGGGGGCGGCAATGCCGAAACTGGAGTATGTTCCTACCACAACTCCCACCACCATGGCAAAAGAGAACGCGCGGAGTACCTCGCCGCCCATGAGGAACAGTACCAGGACGGTGAGAAAGGTCAGACCGCTGGTGAGTATGGTACGCGACAGGGTCTGATTAATCGAGCGGTTGACGATTTCCGGGAACGATTCTCGGCGCATCAATCGCAGGTTTTCTCGGACGCGGTCGAAAATGACGATGGTGTCATTCATCGAATAGCCGACCAGGGTCAGCAGCGCAGCGATGACCGTCAGCGAAATCTCATAGTGAAAGAGCGAGAAGAAGCCCAGCGTGATCAGCACGTCGTGGAAGACGGCGATGACGGCTGCGGCTCCGTACACCCACTCGAATCGAAACGCAATATATACCAACATGCCGCCCAAGGCATAGAGCGTAGCAAGAACGGCCTGCTTGCGAAGCTGGGCGCCCACCTTGGGGCCGACGATCTCCACATTGCGGATGGTGAAGTTGCCCAGCGTGAATCCGTTCGAGAGGGCGGCGATGACCGTGGGCGTGGCACCGTCCGCGTTCTTAAGTTGGTCGAAGCTGGTGACGATGCCGCCGAAATCGCGGTCGCGCGCTGCAGTGAGCTTGACGGCGAGTTGGTTGTATTTGTCTCCGGCAGCCGCGCCCAGGGCCAGCGGATCCTTCTGCGTCAGGTACAGTGCCAGCGAAGAAGGCGTGATGGAGTTGAAATCCTGCTTCCCGGCGGTGTCTGCCGTGCCGAACGTTTTGTGCAGCACGTCAAGGATGGCCTGCTTGCCGGCGTCGAGCGATTCGTCGCCCGTGCCGTGCTGCTCCAGCCCGATGACCACGTCGTTCTGGGCGCTCTTGTTGGAGATGTCGCTGATTCCCTGGATGGAGCTGTTGGGGAGACCTGCCTGCCTGAGGCCGTCGCGGATCTTGTCAATCGGCGGAGGACCGGAGAAGCGGACATAGACCAGCGTGCCGCCCCGGAAATCGATTCCGTAGTAAATGCCGTGGGCGCGGAAGATGGAAACCCAGCCAATAGCCAGGAGGACGAGCGAAAGAGCGACGAAGTATTTCGCCTTGCCCATCCAATCAACGTTTACGTCTCTGAAGAGTTCCATCGAGTCCTATCCGTCAGTATTGGACACCGGCCTGGCCGGGTTTGTTCCCGGGTGCCTGATGCCGCAAAAACCGCCCGAATCCCTCGCGCCCCAGGGAAAACAACCGTATTCGCGCCGCTAAATGCTCAACTCCCCCTGGCGCTCCATGTGGGCCAGATGGTAATCGAAAATGGCCCGCGAAACGTAAATCGAAGTAAACACGTTGGCAATCAAACCGATCACCAGGGTCACCGCAAACCCGCGCACCGGGCCGGTACCGAACAAAAAGAGAAAGATAGCCGAAACCACGGTGGTCACGTGCGTATCAATGATGGTCAGAAAGGCCCGTTCAAAACCCGTTGCCACAGCCGACGCCGGAGCTTTGCCGTTGCGCAGCTCTTCGCGGATGCGCTCAAACACCAGGACGTTCGAGTCCACGCCCATGCCGATGGTCAGAATTACTCCGGCGATTCCCGGCAACGTAAGCACTGCGCCGGCGTACGCCATGAAGGCCACCAGAATAACCAGGTTGAGCATCAGGGCCACAACTGCATTGACACCGCTCAGCCGGTAATAGATCACCAGGAAAATCATCACCACGATCAGGCTGGCGATGGAGGCGCGCACGCCTTCCCGGATGGAATCAGCGCCCAGCGACGGGCCGACGGTGCGCTCTTCGAGATACTTGATCGAAGCCGGCAGAGCTCCGGCGCGCAGAACCAGGGCAAGATCCTGCGCCGATTCCTGTGTGAAGTTGCCTTCGATCAGGCCGGAATCTTCAATGCGGCCATTGATGACCGGGGCCGTATAGACATGATGGTCGAGCACGATGGCCATGCGGCGGCCGATGTGCGATTCGGTGAACGGGCCGAAGCGCGCCGCGGCAGAAGTAGACAGCTTGAAATCCACCTGATATTTGCCGGGATTATTCGTGTTGGGACTGGTTGTGGCGCTGCGCAGATCCTGCCCCGTAACAACCGGCGCGCGGTCCAGAATATAGAAAGCTTGTTGCGTCTTCCCGCCGGCCTGCAGGGATTCGTCCTTGCCGGAAACAATCTCCGAGCCGGGAGGCAGCACGCCGCCATGTGCGCCCATCGCGGCTATCTCCGACGGGTAGGTCTGATCGTCGGCCACGGCTTTCAATTCCAGTTGGCCACCGGCCTGGATGACGGATTTTGCGCGCGTGGGATCGCCTTCGCCGGGAAGCTGGACAAGAATTTCGTTATCGCCGCGGCCGGTGAAAGCGATGGTCGGCTCGGTCAGGCCCAGGGCGTTGATACGGCGCGTAATGGTTTCGAGCGCCTGATCCATGGTGTTTTTTCGCAGGTCGGCCACAACGCTCGGCTTCATGGTGAGCTGGTAACCGTTGGGCTCACCGGCTGCGGGAGCCAGAGTCCAATCGGCAAACTGCGTAGTCACCAGGTCGCGGAAGTTTGCCGACGTAGTTGGATCGACATTGCGGACCAGGATGTGCGTATCGTCCTGGCGGCTGATTTCGCCGGTCAGAATATTTTTCTGGTGCACCTGGCGGGTGATTTCATCCACGGCTTGATCGCAACGCTGGCCGATGGCCTCGTCCACTTGCACCTGCAGTACAAGATGGCTGCCGCCTTTAAGGTCCAAGCCCAGCTTGATGCGGTCGGCCAGATTCTGCTTCACGGCAGCGAGCGAAGTCGGAAATTCCGGCAGGCCCACCAGGCCAAAAATGCAAAGAATAATGACGATCGCGATGAAAATGAACTTCCACTTGAGCTGGGGATTCATGCGGGCCGGCTAGCTCTCCTTCGCCGGTTCGGCCTGGAGGCCTGCGATGGCGCTGCGCGAAAGTTTGATCTTCACCTGATCGGCGATGCGCAATTGCACGGCGTCATCTTCCAAGCCAACGATGGTGCCGTAAATGCCGCCGTTGGTGATGACCTTGTCGCCGTTCTTCAGGCTGCGGAGCATTTCGTTCACTTTTTTCTGGCGGCGCTGTGCCGGCAGGATCATCAGGAAATAAAAAATCACCATGATTAGAATAAGGGGGAGGAAAAGCGCAATGCCGCCGGACTGCCCCTGAGCCTGCGCCAGGGACGCCAAGTTGGCAGCAATGTTCCATTCAATTATCCCTGTCATGTGAACCACATCCGCCATTGCGGCCGAGCCCGCCGCTTCGTGCCGCCAGTCCGCCGAGGCCGGCGAACCTTACTGCTTTTACCGAAACTGCTGCCCCGCCTTGAACCGCGCCCAACGCCTGCTTGGGTTTGCCTATTTGAGGCGTGCCTGGAGGTCAGAGCGGAAACTTTCCAGCTTCCCAAAACGGATAGCCTCCCGAATTTTGCGCATGATGTCAAGGTAAAAGTACAGATTGTGGTGGGTGTTCAGGATGGCTCCCAGCGACTCCTGTGCGGAAAATAGGTGCCGCAAGTATGCACGCGAATACCGCCGGCACACCGCGCAACCGCAGTGTTCGTCAATCGGGCGGGTATCATTGGCATAGCGCGCATTCTTAATGAGCAAGCGGCCTGCCGAAGTGTACAGGCAGCCGTGGCGGGCACTTCGAGTGGGCAGGACGCAATCCATCATGTCCACGCCGAGCGCGATGTAGTCCGGGAGTTGCTCGGGCTTGCCAACGCCCATCAGGTAACGCGGGCGGTTTACGGGAAGGCGCTCAGCCGCAGCGGCGGTCATCGTGCAAGTAACGTCGTGCGACTCGCCCACCGCCAAGCCGCCGATAGCGTATCCCGGGAAATCCAAGGCCACCACAGCGTCGGCATTTTCCCGCCGCAACGCAATGTGCGTGCCGCCTTGCACGATGCCGAAAAGCATCTGCCGAGCGGGATCGCCGTGCGCGGAAAAATAATCGCGCGAGCGGCGCGCCCAGGCGAGTGTGCGAGCGGCTGCTTCGCGAGCGCGCGATTCTTCCGAAGGCGCTTCAATACACTCATCGAGCACCATGATGATGTCCGCGCCAAGCGCGATTTCGATTTCCAGCGCCTTTTCAGGTGAAAGAAAATGCTCGGACCCGTCCAGGTGCGAGCGAAACGTGACACCGTCGTCGGTCACTTTGCGAAGGTCGCTGAGACTGAAAACCTGGTAGCCGCCGGAGTCCGTAAGTATCGGGTGCGGCCAGGACATAAAGCGGTGCAATCCGCAAAGCGAGCGGATGAGCTCGTGGCCGGGGCGGAGATAAAGATGATAAGTGTTGGCCAGAAGAATCTGCACACCGAGCGCTTCGAGGTCTTGCTGCGTCTGGCCCTTCACCGTCGCGGCCGTGCCCACGGGCATGAACGCCGGCGTTTCAATGACGCCATGCGGGGTGGTGAGGCGGCCCAGACGCGCGCCGGTGGGATCGGTCGCTAGAATGTCGAAGCGAAAACTCATCCGCAGGAGTTTATCAGGAAGGCCGCAGAATCCGCACCGCGTGGCAGGCGAGCAAAACGGACGCGGCTATTTCATGCGTTCCCATACAAGTGCACGGGTAACAGCATTACCGTCCTGAGTTTTGGTGTTAAATTTGATTCTCAACGTGTCGCCCGAGATCGAGAAATTTCGTTTGATGGACTTGCCTATGTCGCCGGGAAACAAGGCGATCTCCAGGTGGTGAGTGACGACGCCTGCATTTTCGTCGATGGTGTAGGTCCCAAAATATGCGTCGTACCCAAGGATGCTCTGTGCCGTGTCGTTCGTTCCGCGAACCTTGGCCGCTTCGCGGCATTCGTCTGGAATCATTTCCACGGTGCGGCCCTGGCGGGAAAGTTGCGCCGCAACGTGTCCTGACCGGTCATAGATGAGCACGCCCTTGGGCGTTGCCGCAAGTCCGGGATCTGGAAGCACATTTCCGTTTGCCAGGGTGCTGACGCGCGAGACCAGGCTCCAGCTGCCGATCAATTGTTCGCGAACGTCGGGGAGAGGATTTGCGGCGACGCGGCCTGCAACTGTGCTCTGCGTCCCCGCACTGAACACGATGAGAAACAACAATGCCGACAGCGCAAGATTTGATTTCCTCTTCCACATGATTTGAGCTCCTTGCAGCGGAAATTGACGGGTTCGCTGCGCAACTGCGTGGCGACACTATACGGGAATTTGTGGGACGGCAGCGAGAAGAGTCTGCGTGTAGGGATGTTCGGGCCGGGTAAGTACTCGATCGGCAGGTCCCAGCTCGACGATGCGGCCGGATTGCATGACGGCGACGCGCGAGGCAAGTTGAGCGACGACCGGCAGGCTGTGCGAGATGAGTATCAGCGTCAGCGAAAATTCGCGCTGCAGGCGCGCCAGGAGCTCGAGGATTTGCGCGCCGATGGAAACGTCGAGCGCGGAGACAGGCTCATCGGCAATGATCAGCTCCGGGCGCAAGATCAAAGCCCGAGCAATGCCGATGCGCTGGCGCTGTCCGCCGGAAAATTCGTGGGGGTATCGATCGAGCGCTTCGGCACCGAGGCCAACCGACGCGAGAATTTCCGATGCACGCGCGCGACGCGACGCGCCCGGGAGTTGTGGCTCGTGAATCGCCAGCGGCTCGGCGACGATGGCGCCCACGCGCATGCGCGGATTGAGCGAGGCCACGGGATCTTGAAATACCATCTGCATGGCGCGTCGCAGAGCGCGCAATTCGGCGCCGCGGGCACGCAGCCAATCCTGGCCGCGGAAACGAATATCGCCGGAGTCAGGCTCGATCAAGCGGAGCAGCATGCGCGCGAGGGTCGTCTTGCCGCAGCCGGATTCGCCCACGATGCCGAGAGTCTCACCGCGGCTAACAGTGAGGCTGACGCCGTCCACAGCGATGCCCCGACGCGAAGTTTGGGTAAATGCGCCGGTCGAGACAGCATAGGATTTTCTCAGTTCGCGCGATTCGAGTAGCGCCTCGTTGGACAAGTCAGACTTTCTCCGCGGCGAGAAAGAGCGCCGTGTTCACCATCTCGATATCGCGCTCGAATTCCGGCTTGTCCGCCTCCGCAGCAGCATAGCGCGGATGAAAGGCTGCGAAATCGTCCGCCATGGTAGTCACCATCAACCGGCGCGTCTCGATGTACGCCACATCGCTGCGGCTCCACCCCGCCACTTGCATCCAGTGGTCGAACATCCTGGGAAGTTCATGTACTTCGCTTGAAAGCAAGCGCAGACCGGCGGCCTGAAACATTTCTTCAAAATCGCGCCGCGCGAGCGAGCGCGTATGTGAATCATCGCGGGCGATTTCGATGCGATTAGCCATTTCCGCGCGCGCAGAATCGTCGGGCACCAAGATGTCGATCACGCCGACGCGGCCGCCGCGCTTCACCACGCGTGCCATCTCGCCAATGGTGCGCGCAGGATCGGGCATGTGGTGCAGGCTGTAACTGGTGACGGCGATGTCGAGCGAACCCGCCGCGATGGGGAGCGATTGAGCGTCGCCGATTGCGAAAGCCATGTTGCCGAGATTCTCGGTCTGCGCGGTGCGGCGCGCGCGGTCGAGCATCGCAGGCGTCAAATCCACTCCGCAGACCCAGCGCACCTGACGCGCGAATTGAAGAGCCAGCGTGCCCGGACCGCAGGCCAGGTCCACGACGCGATCGGTTGGTTTCGCGGAAACAAGACGCGCAAGCGCGTCGGCGAATTGCGCACGATAGCTGACGGCATAGTCGGCGAATGCGGTGGCGGTGCGCGTGAACCGATCGCGGATTAGGTCTTTTTGCTGTTGGTCGCTCTTCCCGTTCATGGGATTAGGATACACCGCGCGCGTTGATCCGGTGTGGCTAGGCGCAAGGCGGGGACGGCGGTATCGCACTCCGAGATGTGCCGGGCGCAACGCGGGCCGAAGGCGCACCCCGGCGGCAGCGCATCGAGCGCCGGCACGGTGCCAGGGATGGCGACAAGTTTCCCGCGTTCCAGCCGCGGTGCGGCGCGCAGCAGGCCTTCTGTGTACGGATGTCGCGGTCGGCGCAGGACATCCGCCGACGGCCCCTCCTCGACGATGCGTCCGGCGTACATGACCATGATGCGGTCGGCGATCTGCGCCACCACTCCCAGGTCGTGCGTGATAAACACCAGCGAGAGTTGCAATTCACGGCGGAGCTTTGCGAGCAATTCGAGAATTTGCTGCTGCACGGTGACGTCCAGGGCCGTGGTTGGTTCGTCCGCGATCAGCACGCTCGGCCCTGCCGCCAGCGCCATGGCGATCATCACGCGCTGGCGGAGGCCGCCGGAAAGCTGGTGGGGGTATTGGCGCGCGCGGAGCTCAGGCTCGGGGACGGCGGCGCGTTTGAGTGATTCAAGGGCGCGGCTGCGGATTTTACTCTCCGGCAACTTTGGCGCGTGAACGCGGATAGCTTCTTCCACTTGTGCGCCAACGCGCATAACCGGATTGAGAGCGGTCATGGGTTCCTGGAAAATCATGGCCATGTCGCGGCCGCGGAGCGCGCGCATTTCCCGGGCAGAAGCGGCCAGAAGATTCACGCCGCGGCCATCATCCGCGTCATCACGGCGCTCAAGCCAGGCTTCGCCGATGCGGTGGGCACCGGGAGGCTCGAGTCCCAGCAGGGCGAGTGCCAGCATGGTCTTGCCGGAGCCGGACTCACCGACGATGCCAAGCGATTCGCCTTTGGCGAGAGTGAAGGAAACGTCGTTCACCGGCCGCACCCAGCCAGACGGAGTTGGCAGTTCGACGGAGAGGCCGCGGACGTCCAGCCTTGTCACCATGGAAACATGATAGCCGCGCATGGCTTGGCAGGGAGAAATTTTGCGGCGAGAATTGCTTATGGCCCTTCCCCAATGTCCTGAATGCCACACGACAGCGAAGCTCGCCGGCAAGCTCCCCTACTGCCCGAATTGCGGCTGGAATCGCGACAACGCTATCAAGGCGCTGCAGCTAAACCTGAAGATGATGCCGGTGGGAATCCTGGTGTTCGTGGGATTTGTGGCTTTTGTCATGCGCGGGTGGAGATTTCATAACCCCATACAACTCGCGTTTTTCTTCGGCGTCCCGGTGCTCGGTCTTTTGCTCAATTTTATTTTTACCCGCGTGAGCCTTTCAAAGTTGCAGGCGCTGCCGGCGCCGAAACCGCGCCCCGCAGCCGCAACGGACCAAGCCGGCGGATTTGCGTCGCCCGCCGAGGGGGATTTTGAACCTTCGCCCGAGGCCAGCGCACAATACCAAGCATTGCTGCGTACCTCGCGGCCTCGCGAGATTCGCGTGTCGTCGCAGGGAAAATTCGGCGTGATTGCGGGATCGCTGATGGCCCTCGGCTTCGCCAGTGCGATTGGATTCCAAGTCTACACAAAATGGGCGCTGCATCAGTCCTTCGCCCGGTTTCAAGGAGGCGACTGGGCTATGGCCGGGGTCGGAGCTCTGCTGCTTCTTCTCCCGTATGGAATCTGGCGCGGGCAGAATGCGGAGTGTGACCTGCTCGAAAATGGTGAAGTAGCTCTGGCCAAAGTCACGCAGCAGTGGACCGGCAACAAGAACAGCGCGTCCATTGAATGTGAGTTCAAGGATTCTTCCGGCCAGGTTCGCAAAGTGATTTCTGCCGACAATACCAGGAAGCTGTATCAGGGGATGAGTGTTCCCGTTTTCTACGACCGCGACAATCCGAAGCGTCAGATCGCCTACTGCGCCACGCTGCACGAAGTGGTCACCTGAATTCCGACCAACCTCCATCGCCGTCCCCACGCAATTCCTGAGAAAAACCGAAAGGCCGTGCTGAACGGTGGCGCGCATTTTGCTTCCATTTACGTTGGGGAATCATCTGGAAGATAATGCGCGGGAGGAGGCGTCATCATGCTCCCAGGCTTGCGTGCAGCTCTGAACTATCATCCGATCCTGGTACATTTCCCCATCGTGTTGTGGCTCGCGGCGCTGCTGTTCCAACTGCTGGCCGTCGTGCGGGCAAGCGACGAAATGCAACGCACGGCTGCGCGCATGCTGTACCTGGGAACGCTGGCCGCGGTGGTGACGATTCTGAGCGGCTGGGCGGCGGAGAATTCCATTCCACCGGGTGAGGCGCAGCGCGCGCTCGGAGTGCACGAAACGTTGATGCTGGTTACGTCGAGCTTGGCGCTGGCGTTGTGCCTGTTCGCATTCTTTGCCCGCAAAAATTTCACGGCACAGTTGCGCAAGGTGATGCTCGCCGGGCTCGTGATTCTTGCCGTCCTGCTGACCATTGGCGCCGACCGCGGAGCGCAGTTGGTGTATGGCTACGGCGCGGCGGTGAACTGGTCCACAGCGCAACAACAAAAATAACTCCGGCTGCCGCTTACCAACGAATCGAAAAAAAATCAGTAATCGTTGGCCGAGCCTTCCAGGAACGCGCGCAGTTTGCGCGAGCGCGACGGGTGGCGCAGCTTGCGCAGCGCCTTGGCTTCGATCTGGCGAATGCGTTCGCGCGTGACGGCGAACGACTGCCCCACTTCTTCCAGCGTGTGCTCGCTGCCATCGTCCAGACCAAACCGCATCTTGATTACTTTTTCTTCGCGCGGCGTCAGTGTCTTCAGCACCGAGGACGTTTGCTCTTTCAAGCTCAAGTTGATCACCGCATCGGACGGCGAGACCACCGCCTTATCCTCGATGAAATCCCCGAGATGCGAATCTTCCTCTTCGCCGATGGGCGTCTCAAGCGAAATCGGCTCCTGCGCAATTTTCAAAATCTTCCGGACCTTGGCGACCGGAATATCCATGCGCTTGGCGATTTCTTCGGAGGTGGGCTCGCGGCCGAGTTCCTGCACCAGCTGGCGCTGCGTGCGCACCAGTTTGTTGATGGTCTCGATCATGTGCACCGGAATGCGAATGGTGCGCGCCTGATCGGCAATGGCGCGAGTGATGGCCTGACGGATCCACCACGTGGCGTAGGTCGAAAATTTGTATCCGCGGCGCCATTCGAATTTGTCCACGGCTTTCATCAAGCCGATGTTGCCTTCCTGAATCAGGTCCAGGAACTGCAATCCGCGGTTGGTGTATTTCTTGGCGATGGAAACGACCAGGCGCAGGTTCGCTTCGATCAATTCCTTCTTGGCCTGCTCGGCTTCTGCTTCGCCGCGGGTGATCACCTGCAGAGCGCGCTTCAGCTCCGTGGGGCTGATTTCGGCGGCGATTTCGATCTCGCCCAGTTCCTGGCGGCGCGCTTTCAGGTCCTTGCGCGCTTCGGCCTGCACGTCGGCTTTCGAGGCTTCCACGCGGCGCTCAAGCTTGGTGATTTCGCGCTCGAGGTAATGAACGCGCTCGACAGTCTGCCGGATCTTGTCGATGAGGCGCTTTTTCTCGAAGGGATTGAAATCAATGTCGCGGAATTTGTTGGACATCTCCACGCGCGTGCGCGCCAGCGCATAACGGGCGCGGAGATAGGGGCGCTTCTTCGATTTCGGAACTTTTTCGAGCTTGGCCGCCTGCTTCATGCCCAGCAGGTAGAGTTTGGCGACCCTGTCAATCTGCTTCAGCGTTTCCTTGGTCTTGTGCTCGATTTTTTCTTCGGTCAGCTCTTCGTCGTCGAACTGGACGATTTCCTTGATGGAGCGCGAGCCGGTGCGCAGGTCTTCGCCGACTTGCAGCAGCTCTTTCAGAATCAGCGGGGCGCGAGTAATTGTTTTGAGAACGAGCAGTTGGCCGCGCTCGATGCGCTTGGCGATAGCCACTTCGCCTTCGCGCGTTAGCAGCGGGACGGTGCCCATTTCGCGGAGGTACATGCGCACCGGGTCGTTGGTTTTCTCGAGCGTGCCGGGAGTCAGGTCCAGCTCGCCATCTTCGGCGGCGTGATCTTCCTTGACGACCTCCGGAGTTTCCGCTGCGTCGGCGGCGGCCAGCGCAGCCTTGGCGGTGGAGAGGTCCTCGTACACATCGATCCCATAGCGCTCGAAGGTCGAGAGCAGATCGTCAATTTCTTCCGAGGAATGCACCTCGGGCGGCAGGATATCGTTCACCTCATCGTAGAGCAGGTAACCGCGCTCCCTGCCCATGGCGATGAGCTGTCGTACCTGATCGTATTTTTCCTCAAGGGCCAACGTCACTCTGTCACTCCTTCACGAGGCTGGGCCAGGCAAACAAAAGGGTTCCCAAGCACAAAACGGCCGAGTTGAGACACCTCGGCGGTGATTCCCAGTAATGATATTTGGACGGATATATAGGACGAATCCTTGAACCCGTGCCCGAACCCTGCGCCCACGAGACCCACGCCTCTACGGTACGAGGTGTTAGATGCCGCCCGCGGGCTGCCCGTTTCCTCCAAAACCTTGCGAATGTATAACAAACGGTGCTGCGAAGTCAAAAGATTTAGTCTTTTGATGCTCGAGAGGGGGTCAGCGGATTCAAATCGCACAAAGGCACACGTGCGTCGAGTAGGAAAAATTAAGCCTCGCTTTCTCATGGAGTTGCGCGAAATTCTACGTTCGGGATGTGTCGAGTAGAAATACACCTGGAGGGGTACTCGTCGAGGTTCGCCGGGGGCAGACTGCTTTGGGATTGAAATCCTTGTCCCGCAACCCCATCCGGGAGGCAAACGACACGTCGGAGCAGAGAGATCCCTCGCTGTGAAGCGCCTCGAGACTGCCATCCTTGGCGGATGGGGAAAAAGGCAAAGCAGATCCCTCGCTGAACTTCGCTTCGGGACACCGACCCTTGTCGGGTCGGTGCTTTCGCCGGAGAAGGAAAGGCGAATGAAAGGTTATAAGTTAGTACCCGGGGGGAGGGGGTCTTTTTGTTGCGATTAGAAAAAATCATGTTGTTGATCGGACAGGGGTTGCGGCAAATTTGGTTTCCGGGGTGTAGCGATTAGAATTTCCCGAGGCCGGGGGCGAAAGCGATTAGCCAAGGAGAGCGTTGCCGAGTTGAAATCATCAATCATGCCGCGCCAATGCTATCATGGTGGTTACTAAGTTGTCAAGGGAGAATTGGACGTAGCGACTTAGCCGGAGTTGCGCTCCCCTGCCCGTCCAGCAGGCGGAGGCTGGGACGCAAACCGAAGGAACCGGACAAGTCAAAACCCGCACCCTTTGTCCGCCGCGGCCGAGCAAAGAATGCAGCACCCGAAAAATCCAGTTCTACGAGGTTCAACTTCAAAGGCTGGCCCACCCGCCGTCTATCAAATCGAGTGCAGTTGACAACCGATGGATTCAGGCCCTATTTACCCGCAGTAGAAGATGCGTTTGGTGCGGACGTGGATTATGCTATGCTGATTAAGACGTATACGGAAACCGGGCAATCCGACAAACGGTATAGTCCCGGCGAGATTGTCAACGCCCTTCCTGTACCAGTAAGCGGAGAACCTAAGCCTTGGCTCATTTCCACGTCACATATCGAGCGGCAGAATTTAACGATCCGTATGCAGCTGCGGCGATTCACGCGCCCGACGAATGCTTTCTCGAAAAAGCTAGAGAATCTGAAAGCGGCTCTGGCTCTGCTCTTCGCTTGGTACAACTTCTGCCGCATTCATTCATCGCTTCGAGTTACTCTCGCGATGGCGGCGGGACTGAGTGACTATGTTTGGACGCTTGGAGAATTGGTTCACTGTAGCTGAGTGAGGGGAAACTCCATGCCTTTCAATGCCAAGGCAGTTGCCAATGAGTTTCTGAGGCTGGCGGAGAGCGAGAAGCGACCACTCACTCCGATGGCCTTAATAAAGTTAGTGTACTTCGCCCACGGTTGGTATCTTGCGCTGAAAGGAGAGCCTCTGCTCAATGAGCAGGTGGAGGCTTGGAAATATGGGCCAGTAATTCCTTCGTTGTATCACGAGTTCAAAGAGTTTGGTAACGAAGCAATTACCCGCCTTGCTCACGATGAACGAACGTTTCGAGAGAATGGTAAGTTCATCATAGGGAGAACCACGCCGGAATTAGAAGATGACGATGCAAAGAAAGTAGTACGCCGCGTATGGGACGTGTACAAACCTTTGAGCGCCGTCCAATTGTCGAATCTGACTCACACACCTGGTTCCCCCTGGGATACAACCCCAAACAAGGAAATCAAGGGTACTGACATCTCCAATGAGACGATCAGGCAGTATTTTCTAGTATTGGCTAGACAGAATGCAGCACGGCGCCACCAGAATGAGCAGCAACCCGCCTAAACTGCCCGAAGGTGAACTACAGAGCATCGCCCTCGCTCCCAATGCAGCCATTTCAGATAAGCCAGACGAACATACGGAAATAGAGGAACTCAAGCTAGAGAATGAACGGCTCGACCTTCAAAGTAAGGTACAAGACGTAAAGCATCGCCGAATATTCGCAATCTCAATTTTTGTTGTGATGTGCATATGGCTTGCATTAATTGCAGTGACCGTATTTTTTCAGGGATTTAAGCTGTATGGCTTTGAGTTGGCTTCCAGCGTACTAATCACACTTATTGGAAGTACCACTGGCAGCATCATAGGAATTTTCCTCATCGTTAGCCGCTACCTGTTTCATCGGGATCAACGCCGCGACCAGTCCAAATGACACCAATACCCAGTAAAGGGTCAGTTTGAAATATTTGGTCCTTGTGCTATATTATTCTTTCGCCCGAAACCCCTCGGGCGAGCGATATAAGTCCAAAGGGGCCGTGAGGACTTCGCACTGACCCTGCGACGTGCGCTTACCTTGTTGGAATCGTCAGCAAGGGGCGATGTTTGAGCCGTGTAATTCCCGTTCCTGCTGACACACGGCGCAAGAGTAGGACTCGGCCCCAACGGCCTCCCGTCACACTGCCATTGACAATTCGCTTTAGTTTCGCCTATGATTTCTAAGTAACTAAATCGGAATTCAATTCAGGAGTGGGGCGATGAAAACTATAGGAGTATTGCTGGCTGTATTTGCGTTGGGATCCTTGCCACTCTACGGGCAGCAGGTTCAACCTTCGGTGAAACGTCATCCAGGCGAACACGTCCACTATCGCGTAACGCTCGCGGACGGGGACATTGAGAAAGTAAGCGGTGTTTCGATAGTTTTAACGAGATCAAGTACACAGCCTGCGCCTTTAAACCAACCTAACGCACAAACTCAGTTCGGCGGAGACTGCAAGAAGTCATCTGATCCGAAAGTCTGGGACTGTGACGCGGAAATAAAGCAGACTGTGACGGATGGAGACTACGAACTATTTCAGGTATGGGTAGTGCACCAAGGCCGAGACAATGTAAATTTCGGAAAGTCCTACGGCGATTTCCACCTACCCGTGGTCCCGATACAAAACCCCAATACTTTTACGCCGCCATCCAAAGTGACGGTGACGCCGCAGCCTTAGTTTTTGGCCGCGCACGTCTCAATAACAAACAAGCGCCCACTGGCTTGCGGATACAGCGACAGGCTGTAGCCTTCGCTAAGGCGCTGTTTTACATAGTTACCGATCTGCTTAGAAGTCAGATTGGTGTCCTTGGCGTTGCCGTGCTCATCGACTTCTAGATAACCCGAATAAGACTTTTTGCAGGTTCCGACCGGAATTGGCTCCGGTGGCAGCTCACTCACTGAAACCTTGGGCAAATTAGATTCCTGAGAAAAGTCAGCCGAAACCAGCAAAAAGAGAAATGCGAGCGAAACTACCACAATAAAAGGGACTTTTATTTTCATCCTTATTTCTCCAATAATTCGATGATGTTTTCCACGTCCCCAATATGGTCAATAATTCCCGCTTCCATCGCAGGCGTTACGCGCAAGGTTTGATGAACGCTGGGTGGCCCCGCCATTGGCGTATGTACTTCCGACAATTGATTGCACTGCGGCGCCGATGATACCGCTCGGGTAAACAATTTTGTGGTTGATTTGTTTTGCTTTTGGTTTTGTCCGGGTCTTTGAATTTTCGGGTGCTGCAAGGTGCGGCTGCGCTCACCACAAGTTCCCTTCGGGGTTGAGGAGGTGGGAGGCTTTTGAGTCGGTGTGAGAACTCTGAGATCAGTCCCTCAGCGGCTGAAGCCGCACTGAATTTGCAACACTTACGGCACGGCTGAAGCCGTGCCCTGACGAAAAGCGATGAGTGTACGGCAGTTTGCCGCACTTTGTTCTCGACCTGTCCGGCAAATTGCCGTACACTAGCTTTGTGTTGGGAGGCCCATTGTGTCACCGACAAGGAGAGCACCGGTTCGATCGAAGCGCCTGGAAATTCGCGCCACTCCGGACCTGAAGCAGCTTATCGAGCGTGCCGCGAAAATACGCGGTACTTCTGTTACGGATTTTGTGGCCGCTACATTGCAAGAAGCGGCGACAGAGATCATTCAGGAAACTGAATCGTTTCGCATGCGCGAAGAAGATCGTAAAGTTTTTTTCAACGCGTTGACCAACCCACCTGAACCCAACGAGCATGCCAAGGCTGCGGTTGCTCGTTACAAGAGGAAGGTAAGAATCTGATTGCAAGCCAACTCATAAATGCCCCAGCTGACGATCACACGGACCTCAGGGGTTGAATCCCCTGAAATCACGCTGCTTTTCGGCACGGCTAAAGCCGTGCCCTGACGAAAAGCTATTCATGAGATGACTTCTGGAAAAAGGTAAAGAAAAACCGCAGTTCTTTTTCGAGCCGCTCGGGCCTACGCATGACCGGGCGGCTTTTGCTTGTGGGGAGCCTGTTTTAGACACCTACCTGAAGACGCAAGCAAGCCAAGAAGCGAAGAAAAAAACATCCGCCGTATTCATAATGACAACGGACGGAAACGCTATCGCGGGTTTCTACACGCTGTCACAGTATGGGATTCTGAGCAGCGAGATTCCTGAAGAGATCAGGCGCAAACTACCAAAGTACGGCCAGATACCGGCAACCTTAATCGGAAGGCTGGCTCGACACACGGCCTATCGCAAAACAGGCGCTGGAGATTTGCTGCTCGCGGATGCATTAAGGCGTTGCTTAGAGGCAAGCAAACAGGCCGCATCGTGGGCGGTTGTGGTCGATGCTAAAAGCGAGTCCGGCACAGCTTTCTACAAAAAGTGGGGATTCGTGGCTTTTGCAAGTAATGCGCTGAAACTGTTTCTGCCCATGGCGACTGTCGAAAAAATGTTCGCGTGAATTGGTACTACCAAAGTGCGGCGGCAAAGTGGCGCGCTCGATGGGAAATTCAACTTCCAGGAAAATCAAATTCTAAGGCTGGCCCTCCCGCCACGTCGACCGGCGCCCGACAGGAGACGACGGCGTTGCGGCGGCTGGTTCATCTGGTCACTAGGGCGCATCTTCCGAGGCCGCCGTAGCCAGGGTGTTTACTTGCTTCCGCCGGGTTTTTGTTCCGGGGCCGGGAAGAAAAGAAGCTCGCGCACCTCGCCGGGCACATCGCAGGAGATGGCACCCTTGCGCGCCCAGGCGAGTGCCTCGTCCATATCGTCGCATTCCAATATCCAAAATCCGCCCATGTGCTCCTTGGTCTCGATGTACGGTCCGTCGGTGACGAGCACCTTGCCGTCGGGCTGGGCCCGCAGCGTCTTCGCGCTGGCGGGCGGGGAAATGCCGCAGGCGAACTTCCTCACGCCGGCAGCAATCATTTCGCGGTTGAGCGCGTGGATCTCTTCCATCATCGCTTCGGTTACGGTGGACGGGTCGAAGTCGTCGGGGAGGTAATTAGCAACCAGATATTGCGGCATGATTTCTCCTTTTCCTGTAACGGTGTTCGGGCCGGGCGGTGGCCCTGCCTGCAGTATATAGACGAACGGCCGGACCGGAATTCGACAGCCGGTCCAAGAAATTTTGCCTCTTCCGCCTTAAGGCAAAGTGCCCACCCTGAAGTTCAACTTCCAGGAAAATTAAATTCTAAAGCTGGCCCAACCGCCGAAAGGCAGCCGTTACAGAGACGAAAACAAAGAAACAGCAGATCCCTCACCCGGAATGCAAACCGGTTCGGGATGACAGCGTAAAACCAAAGTGCCGGCGAGGCCCTCCTTCGGCGGGCAGGCGGGATGACAGCGACAAGGAGCAACGACTACGGGGCCATGCCTTCGTCCATCCATTTTTTGAACAGGGCGACGCGGTCGGCGGGCCAGGCGGCGTCGCAGGGCATGGAGCCCTTTTCGACTGCGCCGTAGACTTCCTGGGCTTTCGACTTCACGACGTCGAAGGAGGATAGGTCGAGGCCGAAGGGCTTCATCGCGGATACGTCGTGGTCGCGGAACAGTGGGCGAATGTCTTTTGCGAAACTGAGGGCCATGGGAAGCCTCCAAGTGAGATGGCGGTAGATTGCAGGGAGAGGACAATAGCAAAGAACGGGCGGCGTGAAAAGACGTCGGAGGGCCGAACTGCTTTAACACAGAGGGCACGGAGAACGACGGGAGCACGCAGAGAAAGGCGAGCAAGAGCAAGAGGCAAAGCGTAGCGCGGGATTTGCCGCAGAGGGTCCTCCTTCGGCGGGCAGGAGCGATGACCGCGTGGGGAGCGGGGAGCCGGCGAGGAGGATTGTCCGGTAGCGCGACGGGGCGTCCGGAAACGTTCCAAGGGCCGGGCGAGGAAAGCGGAGAAGACGCTGTAAGTGGTGATTCGACAGCGAGATAGAAGTTGTTGGCTGGTGGGTAGGGACGTGCATGGGTAGCAGTGACGGAGAGGGGGCACCTTCATGGGGCAGCTTTGGCAGGATGTGCGTTACGCGCTTCGGATGCTGGCGAAGGCGCCGACCATGACCGCGATTGTGGTGCTGACGCTGGCGCTGGGAATCGGGGCCAACACGGCCATCTTCGGGATTGTGAATGGGGTGCTGCTGCGTCCGTTGCCGGTGAAGTCGCCGGAACAAATCATGGTGTTGGCCTCGAAGGTGGAGGGCGACACGCTGGGAATTTACACCCTTTCCTATTCGCAACTGGTGGATTTCCGGAAACAGGCGAATGTGTTTTCCGACCTCTTTGGTTATCAGCTCGATTTGGGCGGGCTGAGCGTCGCCGGCAAAGCGAATCAATTCCTGTACACGCGTGTGACGGGAAATTATTTTTCGAGCTTGGGCGTGCAGCCGGCACTGGGCCGGCTGTTTCTGCCAACCGAGGGAGAAGCCGGCGGCAAGGACCCGTACGTTGTGCTGGGGTATTCCTACTGGCAAAAAAAGTTTGGAGGCGATGCCGGGATCGTGGGGAAACAGGCACTGATTGACGGCCAGGAAGCCACGATTATCGGAGTGGCGCCGAAAGAATTTCAAGGCACCAGGTTCGCCATCGATCCCGATGGATATGTCCCGCTGAACATGGTGCGGGCGGAAGATGCAGGCGCGCTGTGGAGCGATCGCGCGTCCCGTTCGTTGATGGTGATGGGGCGGGTGAAACCGGGAGTGGGATTGAAGCAGGCGCAAAGTTCAGTGAGCCTGGTGGCGGAACGGCTGGCCGAGCAATATCCGGCGACGGACAAGGGCGTGACGGTGCGCGTGATTCCGGAAAACCTGGCGCGGCCGCAGCCATATACAAAAAATATTGTTCCGTTTATCGCCGGCCTGTTTTTGGCGCTGGCGGCGCTGGTGCTGGTGCTGGCATGCGTGAACGTGGCAAATCTGCTGCTGGTGCGCGCGACGATGCGGCAACGCGAAATGGCCATTCGAGCGGCGATGGGGGCGAGCCGCGTGCGGTTGGTTCGCCAACTGCTGACGGAGAGTATCGTGCTGGCGCTGTGTGGCGGAGCCGGGGGTCTGATGGTGGGGGTGTGGGCCAGCGCGGCGGTCGCCTCGCTTTTGCCACCGACCAGGTTGCCCATCCAGTTGAACTTCAGTTTTGATTGGCGAGTATTTGCGTACGCCATGGCCGCGGCTCTGTTGACCGGCACGCTGGTGGGGGTGTGGCCGGCATTGCGCGCGGGACGAGCGGACGTGAACAACGTGCTGCATGCAGCGGGGAGAAGCGACAGCGCGGGAGTGGGACGGCATCGAGTGCGCAGCGTGCTGGTGGTGGCGCAGGTGGCGGGCTCTCTGGTTCTGCTGATTGTCGCCGGGCTGTTTGTGCGCAGCCTGGTGCAAGCGCAGCGGACGTATCTGGGATTCGACCCCGACAATGTGCTGAATTTGACGCTGAACCCGCGAGAAGTGGGATATGACGAAGCACGGGCAAAAACTTTCTACCGCGAGCTGGAAACCAGGGTGCGCGCATTGCCGGGAGTGCAATCGGCGAGTTTGGCGTTCACTGTGCCGATGGGAGACGTGCAAAGCACCGACTCGATATACCTCGAAGGCCGCGCACTCGCTCCCGGCCAGCAACCTCCGGTGGTGATTTACAACCGCGTGGACTCGGCGTACTTCGACACCATGCGAGTGTCGCTGCTGCGCGGGCGCGTCTTTCGAGACCAGGACGATGAAAAGGCGCCGCTCGTGGCCATCGTGAATCAGGGCATGGCCAATAAATTCTGGCCCAACGAAAATGCCATTGGGAAGCGGTTCAGCACGAAAAGCGCGACCGGACCGTTTGTGGAAATAGTGGGAGTGGCGGCGGATGGGAAGTACGTCTTCATCGGCTGGGACAAAGAACCGTATTTCTTTGTTCCGCTGGCGCAGGATTTCACGAATTACCGGACCTTGCAGGTGCGCTCAACGGTGCCGCCGGAAACGCTGATCGCCCAGGTGCAGAACGAAGTGCGCGCGCTCGATCCGAACATGCCGGCTTCCGACGTGCAGACCATGCGGCAATCGCTTTCGGGGGGCAACGGGTTTTTCATCTTCCGCGTGGGCGCGATCCTGGCCGCGGCGTTGGGGTTGGTGGGGTTGACGCTGGCGGTGGTGGGCGTATACGGAGTGGTTTCGTATGCCGCGAGCCAGCGGACGCATGAGATTGGGATCCGCATGGCGCTGGGCGCTGCGCGGAGCGATATTCTGCGGCTGGTTTTGCGGCAGGGGTTGGTGCTGGTGGTGGCCGGCGTGGTATCGGGCGTGGTGCTGGCGTGGTCGGTGACGCGGTTGATGGGCACATTGCTGATTGGAGTGAGCCCAACCGATGCGCTGACATTTGTGGGCGCGACAGTGCTGCTCGGAGGAATTGGGCTTTGGGCGTGCTACACGCCGTCGCGGCGGGCCATGAATTTGGACCCGATGGTGGCGCTGCGGTACGAGTAGCGACCTCACAAAGATAAACGAGGGGCAAGATCCTCAGTAGCTTCCGCTGGATGCCTGCGGCTTTCCTCAATCCAAATAGGAGCAAAGACAAATCACATCGGTGGCGCTACTGGCTGGCGAGGAGCTTTTGAAGTTCGAGGCGGCGGCCGAGCAGAGTGCGGAGTTCGTCGCCGGAGGGCTTGGACTCGATTTTGCGCTGCAGTTCGGCGAGCTCGGCTTCGACGTGGCGGCCGCGCAGGACATTCATGCAGCTTTCGGCGGCTTCCCAGGTGAAATCTCTCGCGGGCTCGAAAAGGATTTCAAAGAGCAGGCGGCGGTCGCGCTCTTCGAGCGCGGCGGCGAGTGCGGCCGGGTCGGGCCGCTCGGCGGCTTTGGTGATCAGGATTTCGAGCAGGCGCTCGGTTTCGAGGCCGCGATGGAGAGAATCGGCGGCCAGGTCGCGGGCGAGTTTTTCGCGGAAGCCTTCGGCTTCGACGAGCATGCGGATCAACTGGCGCTCGGCGGGCTTGATGGCGGGAGCGAGCAGCTCCGCTTTCGGCTTCACTTCGCTGCGGCGCTCGGCGGCGGCGCGGCGCAGGGATTCGCGCAACACGGGCTCGTCCACGCGCAACTGAGATGCGATGCGCGTGGCCCATTCGGAGCGCAGCAGGCGGTTGGGAAGCCGCTGCACGTAGGGCATCAGGAAATTCAGCGCGGCAACTTTTCCGGCGGTGGTGGAGCGGTCCATCTGGCGCGCGCGGCCGATGAGGTAATCGAGATACGGCGGCGCCTGGGCGAGCAGTTTGCGATAGGCGTCCGCGCCCTGTTCCTTCAGGAATTTGTCGGGATCGGCGCGGCCCGGAAGAGCCAGCACGCGGACATCGAATTCTTTTTCGAGCAGCAGAGTGAGCGAACGTTCGGTTGCTACTTGCCCGGCGGTGTCGGGGTCGTAGTTGACGATGACACGGCGGGTGAAGCGGCCGAGCAATTTTATTTGTGGCTCAGCCAGGCTTGTGCCGCAACTGGCGACGACATTGGCGAACCCCGCGCGCGCGACGGCGATGGCGTCCATGTAGCCTTCGACAAGAATGGCGAAATCGTTCTGGCGCAGCGCTTCCTTGGCGCGGTCCACGTGGTAGAGCACGTTGCTCTTCGAATAGATGGGCGTCTCCGGCGAGTTCATGTATTTGGGCATGTCGTCGCCCATGGCGCGGCCGCCGAAAGCGATTACTTTGGCGGATTCGTTGGAGATGGGAAACATGATGCGGCGACGGAAACGGTCGTAGAGGCGGCCGCTCTGGTCGCGGGAAAACAGGCCGGATGGTTCGAGAAGTTTTTCAGAATATTTTGATTTCAAGTGTCGCAGCAGCGCGTCGCCGGCCGACGGAGCGTAGCCGAGGCCGAAGCGTTTCATCGTTTCGCGGTCCAGGCCGCGGTCTTCGAGATAGGCGAAGGCCACTTTTCCTTCGGGGCTTTCGTGGAGCTGGCGCTGGAAGAATGCGGCCGATTCGCGGTGCATTTCGACGAGCGCCGAGCGCTGCTGATTTTCGAGGCGCTCTTCGGGCGAGCGCTCGCGCGGCTTGGGAATGGCGATGCCGCATTTTTCGGCGACGGTGCGAATGGCTTCCGGGAACGTGGATTTCTCGAGCTCCATCACGAATTTGAAGACGTCACCGCCGGCGCCGCAGCCGAAGCAGTGGTAAATCTGCTTCACGGGATGAACGGCGAAGGAGGGAGTCTTCTCCTGATGGAAGGGGCAGAGGCCGGTGAAATTCTGGCCGGTTTTTTTTAGGCGCACGAATTCGCCAATGACGCGGACGATGTCCGCCTGCTGCTTCACGCGTTCCGCGAATGATCCTGCTTCAGCCATCAATGGCACCTGGAAAATGGAAAAGTGAAAATGGAAAATGGGATCGTCATGTTTGGCTTTGCCTTCATCACGCCTGATTCCTCATGGCTTCAGCTTTGCAGATGCCTTCAGGTTCTTTGTTGAACGGATATAGCCGTTCACAAGTCTGATCACACTGATTGCCATCGCGTCGAGTCGCTTGTAGGTTTCATCCGCAATGTATCTGGCATCCAGGGCTGTCGTCAAATGGTCGCGCAGTTCGTAAACTGAGCCGCGGCTCTGCCGGCAGAACTGGAGATTTTCCTGGTATGAAAATCGACCGTACCCTTCGGCAAGATTCGCAGTAACTGAACTGGCGGCGCGCCTGATCTGGGCGGACAATCCAAATTGCTCTTCTCGTGGAAGCGACTTTGTCATTTGGTAGAGCTCTTTCCGCAAGGCTCGCGCAACCCTCCAAGTCTCTAGATCCGTGAAGTCAGAAATCCTGTTTGGCCGACTGCCCCATGGATTATTCTGGCCATTTTCCATTTTCCTTAGGCTTTCAACTCTGCAATCGTGATGGCATCGCCGCCGCGCTCCGGCTTCTCGTGCGCAATCTTCTCGACTAGCGGATGGGTTGACAAGAACTCCGCTAACCCGCGCTTCAGCGCGCCGGTGCCATAGCCATGAATGATGCGCACGGAAGGCTTGCCGGCGAGGGCGGCTTCATCGAGGAATTTGTCCACGCGGCCGGTGGCTTCCTCCACTGTGTTGCCGATCACATTGATTTCGTCAGCCATGGGCTCGTCGCTTGGCTGCGCGTGTACCGTGACGCCGCGCGCGGGGGCCGCGCCAGCGGCGACCTTAGCCGGTTTGGATTCGGTGTCCACGCCGACGATATCAGCGAGCGCGACCTTCATGCGCATCGGGCCGGCTTCGACTTCGGCCATGCGGCCGTCGTGACGCCGAAAGACCACCGGCTGTTTGATTCCTTTCACCACCACGCGCTGGCCGGCTGAGAGTTGCTCCGGCGCCACGGGCTTTGGCGGGATCATCGCGGAGACGCCCAAATCCGGCTGAGAGGCGGCGAGTGTTTCGACCACGGCGGCATCGGCTTCGGCGCGCGCGTCCGAGGCAAGCTTGCCGAGCTTCTTCGAGGATTGTTTTTCCAGTTGCGCGCGCAGGATGCGATCGTGGATCTCGGCGGTGAGCCGCGCGACTTCGCTCTCCAGGCGCTTCTGCGTTTCCTGAAAATTTTTCTCGAGTTCCGTGATGCGTTTTTTCTGGCGGGCGGCCCATTCGGTCTGCAGCGAGCGCCGCTCGGCCTCAAGTTGCGCTAGCTCTTCGCGCGCCTGACGCTGCAGGTCGTTGATTTCGTCGCGGCTGCGATGAAGATAGGCGATGAGGTCGCGGGCTTCGCGCGATTCCGGAGAAAGAGTCGCGCGGGCCCGCTCGACGACCTGCGTGGGCAAGCCGAGCCTGCGAGCGATTTCAATGCCGCTCGACGTGCCGGGAACGCCGACCAGCAACCGATACGTGGGGCGAAGGTTTTCTTCGTCGAATTCCATGGCGGCGTTGACGATTCCCGGAGTTGTGGAGGCGTAGGCTTTCAGGCGATCGTGGTGCGTGGTGGCCAGCGTCAAGGCGCGCAGGGTGCGAAACTCCTCCAGCAGCGCCACAGCGAGCGCGGCGCCCTCTTCGGGCGCTGTGCCGGTGCCCATTTCGTCCACCAGGATCAGCGACCGCGCCGTGGCCGTTTCCAGCATGGATTTCAGATTCAGCATGTGCGCGGAAAAGGTGGACAGGTCGGCGGTGATGGACTGCTCGTCGCCGATGTCCGCGAGGACGCGGTCAAATAATGGAAGCTCGGCGCGATCGGCGGCCACCGGAATTCCAGATTGCGCGGAGAGCGCGGCCAGGCCGACAGTCTTGAGCGCGACGGTTTTTCCTCCGGTGTTCGGGCCGCTGACGACCATGACGGTCTCGTCGCCGCCGAGCGCGAGTGAGAGCGGCACGGCCTTTCGTCCCTGGGGCCGGAGCGTGTGTTCGAGCACGGGATTGCGCGCGGCTTCGACGCGCAGGAAATTTCCGGCGGAAAATTCGGGCATGGTGCAATCGAACTCGCGCGCAAAGCGGGCGCGGCCGAGGAGGGAATCGAGGTGCGCGATCGCGGAGGCGGCGGAGGACAGCGGGCCGCGGTCGGCGCGCACGCGTTCGGTAAGCTCTTCGAGGATGCGCGCGATTTCCGCGGTTTCATCTTCGGCGAGCTGCACCAGGCGATTGTTCAGGTCAATGGCTTCGAGCGGCTCGACGAACACCGTCTGGCCCGTGGCGCTGGCTCCATGGACGACGCCGGGAACGCTGCGGCGCTCGGACGCACGCACGGGGATGACGAAACGGTCTCCGCGCAAGGTGATGTAATCCTCACCGGCCGGTTCGCCGCGGGCGCGAAGAATATTTTCGAGCGATTTCTGAATGCGAGTGCGGGCCTGGGCCATGCCGGCGCGGATGCGCTTCAGTTCGGGCGAGGCGTCGTCGCTGATTTCGCCGTTGGGATGAATGGCGCGGCGGATCGCGGTCGAGAGGTGGCGCAGGTCCGGTTGCGCCGCGGCCAATTCGGCGAGGCGCGGATATTTTGCGGCGTCGCCTTTGAAAGATTGGCGGACGCCGAGGACCGTTTCTGCAAGCGAAGCGACGTCGAGCAATTCGGCGCTCGAAAGCATGGATGCGGGTATGCCGAGGCGCGCGAGCCACGGGTCGGGATCGGCGAGCGAGCCGAAGCCCAGTTCCGAGCCGGCGCGCAGGTAGGCGACACCTTCGCGCACCAGCGCGAATTCGGCGTCGAGCACGGAGGCATCGAGCCGGGGCGCGAGCGACTGCGCATGGCGGCGGCCCGGAGCACAGGTGGTGAAGCCGCTGACGATGTCGCGGAGCCGGTCGAATTCGAGAAGTTGTTCTGCGGAATGCGGCACAAGTATCCCCGCGCGAAGCTGTGTTGGAAGACGTTGCGAACCAACTCTACCGGGAACTAGAGGCGCCGGAGAGATCCTTCATCGCGCTGCTCCTCAGGATGACGATGCTCGTCGCATGGTCAATTGTAGCCCGGTTGCCTGTGGGAAATCAGGGGGATGAATTGCGGCGGGATTTTTGTCCCTGGAAGTGCGAAGCGAGATGCGCGGCGGCTTCGGCCGGCGAACCCGCGAAGTGAATCAGCGGCTCGCCCTGCTCGCCCCACGGCGACTGGTGGCCGAGCTCGACTTCGCGCACGCGCTCGATCACCGGCTGCCAGAATTCGCCGAGCGCGACGAGCGGGCGGTGGGCCATCGCTCCTTTG
>Ga0210407_10000278_pt1 | contig 61889 bp, 45 predicted proteins | sample IncBWC27MmetaG_FD_150860 | JGI IMG/M metagenome (GOLD analysis project Ga0210407, IMG submission 150860) | Forest soil microbial communities from Barre Woods Harvard Forest LTER site, Petersham, Massachusetts, United States - Inc-BW-C-27-M | ecosystem: Environmental > Terrestrial > Soil >...
CTGGAGAAATTTGTCGATCATGGCTGGCTGAATTTTATCGGCGGGTGCTGCGGAACAACTGAGAAGCATATTCGAGCGATTGCACAGATGGTCGAGGGAAAGAAGCCGCGCGTGCGGCCTGCGGAAACGCATCGCGCGATTTATTCGGGCATTGAAACGATTGAGGCGGACGACCAGACGCGCCCACTGCTGGTGGGAGAACGGACGAACGTCATCGGTTCGCGGCTATTTAAGAATCTGGTGGCGGAAGAAAAGTGGGAGGAATCCAGCGAGATTGCGCGGCGGCAGGTGCGCGGCGGAGCGCACATCGTGGACGTCTGCCTGCAGAGCACGGAGCGCGATGAGAAGAAGGATATTCCCCTCTTCTACGAAAAGCTGATTCGCAAGGTAAAAGCGCCGGTCATGATCGATACGACCGATCCGACAGCCATCGAGCTGGCGCTGACGTATTGCCAGGGCAAGTCGATCATCAATTCCATCAACCTGGAAGATGGCGAGGAAAAGTTTGAGCGCGTGGTGCCGATTGCGCATGAATTTGGCGCCGCAGTTGTAGTGGGATGCATCGACGAGGACAAACTGCAGGCGCAGGCCTTTACGCGCGAGCGCAAGCTGGCAATTGCCCAGCGTTCTTACAAGCTGCTCATCGAGAAATACGGGTTGGGACCGGAAGACATTATTTTTGACCCGCTGGTCTTCCCGTGCGCTACCGGGGATGAGAACTACATCGGTGGGGCGGTAGAAACGGTCGAAGGCATCCGGCTGATCAAGAAGGCTTTGCCGGATGTCCGGACAATCCTGGGCATCTCCAACGTGTCATTCGGACTGCCAGCAGGCGCGCGGGAAGTGGTGAATTCGGTGTTTTTGTATTACTGCACGAAGGCTGGGCTGGACCTGGCCATCGTGAATACGGAAAAACTGGAACGGTTCGCGTCGATTCCCCCGCACGAACGGGAACTGGCGGAAAACCTGCTCTTTTCGCACCCTCCAAAGAATGTCGCGACGGACCACCCGCAAGCGAAGCTGCTCGGCAACGTTCCCACGGATTACCGGGAGCAGAGCAAAGAGCAACGAGCGGCGGTGAATCAATACTACATCGCGGCGATTGCCGAGCACTTTCGAACGGCGACGAAGAAAGAAAAAGTGCGTGCCGCCGATTTGCCGTTGGACGAGAGGCTCTCAAATTACATTATTGAAGGAACGCGCGACGGGCTAATCGATGATCTGGAGCGCAAGCGTGCCGAGGGGGCGGCGCCACTGGACATCGTGAATGGCCCGCTCATGGCTGGCATGGCCGAGGTTGGCCGGCTCTTCAATGCGAACGAGCTCATCGTGGCGGAGGTGCTGCAATCCGCGGAAGCCATGAAGGCGGCGGTGAGCCACCTCGAGCAGTTCATGGAAAAGGCGGACACGGCGAAACGTGGCAAGGTGGTTCTGGCGACGGTGAAGGGGGATGTCCACGACATTGGGAAAAACCTCGTCGAGATCATTTTGAAAAACAACGGTTACGACGTGGTGAACCTCGGGATCAAGGTTCCGCCCGAGGATTTGATCAAAGCCTATCTGGAGCACAAGCCGGATGCCATTGGGCTCTCCGGACTGCTGGTGAAGAGCGCGCAGCAGATGGTGATTACGGCAAGCGACTTGAAGGATGCAGGGATTGAGGTTCCGATGCTCGTAGGGGGCGCGGCGCTCTCCGCGAAGTTCACACAGACGAAGATCGCACCGAGCTACGGTAAGGCGGTGTGCTACGCCAAAGATGCGATGACTGGGTTGAGGCTGATGAACGAGCTCATGGACCCCTCGACGCGCGAGACGGTGCTGTTGAACCACACGTCCAGCGGAAACGGAGCAAACGTTACGACGACCGTGGCAGTGGTGGGTGCCCCCGTCGTGACGCGTTCACCGCGAGTGCGCACGGATTTGCCCATTCCTGCTGTCGCGACGCTCGACCGTAAAGTCCGCTTGGTGCCGGATTTGCGCGAGATTTGGAGCTATATCAATCCGTTCATGCTCTTTGGGCGGCATCTGGGATTCCGCGGCGATTTCATGAAGCAGTTCCTGGCTCGCGACCCGAAGGCCGTGGAACTCTACGAGAGCATGGAAGAGGTAAAGAACGAGGCAGCGGAGTTCATGAGGGTCCGCGCAGTTTGGCAGTTCTTCGAGGCCGAGTCGGAAGACACGGCTCTGCATCTGTTTGCACCCGGAGGGAAAGAGCCGATAGACACTTTCCGATTCCCGCGGCAGCGGGTTGGCGATTTTCTTTGCCTGAGCGACTACGTGCTGCCGCCTCGGAATGGTCAGCGGGACCATGTGGCGCTTTTTGTGGTGTCCGCGGGCGAGGGAGTTCGTGACAGGGGCGAGAAGGCCAAGAACGACGGTTACTACTTCAAATCGCATGCGCTGCAGGCGCTGGCCATCGAATCGGCCGAGGCTTGCGCGGAATGGCTACACCGGCGCATACGGGAGGATTGGGGATTCCCTGACCCACCGGAATTGACCATGGCGCAGCGATTCACGTCACGTTATCGCGGAAAGCGCTATAGCTTTGGCTACCCGGCTTGCCCGAACCTGGAGGATCAGGTTGGGCTTTGGAAGCTGCTGCGGCCGGAGGAGATTGGCGTCCAACTGACGGAAGGCTTCATGATGGACCCCGAAGCCAGCGTGAGCGCGTTGGCGTTTCATCATCCTGACTGTTCGTATTTTTCGGTGGGTGACGCGACAGATGGTTAGAGTTGTCGGGGTACGGGTGTTTGCTCAGACGGGCGACGCCATCCTTGGTCTTCCAGAAGAAAAAAACGCAGCGAGAGGTGCATTCTCGCTGCGCTCAGGATTAGTGAATCTTGCAGCTCAGAAGCGGGCTAGTCGAAATTATGACATCAAGCTCTTCTTGAATAGGAAGGCCGCGCCGAGAAGCATGCCCGCAATGCACAGGATGAGCGAGGATGGCTCAGGAGTTGCAACCACCAGCTTCGAGACGGAAACCGTGACAGGAGTGGATGAGAAGTCCAGCGGGAACGGCGCGCCGTTATTGAGATAGGCCGACTGCAGGTAGCTAGCGGTTCCCACCGAATAGAGGTTCTCGAATACCGAGCCTCCCCCGCCGATTAGGGTAAACAACAAGCCACCATTGTCAAACACGGTGCTTGAGCCAGGGAAAATCAAGTTGTCGTAGGTGAAGCCGCCAGCTGGAGGGGGAAACCAGTAGACGCCAGAGGAGTTGGTCGGAAGCAGCGCTCCCACCAAGAACGTGGCACCACCAATCACTTCGGTCCCGGTAAGCTTAGTCACGAGATACGTACCAGGACCGTCCGGAGTAACTGTGAGGTCGAGCACGCCGGACAAGCCGCCTCCCAGGGTGACTTGCAGCGTGTCCGCATTCGTTGCGGACGCTCCGACCAAAACCATGACAACTGCCAAAGCTAAAATCAGTTGACGAATCTTTGAACTCATTTATGCCCCTTAGGAGCCTTTAGCGTAAGGTCCTTTGCGTACTTTCCTTGCCTAAGGCCAATAGACTGGGCAAAGTATGCGTTAGGCCTGATGCAAAATTCATGAGCCTTCGAACCAAACACCTTGCTCCCTTTCCATCATTAGTGCACGTCGAACACCACTTCTGGAATGTTCATACAAAAGGACTTAAGGGCCGACTTTCAATTCACCTGTAGCATGATTTGCACATACTTGGCAACGAAATACAATCGGGGACGTGCGACTCTCTTAGTAACGTGCCTTCGATTGTTGCCAGGAGATCATGTGAGGCCCACTTCGTCTGAGGCGTCGGTTTAGCTCAGCGGTGCTACGCCGCAACTCGAAGACGCGCGAATGAATGGCTTTGACCGGCAGAAGAGTCCGTTCTTTGAGCGGTGAGAAAAGAATTAGCGCAGCAGGAGCGTATGAAAATTGGAACGGGCACGGTCTAGAAAGATCAAATTCTTTTTCTAGAAAGACAAAGCCATCCTGGCTCCGGGTCGAATGGTGACGACAGCGCGCGCAGCGTACGGATTGGAAGTGATGCGGTTGCCTTTCAAATCCCGCCCCACGGCGATGACGCCGATCGTGCGCTGGCCAAAGGGCGGACCATACTTGAATGAAACGGAAATGCTGTCCACTTTTCCCGCGACCTGCTTGGGGTTTTCCGCAGAATAGATTTTCTTGATTTGCCGCTGGTTCGTGATGTCCTCGACTTCAAAATGGTCGATACAACCGGTGGATAGCGACGACGAACATACCGGCATGGGACCAAAATCATAAGACCAAGTGGCCGTTACGTTCGCCGAAAGAACGCCAAGATAAAGAGTACTCCACGAGATCAGAGCAACGACGGCAACGCCAAGCAAACTAGTCTTCAGGCGCGACCCTCTGCTTGGTTTCATCGACTCGATCGGCCTCGGCAGATGCAAATCGCTCGGGACACATCGTTAGTGTACTCCGAGCAGGGGCTCCGACGCCCGAACTTACCAAACTCATAGGATTAGTTTGAGCGTCTTGCGGGTCGGAGGGAAGTTTGGAATACGGTCAAAATAGGAAAATCAAGAGATTACTGAGCTGAAGAGGACGAACGCTCAAGCAGGCGAATGAATTGGTAAGGATGGGAAGAGAATTTCACCTTCCTGTGGAAACCGTTTGGAGCTAAATGTTGCGATCTCCGCGTAAGTGAAACAAAAATATAGAGTTATTCAAAAAATCAAGAAAATGCCGACCAGTTTGCCAGCAGTTGCGGGCAATTGGCGCAAGTCTTTTTTTTCCATACATATAGAGGGTCGGCCCAGCGAAGCGGGGGCATCTCGGTGGCTTTGGACAAATGGCAGCAAGAGTGCACCTTCTCCGGTGTTCCAAGTCGGAAGAGCTTCCCGCACCATGGCTCTGCCGGCAACTTGCCAGATAGATAGAGGGAGCTCAAAAGTTCGAAGAGCCGAGGAAGAAATGACCAAATCCCGTGGGGTGAAGACAAGAATTTCAATCGTAGTGCCGGTATTGAACGAGGCCGATGGCATTCCGCAATTGCGCGAGAAGCTGGGGAAAGTGCAATCGGTGCTTGTGGAATTTGGGGACATCGAGTTTGTATTCGTGGACGACGGGAGCACGGACGCGACGCTTACTTTGTTGAGGAAGGCTTTTCCGGAAGGCGACCTCTGCCGGGTCGTGTCGCACGAGCGGAATCGTGGAGTTGGGGCAGCGCTTAGAACGGGGTTCCAGCACGCCACGGGCAGCATCGTGTGCACGATAGACGCGGACTGCAGCTATGAGCCGGAGGGTCTAAAGCGTCTGGTAGAAGAGATGGACGAAAAGAGGGCCGATGTGGCGGTGGCCTCTCCTTACCATCCGGATGGCGGAGTGCAAGGGGTCGGGGCCTGGCGGCTGTTGCTTAGCAAAGTTTGCTCGGCCATCTATCGTCTGATTTCACCGGTGCCGCTGTACACCTATACAAGCATCTTCCGCGCGTATCGTTGGCCGGTGATTGAGAACGTGAAATTCCAAGCGGACGGGTTTGTTTCGGCCGCCGAAATCCTGATTCATGCCGCAGAGCAGGGCTACCAGATCATTGAAGTGCCCATGGTTCTGCGGGGCCGCCAGGTTGGCGCCACGAAGATGAAGATCGTGCGGACCATCGGGAGGCACTTCTCGATGATGGGCACGATTCTTATGCAAAGGGTTGGATTCCGTAGTATGGAAGCCAGGCGAAGGGCACCGCAGATGCCAGCGATCGTTCCGCCTCCAGCAGCGGGCACACAGTATCAGTATTTCAGCGAAAAGGAGTAATTGAGAATGGTTCGAGTCGGCGTCGTAGGCTTAGGAGCATGGGGTTGGAACGTGGCGAGGAATTTCGCCACTCTGCGGGAATGCCAACTGGTGGCGTGCTGCGACTCAGATGTCAAGCGCCGCGATTCGGCGGCGCGAGCATGGCCGGGCGTAAAGCCAGTGGAAGATTTCGACCAGCTACTCCAAGAGGATATCCAGGCGGTAGTGATCGCGTCGCCCGCGGTGACGCACTACCCTCTGGCGAAGAAGGCCTTGCTGGCCGGCAAAGACGTGTTCGTGGAAAAGCCTTTCGCTCTGAGCGTGCGCGATGCGGAAGAGCTTGCCGAGCTCGCGGAAAAGGGTCAACGGATCCTGATGGTCGGTCACCTTTTGGAGTATCACCCCGTGGTGCGCCGGCTGCGCAACATGATCCAGAAAAACGAACTCGGACCTGTCTATTACATCTACACGCAGCGCGTGAACCTGGGCCGCATTCGCGGAGATGAAAACGCATTGTGGAGCTTTGCGCCGCACGACATATCGCAGATTCTCTACATGCTCGATATGGAGCCGATCGACGTCAGCGCGCGAGGCCAGAGCTACATCCAGCACGGCATTGAGGACGTGGTTTTTCTGAGCCTTTTCTTTGAGAACCGCGTGATGGCGCACATTCACCTGAGCTGGCTCGACCCTCACAAGGTGCGCAAGACCACGATCGTGGGGAGCGACAAGATGGCTGTTTTTGACGACGCGGAAGCGACCGAGAAACTCCGCATCTATGACAACCATGCGGAAGCGCCGCAAGCCAAGAGCTACGGCGAAGCAATCCAGGTGAGATTCGGTGATATCCTGATCCCACGAGTGGAAACTGCGGAACCGTTGCAGCTTGAGGTGAAGCATTTCATAGAGTGCGTCGCAACGCGGACAACACCGTTGACCGACGCACAAGATGGTCTGCGCGTCATCCGTATCATCGAAGCGGCGCAGCAGTCGCTCGAACAAGACGGAATCCCCGTTCGCATCCAAGGAGCCCATGGAAACGTACATTCACCCGACAGCCAAAATCGGCGCTGGTCAGCAACTCGGGTATAACTGCGTCATCTCAGAGAACGTACAAATTGGAGAGAACTGCCGCATCGGCAACGCGGTAATTATTCATCCAGACTCGGTGATCGGGAAGAACGTACGCATTGACGATCACACTGTGGTCGGAAAGCTCCCGATGAAGGCCGCGCTGAGCGCCATCACGCAGGAGCAGCAATTGCCTCCCTGCGTCATCGGGGATGGAGCGATTCTCGGAACATCGGTGGTCATCTACCGTGGCTGCACGCTGAACAAAAGCGTGATGGTGGCGGATTTGGCTTCCGTGCGAGAGAATGCAGAAATCGGCGAGCTTACGATTGTCGGCCGAGGCGTGACCGTCGAGAACAAGGTACGCATCGGGAAGCGCTGCAAGGTCGAGACAGAAGCGTACATCACGGCGCTCTCTGAAATTGAAGACGGGTGCTTTATCGCTCCCGAAGTGACCTTTACAAACGACAATTTCCTGGGAAGAACGAAGGACCGCTTCAAATACCATAAAGGCGTGACGATGAAGCGCGGAGCACGCATCGGCGCAAACGTCACGGTGTTGCCGGGAATCACGATCCACGAAGACGCGCTGGTAGCCGCCGGCTCCATCGTAACCAAAGATGTGCCGGCGAAGAAAATCGTAATGGGCACTCCCGCGAGAGTCGTTCGGGACGTGCCAGCCGAGCAACTTCTAGACAACCAGTAATTCGATTGCAAAACTCATGAAACTCCTCTCCATAGTCGGAGCAAGGCCGCAGTTTGTGAAAGTGGCCATGATCGCGGACGCCGCGAAGCGGCGCAATCGCAAAGCGGCCTCGCGCTCCGAGCGCATTCAGCACCGGCTGACGCATACGGGCCAGCACTACGAACACAAAATGTCCGGCATATTCTTCGATGAGTTGAACTTGCCGAAACCCGACCATCATCTGGGCGTGGGCTCGGGACCGCATGGCGAGCAGACCGGCGCAATGCTGGCAAAAATAGAAAAAGTACTGATAGCCGAAAAACCCGACGTCGTAATGATCTACGGCGACACCAATTCGACGGTGGCAGGAGCCCTGGCGGCGGCGAAGCTGCACATCCAGGTGGCCCATTTGGAATCCGGATTGCGGAGCTTTAATCGCCGAATGCCGGAGGAGATCAATCGCATTGCGTCGGACCATATATCGGACTTCCTATTCTGTCCGACGGTTACGGCGGTGGAGAATCTACGGTCTGAAGGCATAACCAAGAATGTCTTTAACACGGGCGACGTGATGCTGGACTCCGCAATTGTCTACGGAGAAAAGGCACGGAAGCGCGGTAATATACTGAAGGAGCTGCAGGTTGAGCCGCGGGAGTACGCGCTTGCGACGATCCACCGGGCGGAAAACACGGATTCACCGGAGCGGTTGGGGCGATTGCTCGAAGCGCTGGCGGGGCTGGACTGCAATATCGTTCTGCCGATACACCCGAGAGTGCGGGAGAAGTTGAAGCACGGGCAGGCGCTGAGATCCACTGCGAAACTGCTGGAGAAATCGGGAAAATTGAAGATTACACAGCCGGTCTCCTATTTGGACATGCTATCGTTGGAAATTCATGCGCGGCTGGTGTTGACTGATTCGGGTGGGGTCCAGAAAGAAGCCTTTTTCGCGGGGATACCATGCATCACTCTGCGAGAGGAGACCGAATGGCTGGAAACACAAGAAGACGGCTGGAACCAGCTGGCAGGGACCGATCCGGTGAAAATCCGCAAGGCAGTGGCGGAGGAATGGCAGAGGAACCGGGTGGGGCGGAACGAGAAGCCCGATTTGAAGAGTTTTGGCAACGGCCAAGCGGGCGACGAAACCATAAAAGCTTTGATGAAGGCAATGAAGTAAGGAGCAAATAGGCAGATGAATTCAAAGAACGTCTTGGTCACCGGGGCAGCAGGCTTTATCGGATCGCATTTAACGGATGCGCTGCTGGCGCAAGGGCATCGGGTTATCGCGGTGGACAACTTGTCACACGGACTGCTGGCGAATCTTGAAGAGGCGAGGAAGAATCCCCGGTTTTCCTTCCACAAGCTGGACGTTTGCGAAATAGACGCTTTTCGCAACGTCGCGCAAGGCGCGGATGTGATCGTGCACCTAGCCGCTTACAAGATCCCGCGGTACGGAAAAGCAGAAGAGACACTGCTAATCAACGCGAAGGGCGGCCATAACGCCCTTGAAGTCGCGGCGGAACAGGGAGCCAAATTCATTCTGGCTTCGACCTCGGACGTCTATGGAAAGAACCCGTGGATTCCCTTCTCGGAGACGAGCGATTGCGTTATCGGATCTTCGACGGTGCCTCGCTGGGGATACGCGGTTTCCAAGCTCTACGACGAGCATCTGGCGTTCGCTTACGCCGACTCGAGGAATATACCGGTCACGATCATCCGTATCTTCGGGTCGTACGGACCGCGCCAGGCGCTGAGCTGGTGGGGCGGGCCGCAATCCGTTTTCATCGACAGCATATTGAATGGCGAACCGCTTTCAATTCACGGGGATGGACTGCAAACCCGAAGTTTCACGTATGTTTCGGATACGGTGAGCGGATTTGTGGCGGTAGTTGAGCAAGACGACGTCAACGGCGAGATTTTCAACGTAGGGAACACGAAGGAGATCACGATCGTCGATTTGGCGAAGCTGATCCACCAGCTGTGCGGCACAACACACCCGTTGAAGCTGGAGTTTATTCCGTACGATGAGATCAGCAAGGGCCGGAAGTATGAAGATGTCCGGCGGCGCGTGCCTGATATAACCAAGGCGCAAGAAAGGCTGGGATTCCAAGCACGGGTGGACATGGAAAAGGGTCTGAAGATCACCATCGATTGGCAGAAAGCGATTCGCGCGGCGGAGCACGATCTGGCAACGGCGAAGCGGTAGACGCGGAATGCTCGTGAACTCAGAAGCCGCCAACATGACGGAAACGGCGCAAGCGCCCGCCAGCACGCGGGGATTTCAGGCTGCTGATTTGGCCGTGCTGGGATCGGTGCTGCTGGCTGCAACGGGCCACATCATGATCAAGGCCGGGCTGAATGGCGCAGCGAGCGCGGCGGCGCATGGTTCGATTATCGAACGGCTGATCGTGTATTTCAGCCAACCCTACGTTTTGTTGGGCCTCACTATTTACGGGCTCGGAACGGCCATGTGGGTTTTTGCCGTGTCCAAGAGAGACATCAGCTATGTGTTTCCCATCACGGCGTTGAATTATGTTTTGGTCACACTGGGCGGCAAGTTTCTTTTTGCCGAAGTGGTGCCATTTAAGAGATGGCTTGGCATAGCGGTGGTCATCATTGGAGTGGCGCTCATGCAGAGCGCGGGCCGGGAAGGATCTCGATGACCGCAACGCTCGCGCTGTGGATCAGCATCCTCCTGAATGGACTAGCGCAGGTGCTGCTGAAAAAAGGCGTGGGGCATTCGAGCGATCAGGGCAGGGTGCCCGCCAGTTGGTGGATTGCGCTGCTGAAGAATGTATGGGTTTGGGCCTGGGGATTGTCGTTTGTGGCGGCGACCGCGTTGTGGCTCCTGGCGCTCTCAAAACTGGACATCTCGTACGCTTTCCCGCTGTTAAGCTCGAGCTTCATCCTTGTGGGGATTCTTTCGCGAGTACTGCTGGGCGAGTTCATTTCCTGGAAAAGATGGGTCGCCATCTTAGTGATATGTCTCGGTGTGATCTTAATTGCGACAAAATGAAGGGCGAGTAAATGGCTGAGGTGTCAAAAGCACGCGGCTCACTGCACATTGGAATCCTGGGCGGCGGCATCACCGGGCTTACGGCGGCATTTTACCTTTTGCGAGCGGGCCACCGGGTGACCGTATTAGAAGGGCGCCCACAAGTTGGAGGGCTCGCCACCTATTTTGATTTTGGTCCCTTTCATTGGGACAAGTTTTATCACTGCATTCTGACTTCGGACCGGCCCCTGCTTCAATTGATCGACGACCTGGGCCTCACCCCGGAAATGCGGTGGACGGAAACGAAAGTGGGCTTTTATACCGGTAAGGGCCTGTATTCGATGACGACGACCATGGACTTTCTGAAGTTTCCGGAGTTGTCGCTCTGGGAGAAATTCCGGCTGGGACTTGGAGTGTTGCGGGCGTCGCGGATCACAGACGGGAAAAAGCTCGAGGCGATACCCATAGCGGACTGGCTGATCCAGATTTTTGGCCGCGGCAACTATAAGAAGATGTGGGAACCGCTGCTCAAGTGCAAGCTGGGGGCTTGCCGGGAAGAGGCATCGGCAGCGTTCATCTGGGCGACGATCTTCCGGCTCTATTCCACGCGCGAGAAAGGCGCCAGCCAGAAGGAGCGGCTGGGCTACGTGCGCGGAGGCTACCGAGTCGTCTTCGGCCGTCTATTGGAAGAAATTGGAAGAATGGGAGGCGTGGTTCAAACGCAAACCCCCGTGGAGCAGGTGGAAGCGAACGCGGGTGGCGGCGTGAATGTGTTGACGCCGCGTGGGCCCATTTCTTTCGACCGGGTGATCGCCACCGCGCCGAGCCACATGATCGAAAAAATTGCGCCGACACTCTCCGCCGAGTACCGGCAAAAGCTCCGGGAAGTAAAGTATCTGGGCATGGTATGCGTGGTGCTGGTTCTGAAGCGCAAGCTGACGCCGTACTACGTGACCAATCTGACGGATCACGATATGCCGTTCACAGGCGTCATCGAGATGACGAATTTGATTTCCGGCGAAGAAACGAGGGGAAATCACCTGGTCTACTTGCCGAAATATACGGCGCCGGACGATCCGCTATTTCAGAAATCGGATGAGGAAGTCTGGAGCTTGTTCCAGAAACCGTTCCAGCGGATGTTTCCAGACCTGCAAGAAAGCGCAATTGAACGGCGGTTTGTTTTTCGGGAAAAACTGGTGCAACCGCTGCCGGTTCTTCACTATTCGGACAGCGTTCCTTCCATGCGCACTAACATTCCGGGCCTGCTGCTGGCAAACACGACGCAAATCATCAACTCGACGCTGAACAACAACGAGATGGTGAAAATAGCGCGGCAAGCCGTAGAAATGGTGAATTCCGCCGCGGCAACCGCGCCGCAGGGAGAATCAAGCGCAGATTTGGTTGAAGCACAGGCAGCGTCTCAACAGACGAGGGAATAGGGCGTCGCCCTGCCGTGGCTATCGCTTCTCCATCTGTGAGAAAAGCTTTTCCGGTGTGCCGGCCAAGACGCTGCAGAGGCTCGTATCTAACAGAAAACAAAGCTATTAACAAAGACCGAACGGCAGGGGTCTTGCACATATAATTTGCGGTATGGTGTCAGCGCTCAAATCGCCAAGATTCGTGACAGCCCTCTGGGGATTGATGCTGGTTGTTTTTCTGCTGCCGTATGCGGAGTTCGCCAGAGCCCTATGGGACACCTGGCTGCACAATGAGGAGTTTTCCTTCGGCGTTCTCTTGCCGGTAGTCGCCGGATTCTTAATTTGGTCCCGCCGAGAACAACTCAAAGAAAAAGAGGATCCCTGGCCAGCGGGCCTGGCGCTGGTGATATTGGGCAGCGGCTTGTTGGCATTGGGAACGATGAGTGGCACGCTGCTTTTCTCGGGGATTGCGCTGTCCCTCACCGCAATCGGGATGGTCGGGTTTCTTTGGGGCCCTCGGCACGTGCAGGTGGTGTGGGCGCCGCTGTCGCTGCTGGTGCTGATGGTTCCGCTTCCTTCCTATGTGGTGGGCGAATTTTCCTGGATGCTGCAATCCGGGGCCAGCACGATTTCCTCAAGAATCCTTGGCGCTTTAGGGGTGCCCGTCTATCAAGATGGAAACCTGTTGAGGCTGCCCAACTACGTGCTTGAAGTAAAGCAGGCGTGCAGTGGTTCAAGATCAATCTTTGCACTCTTGGCGTTGGCGGTGGTGATTGGACTGAGTGTAAAGCAGAAATGGTGGATTCGAATAGCCATGGTAGCGATGGCGCCGGTGCTGGCCGTTTTTGCCAATGTGGTGCGAATAGTGGGAACCGGAGTGGTGGCGCGCAAGTGGGGGCAATTGGCAGCGAACGAATCCCTGCATGCCGCGTGGGGGATTCTAGTTTTTCTGATCGCGGTGATGGGACTTCTTGGAGTGCAAAGGTTATTACAATGGGCAACGAGCGAATACGCCTGACCTTACTGATTTTTCTGTTCGCTCTCACGCTCGCAAGCGTGCGGACGGCGGCGGGTTACCGCATGGCGCAGAAGCGGACGCCGGATTGGCTCCGCATTCCCTACCAGCTTGCGGACTGGACGGGGCAAGATACTGAGTTCGACCCGATCTATGGCGCAGACCCAGCGGAATCCAGCCTACTCCGCGTCTACCATCGAAGCGACGCTCCGCCAGTGATTGTATACATAGGATTTTACGGTGAACTGTCAAAGGTCTTGGAAGTTCATACGCCGGAACTATGCTACCCCGCGCAGGGTTGGAACATCCTGGCCCTGAGAAAGCCGGCCATTGGAAATTTCCGCGAGAAGCAGATTCCCGCGCTGGAGATTGTTACCGAGAAAGACGGAAACCGGCGCCTGGTGATGTGGTGGTATAACGCGGGCTCGCGGCCAATTCAAACGCGGATTCGCTATGTGTACGCCATGCTGGCCATGTCCACCTTGACCGGGCGCACGGATGGCTCCATGGTGAGAATTGAAACACCCATCGTGAATGGGAACGAAACAGCAGCGGTTGCCAGAATGGAAGAGTTCGGGAAAGACTTCCTTCCGGAGTTAAATGAAGCATTGCCAAAATAGAGATTCTGGAGAAAAACGAGTTCGGTGAGTAACCACTTGCAAAAGAAGGACCCGGCAGCGAAACCCCTGCGGACGCACATCATGAGTGTAGACGTGGAGGACTACTTCATGGTGGAAGCGTTTGCGGGGTCGGTGACGTCCGGCAGTTGGAAGAGCCGGGAATCGCGAGTGGTAGCAAACACGCTCAGAGTGTTGGACCTGTTCGACAAATATAACGTGAAGGGGACATTTTTCTTTGTGGGGTGGGTCGCCGAAAAATTTCCCGCGCTTGTGCGCGACGTTCACAAACGGGGCCACGAGCTCGCATGCCACAGCTATTGGCATCGAACCGTGTATTCCCTGACGCCGGAGGTGTTCCGCGAAGATACGCGTGCCGCGGCGAGGGCGATTGAAGATGCGGCCGGTGTGGAAGTTCACGGCTATCGCGCGCCGAGTTGGTCGATCACCAAGAACTGCCTGTGGGCGCTGGACATCCTTGCGGAAGAGGGATTCTCATACGACTCGAGCATTTACCCCATTCACCATGACCTCTATGGAGTCCCCGGTGCGAAACGATTCCCTTACGAAATCCAGTGCCGAAACGGCGGGACGCTGCGGGAATTTCCTCCGGCTACGGTGCAACTTTTTGGACAGAACTTTCCCGGGGCCGGCGGAGGATATTTGCGAATTCTTCCGCTGGGGTATACGAACTGGGTTTTTCGCGAATATGAGAAACACTACGGAGAGCAGGCGGTGGTGTACGTGCATCCTTGGGAGCTCGATCCCGGCCAGCCAAGGATCAAGGACACGCTAAAGTCGCGCGTGCGGCATTACACGAATCTTGAAAAGATGGAGGAACGGCTTGAATATCTCTGCAAGCGATATTCCTTCCAGCCGTTCCGCGAAGCGATGGGGAACACGATCGAGCAAACAACCTGGGCTGCGCTTGCAAGCGTAGGGACTGCTTATGAATGACGCAAAGCCCAGTGTGGTGGTTTCCGAGTCTGCGGAGCAAAAACGGGCCAGGAAGCAATCGTTTCAGGAATTGAACGCAGCGGAGGCATCCAGAGAAATCGGGGAGAGATTCGGAGTCGCCTACCATGAAGTTGTGCCGGAAGAATCAAAGTATCGCTACCGGCTGACGAATGCGCTCTTCAAAGAGCATCTTATATTCCTGCGATCTCTATCGCAGGGAGAAAACGCGAACGGGGCGCGAGGAGAGATCAGTTTCGATGATGGGCACCGGTCGAATTATGAAAACGCTTACCCTTTGCTGGAAGAGTCCGGACTAAAGGCCACGTTTTTTGTGCTCGCGGGCTGCGTGGGGACAGGCGGCCATTATATTTCGTGGGAACAGGCGCGCAAAATGGCCGCGGCAGGGCACCGCATTCAATCGCACGGATGGTCGCATCGCCTCTGGACGCAGTGCGATGCCACACAACTTGCGGAAGAGCTGGTGCGTTCCAAGCGGGAATTGGAAGACCGGCTGGGAACGGAGGTGGATTCGCTCTCGGCACCGGGGGGCCGCTGGAACGAGCGCGTTTTGGAGATATGCGCCAGCGCAGGGTATAAGCGATTGTTCCATTCGAATCCATGGACATTGGTAGGAGCGTCGCACGGCCTCCTGCTCCGCGGCAGATTAATGATTGCACGCCAGATGGATGCGGCAGCGCTGGAGAAGCACATGAAGATCTCCAGTTCGCAAAAACTTTATTTTCGCACGAAATACGGGCTGAAAGAGCGCACGCGCGATCTGCTCGGCGATCGTCTCTATCACCGGATCTGGTGCTGGCTTGCGGGGTGGAGCCCGGAAGACGGAATGGAAGTGCAAGTCAAGGATGATGCGAATACAGAGCAGGAATCACGGCGCGAATGAGAATTTTTCACGTGATCAGCAGCGGAGGAATGTACGGCGCAGAACACGTGCTGTTGAATTTGTGCCGGTCGCTGAGGAAATTAGACTGCGACGTGACCGTCGGTGTGTTCCGCAACGCCACGAATCCGCATACGGAGATCGGCGACCGGCTAACGGCAGAAAATATTGAGGTGGTAGAGATTCCGTGTGCCGGAAGAGTCGATTGGGCGGCCATCAAGAAAACCAGGCACTTGATGCGGCAGGTGCAAACAGACGTCGTCCATTCTCACGGTTACAAAGGGGATATCTACAGCTATCTGGCCACTCGGTTCGCTTCCATTCCACTTGTGGCGACCGCTCATAACTGGACGGGAGAGAGTGAACTTCCTCCCATATACAACAAACTGGACCGGGTTGTACTTCGACGCTTCTCCGCCGTCGCGGCAGTCTCAGACGGTGTGGCGCAGGTTCTGGACGGTTCCGGCGTAGCGGCGAAAAAAATCATCCGCATCGCGAATGGAATTGATCTCACCCCATACGAAGAGGCGATTCCCGCAGCGCGCAGAGAACTCCACGATTCGAATGCACCAATCGTTGGGCTAGTCGGGCGGCTCGTTCAAGAGAAAGGGTGCTTTGAGTTTGTCCGAGCCGCGGCGCAGGTTCTTCCCACTTTTCCGGAAGCGCGGTTCTTGCTCGTCGGCGAAGGACCCGAAAGAGATAGTCTCGAGCAACTGGCGCGAGACCTTCAGATTGACAAAAGCGTTGTCTTTGCCGGTCATCGCAATGATATGCCAAGCGTGTATGCATCCCTTGCGATATGCGTCCTGCCTTCCTTCGAAGAAGGCATGCCAATGACATTGATGGAGGCCATGGCCGCCGGGAGATCCGTCATCGCGACGCCGGTTGGGCAGATTCCCGCGATGGTGGACCAGGAAACGAATGGATTGCTCGTCAATCCCGGAAACGTGGGCGAACTCAGTTCTGCAATGATGCGCCTGCTAGGTGATGTTGTTCTCCGACAACGCATGGGTGAAAACGGAAGAGAAAAAGCACAGAGACTCTTTTCGGCCGATTCGATGGCCAGAGCTTATTTGAACCTCTATCGCCATGTCCTTCGGGGACAGACTGGCGAAGCGGTAAGGTCTCTTGGTGGAGCCTAGAAATGGGGAAACCTCCTTTTGCACTAGAAATGAAACAGAATTCCTCGAGCGAGAGAGCTCGGGCTGACTCTATCGAGGGGGTTCGTGCCCAGACCAGAGTGTACCTGATGGACTTGTGGTCATTTATCCCGTATTACATGGCGAGGCTGTGGGGTGGACTTCGCGAGCAGGGGATCGACGTGACGCTGGGCTCCGTTCGGTATCACCTGCAGCGGGACTATTTTCGTGCCGTAGGAGTTTCTACTGATAGGTGGCTGCTTGATTTCGGCGGCATGATAGGGAATCCGTTGCTGCGCCGTCTGGTGAAATCGGTCGAATACATCGTCAATCTGATCGTCTTGGGCCTGCGGCTGTTCATTTCGCGTCCGGCTATCCTTCACGCAGAATATCTTCCTTTCATCGACCATGGGTTTCCTTTCGAGATCTGGTTCATGAGGTACGCTCAGAGGCTCGGCATAAAAGTGATCTACACAGTGCACAACGTAACCTACCAGGATACTCCCGAACGAAACAAGCCCGTGTACGGACGCGCTTACAGAACGGCCGATGGTTTGATTTGCCACGGAGAAGAGGCTCGAGGACAGGTGGCGCGGGACTTTGGAATTTCCGCGGACAAAATGTGGGTGATCCCGCACGGTCCACTCTTCGAAGAAAAAACACACATATCACAAGAAGAGGCCCGCAAGAAACTTGGACTGCCGCAAAACGAAGCTCTCGTGCTGTGCTTCGGCGTCATCAGCGAATACAAAGGTATTCCGTTTCTGCTCGATGGCTGGAAGCGCTTGGTGGAATCGGGAACGAAGGGCCGGCTATTGATAGCGGGAACGGGCGATGCCCGTTTACTGTCATCGATTAGAGAAAAGGTCTCGGAGTATCAACTACAGTCCACGGTAAACCTTTGGCTTGAGTTCATACCGGTGGAACAGCTTCCGTTCTTCTACCAGGCGGCGGACATCCTAGTGTTTCCGTACAAGGCGGGAACTACGAGTGGAGCCCTTTTGACCGGGATGAACTACGGAAAGGCAATCGTCGCCACACCGTTGCCATTTTTCAAAGAGTACTTGGAAGAAGGATGCGAAGCGTTGTTCGTTGAATACGCAGATGTGGAAGGTTTAGCGCTGACGCTGACCAGTTTGATCAACGCTCCATCGGAGCGCGAGCGGCTGGGGCGTGGCGTAGCCAAAAAGAGCGATGTGTTTGACTCGTGGAGCAGCATAGCGCATTCAACAGTGAACTGCTATCAGGCCATAATGCGGGGCGCGCCGCCAACGAAGCGCTGATAGGCCGTCAGGCCCGTCCAGCCGGACTGATTGTCGGCGTTTTTGAGATCCCGGGAAATCGTCAAGAAACAAAAGTGTCTCGCGGGGTTCCGCGTCCGCGAGGCACTTGGTTATTCGATTCGATTGTAAATTCCAAGCGGTTATTTCTTGAAGCGAACTCAGTTAACAACAACTTTCAGATTTGTTGGGGCGTTTGGACGGCTGACTGCGACGCCAGCCCCCGCAACATCGTAAGCGCCCATGGAAGGCGGGTTGGGTCTAGGGTTTCCTAGAAAATCATAACTGGATGTGTGGGTTGATGTTCCGGCGCCAATCGCGGGACTGCCCGACTGTATATTGAAGCTAAGGGGCACAGACAAGGAAACCAACAAGGGATTCGCAACAATGGAGTTACTGTTGCACGATCCCGGAGCCGAACCTCCCTGGTAATACAGGTTGTTAGCGCAACCCGTGATTCTCGACGTCAATGCGTCGGAAGAGAAATATTGTCCTTCAGCGGTAGTCGGATAAAAGATATTATTTGTGAAGCGATAGGTAAGGCCCCCGCCAGCGCCCTGATCCAAAATTTCCACGCACCCGTACGTAAAGGAACTTCCTCCGGTCAGATACGGGCCGCAATCGAAGAACGTATTGTTGTAAACGTCCACGGTGCCGCCGGGGGCAGGCCCCGCATCCAGGGTTCCCGAGAAATCCAAGTTTGAATACTGCCAGCAGGAAGAGTCCGACGGAGTTGGTCCAGTGCCATTGTGGTAGAAGATGTTGTTATAGACTTCCACGGTTCCTTGTGAAGGGTCCACGGACGCAAGGACCATGCCGTTGCAGCGCGCGTTCTCAATGATGTTGTCATGAAGGTGCCAATCATATTGGTCGTTGCCGCCAGTCGAGTGGATTTCGACCATGATGCTGCTCGTTGAGGCGCCGGCCCCTACCGTATTCCAGCCAAACCAGCCGTGATTTGTATTGGAAGTAAAGTAAAAGCCCGAATTCAGCTTTGCGTCGCCACCCGAATCGTGGAAGTTATTCCCGTACACGTAGACGTGATCGCTGCCGGTCCACTGTACCGAAGCATATTGACTCGCCGCGTTCGCGCTCTCGCAATCGTTGTTAACGAAACGGATGTTTGAGCCTTGGTTGCTTTCGTAACAAGCGACAGCATTACGCAGGACGAAACCGGAAATCGTATAGTAACTGGAAGATCCTGTGGTGCGGACTGAAAAACTCGTGGAATCCCCACTGCACGATCCGCCAGACAAAGCCCCGATAGTAGCCGTTGCTCCCGGGTAGGCGACATAGGCGACCGGGTTGCCCGAATTGCCGTTGCTGGACTTTAGGGTAAAATTCGCGTGCCAGCCGATGCCGTCACACGCGGCGCCCGTGGCAAAGCCATTTTGAACATACACGGTATCACCGGCGGCGATCGTGGAGTCGGCATGCTTAAGGGTGGCCCAGGGAGCGGTGAAACTGCCGGCGGCCGAGTCGCTTCCGGAAGGACTCACATAATAGATGTTTCCGGCGCGAACGGTGAAGCTGCAGCCGTCGTCATGGTTGGCGCAATTAGAGGTTACGCCGCCCGCGGTAACTACCACCGCGCCGGTCTTGGCGGCAGCGCCGATGGCCACTTGAATCTTCTGGTTCGTCCAGGTCTTGTACGTCGCGACCGCGCCGCCACCAATCGTGACCGTGCCTTGCGTGGTCCCGAAATTGTTGCCACTAATGGTGACGATAACGCCGTTATTCGATTCGCCGCCCGTGTTTGGGCCACTGAGAATGTCGAGATAGAAGATCGTAGGTGCGCTTTTCTGCGCACACAAAGGAATTGCAGCGGCGAACGTCAAAGTAAGCGTTACGGCAAATTTCATTAATCGATTCATCTTTAGTCTTTCCCCCCACCCCTACCGGGCGCCTTCGGACTGCGTAGCATTCGTGAGTCTGGTCGCCCGGAAGTGCCGAGCCTCAAACCCAAGTGATTCTAGGCTAGACACCCAGTAGGGCGATACTGCCCAGGGGTTGGGTTTCGGTACAGGTAGTGTGGGACAGGTAAGAGGGCAGAAGGACTGTGCCAAAAAGGGAGAGGACCACAAAAATACACCGACAATCCGAGCCACGGGAGATGTCCCAATCCACTCCAACTTATAGATACCATGACAGTTACCAGCACGCAAGGAGGCTCTCTGAGGGTCTCACCAGGGTGGAAGACCGGTAACCTATATCGACCGATAGCCCCTGCGCCGAAACTCTCGAATCTCTTCGATTGTCGGAAAGGTAAAGTACGAACCCTTTTCGTCGTTGAGCGGCTTCAGAACCATGTTATTGGTTTCAACCTGATGAAGTGCGCGGGCCATGCAGTGCGCTCCGTGACGCTTCGATTTGCGAATTAATTCGTGGAGCGTTTCACCTGACTGGATGGCGGTCGTTTCCTGTAACAGCGCTTCCCCTTCGTCAATCTTCACGGCCATGAAATGTACGGTCACGCCCAGAGTTTTCTCGCCGTGATACATCTGCCAGAAAGTGGGCATCATACCTTTGTAATAAGGTAGCGGTGCGTGATGGATATTGATGCAACCACGCGGAGGAACGGAAAGCAGGTCACTCTTCAAGATGTAAGGACAAGCGACCGAGACAAGCACGTCGGCCTTGCGCTGGCGCACGGATTCAACGAACTCCGGTTGATTTGGATTTCCGATAGACCGGTAAGGAACGCCATAAGCATTTGCAATCTGCTCGACTCCATAGAACTCAGACGCTTCGCGGTTGCGCGAGAACCTACCTAGAATTTTGGATGCCGCAGCGATCCCCAACAGCCGCGCCATGCCCACAGGCCCGTAAAGCGCCGTAAGCTCCTGCAACATTTTCTTACGCGAACGGCTGCCCATGGCCGGCGAACAGGAGACCTGAAGAATGGTGAAGTCCGAGGCATAATTCGAGAAGAATTCTTCGAAGAACGGCAAGATATAGAGAGGATCTTCTTGCGTGAGAATTTCGATGCGCATCCGGCACTAGCTCCTGACGGTTTCCCAAACAGCATACTTGCTGCCCCGCGCAACTTCCAAAATACTGCGCAGCGCCGCAGCGTTCAGCGTACAGAAATAAAGGGGGATTCCCAGCGGCTTCCACACGCGATGCAAAGGAATCAGCAGTGTCAATAAGGCAAAGGCATAAAAGGCGAGCTGCAAAGCGAGCAGGATTCTAAACCACGGATGATCGTAGAGCACGGCATTGCCGGCAAGAAGAATGAGCAAGAAGAAAGGAACCATCCAGCGAAGCACTTTGTGCGAAAGCAATTGAAAGCTTACCCAGCCGTGTTCAAAAGGATTCAGCAGGCTGGATACGCTGAGTATGCCCCGGATTCCGCGCGTAACGACCCGCACGCGCATCGAGAATTCGTCTTTCGAAGACTTGGTCGTTTCCTCAAAAGCAAGCGCCCGATCCTCGAAGACGACCCGATAGTCCTTTTGAATAGCCTGGAGCGGCTGCACGAGATCGCTGATGACATCCGGGTGCAGCGGAGTATAGGCGGTGCGGCGCACGGAATAGATGCAGCCGCAACAACCCGTGATCGTGCTGATGCGCGACTGCATCATTTTGATAAAATTTTCGTAGTTCCAAAAAGCGATCATGCCGCTGCCAGTGGGCGACTTCCCTTGCGGATCGAAATACTGGTATCTCCCGCTGACGGCACCAACATGCGAGTCCGCATAGTTGCAAGCAAGATACTGCAATGCAAGCGGATGATAAACGGTGGTGGCGTCGGAGAAAATCAAAATTTCACCGTGAGCAGCCTCGGCGCCCAGGTTCTGCACGTTTGTCTTGCCCTTCCGCTCGGGGGCGCGCAGAAGAGATACGCGCGGGTCAGAAAATGCTTTGACGATTTCGTCCGTCCGGTCTGCCGAGCCGTCGGACAGAACCAAAATCTCGATTTTATCGGCGGGGTAGTCAAGAGCGAGCGTCTGCTGAATCTTATTCCCAATGCCGGCTTCTTCATTGTAGGCCGCGATGAGAACAGAAATCATTGGCAGGTGACCAAGCTGAGCCTGCGGCCGTCTCGGAAAGAGTCCGATGAAGGCGAGCAGGAGGGGATAACCCAAATAGGCGTAAAAAAGTATAACAACGGAAAAGCCGACCAAAATGATGGCGACGGTATGGGCGATGTTATTCATTTTTGGCTGCCAACAAGTCGTCGTAAATTTGCATCAAGCGCAGCATCATCCCATTGACGCTGAATCGCACTGTTACTCGCTCCCGACCGGCCAATCCCATTTTTTTCGCAAGCCGAGGATCGCGAAGCAAACGAAGAATTCTCTCGGCGAGCGCCTGGTGATCTTCACTTGCAACGATGTAGCCCTGACGTCCCTCCTGCAAAGCTTCCGCATTTCCACCGACGTTAGTGGCCACGCAGGGCAATCTACAGGCCATTGCTTCAATTAAAGCGTTGGAAAAACCTTCGTTGCGCGAGGGCAAACAAAAAACGTTGCTGGCAGCCACGAGGGGATACGGATTGGGCATTTGCCCAACGAACCTGATATTATTCTGCAAACCCAACGATCTTACGAGCGCCTGCAGTTCGGCAAACGCTCCCGGAACCAGCACACCTCCAGCAACCGCAAAAACTGCAGCTGGAAATTCTTGGCAGACCAAGGCAGCGCTTCGCACGAGCACATCAATTCCCTTTACCGGACGAATGTTGGCAAGTAGGGAAATCAATGGAACGCCTGGCGATAGTGCCAGCCGTTCCCGCGCATCAAATTCCTGTGCTTTCCGATCAAGCTCGTTAACGTCGACTCCGTTGTAGAGGGTTTCCACCCGATCGGGCGGAAGATGATCGTGGTTCAAGGCATAGGAACGAACTTCGTCTGAAACCGCAAGAACGCGATCGAATACGCGGTTGACTAATGGATAGGCAAGCTGGTGCTTGCGAGTTCGAAGGATTCCCATGTCGCGGCGGCTAGAAAGAAGAATGGGGCAGCCGCTGAGTTTCGCAACAGGTGCCGCCCACAGATCCGAAGTCTCAAAGAATGTGTGAACAATGGATACGTTCTCGGTGTGGATCAACGCACGGAGCTGTAGGGCGGTCTTCGCCGCTTGCAGGCCGTAAGTGCGGCGCAGAGGGAGGACATGAAGCGGACACGAAACATTCTTCAATGCTTCGAGACTTCTCTCGACGCCGAAAGTCACAATGCTGCAGCGAAATCGCTGCGGAGAAAGCCGGCGCGCGATGTCTATCAGCACGCGTTCGGCGCCCCCGAGCTGGCAGATCTGATCGATAATATATAGGACATGAGGGAGCTGTTTTGCTTCTGGAACTACAGAGTTGGCAGTTCGTTGTGAGTCGCCAGTCAAAGAGGAACCGTCCATTAATTCTTCGAGCCTGTCCGCAAAATAGGTGCCCAAACGGTCTTGTGCAACAGTATATTCAGACTGTACTTGGATTTTTTGCCGTAAGCCCAACATCTGATGTTTTTCCTATTTTCTTACGATCAAATTCAAAATATAGCAGGAGCCGATGACGCGCAACGGCGTTCGGTCCAGCGCATTAAGCTTCTCATCAATACTAAGATTCAGTTTAGATATCATGGTGCAAAAGGGAGCGGGCAATAGTGAAAAGTGAACGTACTTGTCGGATTCTATATCGAAACCGCGGCTCTTTACTTCTTTCCGCGCCACATCCGGGTTCTGCTTGCGCGGCAAGAAGTCAAATTCCATCGCGCCTTGCTTTCCGCCAACCAACATCGAACGAAGCTTAGAAGCGAAAACGCGGACCGCGGGAATGCGCTTCAGCCAATAAATGGGCGTGGAAAGGCTCACCGTGTATCCGAATCTATTTGTGAAGCAGAGAACGAAGCGCCCGCCCGGTTTTAATACACGGGCCGCCTCAGCAATCAACTTGTCGTCCGTGGGGAGATAATCGATCACTCCGGAACAAACGACGGCGTCGAAGGAGTTGTCGGGAAACGGGACTGCTTCCACATCCCCCAAGTTGTACGTCCACAAATCAGAAATCCCGTCAGTCTTGGCCTGCTGGATGCAGAATTCGATCATCGCGGGAGAGGCATCAAGCCCGACGCCCGGATAGCCCATTTTCGCGAGGTCGCGCGTCAGCGGTCCAGGCCCGCAACCTAAATCGAGCAGACGCGATCCAGCCGGTAGTCCCCATCCACGAACGATTTCCAGGATTGCATTGTGGCGCACCCACAGAAGATCTCCGGTCGCGCGGACGGAATACCGTTCATTATAAATATTCGATTTTGCGCGGAAATACTCGATGGCATTTTTCTTAAGATCCGCGCCTTCGTCCAGTACCACGACAGGATCTTCGTTCGTTTTCTCACCGAGTCGAATGCTCATGACCTGAAACCCCTTTTAGTTCCTTAGCGAAGCCCCTGAAATGGCGCCGGCTCTATAGATGTGTTCCACCAATATCGTTACATGGGCGCCTCATCTCTTTTGATGCAGGGCCGCGAGGCTACGAAAGCTTCCACGGCCTCGTGACGCCGCGGTCAAGACTGAGAGACATAGGCGACACCCGCATGGTTGACAGGCCGGGGTTCGACTTGTGTCAAAACCGGCCCGTCAGCGGCCTTTTCAAGCTCCTGCGTCTCCACGATCTGTTTCGCGCTCATCACACAACCCAGCAAAACCCAGATATATCCGTCGACTTGGAGATAGGTCCAGCGATCCCCAAAGAGATTGGCGGCGGCGGCGCACAAGATCAGAGAAGCGAATCCAAGGCCCAGCCCCTGCAAAAACAGATCGTCCGTCGAGCGAAATAGCCGAAACCCGAGCCGCCACATGTTGAAAAGAATCGCCAGCAAGAGACAGAACCCTATCAAGCCCGTCTCCACCAAAACCTTCAAGTAATAATTGTGCGTGTCTCCATAAGGGCCCACGCGCCGCATGAACTGGTACGTATCAAATCCCGCGCCGCCAATCGGGTTTTGGATGATCAGTTTGGTGGCGTCCTGCCAAAGCACGACACGGTCACCCGCGGAAGGATCAAGTTGGTTGTCGCTCGAGTCGTAGGTCATGTTGATGCGTTCCTGAACGGCGGCCGGCAATATGGCCTGCCATCCGAGTATAAGAACGAGCACGCCCAAAAGAAGCATCCGCATGCGGAAGAACGCCATAAAAGTAATGCCCAGCAGACAAGCGAGATATCCACCGCGCGAAAACGAGAAGAGCAGGCAATACGCGCTGAAACCAACGAGGGGAATAAGGGCGAGCCGAACCACTTTCTCACGTATGAAAAAAAGCATGGTAGAGAGAAGTACGATGAGTTGCGCGATGAAAGCCGCGAATCCATTGACTCCCGCGTATCCCAAAACGCCTGCATCCCGGACGTTATAAGAAAAATGTGACAAATCGCGGCCCGCGGTGGAGCGAAAAAAACTCCAGTTCACAACGCAGGTAGCCAGCACCATGAACAGCATAACCAGCTTCAATTGTTTCTTGTCGCGCATGGCCCAGGCAATCATGAATCCAATAATCGGCATGACCATGTAGTTCTTCCAATCAGAAAAACGCTGATCGGAGATACGAATCGGGGGTTCTCCCCCCAGGTACAGCCAGCCCCGCCAAAGCGAGAAATAAGTGACCACGGCAAGTGCAATCAAGAGACCCTTCATTCGCGGAGAGCGAATGATCGGTTCTCTTCGCAATAGAAGACCGAGAAAAACCGAGAGCCACAGAATATCGACCGCTTCTGCCCCGAGCGGGAAAACATCGAGTTTGGAGCGCGTCGTTTGCAGGGGAATAAGCAGAACCAGAAGATACAAGGAAATCCGGGGCCTCCAGAAAATAGAGAGTAGAGCGGCCAGGATGATCAGCCCGTAAAGGGCCAGAGGAATATAGGAGCCGAGCCCTATGTTGAGGGTCAAATTCATCGCGGGGCTCCGTTTCTATTCCCAGGCTTCCATGTATGGGAAGCAAAATTGAATTTGAAGAGAGGCGTCATGTCTTGGTCTTCGGCGTCCGGTAGTCAATCTTCACCGCTACGTGCAATCCTCTTCCGGCCAAGGCGCTTCGATCTAGCCGCATCCATTGCTACGATTCAAAGTATCGCAATCAGCGCCCACTCAGTTTTCTTAAGACTGACATTAGAAAGCGCAGTGAGCTTCACTTGAAAGGCGCGACATTGTTCCAGATCTGCCCGAGACTTTTTCACCACGCTTCCGTCCGATCGGCGCTTTCCTCTCCGAGCCCCACAAACCGAAATGCCAAGCATCTCCCAGCAGGCTAAGATTTCGCGCGCTTCTGTTCTACGATCATTTTGCTGACATCCCGCAATTGCGCGGCCCTCGTCTCCCATGAGAAATCAGCACGGGCTCGTTGCATGCCAGCCATGCCAAGCCGGTTTTTTAATTCGGTGTCTTGCAAAACGAGACGCAGCGTTTCCACAAGCTCTTCAACGCTGTCCGGCTCTACCAGAAAACCCGTTGTGCCGTGTTCTACAGAATCCGACGTTCCCCCCGAGCGTCCGCCGATGACCGCCTTGCCAGCAGCGCTCGCCTCAAGGAAAACCATTCCAAATCCTTCAATGTCTCCATTTTCTTCGTGGTTCATCATGACGAAAGCGTCACAAAGATTGTAGAAATCTGCGAGATTCTCTTCCGGCACATATCCGACGAAGCGGACGGCATGAGAGATCCCGAGTTCCGCGGCCAATTGCTCCAGGCGTTCCTTTTCTCCTCCTTTTCCCACAATGAGGTAGGTCGTATGCGGAAGGCTCGGAAGCACTTTGGCCAGAGCTTGAAGAACCATTGCATGGCCCTTGCGCGGAATCAGCCGCGCTATGGTCAGCAAGATGCGGCGGTTCTCAAGTCCATACTTTCTAACGAGATCCTCCCTTGCAGGCTGCGGAGAAAATCTCTTCCAATCAACACCCGGCGTAATTTTCACAATTTGACTTTCAAGGACGCCGATCTTGAGAAGCTCTTGCCTCGCGAACTCACATGCGGCGACCACGGCGTCAGCGGATTTATAAATAACATTTCGGGCGCCTCGCTGATACCAATATCTGCCGGTTAGAGTGACATCTTCGCCGTGGCAAAAGGCAACATAGGGAACTCCCATGATTCGTTTCAGCCACAACGAAATTACTCCGGGAGGGTAAAGGTCACCAGCGTGGATCAAATCCGTCTTCCGGCTCAATACCCGCGCCACCGCCTCAACTAGAGGAAACACGATCTTGGGCAACTCCGATGGTCTGAGATCTTTCAACGGCTGGAACCGCCGGACGATCCGAAACGCGTCACGAGAGACAGCCGCGTCAAAGCGCTCCCACCCGGGAACCTTCTTTGTCAGGATGGTAATCTGGTCCGGATAGGCGTCGATCATGCGGGAATATAAATTATAATAATAAACACGCGAACCCCCTGCGTGAGGCAGGAAACAATCCGTCACGAAAAGTATATTCATGGAATTTACGTTCTTTTCGACGGCTGATTCGTGGGCTTTCATTCGTTGCGCCCCCTACCGGAAGGGTTTGTGCTGGCAACAAACAATGGCGAAGACTGCCGGCCGCCGGGCCGGTGCAACCAATCGCGAACGAAGGCGGCCACTGCTTCACGCACTTGCCGGTCGACAATCCAAAGAACTCCACAGTACAGGATCACGCCCAAGAGGCCTCTGACCACAATTTCCCAAAACGCGCTATCCAAGCGGATCTGGGCGACCAGCCAATAGGCAAGCACGGCAGCGCAAACGTACCGAAGGAACGCCACGTACTTGATCTGGATGGGCAGCAATGGAAACGACGCATGAACCATCAGCACAATCAAGAATGTATAGCTCAGTAGCGTCGCCCAAGCCGCCCCGGTCAGCCCAATACGCGGAAGAAGAATTACATTTAGCCCGATATTCAGGAGCGTCGCATAAATTACCTGGCGCGCCATCAAGAATGTCTTCTTGTAAATCAGCAAGCCCGCCGTCAGAAAAATGTGCACGGAGTAGATGAAGAGTCCCACGATGAGAATTGGAAGCAACCGATAGGAAGACTCGAATTTCTTGGAAGCCAGGAAAATCACCAGATCCCGCGAGATCAGAGTCACGACACAGCACATACCCACGGCGACGAACAGAAACATGTCCAGGCTCTTGCTGAGAAAAATCTGCGTTTCCTCCTTTCCTTTGTTAACCCACAGCTTCATGTAGATTGGAATGATCGCCAGATTGATGGGAACCATGAGTGAAATCTGAGCGTACGAGGAGAGGTTGTAGGCCGCCGAGTAATACCCCAACTGTTCCGCGCCTAGGTAATTTTGAATGAGAAGGCGGTCGCCAGAGTCCAGAATGACGCTTGAGATTTCGTAAGCCACCAAAGGAAAACCGAACGCCAGAACTGTCTGCAAGAATTCCCAATTGAAGGCATTCCACGCAAGGACGTTCCGGTAGACGAGAATGCCGATCACGATGGCCGCCACCACAGCCTCCACGGCGATCGTGCCGACGAAGAAAGCCGTCAGGCTCTTCTGCCAGGTAAAGAGAAGCAGACAGATAACAAGAATCGAGCCCGCTTTGATGCCCACGTCGAGAAAGTTATAAAGCTTGGTACTGCCTTCTGCTTGCAAGAAACCAGACAGGATCGACCACTCCGCGCGGATCAATATTAGCAACGAACAAAGAGAAAGGAAGCCCTTTAAGCCCGGAGAAAGCATCGAAGACGGCAAAAGCCACGCCGTAATTGCAAACAGTAGCGTGACTAGCCCTGCCAGTCCCACCGTACCGAAAAACAACGTCGAATAATATCCAATCGCCGAACCGCCGCCTTCCTTCTGCACGCGCTCTTCGTAAAAGCGGACGACGGAGTTCTGAATGCCAAGCTTAGAAAGTACGACGAAACAAACGACAATTCTAAAGATCAGGTTCATCTCCCCATATTCGGCGACGGAAAAGATCCGCGTGAGCAAGGGAAAAGAAACGAATCCAAAAAAAAGCAGGCCGATTCGTCCCAAAACATAATGGGATGAGTGCCGTTTGAGGGTGGAAAGCTCACTCATGCGGTGTCTGGAGGAGTGTTGTCTCCTGCAACAAATTGCTAAATCTATTCGCGCGCCGAAAAACTACGTAGTTCGAACTGCTGTAAATCACGCCCATTCCAGGCTCGGCCTGCAGCGCGACGACCAGCCTGTTGTAAATAGGATGCCAACGCTCCGTTCGCCGCATGCGGGTCCAATCGCGATCGATAATGACGTACTCCGGATCGGGATGGTGGTAATCGAGGAGATCGTCCGTCATGTACAGCGACATGCGGTTCGCGAGGAGCGGACAAAGATAACGCGGCGCGGCGACTGCGGCGTCCGCCGGGATCAAGAGGGCCACCGCTCTCGCCTCGTCCTGAAAGGGCTGTTTCCGCAGCTCTTCAAGTTGCTCCGGATAAGTGACGAAGGCGAGATCCGCCAGCGTGAGCGTGAAGGCAAACGCCGCCACGATAAAAGCAGCCCTTCTAGAAGACACCCCAAACCGGGGAGCTAACCCACGGAGAGACTCAAGGGCCCAGAGAAAACCAACAAACAGAAACACGGTCGGCACAACCGAGTGCTGCGAAAACAACGATGTTGTGGGGCATTCACCGGTGCCGCCCAATAAATTGATGCCCAAGTAAGGCAGAGAACCGGCCGCCACCGGGCTGGCCCAAGAAAGAATGCCGCCATAGGGGACCATCAACTGCTTCAGGTAGATAAAACTGTTGTGCGTGAATAGAAATGTGCCTGGGTGATGGACTACGTTTTGAATCATCTCCGCGCTGCTGGAACCGAGCTGCGCAAAGCACACGTTCGAACGGAAGGGCGCCCCCTGCAAAAAATGTGGAAGGACAAATTTCCAGGACAGTATTGCCCAAAATATGGCAAGCACGATGGGTGACATTGCCCATTTCCAGCCACGGCGCTGCCAAAGCGCCAAAAGGCCAAAGAAAAACACGGCAAAGACCAGGTCTTCACGCACGAAAAGCGTTACGATCAGGCTTGCAAGGAAAAAGCCCAGTTCGCCTCTCTCAAAAAAATAGAAAGAAAAAAGCAGGAAAAATGCCGCTGTAGAAAATGGATAAAACTCGAAAACATTTTGAAACAAAATGGCCGGGATCAGAACAAACATGACCGCAAGAGCAGCGGATAATTTAGCGTAGAACTTGCGGCGCGCGAGCAGATAGGCAGGCCAAGCGCACAGAGTGATGATCGCGTTGCGGGCGATCAGCAGCGTTGATGGATTTGGACGCAACCAATAGAAAGCCGCGAATACGAACTGAATCGGGGAGTTGTGGCCCGCGAAATCGCTCTGGACGGTTCGCGTATAAAGCAAGTCTTGATAAAAGTTGCTGTTAAACAAGCGACCGTGGACGGTCGTGTAGAAAATCTGCGAAAAATACGCAAGGTCCTGCCCGGCATAGCCGAGCGTTTCGAGCTTTCGCAAAGAGAGCCAACTGCAACCAAAGAAATAAGCAACCAGGAACGAGACTAACCCCAGCCGCGCCCCTCTGCTTAACTTATTCGTGAACGCATCGACCGCCGGTTCCATGCCGCGCATAGCTTCCCAAAGACATGCACCAAAAAGCGCGACGCCAAGGAACAACAGTATCAGCGAACGAATCAGCAAAACCTGATTTCCCAGCAGATATTCCGGAAGAAAAAAGAGGAATAGTGAACAAGCGCTGGACGAGAAGGATACTCCCGAAGAAGCAGTTCGCCGATCTCCATTCGTAAACCAGCGGAGGACGGCGTATCCCGCGATCACGAGTATCGCAAAACCGAGAGCTCCAGCTGCAGCAAGAGCAGCTACGGACATGCCGGAAGCGGGGGAGTGGAAGGCGCGAATGGTCCACAGAACTGCAATCAGCATATTTACGAAGAGCAGTATGGCAGGCAGCAGGGGGCTGTTTCGTTCGAAGAATTTAAGCTCTTTGGTTTCCGCCATTTCGCTCCCAACTCTCGCTCACCCCGCACCTTCCCTTGATACACTTGCAACCCTTTCTGCAAGCGGTCCGCATACAACTATTTCAGGATCCCACCCGGCCTACGGGAGAGACCGTCGCAGAGTCTCATTGTTGACGGCGCCACGGCTTCGTGGCGCCATCAACAAACGAATTATTGCACGGTTAGAGTGACGGAAATGCTCTCAGGGGACGCACTGTCGCCCAAAGATACAAGGCGAATGGTGGCCGCGTAGGTTCCCGAGGACAGGCCGGTTGTATTTGCGGATACTTGCAGTGTCGCCGGCGTCGTTCCCGTTGAAGGCGTTACGGTCAGCCAAGAGGCGGTAGTTGCTGCGGACCACGCTAGCGCGCCGCTTCCCGTTGCCTGGAGTTGCACCTTCTGTGTCGCTGGGCTTGCTCCTCCATGCGTCCCGGTGAAGCTAAGCGTACTGGTGGACGGAGACAGGGAGCCCGGTACGGCCGTGGAACCTGTCACGAGAACGTTGTCGAAAGTAATCGGCTGATTCGAAACATCAAAGGCCACCATGCCGCTCGTGTACGTAGTGTCGGTGGCGGTGATCATCAATTGACCATCGTAGTACACGTTGATTTGGCTCCCCACCATGCTGAGTTTCACAGTGTGGAACTTGGTTGGGTCAGCGACGAGGGTCGCCGTGCCAAGCGTGGCGAACCCATTGTCGATATCCCACTGGTTCGTCACGTAGAGCCGGATCTGCTGGTATCCAGGATAGAGCCAGACCGCGTAGGATCCGCCCGTAGCCGGCTGTACTCGACCGCGAATGCCACCAGGGTAATTGTTCAGGCTGGACAATTGAATGCCTGCTTGCACGCTGTAGTCACCCCAAGCCGCATTTCCGGCATAGAGCTGTGTGCCACCGCCGCCGTTGTACTGAACGGCCTGGTTAGCCACGGACCAGCCCGACGCCAGACCAAGGGGCGAATAAGCCCAGCCGTCTAGCGTATTGGTATTGAAGTTATCCAAAGCGTAGAGGGCGTAGACCGAGAAGCTTACGGGGATCACCGCCGGCGAACTGGCGAGTCCCGGAGCCGTAATCGTGAGGTTCCCGTTATAGGTACCTTGCGCAAGTCCAGCAGGATTGACTGTGACTTGGACCGTTGACGGTGTCGTTCCGCTTGGCGTAGAAACCGTTAGCCACGGCGAACTGCTGGTAGCGCTCCATGTAAAGGAGCCCAAACCGGCCGTTTGAATCGTCAACGGCTGAGTTGGAGGATCCGCGCCATTGAGGCCCGCGCTGAAAGTATAGGACGCTTGGGAAACGTTCAGTGCCGGAGGCGGAGTGGTCACCGATAGATTTACAGTAATGGCTTGCGGGCTATTGGCGGCGCCTAGAGAGACCACCGTGATCGTTCCGGAGTAGTTACCCGCCGCCAAGCCGGTAGTGTTTGCCGAAACCTGCAAGCTGGCAGGCGCTGCCCCCGTCGTGGGCGAGACGCTGATCCACGGTGCACTGGTCGCGGCCGACCACGCCACATTGCCGGTACCTGTCGTGGACAGCTGCACGCTCTGCGCCGACGGTGCGGCTCCCCCGGTACTCCATGCGAAATTCACCGTCGAGGGACTCAGCGCGAGTGAGGCAGTTGAAGATGCCGCACCCGTCACCGCAACGTTCGTGAAAGATATGGGCTGGTTCGAGACGTCCAGGGCAATCATCCCGCTGGCGTAGGTGCTGTCCGTCGCAGTAATCACCACATTGCCGTCGTACAAAACTTGAAGCGTAGTGCCCTGCATGGACAGCGCCACAGTGTGAGAGTTCGTGGCGTCTAACGCGAGAACGGCTTGGCCCAATTGCGTATAGCCGGAATCGATGTCCCACGTTTGGGTGCTGTAGAGACGGATCAAGCTGCTGTTCGGGTAGAGCCAGACTGCATAGGAGCCGCCGGTCACGGCATTGACGCGGCCGCGGATCCCCCCGGGGTAGTTGGCCAGGGAAGCTAGCTTAATGCTTGCCTGCACGGTGTAATTTGCCCAGGAAGAATTCCCCGCATAGATCTGAGTGTGGCCACCGCCGTTGTATTGAACGGCGCCATTCGCCACGGACCAGTTCGAAGGCAGCCCTAGCGGCGAATAAGCCCAACCTGCCAAGCTGCCAGAAGCGAAGTTGTCTCCCAGGAGCACGCCGATGATCGTGAGGGTAACCGGCACCGTCTTCGGAGAATTATTGGCCTGGCTGCTCGTGAGGGTAATGACCCCGCTGAATGTCCCCACCCCCAAACCAGTGGTGTTGGCGGCAACCTTGAGCGCCGAGGGCGCAGCGCCAGAAGTGGGGCTGACCGTGAGCCATGTGACGTTTGACGTCACCGTCCAGTTCAATAAACCGCCACCCGAGTTTGCGAGGTTAAGCGTCTGGGATGGAGGATTGCCCTGATTCTGGAAAGCCGTGAAGGACAAACTGGTCGGGCTGGTGCTGATGGCTGTCGGACCAACCACGAGGTTGACCGTGATGTACTGCGGACTATTCGTTGCACCCGTGGCCGAAAGGGCAACGCTGCTGCTATACGTCCCGCTCGCCAGACCCGCCGAATTCACGGAAACGGTAAGCAAACCTGAATTAGTCCCGCCAGTCGGAGTAACGCCGAGCCATGCAGCGCTGCTCGTCGCAAACCACGTCAGCGTTCCGCCCCCACCGTTGCTCACGGTAACCTGCTGGCTCGCGGGGTTGCTGCCCGGAACCGCCGCGAACGAAAGCGTATTGTTGCTAAGCAAAATGCTGGGAGGAGTCGCATTGGCGAAGGAAACGTTGGTTCCGCCGGCGGCAAAGCCCGGAACGTTAACCCAAATGCCGTTGTCATCGCCGTAGAACACCAGGGCCTTGGTCGGGATCAAATTTCCGTCAAAATCCGTGGCCTGCCCGGTAAAATCCAGCGTGATCGTGCTGGTCGTAACTTGACCGCCAGACAACGTGGAAGTGCGCCGGGCGAGAAGATAGTCACCCTGATTTTCAACGAAAGTGTGCAGGGCGCCGTTGGTGTTCAACCAATTCGAAAACTGGCTTATGAACTGCGTGCGCTCGCTATCTGGAGTTTGCGAATAGTTGTTCTGGTCGTGGGTGAAGATCGTTACCGGACTAAGACCGGACCAGAAGCGCCAGGCGTAGACTTCCCAGTTCTCCACGCTGTTTGCCACGGGAAAACTGCCCGCGCCACTGTAGTCGGGGAACTTGGCATCAGGACCAGGAAAGCGGAAATTGTCGCCAAGAACCTGGCTGCTGAAGCCAAAAAAGGTTTGGGCAGTCTGACCTGCACGGCTGCCAATTGTGTAATAGTCGGCCCAGAAAAACGGAAGCGTTTCGTCTTGGTCGCCGAACAAGGGCGGTTGCTCATATACGCGGTAGGGATGAAAAGGCATCCGCTGGGGGTTCGTTTTCGGGGTTGTAGAGTAATAGACGGCACCCGGTTCTTGAATTTCAAGGATGTAGCGTGCTCCCAAGGTGTGCCAGAGGTCGTAACCTACATTGGGGCTGTAGTTCCAAAATTCAGGAATATTCGATCTCGAATAGGGCAAGGTATCATTGCCCCCATTTCCCTGCTGGTCCTGCACCGCCACGGCCAGAGCTGCTTGCCATCCAGCGTCAGTCAATGGTGCGACGTCGCTATTCCAGAACAGGTCGCCTCCGTAAATATCCGTATTGCGGTGGGGAGCTATTTTTACGTGGCCGGCGTTGGCTTCAGAGATTAGAAGATCTCGATCAGTGGTAGAGTTTCCACTCCCAATGTCCAGCGTCGAAGGATTGATGTACGTGTCAATTTTCCACGGACCGCCCGTGCCATCCGGAAGCACCGTTCCAGTTAACGATGTATCCCAGAAATGCTGAATTCGTGTCGCAAACAGCGAGTCAATTTCATCATTGTCATCGAGTTGCACGGAGAAGAAACGCGGATATGCACGAATAACGAACGGCTTGCGCGCCGCCCAAACCAAGCTGCGCCAAAAAAGATCGTCCACACCAAGGTTGAAGCCGAAGCGGTCTGCCCGCAAATAGTCATAGGTTCCAAAATGAACAGCACTGCCCAGTCCATACGTTGTAGCGAGAATCATCGGATCGTTTGTGCTGTGTTCGCCGGAATGGATGTAGGCGACAGCGGTACCCGTTGCGCCCTGGAGGATCGTCGAGGTGGCCTGCGGATAGCTGCTGACACCGTCTCCATGGAAACTGTAAGTCAGATCTCCTGGAGGGTCGCTCAAAAAGTGGAGTTGCATTTCAGCGATATAATGTGATGTCGCGCCGCCCGGCTGCACTGTCGCGGGCACAATAATGGATTCGCCTGCCGTGCCGGCGATAGAGCCGGTAGCCCCAAAAATAGCTTGAATATGACTCTGCGTGCCAACTGCTGGATCTGAGTCCAAGTTCACGAAGCCGACACCCCCCGCGACTGCAGCGGTGATCGCCTGTTGCCAGGCGGTCGAAAGGCTCAGGCCTTTGTGGCCGGCGATGATGAGCTGCACGGAAGTCAAATCGGGAGGATTCGTCGTCGAAACGTCGATGACACGATACGGAATTTGAAGGTTCTCCAGGTACCTCTCAGGATATCGCTGGTATTCTCCGGGAGACGCCGTACTGGTGTTGTATCCGGTCGTGTTCGAGGAGTTCACAAGAACGTCGACGGTTAGGTCGCGCGTTTGAGCCGCTGCTTGTGTCGGAAACAGGAACAAGCCCACTAGACAAACTACAGTGAGAGAGCGGGTCAGCAGCATACCTCCAAAACTGGCAGTCTGCCTTAAAGGGGTAAACTTAATTTTCGTCAATTTCGTTCTCCTAGGAATAGCGTCCACGGACGCCTCTCTCCTGAAATCGGGAAGCCTTTGGCAACCAGTCCTACCGAGCCCTCCGGAAACTTGGGCCAACGACTCCGAGCTTTCGCTCCCCATAAACTAGCCCAAATACACCCTTGCTCTGCTATCACCTTGTAGCAAGTGAACTGCCACGGGCAACGTCCAAAGCACTACTGCAAGGCCTTTGTTTTCAACGTGTAATAAGGTGGAAACGGCGTAAATGCGGGTTATGCGGAAATAGGTGAAAAACATTTCCGCTTCATTGATAAGATTATTTCACCCCTTCTTTCGACTCGGAGAGGCCCTTTCGCTTCAAGGCGATGGCGTTGAGCGCTGTAACTCACGAATGGCATTTCCGTGGCGCGAGAGCGCTTCGCTAAACCTGCCTTGGGAATCAACTCAATTGAATCTAACGAGATCAGCCCGAAGCCAAGGAGCGTATGAGTCGGACACTCAAAGTCCCCGAGTCACCAGTAAACATGGAAACTGATTATTGTTTCGACATTGCAACTACTCACGCACAAGAATGCAATTGGCCTGCGGTAATATGAAGGAGCGCGCGTCGATTCTCTTGTCGGTCGATCGAGTTAGCCCTGTTTGCTTTGCTAATTTCGTGGCCACAAACGCGATATTTCTTGTGGCTATAACCGGAGAAAAAGACTTGAAGAATCACTGGCTCTTAGCGGTTGGGTTGATGCTGTTTGCTTATCCTTTGAGTAGTGTGCCAGAACCTGCACCGGCAGCCTCTCGATCGAGAGTTCTGACCTATTACATCGCCGCCGAAGAAGTGAACTGGGCGTATCAACCCGCCGGCAAGAGTCTGACAGGAACCCCGAGCCCCTTCACCGACGATGACAATCCTTCCCAGCCCATGAAAGTGAAGCCCTATTTAAAGGCCGTATATCGCGAATATACAGACGCGACGTTCCAAACGAGAAAGCCTGTGGCCCCGGAATGGGAGCATCTGGGTATCCTGGGCCCACTCATCCGCGCGGAGGTGGGCGACGTTGTTAAAGTAGTTTTTAAGAATAGCACCAAGATTTTCTGCAGCATGCATCCGCACGGACTCGCTTACGACAAAGCCTCCGAGGGCGCCTTGTACAACGATGGGAAATCAGCCGAAGAAAAGAGAGGTGATGCGGTTCGCCCCGGACAGACCTACACCTATACCTGGAACGTTCCGGAAAGGGCAGGGCCAGGCCCTGGCGATCCTAGCTCGATTCTGTGGATGTACCACTCCCACTTCATTGAATCTCGCGACATGAATTCCGGCCTTTTTGGCCCCATCATCGTTACTGCCAAGGGAAAATCAAAGCTCGATGGCTCACCTAAAGACGTGGACCGGGAGTTTATCGTTGCTTTCGCAGTTTTCGATGAATCGGGCAGCGCCTATTTTAAACAGAACGCCATGACTCACGGCCGATTTCTGCCGGGAATGACTATCACCGACCCGAACTTGCGCAGGTTTTACCTGATGTACACGCTGAACGGGCTAGTGGACGGTAATATGCCTATGTTGACGATGAAAAAAGGAGAAAGAGTCCGCTGGTATTTGCTGGCCAACAGCAATGAAGACGATGTGCATACAGCTCATTGGCACGGCCAGACGGCTACAATGATGGGCATGCGTACGGACACCATTCACATTGGGCCAATGATGATGGTGGTCGCGGACATGGTGCCGGACGCCGTTGGACAGTGGCTGTTTCACTGTCATGTCAACGATCACATGAACGGAGGAATGCAAACCCTGTTTACAGTCATTCCGTGAGAATTCACGATCCGTTCAACTATGTTCACGTCGGATTTCCTTGAAGGCGCCAGAAACTCTTCAGCTCCAGCGATAATTGGGCGCTCTTCGTCACTCTCAAGGGAAATTCCAACTCCAACAGTGGACGAAATTATTGTGCCCCTCGGCCCAGAAGCACTACTTTGACGGTTTCAAACAAAATAGCCAAGTCCACGAGAAGAGATAGGTTCTTCAGGTAGAAAAGGTCAAGTTCCAGCTTTCCCTTGGCATCGTCGAGGCTGGCACTATACTTGAATCGGACCTGCGCCCAGCCGGTCAGACCAGGGCGGATCGAATGCCGGAGATTGAAATACGGGATTTGCTCCGCAAGCATCTCACAAAAGTAAGGGCGTTCCGGACGCGGCCCAATAAGGCTCATTTCACCGCGGAATACATTAAAAAGTTGAGGTATTTCGTCCAAACGCGTCTTCCGCATGAAGCGGCCGACACGCGTGATGCGGCTGTCTTGCTTTGTCGCCCATTGCGGGCCATGTTTCTCGGCGTCCTGCACCATCGAGCGAAACTTCATCAATTCGAATTCCTGTCCGCGATATCCCACCCGGATCTGCCGAAAGAAAATGGGACGCCCAGACTCCACATAAATAGCGAGAGCAATTAGAGGAATAAGAGGTGAAACCAGCAGGAGAATGGCAGCTGAAACAATGATGTCTACAAAACGCTTCGCTGCCAGCGAGATGCGAGATTTCTTAAATCCATCCGAAAGAATCAACCAACTCGGCGACAAATGCTCCAGCGGGATGCGCCCGGAGATGCGTTCGAAACAGTTGTGCACTTCCTCCACGCGAACGCCGGCCAGCTTCAAATTGAGCAATTCCCTCACTGGCGTGCTGCCCCGTCGATCTTTCAGCGAAAGCACCACACGGTCGACCTTCTCCCTCGACACAATCTCTTCCAGATCGGCCGTCCCACCCACGATGCACGGATTCACCAGAGACTTTCCGATGTTCTGACCCTGCTCGTCCAAAAAGCCAACCACCTTTATGTTGTATTCGGGGTGACCCACGATGTGCCGGACGAGAGAGACTCCCGCTTCGCCCGTTCCGAGCACCAATACTCTTTCGTCGCCGCGAGCCAAAAGATTCGTAGCGCTCACGGACAGGCGCCAACTCAGCAGCAAAACAAAAATGAAGGGGGAGGCCGCCAATGTAACCCCTCGACCGAAGCTGAGCACTGGGGCGAGGAAATACAGGAGTGCCAGGGCGAACACGGCGCCCGCCATCGCACGCAGCATGTGCACAAGCAGATTGGAGCGGCCCTTTACGATCCTGAATTCATAGAGATCATTGAAGTAAAGAGACAGCCCACAAATGAAGGTAACCAGCGTCAGTTTGGCCCAGAGCGCCACGGTTATGAGAGCTAGCGGGGTCGATTCTCGGAAACGAAACATAGTAGCGACGATGAGTGGAAGTACGATAGCCGTCACGTCCACAGCTACCAGAAGTAGGGTTCGTGTTGGGACTTGATGGGACCCGATTCTTGGCATGGTTTTTGACGAACCTGCGATATTCTCAAGTGATACCCCTGCGTACAGGGGCGGGGCTACCGCTGAATCACGCTTGACTAAGGGCAATCAGGTAGCCAGAAGAATCCGATCTAACCCCTTTTTTTTCAGTATTCCAAGCAGCATTGGTCACGTCTTTCCGCAGAATTAGGAAAATCGCTACCACTTTTGTCTCCGTGTGTACTGCCGGGCATTCTGGCCCCTAACTGGGCTGATCTACAGGGCCCATTCACCCAAACAAAAGCCACATTCCGGCTCGCATGAAGCTCACGGATCACGACCTGCACTTGTTATAGGCGGCGTAAGGCTTATAGGCGCCTGCGCAGCAATGTTCAAGCCCGCAAAGCGTCTACAATGGCATCCGCAACACGCTTCAACTGTTGTTCCGTCAACTCGGGGTAGATCGGCAACGAGAGCGCTTCCTCGCAGGCGCGTTCCGTCTCGGGAAAGTCGCCTTGCTTGTGGCCGAGCGTTTGGTAGAGGGGCTGCAAATGAATCGGCCATGGATAATAGACCGTGCTTGCAATGCCGCGGTCTAACAGCACCTTTTGAACGTGGTCGCGCCGAGGCACTCGAATAGTGTACTGATGGAAGACGTGGGTGCCCCAATTTGCCACCGGGGGCGTTACCACCCCTGGAATAGTCTTCAGCAGAGTGTCGTAGTGAGCCGCGTTAGTCCGCCGCCCTTCCGACCAGGAGTTCAAATGGCGCAGTTTCACCCGTAGGATGGCTGCCTGCATCTCATCCAGACGGCTGTTCCAACCTTGCTCTTCGCTGAAGTACTTTTTCGTAGATCCGTGGGCGCGAAGAGACCGCAAACGCTTGGTATATTTTTCTGAGTTGGTGACGACCATGCCACCGTCGCCGCAAGCTCCCAGATTCTTGCTGGGGAAGAAACTCAGACAACCGATATCGCCGATGGTGGCAAGATATTTCCCCTTGTGCGTTGAACCGATAGCCTGCGCATTGTCCTCAATCACTCGCAGATTCCGCCGGCGGGCAATCTCCAGAATCGTATCCATGTCCGCGGCTTGGCCATACAGGTGAACAGGAATAATGGCTTTCGTGCGGGGCGTGATGCGCTCTTCAATCTTGCGGGAATCCATCGTGAAGGTCTTCGGTTCGATATCCACAAAAACGGGCACCGCGCCAAGCAAGCTCACGGAGTCCGCCGTTGCAATGTATGTGAAGGAGGGGCAGAGGACTTCGTCACCAGGACCAATGCCGCACGCCTTTAGCGCTAGGATCAGCGCGTCGGTTCCCGAAGCTACGCCGACGCCGAAGCCGCATTTTAGGAAGGCCGGAACTTCCTTCTCCAGCGCCTGAACTTCAGGTCCAAGAATAAAATGTTGCGCGTCCAGCACCGCATTCACGGCAGCTCGAACCTCTTCGCGGATGGAAGCGTATTGCGCTTTCAAATCCAGAGCTGGAATGAGTTCTTTGACTTCGGCTGCCGACGGATTCATTTTTATTTGGCCTCTTCTTCCTGTTATTTATTGTGCTTTATTATTTTTCTCGAACGACAACGATCTTCACTGGTTTCCGGACGTCACAAATGGATTTGAGCGCTTTTTATTGACGAACCGGCTTTTTTTGCTCTCTGTTGCCATAGCCATAACCATAGCCTTGGGAGTAGGCCCCGCCATAAGAATCGGAGTCCTTTACGGCGTTCAAGACAACACCAATCACATTTCTCTTCTGCAATTCTTGACGTGCTCTCTGTGCGTTCGCAGAGGTCGTCGATTTCGCGCGGACAACCAAAAGCACGCCGTCCACGATTCCTGCCAACAGTCCAGCGTCCGCCACCGGCAGGCATGGGGGCGAATCAAGGATCACCCAGTCAAACAAGGGGGCGAGACGATCCAGCAGCTTCTCGATCTTTCCGTTCGAAAGCAATTCGCTCGGATTGTTCCCTCCATCTCCCGCAGCGATGAAGCAAAGATTTCCTTCACTGCCGTGTTGGACGATCTCCGTTTCGGATGCTTGCCCGCCAAGGTATTCGGAAAGCCCCGGAGTCAAGGGCGCACCCAAAGGCAAATGCAACCGGGCGCTCCGCAAATCCCCATCAATCAACAGGACTTTGCGGTCGCGCTCGCAAGCGATCGCCTGCGCGAGATTCGTGGCGACAAACGTCTTGCCTTCTGCGGTCATGGCGCTGGTTACGAGTATTTTTTTCAGTGGAGCTGCCTCGCGCATCTGGTAAAGACGCGTCCGCAACGTGCGGAACTGCTCCGCTCCCAGGAAAGGTGCGCGCGAGTTGGAAAAGACCACGGCGTTCGAATCGATCTGCCACGCCGGTTTGGCACACTGCGCGAGCAGGTCCTCGAATCGCGTGAATTGTTTCGCGTTCCCTCTGGCTTGTGAAGGTGGATTCGGTTGGCGGCGTTCGACGACCGGAACCACGAAGCTCTGTGCCACAGACGGGGCTATCCGTGGCGCAGGCTCAATGCGAGATGTCACCTTAGTTGGAGCTTCGGAATGAAGAGTCTCCGCTGGAACAGTGTCCACGAGAAGAGCCTCAGGAGGTGCATTCTGCAGTCTCTCCTCGTGTGCTTTTCTCAGTGCCTCATGAATCTTGCTCATTGTTTCCTTTCCCGCGAGGTGCCCGCGAGGACCCGGGGCTGGTCGGCAGGCCTCAAAAATGTAAAGATGTCTCTCATTAAGCCTTCCACGCGTTCGGCGTGCTCTTGCTGGTTGCTCCGGATGGGCGTTGGAGGCGCGGTCGGCGGGACTTCGTCTAACTGGAATTCGCGGGCAATCTCTTCCACCGCACTGGCCGGTACAGGTTTCACTCCTTCGGCAAAGGAGTTGATCAGGGCGTGCTCACAAAGTAGATTCACAACTCTCGGAATGCCCTTGGCATAGTGGTTGATCGAATTTATCGCTTCACGCGAAAAGATAGATTGCACATTCCCGCCGGCGATCCGCAAGCGCTCCGCGATGTAGCCATGGGTCTCTTCCGGGGTGAGTGGAACCGTCTTGCACCGAAAAACAATGCGCTGACGTAACTGACGAAGCTGAGGTTCCTTGAGTTTTTCTTCAAGTTCCGGCTGTCCGGAGAGAACGATTTGCAGAAGCTTCTCGCTGGAAGTCTCCAGATTTGTCAGCAAACGAATCTCTTCCAGCAATTGATCCGACAGATTTTGCGCTTCATCGACAATGAGCACCGTCGTCTTTCCGGCACGGTACCGCTCCAGCAGCCAATGATTCAACTTTAGCAACACCTGGCTTTTCAACCGGGATTCGCAAGGTATTCCGAGGTCCGCCATTACAAAGTCAAAGAGCTGGCTGACGTGCATCAATTGCGAATTGAATACAAACGCGTTGGCAATATCTTCTTCTCTCAGCCAATCGAGCAACCGGTTCAGCAGGGTTGTCTTCCCTGTGCCGACCTCTCCGGTCAATAAGAGAAATCCCTTGCGGCTCTGAATTCCATAGGTCAAAGCGGACAACGCTTCCTGCGTGGACTTCGTGGAAAACAGGTAACGTGGGTCCGGGCTAAAGCTGAAGGGCATGTCCTTCAAGCCGAAAAAGTCTTTGTACATGGCTCTATTGGACCCCAACTCTCGGTTTGACCGGATCTTCTTTCTGCAGCAGATCTAGCTTCGCAATGCCATTTCTCCCGTCGGCTTTCGCTGCCAAGACTGCTGGGATCATCGCCAGCACCGGCAATTTCATCAGGTGCTCCACGTCGCGTTCCGTGCGCAGAGTTGTGTCCTGCGCTTCCAAAATGAACGCGATCCCCAAACCAATTCCCAGCCCTCCCATAAGCCCGCCAAAACCAAAGAGCGGCCGATTCGGAAACGTAGGCTGCTGCGGGAGGCTGGGAGCGTCCAAAACGCGGAACTGCTCGCCTTGCTGCCGGAGCTCCAATTCGGTCCCCATCTGAGAATCACTTTGTTTTTTCAGGAGGTCGTTGTAAATGTTCGACGCCGTCTGCGAATCGCGTGTCAGAGATTTGTATTCCTGCTGCACGGCCGGGCTCATCTGCAATTTTGCCTGCAGGTTGTTGATCTGCTGCTGAATTCTGATTTGGTCAGCCAAGCGCTCCCGGACCGTGACTTCGATCTGGTGCAGTTGCGCGCGCAACTGCTGGATCTGGGGCGAATCGACAGCCGCATTTTCTGTCGTGGGTTTGCCCGCAGGCTGAGTCTTGTTGGCTTCCGCTTCCTCATTCATTCGTTTCTGCAACTCGGCAATTTCACTCTTGGTCTTCACCACATCCGGATATTCATCCGTATAACGAATCTGCAAAGAGGCGAGCCGCTCCTGGAGCGCCACGTACTGTTTTCGCAGCGTATCCGGATTGTCTCCCATTTGTGTCGGCCGGGACGCCGCCAGTTGCTGGTTCAGCATCGATTCCGTGAAAACTTTGTCCTGCTGTGCGCGGTTGAGCCCCTGCGTGGCCGCTTCCAATTGTGCGCTTAAACCTGACAGCATGCTCAAGTTCGTTGCCACCTCATCGGGCATGGATCCCATATGCAACTGTTGAAATTTCGCAAGCTCGGCATCGCTTTCATCCAGTTTGCGCTTCGATTCTTCCAATTGCTTGGTGAGAAACTGCGTTGTGTCTTCCGCCCGGCGAGAGCGCAGCAACACGTTTTCCTGCATGAAATAGGACGTGATTTCCGAACAGATCTGCTGCGCCAGGTACGCCTGGCTGGCCTCCACGCTTACCGTGAAACCGGGTAGGCCGCTGGCGCGAGTCTCAGCCATGGGGCGTACGGCGCTGACCGTGATGGATTTTTTCAAACGCGCCACGAGTTCTTCCATCGGCCGGCGGCCAGTTTCCTCTCTGTACAGGCCGAACTTCTCGACCACCTGCTGCAGCCGCGTGCGGCTCAGAATCTGTTCCTGCATCGTGGCCAGGCGCTGGTTCACATCGCCTCCGCCGACCACAGGTCTCACAATGTTCTCTGGAACCGCCTGCTCTTCGACGAGAACCACGGTCTCCGACGTGTACCGGCTCGGGAGAAAAATCGAGACCGTATAGGCGCCGATCGCGCAGAGCACCGCCGGGATCACCAGAAGCCAAATCCGGCGCCGCACGATCATCTTGTAGTCGTCGATGGTCAGTTCTCGTTGGCCTATCATTGCTGTGTTGGCCCTTTCCCAAATTTCGTCCTCGCGGCGTCCATCTATTCCAAAGCGATGCCGCGCAGGCCCCAGTTGTAGCCGATAGAAACAGTATTGCTCGCGGAATTCACCCGGCACACCGGCAGCGTGCAAACAGACGCGAGGCTCGTCTGGCCAATCGCGCTGTAGGACATGAAAAGACTGCTGTAGCCCACAAATCGCCGGCTCACCTGGGCTGTTACGAACCAGGTCTCCGGAGCGATGGTGTTCGCATTGGGCGTCGTCTGTTGCAAGGCAGAGTTTTTCGCGTAGCCCCCGGACGCCATCGCGCTCCAGTTCTGGCCAATTTTCTGCGTAAACGTTCCATGAATTTCTTTCGTCTGCGCCCCCGCCAGAATGCCGCTGCCGCCCGTGATGGAGCGGTCAAAGCCCACATTCATGATGGAATTCTTATGCCGGTAGTTGAGCGTGGTGGAAAAAGACCAATCGGCAACGGTTCCCGGCCCCGTCAGCGGAGACCGGAAGATGTCCGCTTGCGGCCCTCCGCCAATCTGCAGGCTCAGCATTCCCGTAATCCGCCGGGCGTAGGAGACTTGCGCGCCGTTAATTTCCGTGCTTTGCGCGAGATTGGAAAACCCAAACCGCTCGAAACGATAAAAAACCGATACGGAATTTTTCCGGTCCAGCAAATAGTTGTAGCCCGCCTGAAAGGTTTCATTGCTGTCGTTCTGAAGGTTGTCGTTCGGAAAATCCAGAATGCCGTAGGAACCCACGAACGTCAGGGATGCACGGTGGCTCAACTGATAGTCCGTTTGTGCGATAACGGAGTTGTTCAGCTGCGTCGTTCCATTGATCAGTACGGACTGGTCCGGCAAGAATCCTGAACGGAAACCGGGATCGGAACCAAGGCCGCTACCCGGATTTACGCCCAGATTGTTCAGACTCCCCAAACCGCCGAAGCCAAACGGCGTTTGGGAGGTGTAGGTCAGTTGATCGCCGATCATCTGGCTCCAGCGCCCCGAGCGAATCGTTTCGCTGAAACCAAGACTCTGAATCCCCGAATCTCCTCCCACCGAATCATTCGAGAAAGATCCGCCCGCCAGATAATTTAGCGATAACTCTGAATGTCCGGAGGTGTAGTTCAGCCCGAGTCGCCCCGTCAAAAATGTTGTGCTGACAACGCTGGGGCTGTCGGTTTGACCAGAGACGTACGGATTGGTCCGCACTTGCGTGGCGACACCAAAACTAGGCAGCAGAAGATTGTGCCCCGAAGTGGTTGATCCCAGCGTCAGTTCCTGAGCGCCCGCCAGCGGCCGCGTATCCGGCACATCCACGTCGCCTTCCGTCACCGGGGTGCCAGTGGCGGCGGGCTTTGCAGCCGGAGCGGTGCTTGTCGTGCCCGGCTGTGCGATCGGCGGCAAAGGCTGTTGTGCCCCGGACTGTGTGTCCTGGCCTGCGGCCCGCGGAACCATCATGCCCGTCACAACCAGGGCGATCGCCGTTATGTGAAATCTGTACGTCATCGTTACTTCCTACGGCACCACGACGGTGTCACCGGGCTTTAGCGCCACGTTTTGCTCGGTGTGCTGGCCCGCCAACACTTCTTTGTAATTGAACGACAATTTAATTTCTTTTCCATTCTCTTTGCGCAGAACGTAGATCTTTGTCTGCTTCGCAAAGGGCGTGCATCCGCCCGCGCTCGAAATGGCTTCCAGTACCGTCATGCTGGGAAGCAGCGGATACGCGCCCGCTCGCGTCACTTCTCCGACCAGATAAATCCTCTGGCTGTTGACCTTGGTCACGATAATCGTCACTTGCGGCTCAGAGACGAACTTCTTCAGCCTCGTGGTGATTTCCAATCCGAGTTGCATGGGCGTCAAACCCGCGGCCTGCACGTCATTCAAAAGCGGAAGCGAAATCTTGCCGTCTGGCCGAACCGGGACCGTCCGGGAAATGTCGGGCTCTCTCCAGACGTTGACGTTCACTTCATCCTCTGGCCCGATTTGATAGTTCGGGTCTTCGATAGCAGGCTTCGCGGCTTGATCTGCGGCAGGTACGTTGGCTGCCGCATCTTTGGGCGCGGCGAGCTCACTTTGCGGGCGGGGCTTGCTTGCACCGTCTTGCGCGTTGGCCCCGATCGCCGAGAGTGCCAGCGCGCCTGCGAGCCCCAGTAGTTCTAGGTTCTTCATCTCATTTCTCCAATTCTCTTACGCCTCTTCAGAATCGGGAACCCGGATCTGCTTCAACTTACACAAAAGCGATTTATAACTGATCTGCAAGGCCTCTGCGGCCTTCTTGCGGTTCCAATGGGTGCGAGTCAGCGTTTGCAAAATCAAATCACGCTCGGCTTGCTGAGACGCCGCCCGGGCGGCCGCTTTGAGCGAATGCGTCATAAGAACAGAAGGCGGCCGCGGCGCGGGGTGCGCGCTTAAATCGGCCAAAGCCAGGTCCTCGTTTTCCAGCGCCACAATCTTTTTGATTACGTTCTCGAGTTCGCGAATGTTGCCCGGCCAGGAGTAATCAACCAAACGTTGCATTTTCTGGTCGCCAAGGTGCATCTCTTTCCGACGGAAAAGCCCCGCATACTTTTCCAGAAAGAACTGCGCGAGAAGGGGAATGTCTTCCTTTCGGCGGCGCAGCGGCGGAAGCCTCAGGCAAACACCGTTCAGCCGGTAATACAGTTCGCCGCGGAACTTCCCGCCGTGAACTTCCGATTCCAGGTCCAGCGTCGTACAGGAAATTATGCGCCCTCGCAGCGTTTGGCTTCCGCGCAACCCATTCCCTTCGGGGAACATGTGCAGAAGCTGCCGCTGACACGTCGCATCCAGTTCGCTTACTTCATCGAAGAAATGCGTGCCGGCCATCTCCCCATCTTTTGTGGTCGCGCCGTTTTCAAATCCTTGTAATTGCAATTGGAAAGACGCCGTGCTGCAGGCCGCACAACTGAGTTTGACAAAGGGTGATCCCCGGTGCCGCGACAGCTCGTGGATCTGGAGCGCCACGATCTCTTTCCCGGTGCCGCTTTCACCCATCAACAAAACGGGGATATCCGTCGGCGCAATTTCGGCGATGAGCCTCTGCACCGGCTGCATCTCGTGGCTAATGGCGGCGGCAAAAAACCGGCTCCCCAGCGAAGGGAAGTCCCGTTGCTCGCTTTGATTAATCGCTTGCAAGTGTCTCTCTAGCAAGAGCTTCCTTAACGTTCGATCGAAACCACCGCAGGTACGCTCGGAGCTCCCGCACACGGTAAGAGAGCAAGGGGAATGCCACCACACCCGCCCATCAGTTGGCGCCTAAAAGCCTCATAAGATGTTTAAACCGATGTGGTTAGATGAACTTTCGCAACTGGTAGAGTAAGGGCAACGTCCTAAATTGTCCAATGAATTTCCACAAAGTGCTATGCCGTTACCCTGTGGCCCGAATGTCTTCCCATACCCTAATCCTAGAGGCACGAAAAACAAGATCTGCGAACGGGGCAACACTCGTATAATCAATAGATTGGAGCCAAGGAGACTACATGTCTCTGGTCCGAGAGGGTTTTGACAGAGGAATGCACTAGCCATTGGCTGGTTTGTCGGGCTTCATGCCCGTAATTCATTCATTTTCCTGATATTAATCTATCCGGAACCCGCTGCCTTGGCACGATTGCCTTGGCCATTCGATTGCCAATGAATTCGTAGCCCAGGGTGAATCAGAACATGAGGCCTACCTCCCATCGCGGATGTTGCTTGCTCCTGGCCGCTGCTCTGCTCATGAGTGCCGGCTGCCTTCGCAGTCCGGCCCAAAAGAAGCAACGCTACTTTGATAGCGGCAAAGCGTATTTTGAAAAGGGCAAGTACCCGGAAGCCATCATTCAGTTTCAAAACGCGCTCCAGGTCGACAAGAATTTTGCCGCCGGCCACTACCAGTTAGCTCGATGTTTCATTCAACAGGGCTTGTGGGCGGATGCCTACCGGGAGTTAACGCGCGCGACCGAACTCGAGCCCGACAATCAGCAAGCTCAACTGGAATTGACGAAACTCTTGTTCGCCGCACGCCGCTTCGCGGACGCCAAAGACCACGCGAAAGCTATCCTGGAAAAAGAGCCTAACCAAGTCGTGGCGCAGCTAATCGTTGCCAACAGTGACGCCCTGCTCGGGAACCTGCCGGCCGCCCTGCAAGAGGCTCAACGGGCTGTCGAAATGGACCCCAACCAATCCCCACCTTATCTGTCTCTCGCTACTTTCCAGGAAAAAAATCAGCAGCTCCCGGCGGCGGAACAGAGCCTGCAAAAAGCCGTATCCCTTGATCCCAAATCTGCGCCGCCGCATCTTGCTTTCGGCAGCTTTTATCAGCGCCGGCAAAGATGGGCCGAGGCTGAAGCCGAATTCCTCGCTGCGGCGAAAAGCGCTCCAAACGATTCGATTTCGCGCACATCGCTTGCCGCACTCTACGTGGCGTGGGGCAAAAAGGATCGGGCGGAGCAGACCCTGCGGGAAACCAAGACTGCCAAGCCCAATGATCCGGCCTGGTATCGAGCGCTCGCCGATTATTATCTGTCGAGTCACGAATCGGAAAAGGCTGCGGCCGAATTTGCGTCCTTGCACCTGGAGCACCCCACGGACTTCGGCGTGACGAAGATTTACATTCTGCTCTTGTTGGACAAGCAGCAAGTCGATCAGGCCATGAACCTGACCGAAGAGCTGTTGAAACAAAATCCAAAAGACACGGAATCGCTCACTCTGAAGGGGCGCGGGCTGAATCTTCAGGGTAAATCACCGGAGGCCGTGCCGATTTTGGAGGCGGCGGTCAGAGGAAATCCCGAATCTCCCGCGGGGCATTTTCAACTCGGCTTGGCGTATTCGCGAACGGACAATTCCAGTAGCGCCGAAAAGGAATGGCGCGAGGCCGTTCGGCTGAGGCCCGGCATGCTGGATGCCCAGGGCGAATTGGCAAATCTGGCGCTCAAAAAGAATGACATAGAATTGCTGGAACAAAGTGCCGCTGCTTGGTTTAAGTACGCGCCTTCCGCGCCTCAAGGCTATCTTATGCGGGGCGTGCTCCGAACCCAGAGAGGTGATCTAACCGGTGCGGAGGTAGATCTGCTTCACGTGATCGGCCTGGCTCCTGAGAATGCCACTGCGCACACCCGGCTCGGACATGTGCGGTTCCTGCAAAAACGTTTCAACGAAGCGCAGCAGCAATACGAAAAAGCGCTAGAGTGCGATCCCAGCTCTGAGGAAGCACTACGGCAAATCGCAAGTATGCTTTTGGCCCAAAAGCAATTGGACAAAGCCGTACAGCGTGTTCAGTTGCAAGTTACAAAGGCACCGGATGACGGCAACTACCACTTTCTTCTCGGACAATTATTGTTATCGGAGCATAGAACCTCAGAAGCTATGCCAGAATTCGCGAAGACCATTGAACTAGACAAAACCAATGAGGTTGCCCTCCTGCTGCTTGCCCAGACGCAGCAGGAGAGTGGCCGTCCGGATGAAGCCGCATTGACTTACGAACGGTCGATGCGCGAACTTCCCAAGGATGCGCGGGCCTATGTTGCATTCGGCTTGCTCGAAGAGGGCCGTGGCAAATGGCAACACTCAGAAAATCTCTATCACAAGGCTCTTGATCTACAGCCAAACGAGGCCACCGCAGCAAATAATCTAAGCTATCTACTCATTCAGCATGGTGGTGACTCCAACTACGCGCTCTCTCTCGCGCAGATCGCCCGCCGAGCTATGCCGGAGTCGCCCAATACAGCAGACACTCTCGCCTGGGCATACTTTAAGAACGGTATTTACGATTCGTCCATCGCTCTGCTCCGCGAGGCCGTCAAGGATGCTCCGAAGAATCCGACTTACCACTACCACTTGGCCCTCGCTTATCAGAAGTCGAATCAGCCGGCACTCGCGAAAAACAGTTTTCGACGGGCCTTGGAATTGGCTCCCAATTCGCCTCAGGCTGCCGAGATTCGCCAAACCTTGGACGAGCTGGCAGCGAATTGATTGGTTGTAGCCTTTGGACCATGATCCCTGCACCAGTTGGGCTGCCAGACCACTATAAGATCTCTTGATCCGTGTTCATAACTTCCAGAACCGAAACCAATCGAAGGTAAACGCATGGAGATGAAGATGATCACTGCTCTTAACATAAATCGAAGACTGTCGGCGTTTCTTTGCGATCGGGGTGGAGCGTAGTTTGCCCGGCGTTTTTGGCGACACGCTACGGGATGGCCGCCTGTACTTCATTCGAGGCAATGCTCTCATTTCCGCTGCCATCCACTGCTGTCGTCACATAGAAGTACGTCGTCCCCGCCACGACTGGCGTGTCCGTGTAGCTCACCCCAGACACCAGAGAGCCATTCAGTGGCGCTCCATAAGATCCGCTCGTCGTGCTCCGGTAAACGTTGTATCCCACAACTGTCGATGTGCTTGCCGTCCAGCTTAGTGCCGCCGAATGCGCCACCGCTGTCACTCCCGTTCCTGCCAAGGCAACTGTTGCTGGTGAGCCCGCCGCGTTGCTTGTAATCGTCACGGCTCCCGTAAGATTTCCCGCCGTTCCCGGCGCGAACTGCACGACCACGGTCACGCTTTGCGTCGGCGTCAGCGTAACCGCCGATCCTCCGCTCGTAATCGAAAACCCTGTCCCAGTGGCCGCTATCGACGATATCGCCACATTCCCGTTGCCTGCATCGGTGATGCTGAAACTTTTGGTCGTCGAGCTTCCCGTGTTCACGTTTCCGAAGCCCAAGCTCGTGGCGCTCAATGAGAGCGTCAGACTCGCAGCCGTGCCAGTGCCCGTCAGCGGGATCCTGGCCGGCGAATCCGGCGAATTGCTTGTAACCGTCAGCGTCCCAGCGTCGGCCGCTGCCGCGGTCGGCGCAAACTTCACGTTAAAGCTCGTGGTCGCGCCCGCCGCCAAAGTAATCGGCATTGTTGCCACTCCGCTATCGCTAAATCCCGTCCCCGACACCGTCACATGCGTGATCATAAGATCGGCGTTTCCGGTGTTTTTGAGCTGCACCGTCTGTGAATTCGTTGTGCCGTCGGAAACAGATCCAAAACTTACGTTTCCCGGCGTAGCACTGAGCTGTGGAGTAGCGGTTGTCGGAGGTGTAGGCGTCGACTTTGCGCTTTGCCCAACTACTCCAGCGCAGCCATACTGCCAGACGGCTACTAAACCCAGCCCCACAAGGAACAACGCGCGTCTCATCGCAAATGCATTTTTCTGCCCGCAGGTCATCCTATTTAGTTTCTTTTCGTTGCGGATTGCATCCATCTTTGAGGCATCTCACTTAGCTGCCTGGACGCAAGAATAGAGGTTCTCGCACACTGCGGGCTACTGCTTGGAGGTTCAAATAAAGTACAGGTAGTGCACCTGTACTTTTTACATGCCCGACCGGCGGGTCACCGACACTCCCGCCCTGTTCCAGCGCCAGTTGGGCTCTAATGTCTTTCAAAGTCAAAGACTTACAAACATGGCAGGCAGACCCTGTCACCGCCATCTATATTGGTCCGCTGTTCAGGCACTTTAGCGGCCTACCTCTGTGCAGGCGGTCACCGGATGACCTGCCTCTTTTCGAGTTCTCAATGCCCTGCGTTAACGACTTCTTCCAGCCAGCCCGTCTCGACAACGTTCGGCGACAGGTCCTTGGAAATATCTTCTGCCACGGATTACGGAATCACAGCCTGAACTTCGTTTGACACCACACTCTCGTTGCCGTTGCCGTCCACTGCCGTAGTGACATAATAGTAGGTCGTTCCGTTCGCTACGGTTGTGTCGGTATACGTCAATCCGGTTACCAGCGAGCCATTCAGTGGTGCTCCATAAGATCCGCTCGTAGTGCTCCGGTACACGTTGTATCCCACAACTGTCGATGTGCTCGCGGTCCAGCTCAACGTCGAGGAGTGCGCTACCGGCGTTACGCCTGTGCCGGTTAGTGTCACCATAGCGGGCGAGCCAGTCGCGTTACTCGTTACGCTTACACTTCCAGAAAGACTGCCCGCGGTTGCAGGGGCGAATTGCACCACGACCGTCGCTGCTTGCGTGGGCGTCAGCGTCACAGCTGATCCCCCGCTGGTGATCGTGAACCCGGTCCCCGAAGCGGCGATGGAAGAAATCGCCACGTTGGCGTTGCCCGTGTTGGTAATCGTAAAGCTCTGCGTTGTCGAGCTTCCGGTATTCACACTTCCAAAGCTCAAGCTCGTCGCACTGAGCGCCAAGGTCTGCGTTGCTGCCACGCCGGTTCCGCTCAGCGAAACCGCTGACGGCGATGTCGGCGCGTTACTCACGATCGAGATATTGCCGGAGACAGCTCCTGCTGCCGTCGGCAAGAAGCCCACCGTGACCGTCGCATGCTGCCCGACGCTAATATTCAGTGGCAACGAGAATCCACTTACACCGAAAGCTGCGCCAGTTTCGTTGATTTGTGTAATGTTCAGTGTCGCGGTGCCGGTGTTGGTGATGATCAGCGCCTGCGAAGTGCTAACACCTACCGTTCCGTTACCGAACGGAATCGAGGTTGCGCTCAATTGGATCCCTGCCACAGGTGCTGCCGTTACCGTCAACGTGGCGGCCGCGCTGGTCACTGAGCCCTTGCTATTGCTCACGACCACTTGGAACGTCGATCCGTTATCGGAAGAAGCAGTCGCGGGCGTTGTGTAGCTGGCTGCGGTTGCCCCGGAAATATTCGCCCCGTTCTTCTGCCACTGGTACGTCAGCGTCGCTGTCCCTGATGCGCCCACGGTAAACGTCGCCGTCTGCCCCGCAGTCACCGTCTGACTTGCAGGCTGCGTCGTAATCGTCGGAGCCACAGCTGCCGCTGTAACCGTCAGTGTTGCTGCTGCGCTTATGACCGACCCTACCGAGTTGCTCACCACTGCGCGGAACGTCGATCCGCTATCCGTTGTCGCCGTCGCGGGCGTCGTATAGCTAGCCGCAGTTGCGCCAGAAATATTCGCCCCATTCTTCTGCCATTGGTACGTCAATGTCCCGGTGCCGGACGCGGTTACCGTAAATGTCGCCGTCTGTCCCGCCGTCACCGTCTGGCTCGCCGGTTGCGTCGTGATCGATGGGGCTGCCGGAGCCGCGTTCACCGTCAGCGTTGCCGCGGCGCTTGTCACTGACCCTACCGAGTTGCTCACCACTGCGCGGAACGTCGATCCGCTATCCGTTGTCGCCGTCACGGGCGTCGTATAGCTGGCCGTAGTTGCCCCTGAAATATTTACTCCATTCTTCTGCCACTGATACGTCAGCGTCGGACTCCCGGACGCTGCCACTGCAAACGTCGCAGTCTGTCCTGCCGTTACCGTCTGGCTCGCCGGCTGCGTCGTGATCGTCGGCGCCACCGCAGCCGCGTTTACCGTCAGCGTCGCTGTTGCGCTTGTGACCGACCCTACCGAGTTGCTCACAACGACTCGGAACGTCGATCCGCTATCCGTTGTCGCCGTCGCGGGCGTCGTATAGCTGGCCGCAGTTGCTCCAGAAATATTCGCCCCATTCTTCTGCCACTGGTACGTCAGCGTCGCACTTCCTGACGCTGCCACTGCAAACGTCGCAGTCTGTCCTGCTGTTACCGTTTGATTCGCGGGCTGTGCCGTGATCGTCGGCGCCACTGCCGTCAACGATCCCGTCCCGCTGAGACCAATGACCGTGGTCGGATTCACTGGATCATTGCTCGTGATGGAAATGCTTCCCGTATCGTTGTTCGCTGCGGTCGGTGAGTACGTTACGTTCAGTGTCGCCGACTGCCCAGCGCTGAGCGCTTTTGGGGTCGTTATCCCAGACACGCCAAACGTGCTTCCGTTAACCGAAAGCATGGAAACCGTTAAATTTGAATTCCCCGAGTTCGTGAGTGTCACTCCCGAAGTGGCGGTCGTTCCCGTGGTCACTTTCCCGAAACTTACGCTCGTCGGATTCACTGTCAATTGCGGTTGCGCGGACAGCGCGTTCGCCGTCAACGGCACGGAAGCCGAAGAGGTCGTACCTGTGGGGCCGCTAAAATTCAGACCGAGTGTTCCCGTTTCGTTGCCGCTCGCCGTGCCATTGAACCAAACAGTGATTGTGGCCGTCTGCCCGGCAGCCAGCGTAAAGGGCAGAGTAACTCCGGAAACGGAAAACTGCGTTGCGGAAAGTGTCGCTTGCGTGAGTGTGATACTGTTTTTTCCGGTGTTCGTCACGGAAAGCGGCTGAGAACTCTTTTGGCCAACTACTACATTGCCGAACGTCAAACTGAGCGGCGAGAGTTGCACCGCAATCTGAGGAGTTACGGTCGTGCCGCCCGCGCTTACGAGACCCGAACATCCGCTCAGAAACATCAGCGGGATGAGTGCAAGTGCAACTAAAAACGCCAGCGCGCCGGAATATTTTGCGCCGCGCAGATTTGCCTTCTCGCGCCAGCTCTCAAGTTTCTGACGTGCAACAAACATTTACGTACCCCCCACAAAGTTTCGCCAAGTGTGAGAGTACGGGTTGCTTCGCAAAAAAGAATACTGGTGGGACGTCCAAATTTGGGACAGGACTGTGCACTGTCCATCGGAACAATCTCGGGCAACAATACATTTTTTTCGTGGACTAACGGGCAGGATGTGATTTATTTCACGCGTGCTACAAATGTTGCACTAGCATGAACAGAATTCTTCGACTTTGATTCGAAAGAAACTACAGGCGGGACTTTATGCCGTTAAGCTTTCGCTGAAGTTGCTTCATCCAACTTTTGCAGACTTAATCCCCTGGTGGACTCGTCGAATTGGGACGAACGGCCTTGGTATTGGCGCCTTCCGCCAGCATTCCCTGTCGCCGGGAGAGCAACCCAGCATCACGAATTTTGTAAATCAATGCCCGGTAACTGATCTTCAGCGCTACCGCGGCCTTGCGCCGGTTCCATTGGTTCGCCCGCAAGGCCTCGAGAATCAGGCTGCGCTCCATATCCCGAGTCGCTTCTTTGGCTATCCGTTTCAACGGGAGGCCATTAGCCTCGTTCGAACCGTATTGCGCTGCCGTCGTCCGCCGCCTCGTCGACTCTTGAATCACGACTGCTTCAGGGCCGATCAGGACGTATCGTGCGATTCCATTCGAAAGCTCCCGCAAATTTCCGGGCCAGTCCAGATTCTTCAGATAATTTATCAAATGTGGTTCGAACGCCGCGGATTCCTTCCCGAATTGCTTTTCGTATTGCCTTCGGAAATATTCCGCCAGCATCGCTATGTCTTCTCGCCGTTCGCGGAGACGCGGCAGTTTTAATTGGAATACGTTGATCCGGTAAAAAAGGTCCCCGCGAAATCGCCCCGTTTCAATCTCTTTCTCCAGGTCGCGATTCGTCGCGCAAATCACCCTCGTATTTACGCTCCGGCTGGCCTCGTCCCCAATCCGCGAAAACGTTCCATCCTGCAGAAAGTGCAGCAGCTTACTCTGCAGTCCCATCTCCAAATCCGAAATCTCATCCAGGAACAGCGTGCCGTTGTGCGCCAACTCCACCCGCCCCGGTTTTGACGCGTGCGCTCCCGTAAATGCGCCCTTCTCATATCCAAACAGTTCGCTCTCCAGCAGCGTCCCCGGTACCGCCGCGCAATTAACTTTGACGAACTCTCCGCTCGAATAATTGGACCGCGAATGGATCCAGCGCGCGAGCACCTCCTTCCCCGTTCCGCCTTCCCCGCTCACTAGTACCGACACGTCCGTCTTGCAAATTTTCTCCGCGCGGCTCCGCACTTCCGCCATGTTCTTCGAATTCCCGAAGAGCACGTCTTCCGGTGGTAATTGCCTCATCGATTCCTGGCTCGCGCTTTTGCTCGTCGTCTCTGCAGGCATGGCTCAACCAAACTTTGCTCACCTCCTTGGCTGCACTCCGCCAGCCATCGCGATGTCCACTAATCGCGCCCCTAAAAGAGGGGCATTTGCAGATAACACGTTCATTTACAATAAGATACGAGAAATCGAGGAAGGCTTGTACTAGAACTAGCTCTCACGCGCCCCAAATCTTTTCTGCAACATAAGAGAAACAATTCCTACCAACTCGGGAAGCATTTTTCTCATCCCGCAGAATCGCAGGTAGACGGGGCGATCATTGATCTGTGAGATTCAGATGGGTTCCGATCGGACGCTAATTTTAGACCGCTAGGGTTCAAGGTGAACCGCAATCCTGCGGAAACCCAGATTGGAAAACTCCAGAAGACCATCAGAAGAAGGACAATCTACCACCACACACGCTCGAACTCAGCACTCCGGCTGTTCTTGCAAGTTACGCTCTGGCGGCGTCGCCCCGTATGATGTCGTACCTCTCAATCACCGCCGCCACTCCCATCCGTTCATTTCCATCTTCCATGCGCCGCTCCACGCGCACGACCTTGCCCATCGCTCGCACAAACACCTCGGTCCCATGCGTGATTTCCGCTGGCAGGGTCAAGGTAATGTCCAGCTCCGATCCAGCGGAAAGGTCCTGCTCAACCACAAAATAGAGCCCCCTGGTGGAAATATCGCGAGTCCTTCCCTCTTGCGAATCGGGCACTCGCTCGGCAGGTATCCGTATCACAATGGGTAAAGTAAGATCATAACGTCTGGCCACACGGCGTTCCGTCATTCCGCCCATCCTCAAGTGCCCGCGGCGGTCGACATGCCCCGGCCCGCGCCCCCTTTTGTCGTTGAGACCTTACTCGAAATCCGCAATCTTCGCTAGTCTCATATCCAAGCCGTTAAACATATCGCAAGAGTTTTCGCTGGCAAACCCGTACGGATCCCCGGGCCTTCATTATTCATTCCTGAGTGCCCCAACCACCGGCGGAGCTTCCGCAGTTACCGCCGCAGGTGTAGCCGTCCGCCGCGTCCGAGGCGTGTCCAGATTAAACTGCCTCATCTTATATAACAGCGCCTTATAGCTGATGCCCAACATCTTCGCCGCGTCCTTCCGGCACCAGCGCGTTTTCTCCAGCGCGTCTGCAATCGCTTCCATTTCCGCTTCGTCTTTCAATCCGCGCACCAGCGCCTTGAGCCCCTGCTCCCGCGGCACCGTCGGCTCTTCGCGTGGCGAAGTTCTCTGCCGCGCCGATGACATCTCGATGAGTTCCCGCAAGCTGCCTTCGTCGTCTTCCAAAATCACGTAGCGCTTGACGAAGTTTTCCAGCTCACGCAAATTGCCCGGCCAGGGATAGTTCACCGCCGCATCCAGTAAGTGCTTTGACGGTCCCTGCGGCGCTTTCCCGAATTTTTCGCTGTACTTCGTCAGAAAGTGCCGGAAAAGCAGCGGAATCTCAGAAGTCCGCTCACGCAGCGGTGGCACGTTGATCGACAACACGTTCAACCGGTAGTACAAATCCTCGCGGAACCTCCCGCTCTTCATCGCTTCGTGTACTTCCACGTTCGTCGCTGCCAGCACGCGCACATCCGTCTCAATTAGGTGTCGTCCGCCAAGCCGCGAATACTGGTGATCCTGCAGCACGTGCAGCAGCTTAGCCTGCAAGTGCGTGCTCATCTCCGCGATCTCGTCCAAAAAGATCGTCCCTTTGTTGGCCATCTCAAACTTACCGGGCTTCGCTCGTACCGCTCCCGTGAAAGCACCCTGTTCGAACCCGAACAGTTCGGATTCCAGCAATTCCCCGGGTAGCGCCGCGCAATTCACTTTCACAAACGCTTGCGTCCGTCTTTTTGAGCGCAGGTGGATCATTCTCGCCACCACTTCCTTGCCCACTCCGCTTTCGCCCGAAATAAATACCGGCACGTCCACCGGCGCGATCTGCAGGATCTGCTGCCGGATCCGCACCATCTGCGGGCTCGCCGCCAGGAAACTCAAATCCTCCGTCACCTGGTCGCAGTAATCCTTCAAATCTTGATTCTCTTTTACCAATTCCTTCTTTTGCCGCGATTTCAGCATCGCCGCATCCAGCTCCGTCTTTTCGAACGGCTTGGTCAAATAATCATGCGCGCCGATGCGGATCGCCTCCACCACCGTCCCCACTTCGTTCGAACAAGACAGCATGATCACGTTCAGGCTGCGGTCCAAATGCATTAACTCCTTTAGCGTTTCGATGCCGTTCAGTTCCGGCATAAGCACGTCCAGAATGATGAAGTCCGGACGCTCTCCGCTCGTCACCTTGGCAATCGCGTCTCTTCCCGAGCTGACGGTCTCCACCTCAAATCCGTCCACTTCCAGCAGCGTTTGCAAGTACTTTCGAATGCTCGGCTCGTCGTCCACGACGAGAATCTTTTCCTTCGCTTCTTTTGCAGCCATAAATTGCCCTTTCCGCTCCCCCAAAACTCTTCTTGCTATCCCTGATCCATTGGCAACAAGAACGTAAATCGGCTTCCTGTCCGCGGCTCGCTCTCCACCCAGATTTTCCCGCGGTGCGCCTGCACCAGTCTCTTCGCTATCGCCAGTCCCAATCCCATTCCCGATGTGTTGCGGTCCACTCTCACGAAATCTTCAAAGATTTCCTGATGATGCTCAGCCGCGATCCCCGGCCCTGAATCCGCCACGCTCACTTCCACGCTGTTCGGCCTCGGCAATCGAAATCTTCGCCGCTCTTCCACCGGATTCACCGCCGCCACGCGCCGCTCCCAGAAATGCGGCGCCGCGCGCAACGTCACCGTTCCACCGCTTGGCGTGTGCTTCAAAGAATTGTCCAGAAGGTTCGCCGCCGCCTGTTGCACTTTCTGGTAGTCAAATCGAAATGTTGCTATAGACGGGTCGATGTGCGCATCCAGCTTCACTCCCTTGCGCTGGAACGCTTCTGACCATCGCTTCGCCAGCTCGTCCAGGCAATCCCGCAAATCGTTCTCGCGGAGTTGCAACACCAGCTTTCCGCTCTCCAGGGCCGAATAATTCAGGAACATCGAAACCAGCCGCACCAGCCGCTCACAGCTATCCTTCGACTCTTCCAAAATATCCCGCTGCTTGTCCGTCAGCCGCCCCAGCGATCCCGTCAGCAACAAATCGTAATAGCCCTTGATCACTGCCAGCGGCGTTTTTAGCTCATGCGCTGCCGACGCCAGGAAAACCGTCTTCTGTCGGTTCACTTCTTGCAGCTTCAGATAAGCTGCTAGCAAATTGCGATAGGTAATCTCTCGTTCTTGCAACAGCTCCTGCACTGTAAGCTGAGTTGCTGCTGCCGCCGTCGGGCTCATTTCCGCCGCCGTCGCGAACTGCACCACCAGCCAGTCCGGCTCCGGCAGCCATCGCACCTTCGCCCGCGACCTTATATCTCCCAGCTGAATCTCCAATTCGACTTCGTGCTCACCACCCTCAATCTGGCTGAATACCTGCTGCGCTCCCACCTTCAAAATGTCGTTGAATAAATTCGTCGTGCTGCCGTCGCGGAATCCCGCCGCTTCCATCCAGCCTCGTGCCCGCAGATTCACCAGCGACAACTGTCCGCTTCGGTCAGACACCAATAGTGGTCTGTCCACCGCGTCCAGGACCGTCAGAACGGACTCAAACGGTAGGGAAGAAAAGTTCCTCTTCTCCGCCACCTCGGGCGGAGCAACACGTCCAACCATTCTTAGTCCCGCCTCTCAACCCAAGCCCAAGTGGTAAAGTTTTTCCCTTGTGAGCTGTCTATCCTTGCAGACCCCGTTTGCCGATGTCAATGGTAAATGCGGTCCATTTGCACAATTGCGGAAACGAATTGGATACCTCGAGAACTGTCTTTGTACGGAAAGAAACTTCCTCAGGCTTCTGCTTTATAAGCAACTCACATCATTGTACTTACCTTCCTCCCGTTGTGAGAACTGTGGCACTCAATCTGCACGCTATCGTACTAGTTCCGTAGTACTAAGTGAGCCCGCGTGGATACTGTGGATACTCAGGTTATCAAGGAAGGTCGACGATTGGATTACTCGCCCCGCCGACGTTCTCCTCGGATTCGACTGCAGGTCCCTGTTTTCCTTCGAGGGACGGACACCTCAGGTGCCGAGTTCGTCGAGCTCACCAAGACTCTCAATATTAGTGCAACCGGGGCTTGTATCGCTTCAGCACATATTCTCCGCCCCGACCAAGTGGTCCATCTCACCATCCCCGCACCTTCCCCATCCCCCTCCAGCCAGATCCCCAGCGAGACCCCTCCCATCGCCGCCAAAGTCCTTCGCCAGGATGCCACCGCCGATATGCGCCTCTTTGGCTTGGAATTCCTTCGACCGCTTGAGTAATTCTCTTCTCTTTTCGACCCTACGGTTCTGGAACTCGTGTAATTTTGTTACACGCACATCTATCCTCTTGCTTTCCCTCTCCGACCTCATTACTCTATGCCCCGCTTTTGTAATAACATACCGAGGAGTTGACACCTATTAGTTTGGCCCTGGGATCCCGCCGCCTTCCATCCTGAATGGACACCGGCTTGCTCCCATATAAAAACGAGAAAGCTTCTTATGCTTTCCCCAAACCCCGCGGGGATAGGCAGAGGTTAGGTCTATACCGGATATGCCCAGCTCCGGCGCCCCTGCGCCCGCGCGTTTGCCGATTGAGGATTCTTATCTCGAGTTGCTTGCCGATACGCTCGAGTCTCTCGATCTCCCCGCGCGTGGCCAGTTCCTTCAGCGCTACTTCCGCGCGATCACTCACCTTGATTTGCGCGAGAGTCAGTGTGTCCAGCTTTGGGATGAAATGCTGCTTCGCCGCCGCGAACTAAGCGAACACCTCGGCCGCACCGTCGCCCTGAAAACTTCTCTCATGGATGTGCTCACCACCGCGGGCATGTTCCGCGTTCCCATCATCATTGAGTACGACGAATTGAAACGCCTGCAATTGAACGCCGTAACCGATCCGCTCACCGGTCTCTACAACCGCCGTCTCTTCAGCGAATCCTTTGAAAAGGAACTCAATCGCGCTCGGCGTTACGGTCACCCCATGGGCTTAGTTATCCTCGACCTCAACCGCTTCAAGGAAGTCAACGACAAGTACGGCCATCCCCGCGGTGACGAAGTTCTGCGCGCCGCCGCCGCAACCCTAAAAAAAGCTTTGCGCACCTCGGACTCTGCCTTTCGCATCGGTGGTGACGAATTCGCTCTGCTCCTTCCCCAGACCGATCCTGCCCAGACCGTGGCCTTGAGCCGCCGCATTGAAACCGTTTTCGCCGAAACCCTGCAGACTCTTCGTCTCAGCATCAGCGTGAACTTGGATCACGGCGTCGCCAACTTCCCACAGGATGGCGAACAGGCTGATCAACTGATTCGTGTCGCTGATGAACGCCTCTATCGCCTCAAGCATGCCAGCCACGGGCGCTCCGCTGCGGAGGCCTCTTCTCCCGAGAGTTCTCCCTCCACCGCATCCGCGACTTCAGTTGATTCTCACCTCGACCGCCCCGCTCCTCCCGCCCGGCCCATTCCTATCGAGTCCAAGCGCTCGCCTGAAAAAACCGAAACTACTCTAGCGGATGCGGCCTCCGCCACAGCTGCGGGAATTTCCGTCACTCCATTTTCAGAAGGCGCTTCGCGTATCTTCACCATCCAGCGCAAAGCCGAACGCGTCAGCATGACCGGCACTAACGCCTACGCCGTTCTCGGCGAACAAGGCTCGCGCCGCGCACGCGTCCTCGATCTCGGTTTTGGTGGCGTCTCTCTTGAAGTGGATACCGCAGAAGCACTTCCGGAGAACATTCTCGCCGTCTTGCACGTCCCGATTCTTCCGCCCGTTCGCGTCAACCTGCGGACCGTGTGGTCGCAACGCACCTCTCAGGGCGGCTCTCGCATCGGCTGCGCCTTCGTGTCTTGATTAATTTCCCCGCCACTCAAATTCACATCTTGAAATAATTCACACTTCTCGCGCTGCGTTGATATGATTTCGCCGCTCTTGCAATTCCGCACGGAAGGCGCCATGCTCGAACCCAAAGCCAGCCGCCCACATTGGCCCGACGCGCTGCCAAATCCTCGCGACGCCACCACTGGCCTCAAGCCCTGGTCTTGGGCAGTGGAACGCCTCGAAAAGTCACACAACTATTGGTTCGCTACGACTCGTCCGCAGGGCCGTCCGCACTTGATGCCTGTCTGGGGCGTTTGGCTGGAAGACTCTTTT
>Ga0210407_10000279_pt1 | contig 61697 bp, 63 predicted proteins | sample IncBWC27MmetaG_FD_150860 | JGI IMG/M metagenome (GOLD analysis project Ga0210407, IMG submission 150860) | Forest soil microbial communities from Barre Woods Harvard Forest LTER site, Petersham, Massachusetts, United States - Inc-BW-C-27-M | ecosystem: Environmental > Terrestrial > Soil >...
GTAGTCTGGGACGAGTAATGGTTGGCAACCAACCGCCAGCGCCCTTGCTGCTTTACCCACACCCTGGTAAAGCGAGTGTCACGGGGAACAGTTTGGCCTTTGTCTTGCCCATTCATTGTTGAGCGGCCAGTCTCCACAGCCGTGTTTCCATAGACGCGCACTTGAACGTCATCGGTAGTGATAGATTGAAATTTCAAATCACCTGACGTGAAATCTAAAATCACCTGCGGCTTGGTTCTCACTGTGCCACTTGGCCCTACGCCTATGAAATCAGCAGCGTAGATGCGATCAAGGGCCGTCGCATCAGCATGAATCTGTGCTTGAATGCGTTCGTTATCCAGTTTCCTAATGGCCTCCTCGACACTTGTTGTGTGAGTGCCCCTCGCGCTCTGCTTTTGCCCTACGCCCATAGGGGCCACTGTAAGGACGAGGACAGCTATAAAGAGTGCTCGTCTCATGTATGAGTTGTCCATAAGCCTAACGAGAAGTGGGCCGAATTATTCGGCAATTAAATGCGGAATTATTCAATCTAATCCGCTTGCCTTCGAGGAAACGACGGGACAAAAGCCGAATCATAGCCATCCTTCTACCGCTCGGTCCCAGTTTGGGCAAGCCGAAAAAATTGCTCGAACAGAACGCCCGATGTGATGCGATTGAACCCATTCCAGTTAATGGAGTTGAAAGAGGTACGACCTTGGTCTCGCCCCCCTTCCCCGGACACGACAGAACGCGCTCTTTCAGGGTCGTTGAGGGTGCGTCTAAACGAGAGCGCAAAGCGCCTCGAAGCCCGAATGATCGAAACACCCGCCTTTGCTTAGCTACGGCGCAGCAGACGGATGACGAATGAAGCTCGAATGCCAAGATGAAGAAAGATCTATCGGACACTCCTTCTCGTCATTCGGATTTCGTCATTCGTCATTCCTTCAAGCATGTCGCTCCTACGGAGCTTGAATTCCTCGTCGATGACGAGGCTATAAACATTTGCGCTCCTAATGGAGCTTCAATTGATGGAAAGATTGGAACTCTATGGAGAATGTCACAGATGAAACCAATTATGCTCACTCGCGAATGCGACGCGGTTCACGATGATCTCCGATGTAGTCACCAGCGCCATGATAACTGTCAGGACGAGGAGTGATGGTCGCGCCGAGCCAAAGCTGCGACAAAGACGCTTAAGCCCGTAAACATAAAGGAGGGCAAAGGGGACCAAAGCACCGCTCATCAAACGACCCGACGCGAAGTAAGGATGTTCGCGCGACGGATTAACGCAACTGCCGAAATCGAATTGAATTGAAAGCAGAGCGAAAAAGCCAACTGATGCCAGGAAGCTTAACCCGGCTATGGCAAGCGCCTGCCGCTGAAATGCGGATAGCCCAGCCCGTCTTCGTATTCCAGCCAGCGCTGCGCAGAGTAAGAGCAAGGACGATGTTGAATAGAACCCATCGGCAATTCGCGAACGCAATGGCTGATTTAGCCACTTGATCTCTCCCCGCCAAAAAGTCGCAAGCAGGTCCGACCAAAAGACCCACAAACCTCGCGGTGTGAAGATGGGATGGCGCCACCAATCTGCGAACGGTTTCCGGGTCCAACCGAGCAACGCGATTTTCGTCGTCGAACCGGTCACTCCACCGAAGTTATACTTTGTCCAGAGCATCCAGGCGCCGATTGGTATCGCCGCGCAAAGCAAAAGCGCAGCAAACGCTGCTAGTCTGCCACCGGATTTTTGTCGCATGATCGGCAATAATGTTGCCACGATCGTCATCAGCGCGACGCTCAGCAGCGGCAAGTTGCCGAGCTTTGTCAGATATGTGGCCGCGACTGCCAAACCGGTGCAAATGCCGAGCCAGAGAGCCGGTGGCTCTGGCCGCAGCCATCGGAGGACACAAAGGAATAAGGCGCCGACACAGATTGGGGATAAAACGTCGTTGTTGATCGAATAAAAAACGTCCTGCGGGATGAAGGCAAGGAGCAGCGGCACGCCGATGCTCATGTCCAAGCGCTCGGGTTCAATTGTGCGTGCAGTAACGTTACCCAGCCAAACCAGGAGCGCGATCAGCGGAACATTCAAAAAACGAATCCAGTACAAGGATTCAATTCCGGTTAACCCGAGGCGCTGCCCGAGGCGCAACCAAATGGCCCCCAGCGAGTAGTAGAGCGGTGGCTGAGAGGATTCGAAATTAATTTCCGTGCTCCAGGCTGCTTTGGTCACGGCCATGACTTCCTCAGCCTCGGGGCCGGATTGTTTCCACAGCGGCGGCGGAAATTTTCCCTCCGGAAATTGATCGGGTGTTTGGATGAATTCCGGTGAAGCGTAGAGAACTATCCGGTCGAGAGATTCTTTGCTGAGCAAGTCAAACGTGCGCGGGACACGCCCGAGCGAGTATCGCATTACGAGATCGAAATGAAGGTCCTCATCGACTTCGGTAAAGAATGGAAACGCGGCGCAGAAAATAAAGATGCGCACAGCCGCGGCCAGACAGAGCAGCAAAATCAGTGTGCGTTCTTTCCGATTGGTAAATGCGGCTGAGCCACCGAATTTTTGCATCAATGCGGGAAACGTCGATCTGAGACGTCACATGTGAAACCAATTGTAAACACTGGCAAAGGCGACGCCATTGGCGAAAGATTCGGAGATAGTTATCGCTGTTACGATTGCCACGAGCGCTGGAAGGACGAGAGCTGGCTTGGCGCGGAGCAGGCAGTGCAGTCCGTAAACATATAATAGCGCGAATGGAATCATCGTACCGGTCATCAAGCGACCCTGAAAAAAGTAAGGCCGCTCGCGCGACGGGTTGATACAGCTGCCGAAATCAAATTGAAGCGAGAGAAAACCGAGAAAAGCGATGGCCGCGATGAAACTGACCGCAGCAATCCAAAGTGCGCGGCGCTGCGCTTCGCCGGCATCGGTGGTTCGCTTTCGCAAAAGCGAAACGGCGGCCACGAGAAAGAAGCCGAGCGAGGATACGACATAGAACATGTCCATTCCTTTCCAGCCGATGGTATGAGCATGCCACATAAATTCTCCGCGCCAGAAACTGGCGATCAATTCCGAAAGGAATGTCCAGAATCCAGAAGGAGTGAAAATTGGATGCGACCACCAGTCCGAAAATGGTTTCGCAGTCCAGCCGAGTAATTGTGCTTTAGTGGCGGAACCGGTGAAGTCGCCGAAATTGGATTTGATCCAGATCATCCAGGCCGCGATTGGAATCGCCGCGCAACAGATGAGCGCACTCAACGCAGGTATTGCATCGCGCACCTTGCGGGATCCAACTTGGCAAGCGCACCAATACGCAATGGCGGCGATAGCGACAAGAATGAGCGGCAAATTGCTCAGCTTGGTAAGATAAGCGGCGGCGATCGACGATCCCGTTACGATTCCGAGACTGATTCGCGGCCGGTCTTCGCGAAACCAACGAACCAGGCAAATGAACGTGATAGCGAAGCAAATCGGCGACAGGACATCGTTCTCGATCCCGTAAAACGCGTCCTGCGGGATGAAGGCGACGAGCAGTGGAACGCCGACTCGCATCGCAATTCGGTCGGGGAAAACAATTCGCGCTGCCGCGTAACCAAGCCAGACGAGCGCGGCGATCAAAGCGACGTTGAGAAAGCGAATCCAATAAAGCACGCTGCCGCCCTTCGCACCTATCCATTGGCCAATGTGGAACCAGACGGCCGCCACTACATAATAAAGCGGCGGCTGCGAGCATTCCTGATTTGGCGTGTGGCCCCAGATCTCTTCGATGGCGGCGAGCGTCGGCGCGATTTCTTCCGCCGGATGGGTCCATAACGGACCGTAATATCCTCCCTCAAAATTCTCCGGCGCAGCGAGAAACTCCGGTGACGCGTAGCGCGAGAGGTACGAAAGTGATGCCGGTGAAATTAACTCTGGCCCGCGAGGAAGATGGCCGGATGCATATTTCATCACGAGGTCAAAATGGCGACGCTCATCAACGTTGTTAAAAAAGGGAAAGACCGCGGAGAAAAGAAAGACCCGAGCGGCCGCCATCGCGTACAACAATAAGACCGTGATCCGCTCCTTCCTGCGTGAGAGCGAGAAACAGACAGCCCACCGTTGAGTCACGGCGTTTTTCATTCAAGGCGGCATCAGGGATTCGATCCACTGTGCCACTCCTGCCGCGCGCGCGAGATTAACGGCGCAAGAGTTCTGAAGAAGCGGAGGACGTAGAGAAGATAAATACCGAGGGCCAGGAGCTGGACCGCAGCCAGCCAGACGTGGCCGTTGCGGACAGTAAAGAACTCAGGCCAAGTGCGGATGCAGATCACGCAAGCCAGGTTCAACAAGAAGAGCGCCGGCACCAGCGCGCCGACATTGATTCGCTGGTCTCGCGTGACCAATTCGTATAACCGGTCGCTCGCTTCTCCTGCGCTGTCGCGTTCACGGGCGCGAATGAGACGGAAATCGTAAATGAAAAGCAACCAGACGATCGCTGCGTAAAGCGCGCCGGTCGCGAACCACTCTCGCGGATTGCTCAGCCGTGTGAAGAGAAGCGACTCGCCCAGCGCACATGCGATGTAAAAGAAATTGTGCCCAAACTCCAGAGGCCAGCGGATCAGGGTGAGTGTGTGAACGACCGATCGCGACCAGAAGATCAGGATGATGAATAATCCGGCGACGACATAGAGCCAGAAAGCGCTTTGTTGAATCGACAAGACGGTCCGCGCGTTGTCGATCAGGAAATAAAGCGCAACGCCCTGAACAATGCTGGTCAGCGTCAGTTCGATCTCGACCACCATGGCGTCGAGTTCGCGGCGGCTGTCGCTCGGCGCATTCACGGATGCGACTCGTAATCGCTCCGCGACTGGAATGTCAAGCTGCGGTGGACGGCAACGAAAAATGCGCGTCCGGTGGCGCGTCGAATTTTACGGCAAAGCGCAGCTAGCGCGAACTCTCTGGTTCGAATCGCTCGTCGGTCTTAGCGAGCAAGAACGACGTCTTTTTTTGTCCAGATATGGACTTGCAGACAGTGCGGGCAGGTTAATTTGTTGTTCTTGACCTTGGTGGCAGCCCACAAGCTTTCCTCGATCGTTTTGCCGGTTGGCGTCAGTTTCGCGGTCGAAGGGCATCTGACCAGGATGCGTTTAATGATTGGTCTCTTTGTTTCTTTTGGCACTGTGGTTGCAAAAAACTTCATAAAATTCCATTAGCCAAGTCGATAAACGATGCGCGCTTTGTCGATATCGTAGGGGGACATTTCCAGCTTCACCCGGTCGCCGATGGTCAGGCGAATAAAGCGTTTGCGCATCTTTCCGGAAATGTGCGCGAGAACGAGATGTTCGTTCGCAAGCTCAACACGAAACATTGTGCCCGCGAGAACGGAAATGATTTTTCCCTCCAGCTCGATCGCTTTCCTGGGATCCATGATGCTCGACCGGGCGAGTCGGCGCTCAAATCAATGAGCGCCGGCTCAGCTCGATCAGATTATTTACCGCCGCTCCCCGGCGTATGGACGCGGACGCTCTTCACGTGCGCGAGCCTCGTTCACGTTCAACGTTCGCCCGCCGACTTCTTTGCCGTTGAGCGCGGCCATAGCAGCATTGGCTTCGGCCGTGTCGGCCATCGTGACGAAGGCGAAACCGCGCGACTTGCCAGTCATGCGATCCATCATCAGCGCCACTTCGGCGACTTTGCCGTGTTTTTCGAAAAGATCTTGAAGATCGTTTTCAGTAGTCTCAAAGGAGAGATTTCCTACATATAGTTTCATTGTGATTTGATTTTGGAAAATAACTGCCAGCTACAGAGCCGTTCCCGAGAATCGGGTTTCAAATCACCACTGAGGAAACCTCAACTGACGATCTACCACGCAACGAACAGAACAGAACTTGATCCAATGGGCGGCAATCTCGTCGCATTTCCAAGGAAACACAACTGACAATTGTCGAAAACTTCGTGCCTGGAGGGATTCGAACCCACAACCTTCTGATCCGAAGTCAGATGCTCTATCCAGTTGAGCTACAGACACCCAACCAGATTGTCACTGCGCGGCACTACCTTTGCAAGAATCCGCAACGACGTGGGCGCTAGGAAGACGGAGATTGCTCGTTAGGCTGCGAGAAAATCCCTACCGTCCAGCGCGGCGACAATCTCGCAGCCCGCGAGCAATTTTCCAGATTGTCGCAATCGCGCGGATGTTCATCGTTGAGAATGCGCTCCCCGGAGCTGGGGACCGCGGGGCGAAATTGGGATTGCCCAAATAAATCTACGGTCGCGTCCATGGGCCGTATCCCGAAAGCACCGGCCATGCCAATCCATCGATCCTAAGAGCGACAACCAATCGCGCGCTTGAGCAAGCGAAAAAACACGAGCCAGAGGACTCGCTCCGCGTTAGATCTGGAACTTGCGATTTGGGATTTGGGAGGTGGGTGGCCGACGGGACTCGAACCCGCAACAACCAGAACCACAATCTGGAGCTCTACCATTGAGCTACGACCACCGGCTGAAACCCTAGATTTTAGTTTTTAGACCTCAGATTGCAAAGGCAAAGCACCTGGCACTTTGGCACGCTCTCCGCTTATCCTGGGAATTAAGTGGAAGCTTGGATGGCAATTGGGGGTGGGCGGATTACCATTCCGCCTCGGCGTCGCATGAAGAGAATCGGTTCGATTTTGCTGGCCGGTTTCTTTTTCCTCCTCGCCTCCGGCCGGCTTCTGGCGCAGTCCGACGATCCGAACGAAATTTTTCTGAAGGCCTATATGACTTCGCAGGAGGGCGAAAACCTGGAGCACGACAACCAGTTTAAGGCGGCCCTGGCAAAATACCGATTCGCCGGCAGCCTTATCGATGAGTTGCACAAAAGACACGCCGCTTGGCAGCCCGCCATCGTGGAATATCGGGGTCGAAAAATCAGCGAGAGCGTCTTGCGGGTGCAGGACAAAGTGCCCACACAAAATGACCTGGCAGCCGGGGCTACACCACCGCCGGGGAACACTCCGCCGCTTCCACAAAACCCCGGCCCGGCGCGACCAAGTGTCGAAATTGTCACGCCGCGAGAGGAGGTGGCGGTGCAAGTGCCGAACGATGCTGCGATTCGAGAGGCCACCCTGAAATTGCGCGAAAAGGTCGATCAGTTGCAGAGCGAACTACAAAAATCGCGCGACCGAATCACCGCGGTGGAAAAAGAAAAGGAATCCCTCCATGGCCGTCTGGAGGAAACGAACTCCAAACTCGAAAAAGCACAGAGTGAATTGGGCAAGTCCAAAGGGGCAGAGCGCCAGGTCCGCGACCAACTTGCCCAAGCTCACGAATCTTTAAAGAAAATCGAGTCCTCCGCCGACAACCGCACGAAGCAGCAGGAAGCCTTGGTGGCAGAGATTGCACAATTGAAGAAGGCTCTCATTGTCGCTGAAAAGGGTCGCGTAGTCGCGGAAAAGGGAAAGGATGAAGCGACTGCGAAAGCCGCCGAAGCCAAAAAGGAGATCGCGAACACTTCTAAAGAACGCGACGACGCGCTCGCTCAATTAAGAGGCATGAAAGAAGCGCAGCAGCGCGTGCAAGTGCTCGTCGCCGAAAACAGCGACTTAAAACACAAACTGGCGGATGCGGAGAAGAGCGTGCACGAGCTTAGCGAGGACAAGCCGAAAAAAGAACAGGAACTCGTGAACGTAAAAAGTCAGATCGCGCAGCTTCAACAGCAACTGGCTGCGAGTCAGAAGCAAAATCGGGATTTCGAGACCAAAGTCGCTGATCTTCGTTCCCAACTGGATGATGCCGCCGCTCAGCTCGAGAAAGCGAAGCTCACCGGCGCAAACGCCGAGGAAACTACGCGGCTCACCAGGGAAAATGAAATCCTGCGCAACATCGTCGTTCGCGAACGGCAGGAGGAAGCGCGGCGGGATCAGGCGAAGAAGCTCATGCTCGCGGAGTTCGACAAACTGAAGATCAAATCCGACACCTTGAACGAGCAAATCGAACTGCTCGCCCAGCCGATAACGAAGTTGAGCGACGAAGAGCTCGCCTTGTTGCGGCTGCCGGTAGTCTCGCTCTCGGACCAGAATCCAGCAGCATTGAAAGCAAGTTTTACATTCGCCAAAAAATCGTCGATGAGCTCTGTTAAAATTAACGGCCAGGATGGAACGGAAAAACCGGCGGCCGCCGGGAACGGGGCGGCGACGGATGATTCCAGCGCCGCCCGTGCATCGAGCGGGTTCCAACCGGACGTGCCCGATGATCTGCGGACCGTCGCGCGCGCGGCAAAAGATAACTTCGAGCACGGCAAATATCGGAGCGCGGAAAAACAATATCAGGAAATTCTGACCAAGAGTCCGAACAACCTCTATTCGCTTTCCAATCTTGGCGTCGTTTATTTTCGCAGCGGCAGATTTAAAGCTGCCGAGCTAACCTTGAAAAAGGCTGTCGCGGTCTCACCCAAGGACGAATTTGCTCACACCACGCTCGGCATCGTCTATTACCGGCAGGCCAAATTCGATGCCGCGCTCACCGAGCTGACCAAGTCGCTTGCCATCAACCCCCAGAGCGCCACGGCGCACAATTATCTCGGCATCACCGCGAGCCAAAAGGGCTGGCAGGAAGCGGCGGAAAAAGAAATGCTCGAAGCCATCGCCGCCAATCCCGATTATGCCGACGCACATTTTAATCTCGCGGTCATTTACGCCACTGCGCAACCGCCTGCGAAAGACCTGGCCAAACAGCATTACGCAAAAGCCACCTCCCTCGGCACTGCGCCTGACCCCTCGCTCGAAAGACTCCTGCACTGATCGGCAAATAGGGCGAGAATCTGTCGCGCCGACAAATTTTCGGGCGTGAAACCATCTCTCACTGCCAACTGGCGTTATCTCGGCATGCTCAATTACGTGGTCGATCCTCGAATCATAACGCCGCTCGTCCAACCGGCACCGAGATCGATTACGAAAATCGAGAGACCTTCGTCAGCGTTGTCGGCTTTCTTTTCCTCGATACGCGCCTGCTCGGTCTGCCCGTTCCATTGCACCGTGATTTTGAAGAAGTGAATTTGCGGTTTTATGTTCGCAAAAAATCCGCGGACACGTGGCGACGCGGCGTAGTTTTTGTGCGCGAATTCGTGCCCAAACGCGCGATCGCACTCATCGCTCGCTCTTTCTACGGCGAGCCTTATCTCGCAGTCCCGATGAAGCACAACATCGAACATGTCGATCTTAGGTTGAAGGTCGAGTATTCGTGGCGACGCGGAACGAAATGGGAATCGCTTAAGATGAGTGCGAGCGGCGAACCGCAAAACATTCCGGCCGGCTCGCATGCGGAATTCATCACTGAACACTATTGGGGTTACACGTCCGTGCGGGCCGGTTGCAGCGAATACCGCGTACAGCATCCGCGCTGGAAAATTTGGAACGCCGACAGTTTCGAATTCTCTGCTGATGTCGTTGCACTTTACGGCGAGCAATTCGCTGAGACTTTGGCCGCTCCGCCACGCTCCACCTTCATCGCCGACGGTTCACCCATCGAAATCTGGCAACGGACGATCGAGCCCGTCTAATTGCCGGCAGGGCGAGACTCCGTCGAACCGACGGATTATCACACCAGCAACTGCCGCAATACAAACGGCAAAATGCCGCCGTGGCGGTAATAATCGATCTCGATCGGCGTATCGATTCGTAATTTCACCGGTACGGAATGTGATTCTCGACCCTTTCCTTGAATCTCCAGCGTGACTTGCCGGCCTGGCTGAATCGAATCCGAAAGACCAGTGATCGAAAAAACTTCCGACCCGTCCAGCCCGAGGGATTGTGCGCTCGTTCCATCGGCAAATTGCAACGGCAACACCCCCATCCCGACAAGATTCGAGCGATGAATGCGTTCGAAACTAGCGGCCACTACCGCGCGCACGCCTAGCAAACGGGCTCCCTTCGCCGCCCAATCGCGCGAAGAGCCCGTGCCGTATTCGTGACCGGCCAAAATAATCAGCGGCGTTTTCGTTTCCGCATATTTCATTGCCACGTCGAAGATCGACATCTGCTCGCCAGCGCTATTTTTGCCGAAGTACTTGGTCACGCCGCCTTCGGTCCCGGGCACCATCAGGTTCTTGATCCGCACGTTGGCGAACGTGCCGCGCGTCATCACCAGATCATTTCCGCGCCGCGAGCCGTAGCTGTTAAAATCCTCCGGCTTGATGCCGCGCGAAACTAGATATTGCCCGGCCGGCGACGTCGCTTTGATCGCGCCCGCGGGCGAAATGTGATCGGTTGTAACTGAGTCGCCGAAGATTCCAAGAGCGCGGGCGCCAAGGATATTGTCGATCTTGCCCGGTTCCATCGAGAAGTCTTCGAAAAACGGCGGCTCATGAATGTAATCGCTCTTCTCGTCCCATTGATAAATATCGCCCACGCTCGACGGGATCTCGTTCCATTTCGGATTTTGCTCGGCAAAATCGCGGTAAAATTTGCGGAAAATTTCCGGCTTGAGCGCGGACTGCATCGCGTCTCGGATTTCAGTAAGGCTCGGCCAGAGATCGCGCAGGAAAGTTTCCTTGCCGTTTTTGTCTTTCCCGATCGCCTCGCGCGAAAGATCGACATCTACCCGCCCGGCCAGCGCGAACGCGACGACCAGCGGCGGCGACATCAAGAAGTTCGCTTTGATGTTTTGGTGCACGCGCGCTTCGAAATTCCGATTTCCGGAAAGGACCGACGCCGCGACTAAATCGTAATCGTTGATCGCCTGCTCGATTTTCGGATGCAGCGGCCCGGAGTTGCCGATACAAGTCGTGCAGCCGTAACCCACGAGATTGAAGCCGAGTTCATCGAGATATTTCTGCAGCCCGGTTTTGTCGAGATAGTCGGTCACCACCCGCGACCCGGGCGCGAGCGAAGTTTTCACTGAGGGATCGACCTGCAATCCGTGCTCGACTGCTTTCTTTGCGAGCAAGCCGGCCGCGAGCATTACGCTGGGGTTGCTCGTGTTTGTGCAACTGGTGATCGCTGCGATCAAGACGGTGCCGTGACCGATTTGGCTTTGCCCGTGATGAAACGGATCAGCAGTCGATTCTTTTAATTCCTTCGCTGTGTCGGGCGTCGGCCGGTTTGCCACCATCTCAACCTTGTTGCGTTCATCGCCCGGCTGAATTCCCTGATCTTCATTGTCGGTCGAAGTCATCTTGCCGTTGTGTGGCGCCGTGCCGTTCAATTGCACGAGATGTTTCGCGCCAAGATCGACATCTTTTTTTCCATAGCCGCCCTCTGTAACCGGTTTCTCGAGCAGTGCGCGAAAAGTTTTCCCGAGTTCCGGTAAATTGATCCGATCCTGCGGGCGCTTTGGCCCGGCAACGCTCGGCTGCACGTCGGCGAGATCAACCTCCAGATCGACACTGTAATCGATTTCGCCTTTGTGCGGCATACCGAACATCTTTTGCGCTCGAAAATAGTTTTCGAACGCGGCGCATTGTTCGTCGGTGCGACCGGTTGCGCGCAGATAGTCTACCGATTCCTGATCGACCGGGAAATATCCCATCGTCGCGCCGTACTCGGGCGACATGTTGCCAATCGTCGCCCGGTCCGGCACCGGCAAGGACGCCGCGCCTTCTCCGTAAAACTCGACGAATTTGCCGACGACTTTTTCCGCGCGCAGCAATTGCGTGATGTACAACACGAGATCAGTCGCGGTCACGCCTTCGCGCAATTGTCCGGTGAGATGAACGCCGACAACTTCTGGCATTAAAAAATAAACTGGCTGGCCAAGCATTCCCGCTTCGGCTTCAATCCCGCCGACCCCCCAACCAACCACGCCGAGACCATTGATCATCGTCGTGTGCGAATCGGTCCCGACAAGCGTGTCCGGATAGAATATTTCTGACCTCTGACCTTTGACCTCCGACCTCTGACTCAAAACTCCTTTCGCCAGGTATTCGAGATTGACTTGGTGGACAATGCCGATGCCGGGCGGGATGAGCTGGAAAGTTTTGAACGCCTGCTGTCCCCATTTTAAAAATTGGTAGCGCTCGCGGTTGCGCTTGAATTCCATTTCCAAGTTCAGTCGCAACGCTTGGGCCGAGCCGAAGAAATCGACCTGCACTGAATGATCGACGACAAGATCGACCGGCACAAGCGGCTCGATGATCTTCGGATCGCCGCCGAGCCGTTTGACCGCGCTGCGCATCGCCGCGAGATCGACCACCAGCGGCACACCCGTGAAATCCTGGAGAACGATCCGCGCGACCACGAACGGGATCTCTTCGTTGGCCGGCTTCTTCGCGTTCCAGTTCGCCAGCGTCTCAACATCTTTGCGCCGGACTTTTTTTTCATCAAAATTGCGCAACACCGATTCGAGCACGATCCGAATGCTCACTGGCAGCCGTGAAATTTTACCGACGCCTTGCTCTTGTAGCGCCGGCAACGAATGCAGAAATCCTTCGCGGCCATTGCCCGCATCAAACTTCTTCAGCGTCTTAAATTCGTCGTTCATCCGAAGAACACGGAATGAATCTGGAAACCAGGAAGCCAAGAAAAAGCAAACCTAGACTTAAAATGCTTTTTCCTTGTCCTGTTTTCATCTACTCCAGATCAAATTTATTTTAATTCCGCCAATTTCGCTTTGACCTTCTCGAAATTGGGCAGTGCGCGCGCATCGTCATTGCTCTCTGCATACTGGATGATGCCGTTGCGATCGATAATGAACACGGCGCGCTTCGGCACGCCACCCATCCCGAGATTCATCTGTGGCAGAAACGAATCGTAAGCGACGCCGTAGGTTTTTGCGACGTTGTGCTCGTAGTCACTGAGGAGCGGCACGGTGATTTTCTCCTTTTGCGCCCAGGCCTCCTGCGCGAAGGGATTGTCCCCGCTGATTCCGTAAACGGTCGCGTTTAAACTACCGTAGGCCGACAGATCCATGCTCACCCCGCACATCTCCGTTGTGCAGGTGCCGGTAAACGCCATCGGGAAAAAAAGAAGAAGGGTATTTTTCTTCCCGAAATTATCACTCAATTTTATCTGCTTCGGCCCCTCCCCGGTCTTGGTTGGTAATGTGAAATCTGGCGCTTTCGTTCCAACTGTAAGTGGCATGGTGGTCCTCCCGGTTTAGGTAAAATTCAGTATAGGAACGCCATCCGCCCGGTCAAAAAGAAGATGGCAGGGTGATCCGTTAAATCGAGAAACCAGCATCTGCTTTCCAATTCACGATTCACGATTCACGATTCACGAATCCCATGGAATTGTTCTGGTGGCTGTTTGCGATCGTTCTGTTTGCCGTTGGTCTGATCGGCACCGCCCTGCCGATCTTTCCCGGAACTACTATCATTCTTGCGGCCGCAGTGATTCATCGAATGATGCTCGGCCCGGAGAAAAGCATCGGCTGGAAATCGATCTCCCTCCTTCTCTTCCTCACTGTTGTATCTTACGCTTTTGATTTTCTCGGCAGCTATTTCGGCGCAAAATATTTTGGCGCGACGAAATGGGCAGCTCTCGGTGCTGTCGTTGGCGCACTTGTCGGAATTTTCTTTGGAATCATCGGCCTGTTTGTGGGGCCAGTGATCGGCGCCGTCGCTGGCGAGTTCATCGCGGGTAAGCGAATGATCGAGGCCAGTCGCGCCGGCTGGGGCAGTTTACTTGGAAATCTCGGCGCAATGGTGGGCAAACTGCTGATTGCCCTTGTCATGATCGCGGTTTTCCTCGTGAGTGCGCCGTCGCCATTCTAACAACGACATCCGGAAATGAACGATAACTCCACAACCGAACTGAATCTTGGCGCCATCCGCGGGTTGATTGAGCGCGGTGAAATTTATCGTGCAGTCTCTGCCCGCGCGGCATTGGTCGGCGGCGCATTGTCGATCCTGACCGCAGGCACAATTTATCTGAACGACGAGGTTACTCGCATTTGGGATCGCCCCGTGCGACCACGCGAGCTCGTGTTCGCCTGGCTGGGTGTGCTGTTCGTTACCGTAATCGTGAGCGTGTTGTTTCTGTCACGCCCTCCACGGAACAGTGGCGGCATGGTCAATTCAAGGCGGAAGAAGCTCGCACTGCGAACGATCGCGCCGTATCTGGTGATCCCGGCAGCATTCACCGGTTGGTTTCTGACAACCGGCTACCTCGGCGCCGCGGAACAGGATCTCGTCGTCGTGTGGATCGCCTTTTACGGACTCATGCTTCTCTCGACCGCGTTGTTCGCTCCGCGCTCGCTCGCGCTTCTCGGCTGGGCGTTTCTGCTCACCAGCCTGAGTGTGCCGGTGTTCAGCGATGTTATCGACGATCGGGTGGGCAGTGTTCCCACCGTTCTGATGGGCGTCACATTCGGCCTTTATCATATCATCTATGCCGCTCTTAACTGGCCGCGAAAACCGGTGACGCAGTGAGTTATCGACTGGAGGAAAGCGTCGGTTCGCAGAAGTGGCTTGGCAACTGCTTCAAAACAAAGAATGCGTGCTTTCCTCATCTTCGTGATCGTCGCCGGCCTGGGATTTGTCTTTCTGCGCCAGAGACAGAACGAAACGCCGCCGCCTCAAGCCAAACCAATCGCAACGCAATCAGTTGGAGCAAAGCCCACGCCCGCGGCGTTAACGCCGGCGCCCCGAGGCCAGGCGTCACAATACAATTGGATGAAGCGCTCGCTCGACCGCGCCCGTGACGTCACCGAACAATCCCGCGCCCAAACGCAGGAGAGTCAGAAGCCGTAAGCGTTAAGAGAAGGATTCGATCAAGTAGCCGCCTTCTCGATCTTGTTGATCGATGGATGGAGATCGATTCGAAATCTCAAAATGAGGGATCTCAGAAATCTGCGGAAGCTGTGGATCAGTTCCTGGTTTCCTGGACTCCAGCTTATGCTAGATTGCACGCCGATGGCAGATGATCGCTGGTGAATCGCAAGATTCGCTGGAGGAAAGTCCGAACACCATACGGCAGCATGCCGCGTAAAAAACGCGGGCACCGCAGCCCCGAAAGCATTCGGGGTTGCGGTGACGGAGAGTGTCACAGAAAAGATACCGCCGGTTCTTTGGCAACTATGGGAAACTGTAGGGGAAGCTGTTAGCTTCCCGCTTCGTTCCGGCAAGGGTGAAATGGCGAGGTAAGAGCTCACCGCTCGCGGAGTAATTCGCGAGGCAGGAAAAACCCCATGCGGTGCAAGACAAAACAGAGGGAGGACAGCCGGTCCATCGATCCTCGGGTTCGTCGCACGCGGTCCCGGCCTGCGGGACCCGTCCAGCTCCAGTTTCGCGAATAAAGATATCGATCTTCGATGCGTCGCTCGCGAAACTGGGGCTGGAAGATAAATGATCATCGCCCAGCTCCAGTTTTGTTGCGGAGGCGAAACGCGAAAGTGACTCATCAACAAAACTGGGGCTGGGGACAGAATTCGGCTTACCGCCGTCAAATATGGAGGGCGCTTTCGGAAACGAAGGCGCCCTTCGCTTTTAATCCTGCGTAAATTCGTTTTCCCATCGTAGAAAGACTTCCAGAAACGTTGTTGACTTCTTGAAACGTTCTGACATAGGTTACGACATGGCCTGTGTGATACGAGACAAAGCGAAACGAAACGGAAAGCCGCGCAGTCGGTTCTGGTATGCTTGCTATACCGATGCGCTCGGTCGGCGCTTGAAGAAAAGCACCGGACTCACCGCGAAGAGTAAGGCCATGGAGATGGCGCGCACGTTGCAGAAGGCGAGTGACGAAGCCCGGCGCGGAGCGCTGACCGAAGCGCGCACCCGCGAGTTGCTGAGCGAAGTCCTGCAATCTGTCAACGGTGAAGGTCTCCGCGTGTTCGCAGTCGAACAGTGGTTCGACCTTTTCGTAAACCAAAAGAAGAAGTCACGTGCCGCCGCGACGGGAAAGCGGCATGCGCAGACGATGCGCGAGTTCATGAAGTTTCTCGGACATCGCGCCAAGCTCAACATCGCGGCGATAACGAGCCGCGACATCGCTAGCTTCCGCGACCACCGCCACTCGCTTGGACTGGCTCCGGCGACCATAAACATCGATGTCGCGATTCTATCCGCCGCGTTCAACGCCGCGCTGAGACAAGGGCATGTGTCGGTCAATCCATGTCTGGCGATTGAACCACTCAAGAACAAACCACAGCGCAAGGGCGTGTTTACGCCAGAGCAAATCGCCGCGCTCCTCAAGACCGCCGAAGGCGACTGGCGCGGTCTGATATTGCTGGCGTTCTATTCGGGGCAACGTCTCCTGGATTGCGCGAACCTTCGCTGGCGTGATGTCGATCTTGTCTCCGACATCAAGACCATCCGCTTTCAGGTGCGAAAGACTGGTGCGGAAGTCGTGTCGGTCGTTCATCCGGCGTTGGAAGAGCATCTGCTCTCGCTGCCGACACCGAAGAGCGACGACGAATATATCTTTCCGACGTTGGCCGGGCGCAGGGCGAGTCCGCTCAGTAAGCAATTCGGCGAGTTGATCGCACTGGCGAATATCGAACGCGGCATCATTCGCGAGCGCACCACATACGGCGGTCGCAGCGTGAGCGCGCTGTCGTTCCACAGTCTGCGGCACAGCTTCTCGTCCATCCTCGCCAACGCTGGCGTCTCCGAAGAGCGAAGGATGGCTTTGGTCGGCCACAGCACGCGCGACATGCATCAAAAATATACTCACCACGAGCTTGAGAGGCTGCGCGACGCGATCGCGCTGTTGCCGAGCATCCGATGAAAAAAAAGAAGTTCCCGATGCGCAATTTTGGTGGGCAAGATCTTGCCGAACCCGGTTGCCTGACGACAAATGAATATGTAGAGCGCTGCTGGTGGGCGCACGAGACAGCAGATCAACTACGAGAAGCGATGCGCTCTTATAAGCGGGCAAGCGGCGACATCGGAAAGCCTAATAAATGGTGGTTCAATCTCTTTACGAACAGCAGAGCGATTGCACGCGCGACGGACGATCTCTTTTGCTTTGCTGGGCTTCTCGATGATGGCATTGAGGATGGGAGCGATCTTGCCGGCTCTCTGCGCCTGGTCGTTGATGCGCTCGAAGGAAAACGTCGCGGCGGAAAGGACGACGAGCGACTTCTGGGAGCATACTTCAAAGCCTCGGAAACACACTGCCCGCCTTTTCTATCGGAAGTTTACGCTGCAGATATCGACATCCAAAAGTCTAAATGGGTTGATACCCGTGCCACTTGGAAAAAGCTAAACAAAGACGCCATGCGCCGCCGCTTCGAAATTCTGGGTTGCCCCCTGTCGCCCGATCCGCGCAGCGGATGGCGGCAACCAAAAGAGCAAAAGGCAGAGAAAACTGCCACTGTATCGAATTGCTCGAAAGACCGTGGCAAGGGTGAATCGTTCGCCTTAAAAGCTGCCACGCTGGATAAAGCGAAACGACGGCGCGCAACTGATAGCGCTAACGACTAAAGGCGCAAGTCGCTTTCAGTGGCCAAATGTGTTGAACGAATGCTCGCGCGGTTGCCATTGTGTTACGATCTTAGTATCACGCGCAACTTGATAGAGTAACACTACCGCCTTCTGAAAACCGTCGCTGGTATTCCCGACCTTTGTTGCCTTGCGTTTCCCCGCCGCCACGTTCGCCCATTTAAGCGCAATCTGTGAATCGCCTACAACCAACAACTTTCGCGCGCCTTGTCTCTTCGCCTCAGTGATCGCTGCCACAAGGGTAAGTATCTCAGCGCAGTTCGCGCTCATTGCCCCTTCAAACCGCACTCTTCGCACTGCCCCTTCACCAATCCGATAACTGCCATACCCCTTCCCGTATCCCAGCCTCGGAATGTTGCACGTGCTCCCCCCGTCGAATTCCACGCGCACGACTTGAGCGCCGTCCGCGCCATTCGCGCGCTCACTGAAAAAATAACTTTGCTCCATTTCGCTCAAGCCTCGCAGTCGCTATGCGCTTCTCCAAAGCGCCTTCGCTCAACTGCTCGGAATAAATGCACATGCCGGAATGAAAGCAACAGTGGTGAGTGGCGACACTTCGCCCCCGCCAGGGGAAACGAAGCGTCAAAGCTCATGCCGTATAAGTGAAGTTGCCTGGAGCCGTGTATGACGTTTGATATGGATTAACTGCGCCCCCGGTTGCCCATTCCTGCTTGCTTTGAAAGCGGCGCATCCCCACATCCTTCGGAACGTTGTCGCAAACCAGTGTAGAGCGAAAAGCGCTTTTGTTACTGGCACTACGGCGCACGTTCACAATTTGACCGGCTCAAAAATGGTGAACCGGCTTCCCCGCTGGCATGGTTACATCGGGCGGGGTGGGTATTACTTGGAAGCGAATCGCGTTACCTCCTAGCTCCCCAGTGGGCCGCCGTTCGCGATGCCAGTGAGTCGCACGGCCACGCTTGTCGTTCAGCGTGGCACGCATAGCTAAGCACCGCGAAGCGCCGATGGAATACCGACACTTTACGGCAAAAAGTGTCGGTATTCCCCATTCATCCCGTGTCGCTGACGTTCACCCATGCCAACTACGACTACGCCGGAGCCGACAACTTACCGTCTGCCGCGCCCGGGTGAAGCCGATAGGTTTTTCGGATTCAGTCGTTCCTTTTACTATAACGGCGAAGTCAAGGGCTGGTGGAAGCTGATTCGCATTCGCGACGAAGGAAAGGAAAGAGGTATCACGCTGGTTCCCTACCAGGACGTGCTGCGCTTCGTCCAGGCGCAAATGGAGGCGCAGCACAAAACCGTGACGACGAACGGATAACCGAACTAAACAAAAAAATACGCCGCGCAACCTCGGCAAAGAAATCGCGCGGCGCAAAACAACAATAACTAATGCGAATAAGAACGCTGACGCCGCGGGTTTGCAAGACAAAACGACCTAACCAATCGCAAGTCGCCCCGCGTGTAGCATTCAAGACTGATCGCGCCCTAGAGTTTTTCAGCGAATCCGAGCTGAGAGGTCGCAGCGACCAACAAAAAAAGGCCGCTGCTTCTCTGCTTCGCCATCACGCGGAGTAGAAAACAGAAAGAACAAAACACAATGAAAGCTATGAAAGTTCACCCGTTGTGCCAGATGTTCAGCACGGTCGCACCGCTTTCCACTGGAGAGCGCGGCGAACTGTTAGAGGACATCAAACAGAACGGCATCAAAATTCCGATATTGGTTGACCGGAAAAAGACAACCATCTTGGACGGTCTAACACGTTGGAGGATCGCCCATGACCTGAAACTGAAACCGGGCGCAATCCCGATGGAAGTGTTCAAAGGCAAGGATGAATCCATACCGGCAGAGATACTGTCGCGCAACGTTCACCGGCGTCACTTGAGCGACGACCAGCGGGCCGCGCTCGTGTCTAAGATTCGGGGGCCGGAGCTAGAGAAGGAAGCTAAGGATAGGCAAAGTGCAGGCGGCGGCGATAAACGCTCGACCGCTTATGTTGAAAACAGCGTAACCGGTCGCGCTGCTGGCAGCTTCGGCAAAAAAGAAGGTGTGCAAGGGTCGGTCGCGGAGAAGATCGCGACAGAAGCGGGGACGACTATCCACAAAGCCAAAATGGCCGAGAAGGCGCGCAAAGGCGGCTTGCTCGACGATGTTGTGGCCGGAAAAGAGAAGCTGGCTAAGGCAGCGAAGAAAGCAGGGAAATCAAAGCGCAAACCAGCCAAGAAAAAAGAAATCCCGTTCGCGGACGTGGTTTTCAAGAAATGGACGCAATGGATCAACCGCTTCTCGCCGCCTGACCGCCAGAACGTTATGGTGATGGTCAAAGAATGGTGCACTCTCGGCAAGTAAGCGGAAGCTTACCTTGAATTCACGGTAAGCTGTTCCAACATTGGCGGCGCGTTCAATCCGTGGCCGCAATTTGGAACAAAATCGGCAAAACGAAATTTGATAGCTATAGCTAGTTGGAAACTCAAAACCCCGAAATTGTTCCGAAAATGACAGACGCAGAGAGAGACTTTGATAAGGCGAGGGAACACCTAGCCCGAACGGTAGAGAATACTCTTGCACGGTTGCGGGCACTGGGTGATGAGCCTACCGCTGAAAACTTCGTGAAAATAGTTTCCTTGCTGGTAGCACTTCGGCGGGCTCGAGTGCGCGCTGCCGACGCTTGCAAGGCTATGGAGCGCGACAACCAGCAATGAGTCATGACGACCTGAAATACTGCCAGCGCAAAGCCCGGTGCACCAATGGGCAGGAGCGCGAGTTAAGGAACTGCCCCCCGCCGATAACAACGTGCGTCCCAGCCCCGCCAAACAGTAACAGGAACCGGGACGCGCATACTATGTCAAACCAACTTTTGTCCCGCTTTATTCATAGACTACATGTTGCTTGCGCGCTACTGTTACTGTAAAAAAGAAATCGACCCTGTTATGTCTACCACCACCTCTCCATTTGGCGTGCTGTCTTACACGACGCCTGAGCAGCGGCAAGCAGAGCGGGAAGAACAACACCGCATCGCCCAAGCCGCGAGCCGCGAAGCCTTCCAAAGGGACCAAGCATACATTCGCGCCTTGAACGGGCCGCCGCGAGTGCCACAGCCGGAGTTGGCGAGCGCCGCCGTTATAAACCTTTCCAGGGGCGACGAGCTGGCAGCGACTGACGCATCGCATTCCCGCGTGCTTGCCTGTAAACACTTGGCCTGGCTGCGCAGAGCGATGAACGATTTCACTGAAACAAACGTGACCCGGCCTGAGCCTAACAATCTTGGATTTGCGCGATTGCGTTCGCATCATGGCATAATGCAGCAGCACCGCGCTCAAAAAATCGCGGGTCCCTCTACGGATTGCTCGCGAGGCGGCTGCGTAGAGCCCCGGAATTTTCCTAGCTACAGGCGAAAAGAAAAGTGCTCGCGCCGCGCCTTCTCACCTTAGCGGTTGTGTTCCGAACTTAAGCGCTTTTATTATGCGAAGCTTACGGTGAATTCACGGTAAGCTGTTTTGGAGGATTTTATTGTCGGCGAGCAGCAAGCGCAGAATGGCGCGAGACGGCCAAAAGCGAAAGTCAATAAACCGCGCCAGAACACGGCGCGCCGCAGTTGCGCGGCGCTGATTAGATCAAAGCCGCGGTGATCTCATTGCCGGGCTATTTGCGGGGCGGACCTGTTCAGTTCGACTTGCGCGCTCACCTTCTGCAAGCCCGCAGTAAGCGCTTCAATTTGCTCTTGCTGGTGCGCGGCAGTCGCTTGGAAGTCCTTCTGCTGCTGCGCGAGCGCAGATTTTAACTGACTGTTGATCGCTTCCTGTTGCTGATTAATGCGCTGTTGCTCCACGACCGTACCAAACGCAGCGGGCGGGATGGCAAGATAGAATGCCGGACGCTGCGCGGAACCGAGTTGCCGACAAAGGGCCTCAAACGTCGCCGCATCGTTGTAGTCACCGTCCACGTAACGCAGCAACCCACACAGTTTCTCAAAGGCCTCCGGATCCAATCCCCCGTGTTTCTCTAAGCTGTCCTTTGCCCGGGCTTTGAGTTGCTCCAGGCTCCAACCCGATTTGGCTACCCCGATGACCGGCATGTTGAGTTTGCCCCGGTTCACCATCGCCTGTAAAGCCGGGAAGATTTTTTTGTAGGCCAGGTCGCCGGTGGCTCCAAAAAAGACCAGGGTGTCAGAATAGGAAGCGGTCAAAGAGATCATGGTGTAATACAGAACTTCCCGGAGTACGGCAACCTTCTCATCTGCTGTTCACAACCGATTCGCGATGTCGTCATCGATTTTCCGACTGAAGGAACGTCACAGCCGACTGCGCGTTGTATCTCGAAGGAGGGAACGAGGCCTATCTCTTTAGTGGTACGATAAAATCCTGCGGACGCGCAATCGCCGGCCCTCGCATGATGGTAGATAACGGATAAAACGAGGAGATGCTTGTGAGTGATCAACAGATGCCGGTTCATGGCGAGAAAACTCAATCGCCTAAGGGCAGCAAACCGGAAGAGTACGATCTTGTGATCCTCGGCGGCGGCACCGGATCGACAATCGCCGCATGGACCTTTGCTGCGCAAGGACAGCGTGTCGCAGTGATCGACCGCAAATACATTGGCGGATCGTGTCCCAACATCGCCTGTCTGCCCAGCAAGAACATTATTCACAGTGCGAAGGTTGCATCGTACATTCGCAGAAGTGAAGACTTCGGCATAGCTAAAGAAGGCTTCACAGTCGATATGTCTGCCGTCCGTGGCCGCAAACGCAGGATGGTATCGGGCCTGAACGAACTGTATCTCGACAATTACAAAAAGAGCGGAGCGCACTTCATCCTCGCCTCCGGACGCTTCATAGGTCCCCGAACTTTGGAGGCCACATTGCCCGATGGAACAAGGCGTCAACTCCGCGGAGCCAATGTGATCATCAGTGCCGGTATGCGCGCAGTTTTGGATTCGACTCCAGGACTTGCTGAGGCGCAGCCACTCACGCATGTCGAAGCACTCGAATTGGACGAAGTCCCTGAACATCTTCTTGTCATCGGCGGCGGCTACGTCGGAATAGAACTATCCCAGGCCATGCGCCTATTCGGCAGCAAGGTGTCGGTGATCGAGCGCAATGACCGGTTGCTCCATCGAGAAGACGAAGATGTAACGGAAGGTCTTCGCAACCTGTTCGAGGACGAGGGCATCGACATTCTTCTAAATGCACAGATCAAGCGGATAGCGGGGAAGTCGGGCGAGTCGGTAAGAATGGTTCTGGAGCAAAATGGAGTAGAGAAAACGCTGGAGGGTAGTCATGTGCTGGTGCGGGCAGGGCGCACCCCGGACACAGAGGGGCTAGGCCTGGAGTTGGCCGGTGTCGAGCTGACAGATCGCGGGTACGTCAAGGTGAATGAGTACTTGCAAACGACCGCACCGGGCGTTTGGACAATCGGCGAGGTAGGAGGCAGCCCGCAGTTTACCCACATTAGCGTTGATGATTTCCGAGTGGTTCGTGACAACCTCGCTGGCCATAGCCATGTGACGACTGGCCGGCAAGTGCCGTTCTGCCTTTTCACCGATCCGGAATTCGCCCGCGTCGGGTTAAGTGAGAAGGAGGCCAAAGCGCAAGGCATTGCCTATCGCTTGTTCAAAATCCCCATGGAAGCGGTACTGCGTGCGCGCACACTTTCTGAAACACGAGGATTTTTGAAGGCGCTTGTGGAACCTAACGGCGATCGCATCCTTGGCTTCACTGCCTTCGCCGTGGACGGAGGAGAGATCATGTCTTCCGTCCAGATTGCCATGATTGGAGGGCTGCCATATACCGCGCTTCGCGATGCCATTCTGCCTGACCCGACTCTGGCGGAGGGGCTTGAGACGTTGTTCTCGTCCGTACCTTCGCAGTGCGAGAGCAGTCGCGATTAGCAAAAGGTTGAATTCAAGCTGATCGCCCGAGCGCCGGGCGCGGAAATAAACCGGAGCATTCCTTTTGATTGCCGTGTTAATGTCGTGCGCAGGATCGCGTATGAGGCCAGAGGAAGGTGACGAGCAATTCTACCGCGACACGGAGAGTATTGCGTTTCCGCAGCTCAGTGACGAGCAGGTCGCGACCTTGGAATCGTTGGGCGCGCGGCGCACTATCAACCGCGGGGAAACCGTTTACAGAGCCGGTCAGCGTGACGTTCCATTCAACCTTGTGCTGAGCGGCCAGCTGGAGGTTTTTGAATCGCGTGACGGCCAGGAGCAAATTCTCGCGACGCCCGGACCGCGCGATTTCGTCGGTGACATCGCGATGCTCACCGGCACCGCCGTGGTAGCAAATGTGCGTGGCAAAGCCGAGCAATCCGAGATTTTGCAAATTCCCGCTACGCGATTGCGTCGAGCATTGGCTGAAATTCCCAGTGTAAGTGAACCGATCATGCGCGCGCTGATCATGCGACGTAAACGTTTGCAGCGCGATCGAGAGTTTGCCGGTCTGCGAGTTCTAGCAGAGGCCGATTCACGCGAAGGACATCACCTGGATGATTTTCTCGATAAGAACCACTTTCCGCACAGGCTTGTTGATGCAGCGAGCGAATATGGGCAAACGCTTGCGCAACGGCTAAAACTCGCGCCGAAAGATCTACCGGCGCTCATTACCCCAGAGGGGCTGCCTTTGCGCCAGCCTTCGTTGCGCGAAGTCGCGCGGGTGGCTGGTCTGCTTCAGCCGCTGGCTGGAGAAGAGGAGGAAGAAATTCGCTGCGATGTCGCAATTGTTGGCGCCGGGCCGGCTGGCCTGGCGGCGGCGGTGTATGCGGCTTCCGAAGGGCTCAACACCGTGGCGCTGGAAAGCTATGCGCCCGGCGGGCAGGCCGGAGCATCGTCGCTGATCGAGAACTTCTTCGGCTTTCCCACTGGCATCAGCGGCGGCGATCTCACGCACCGCGCGCAACTGCAGGCTTATCGTTTTGGCGCGAAATTCACTACGCCCTCTCAGGTGCTGTCACTTGGCTACGCATCTGATGCGGAGTATCCGCACTTTCTGCAAATCGAGGGTCGCAAAGCAGTGCTTCGGGCGAAGGCGGTGATTATCGCGACGGGCGCAGACTACCGCAGACTCGAAGCGGAAGGGCGAGAAGAGTTCGAACGGTCCGGTGTGTATTACGCAGCAACGCCGCTTGAAGCTCAGCTTTGTCAGGGATCAACTGTAATCGTCGCCGGTGCGGGCAACTCCGCTGGTCAGGCTGCAATGTTCGTGTCCGAAGGCGCCCGGAAGGTGCTGCTCGTCGCGCGCGGCGACACACTAACGAAGGGCATGTCCAGCTATCTCTCGCGGCGCATTGAGTCAAGGGAGAACATCGAGATTCTCTACCACACCGAAATCACGAGAATGAGTGGGCGCCGGAAGTTGGAATCAGTCGAACTTGAGGACACGCGCCGCGGCGAGCGACGCACAGTCGAAACACCAGCGGTGTTTTCTATGATTGGCGCTTTACCGAACGCCGCTTGGCTTCCCCGCGAGATCAAGCGTGATACGAAAGGTTTCATACTTACCGGGGCAGCGGTGGCGCAATCGCCGGAGTGGCAGAAGATGAGCCGCCTGCCCGAACCGCTGGAGACGAGCCGTCCCGGAGTGTTCGCGGCGGGTGACGTGCGCTCGGGTTCAGTCAAGCGTTGCGCCGCTGCCGTTGGCGAAGGCGGCACGGCGATTGAAAACGTGCACCGCTCTCTTGAGGCATACGCCATTCGCTAAAAATCTGCGCGCACTGAAATGCGAAGCCTGCCGGTTACAAACCGTTGCGCCGTTAGGTCACTGAAGCCGACCGCCCAGATGTCATTGTCGGCGGTCGCCGCGGTCGCGTTTAGTTGCCCGGCGATCTGCGGGCTCGAGACGACGTGGAGGCCGGCGTCAGTGTTTGCCACGACACCACCAGTAAACAGTATCCCCAACACGAGCGTCATTGCGCCCTGCCAGCAGCTTCTCGCGCATCTCAATCAGCCGTTGCCGTTGGTGTTCATCACAGACTACGGTTGCCTACTGTGAGGTCGCCGTCGCAGTTACATTGATGTTCGCGTCGCCGCCGGTAATCGGCAGCGAACGACATGAGCAGGAAAGTCTCCACCGCGCGCCAATCGCCCGCTTCGCCAGCCGCCTTAATCCCGGCCAAGGCTTTTCGGCGCGCAGTCAAAACCCTGGGAACAAAGGTTGCTATCCAAACAGGAGGCGATAGCCAAAACCTGTTCGTCTGTGACTCCGAGGAAATTCAATAGCTCCAAGACCTGCGCCGTGAAGCCCTGGAACGGATGGAAAGGGAAAAGGTGGCGTTGCCGCTACCGGACCGCTGACTAAATATGACCAAGGATCGCGCACTTAAACTTTTAATTTCACTTCGGAATGACCTAGATGACGCAATCGATGTCATGAATACCAAAGCGAAACGAGTCGACGGCGAGGTGGACCCACCAGCTTCTTGCCGGTGCAAAATCGAGTGCCACCCAGACGGTCCCGGTAGATGGGTCGCAGTCGTACGGTTCAAAGAATACCCAGAGGAACAATGAGCATTTTACCCCTTTTCCCCACGTAGAGCTAGGTTACAAGACATCATTTCTACGGTGTTTAGTCAGCAAGGACATCATTTTCGCCACGTCCGGTCACATTATCCCTTTTTTCTCTTGTCGGTCACATTTCTCCTCTTCTCAGTCAGTCGAACGCAGCTTAGATTCATCGCGCCCGCGTGCGCCCGGAAACACCTGAAAGTAAGGGGTTTGGTACGAGTATTGGGACAAATGTCCCAATTGGGTTTCTCATCCCTGCAACCCGTCTGCCGGTCCCTCCGGATCCCCGTTTTCGTGCCACGGCCATGAATGCTCCCGCGAAGAAAAAGCCAGCCGACCCCCAAAGAACGATATTTGAGCTCTGCGAAGAAGTTCTCGGGTTCACGCGCGTTACCTCGTGCCGCGCGGAACAATTTTGTCAGCGAGGGCTTCGAAACGCGGATCGTCGCGTAGTGGGTCGAGAAAGGGGTTAACTTTAATAGCGGCAATGTCAAAGCCGGCTCGATCTTGATAACTTTTTTGGAGCCAGCGAAGCGCCTCCTCTTTGTCGCCGAGTCCGAGGTAAACAATGGCAAAGTTGTACGCTGAAACATATCGCTTTTTGGATAGCTCCTTCAGTTGGTCAAGTATTTTCAATGCCTCGGTCTTATTGCCCGAGGAGGCATAAGCGTGGCCGAGCAGCGCGAGCACCTCAGGATCATCGTTTAACGCTCGCGCCTTCTGGTAAGCGGCCATCGCGCCGACAATGTCGCCTTTGAGCTCAATGGCCTGACCAAGGCTGTACTGGGCGTAGTAAAAACCAGGGTCCATTTCCAAGGTTTTGCGCAGCTGCTCGGTGGCTTGCTCATAACGGCGCGCGAAGTAGTAAGTGTTGCCGAGATCTGTGTTGTTGATGAGTGACAAGGGATCAAGCTCGACGGCCCGCTTACATTCGGCGATCGCCTCATCGAACCGGCCTGACTGCGCGAGCGGTCCATTGCCGTACCAATGATGCGCCATCGCGTAGTTTGGATTCAGCTCAATCGCTCGCCGAAATTCCCTGATCGACCCATCGAAGTCGAGATCGTATGCGAAAAGAATTTTCGCCAAGGAAGTGTGCGCTTCAGCCAGCGTGTCGTCGAGCGCGAGCGCCTTTTTCGCAGCTGTTTTTGCCGGCGGAAAAGACTCTTGTGGGCTCCCCCCACGCCAGCCGGAGAGAAGCCCGTACGAATCAGCCATACCCGCATAAGCGAGCGCGTAATTTGGATCTTTGTCGATCGCCTTCTGAAAGTAAGTGATCGCGGTTTTGAAATCGTTGGCGGTGCGCTTGTTCCAAAAATATCGGCCTTTGAGATAGAATTCGTGAGCCTCGGTGTTCTCCGTCGGCTGGGCGGCGATCGCTCGCTTTTCCGAACCGGTGAGCTTCGCTTGCAACGTATCGGCGATCGTCTTCGCAATCTCGCTTTCAATGCGGAAAATGTCAGTAAGTTGGCGATCAAAACTCTCCGCCCATAAGTGCGCATCGCTTGTGGCGTTAATCAGTTGCACGTTCACCCGGACCTGATCGGCCACTTTCTGCACGCTGCCCTCGAGGATGTTTGCCACGCCAAGCTGCTTTGCGATCTGCGGCAGATTGTCCGGCGAACTCTTGAAATGCTGAGTCGAAGTGCGCGAGATGACTTTCAAGTCTGCGATCTTCGCGAGCCGTGTCAGAATTTCATCCTGCACGCCCTCCGCGAAGTAAGCGTTGCTCTTGTCTTCGCTCAGGCTTTCAAACGGCAACACGGCAATCGATTTTGCCTGCAATTCGCCCGCTGATGAATTTTTCTCGCGAAAGCCGTAACGACCGAGCATGAACAAGCCAACTGACAACAATGCGCCAAGGATCACGACATAAATCCATGCGCGGTTCTTCTGTATCGCCGTTGCTGGCATCGCATCGGCGATCTCCGTCCGCTTGATCCCTTGCGGGGTCGTTTCAAACGCCCACGCCATCACGAGAGCAATCGGAAAGCCGACGATAATCGCAAGCACAACCAGCCGAATACCCCACTTCGGAATTTCGAAGAACGGAAAAACCTGCGTAGCAACTTGAACCAACAGCCACCCAACAACCGCATAGGCAACGACAACTTTGTAAACATTGCGCCGCTTCAGCTCAGAGAAGAAATTGTCGATCTTCACTTCGGTTTATCTTCGCAGAGTTTTTGGAAGCGCGGATCATTCCGAAGCGGATCGAACATTGGATCGAGCCGGAGCCGACTTTGCTAATCCGCCCTTCTCGATGACAAACTTTGCGATTTGATCGACACCTACGCCCTTCTTTAAGTTCGTAAAGATGAAAGGTCGCTTTACGCGCATTCTCAGCGCATCCGCTTCCATTACCTCAAGGTCTGCGCCTACTAGAGGCGCTAAATCTATCTTGTTTATAACGAGAAGATCGGAGCGCGTAATACCAGGGCCGCCCTTGCGAGGTATTTTTTCACCTGCCGCGACGTCGATCACATAGATCGTTAAGTCCGCCAGCTCGGGGCTGAAGGTCGCTGCAAGATTATCGCCCCCTGACTCGATAAAGCATAATTCTGCATGCGGGAATTTCTGGTTCATGTCTTCAATGGCAGCGAGGTTCATGGAAGCATCCTCCCGAATCGCGGTGTGAGGACAGCCGCCGGTCTCGACGCCCATGATGCGCTCCGCAGGCAGAGCTTCCGCGCGTGTGAGAATGAGCTGGTCTTCCTTCGTGTAAATATCGTTCGTAATCACGTAAATGTCGTAGTCGTCCCGGAGCCGCTTGCACAGGGCTTCAACCAGCGCGGTTTTGCCTGAGCCAACCGGGCCGCCGACGCCGACACGCAAAGGTCGGGTTTGGGAGTCTGCATTAGCATCAAAAGTCATGAGCGGAATAACCTAAGAGAACGGCGTGATTGGTCGATCTTGCAGCACCCCATCGACGTACAGGTCGACGTGCTCGTTGTAGAAACTGAGCAGGTTTTCAATCTTCGGGCACTCGGGAATTGGCGCCGGATAACTCCACACAATGTCCTTGACGAGCGTGTCGCCCACCCGAGCCGACCAGTGGCGCGCCGCTCCCTTATACGGGCAGCTCGTGACATACTCGGAGGGCTCGAGCAGATCCATGCGTACGTCCAGCTTCGGAATGTAGTAACGGGTCGGCAGTCCAGTCTCGAAGAGGAGCATGGGCCGGCGAGTTTCCCCCAGTGTCACGCCGCCAATTTCCACGCGCACGTGCCTCGAGCTGTGGACCGTGTCGACCCTAGTGTACGGATCTCGAGGATGAACGAAGACTTGCTCATCCTCCTCGAACCACGCGTCCATCTTATCCCAGAAAAAGGTGAGGTGGCCCTCGAGTGCGGCTCGATCATCAGTCGGTTTGAGGTAAGCGCGGGCTGCGTTATGAGTGATGCGATCCTTTACCACCAAGTTCCAGCGAATCGTGTCCGCCGCTTGGCGTGAAGCCTCCAGATACTCCATCCGGACGTCCGCAATCGGAAACCAGTAGGCTGGCGGTCGCTTCGTTTCATAGACGAGGAGAACGTGCTCGCTGTCGGCGATCAGCTTGCCACCAAAGTACGTCCCCACCCGGCGAGAGCTACGTTCGATGTGTACTCCCTCCTTCAGCCGGGCCCGCTCCTCGGCGGCTGGAACGACCGGTCGTGCGAGTGTCGCAGTCATCTGTAGAGTCATGAGCGAAATAACCTCGTGTATTGAGTTTCGTGTTCCATCGACGCGAGATCTACCATAAACGCGGCGGATCCAAGATCGGCAATCATCGCCTTTTTGGCTGGCACGCTTGCGGCCAGCACCGCTCCCTCAAGCTCAGCGATGGCAAGCTGCCCATCAGTTTGACCAAGGGGGATCAGTCGAACCCCGGCGGTCACCAAATTGGCGATATAACTTTGCAGGAAGGCGGGCAAGGCCAGGCTAGCTGGAATGCGCTGCCTTGCCGAGCGAACTCCAAGAACGACAGAGAGGGCAGGTCGAACATGGCGTTCGCACAGTATTTCCGAAAGCCAGTCCAGGAGGCGATCGGGCCATACCTTGCGCAGCGTCGCGAGGCAGGCTGCCCCCTGCTGTGATGATTCGAGCGCAAATTCCGAGGTTCCACGAAAGGCCGCTGCCAACTCGGCAATTTCAAATAACTTTGCGCGATCGTGCTTCATCGCACAGCGCCACGCCTGATAGAAGAAGATCGCTTCGTTTCGTCCGGAGCCGTAACAAAGGTCTGCGTCAAGCCAATCGACAAGACTTTTACGGTCATTTATATATCCTGCTTCAACAGCCCATTCGAGACCATGGGAATAACTGTAAGCACCCGTTGGAAACGCAGCCGAGAGCCAGCTTTGCAAGCGCAAGAGCGCCGGCGCCGGGAAACGGTACTGTTCTCCTATCGAGCAACAATCTGACATGAGGACTCCTCTTCCTCCTCTCCATTGAGGCTTCGACTTAGTTGCGGCTTGGCTTCGACTGCTCGACCCGAAAACCCAAGTTCGCATAGTTGAATGCAGCCACAATTTTCTCGGGCGTGGTTTTTTTGAGTCGAATTCGATTTGTGCCTCGTCCATCTTGTAATCCAATGAACTCTCTTATTTGGTTTCCTTTTCCTTGCTGTCAGCTGAAGTCTCGTCCTCACATGCCTTTCGTCCTCCCGACTGGATGGGTGGTTGAGTAGCAATACATCGACTTGTCACCGCACTTCGAGCAGGTGTGCGTATAGCCGCCCCGCGCGTCCTTGGCGACGTTTACATACTGCCATGTGCCGCCGCAGCCGGCGCACGTGTGCTTGGTTTTTGGCGTGAACCAAGTGAGGAACTCGCCCTTTTTGTCCACGTCCATCACCTGGACGGTCTTGCACTTCGCGCACGAGATCGCGAGCTTCGTTCCCGGCTTTAAGCTTTCCGCTTGCTGGCGACTGGTGACCGGGACGGAGAAATCCCATCCATGCGACCATATTCCGGCGCGCGCTTGAAGTGGCAGCAGCCCAAGCGCTGTCGCAAACGCGCAGATTATCAGTTTGTTTTTCGATTTCATGAATTGTCTTCCTTGTTTGTGATGTCTCGCGAAGAGCGCCAGCGCTGCCAGCAATGGCAGTCGTCTTGTAATTAGTTTAAACCGGTCGCCTTTTTTGATTCATATCTTAGCTCCACATGTGTTACCCGATTTATGCTCGTCCTCGTGATTGTCTAAACCATGTAGCTCAAATCCGATGCGCCCGTTGGATAGGCAAAAAGCGTCTGCTCGATGTCGCTCGCTCGAATTCCAGAGCGAATTGCCAGGGTGAAAAGGTTGATCTGCTCCTCGGTGTGCGGCCCGATCACATGTGCCCCGAGAATTCGATCGCTGCCCTCTTCGATTAACACCTTAAAAGCCGAGTGCTTCGCTCCCAGTCGCCGAGAAGAATTCCAATCCGATGTGTCCTGGTGATTCACCCGGAACTTCAGTCCTCGTTCTTTTGCGGTTGATTCAGGCAACCCGACCCTTGCGACAGATGGAAGTGTAAAGACAATGCTAGCTACCGCTGCGTAGTCCGGCTTTCGATGATTACCTTTGAGTAAATTCGCCGCCACCACTTCGCCCTCCATTGCTGCTACGGGGGTTAATCGCGGTGCGCCGGTTGCCGCCGCATCTCCAGCGGCGTAGACGGCGGGAGTTGAGATGCTCTGCAGGTATTCGTTCACAATAACGCCGCGCTTTTCGCGCTCGATACCCGCCTTTTCGAGATCCAGATCATCGATTTCTGGAAGCCGGCCAGCGCCGTGCACGACCATGTCACCTTCAAAAGCTTGCGCAGCTCCGTTGACAGACGCGTGCGCGGTGAAATGGCCGGAAGATTTGTCGATCCTCTGCACTGCGGTGTTCAGCCGAACAGCGACACCCAATTCTTCTGTGGCTTTGACGAGCCGCGCCACCATGTCGGGATCGAACTCCTCCAGCGGGCGCGCACTCCGATGGAGTATCTGCACCTGAGCACCCGATCGTGCCGAAACGTGTGCGAATTCAAACGAGATGTAGCCGCCTCCAACGAAAAGAATTCGCCGAGGAAGAACATCCAGCTCAAGGAAGTTGTCACTCGTCGTTAGGTGCTCTTCCCCGGGAATGTGCAATCTCGCCGGCCACGCGCCCGTCGCGATGAGAACAAATCGACCGATTAGCGTTTTACTCCCCACCTGGATCGTGGTTTTATCGATGAAACGAGCGCGCCCGTGAAAAACAGCGATGCCTGCTTCTGAGAATCCCTGCTCACGATCTGCCGGAACAGGCTGAGTAAAAGTCCGCTCGAACCGCATCAGCGCTGGCCACTCCATTTTAAGGCCGTTCGAGACTCCCTTGCCAGCCATCCCGCGACTGCGCTCGATTACCTCCGTCGCGTCAACCAGCACCTTTTTTGGATCGCAACCTCGGAGCGCGCACGTGCCGCCGAATGGCCGCGAATCCACAATGGCAACCTTCCAACCGGCCGAGCGACATCCAAATCCGGCGCTACCACCCGCCGTGCCTGTTCCGATGACGACCAGATCAAATTTTCTCGTCACGCCAAGGTCCTTATTCTTACGCAGCATTCGAAACCGCTGCCTTCCGCCTGCCCGTTTCTCTCAAAATAGGGCATAGGCGGACCGCTTGCGCAGATCATCACTCATGATGATGCTCACTTTCATCATGCTTGTGCTGGTGGCCATGGCCGCCGTAAGCGCCGCCTTCGGGTTGAAAGGGAGCCTGCACCCTTACAAGGTCCGCTCCGAAGCCACGGAGCATATTTTCGATCACATGGTCGGGCCGAATGCGAAGAGCCTGGTTTCGAATTTCGGTCGGCAAATGCCGATTGCCCAGATGCCAACCAAGGCGCATAAGCTGATTGGGATCTTTATGCCTGACCTCGACAATAAGCTCCGCAGCGGCCTGGACCTTTAGCCATCTCCCATCGTCAAGTTGCAAGCCATCTCCATCGGCCATTGCAACCGCCTTCGGGAGATCCAGAAGGACATCTTCGCCTTCATCCGCAGTCAGGCAAATGCGACGGCGATGGCGCGCGTCGAAATCGAGAGTGAGAGAGCCTGCGGCCTTTTCTTTTGGCCAATGTCCGGCGGGGCGATGAAGTGAAGCGCAATGCATCGTCGCATCAGTACATGAAATAGCGTTGCGCCATTGGCAGCACTTTTGCGGGTTCGCAGGTGAGAAGCCGGCCATCCGCGCGCACTTCATAGGTTTCCGGGTCAACCGCCATGGTCGGAGTGGCGCTATTCAAAATCATGGAACGCTTCCCGATCTTGCGGGTGTTCGTGACGGGGAGAAGCTTCTTTGCGAGTCCAAGCCTCTCACTCTTTGCCAGCGCGGCTTGGCTGACGAAGGTCACCGAGCTTTCCGTCAAGGAGCGGCCGAACGCACCGAACATTGGACGGTAATATTCCGGCTGGGGGGAAGGAATGGAAGCGTTGGGGTCGCCCATGACTGCAGCGACGATCGTACCGCTTTTCAGCACCATGTCAGGCTTCACGCCGAAAAAGGCTGGCTGCCAGATGCAGAGATCGGCGAGCTTTCCGACTTCAATCGAGCCGACATAAGTGGAAATGCCTTGAGCTATCGCCGGATTGATTGTGTATTTCGAGATATAGCGCCGCGCCCTGACATTGTCGTTGTCGCCTTTCTCCTCGGCCAGCCGCCCGAATTGCTTCTTCATTTTATCGGCGGTCTGCCATGTACGAATTATCACTTCTCCAACGCGGCCCATTGCCTGAGAATCCGACGACATGATAGAGAGTGCGCCCAAATCGTGCAAAATGTCCTCGGCCGCTATTGTTTCCTTGCGGATGCGGCTCTCGGCGAAGGCGACATCCTCATGAACACGACGGTCGAGGTGATGAGTGACCATGACCATATCGAGCGCCTCATCGGTCGTATTCACTGTGTACGGACGCGTCGGACTTGTCGAAGCTGGGAGGACATTTGCTTCACCGCACACTTTGTTCACCGCACACTTTGATGATGTCTGGGGCATGCCCGCCACCGGCTCCTTCGGTGTGAAACGTGTGGATGGTTCTGCCCTTGAACGCTGCGATAGTGCTTTCGACGAAACCGCTCTCGTTTAACGTGTCGGTATGAATAGCAACCTGCACATCCATGTCATCCGCGACAGAAAGGCAGCAATCGATGGCAGCGGGAGTTGTACCCCAGTCTTCATGAAGCTTCAGGGCGCACGCTCCGGCCTCGATCTGCTCGACGAGACCCGGCGCCAAGCTTGCATTACCTTTGCCGAAGAAGCCAAGATTCATGGGAAAGGCATCGGCAGCCTGGAGCATCCGCACAATATGCCAGGGTCCTGGAGTGCAAGTCGTGGCAGCCGTTCCGACCGCTGGACCTGTCCCACCACCCATCATTGTGGTGAGGCCTGAATAAAGCGCCTCCTCGATCTGCTGCGGGCAGATGTAATGGACATGCGTGTCGATGCCGCCGGCAGTGACAATGTTACCTTCACCGGCGATCACCTCGGTTCCAGGACCGATAATAATGTCGATGTTCGGTTGGACGTCAGGATTGCCGGCTTTGCCTATGGCAGCAATACGTCCGTCTTTGATGCCGATATCGGCCTTTACAATTCCCGAGTGATCGAGAATTAGCGCGTTAGTGATGACCGTATCCACCGCACCATCGCCACGAGAACGCTGCGACTGACCCATGCCGTCGCGAATAACTTTTCCGCCTCCGAATTTCACCTCCTCGCCATAGATCGTGAAGTCCTTCTCCACCTCGATGATGAGATCGGTATCCGCGAGGCGCACCTTGTCGCCGACCGTTGGGCCAAACATTTGCGCATAGGCAGCGCGGTTCATTCTGTGTGGCATTCTCGATTACCTCAGTGATCCAGGGACAGGCGCTGGCACCCGCGGTAACGCTCCCATGACCGCTCGATTGAATCCATAAACCAAGCGCGCGCCCCCGTAGGGGATGAGCCAAACTTCACGGGACAAGCCCGGCTCGAAGCGCACAGCCGTTCCCGCCGGAATGTCCAGGCGATACCCGAGAGCAGCCTTTCGGTCAAAGGCGAGAGCCGCATTGGTCTCAGCAAAATGATAATGACTGCCGACCTGGATCGGTCTGTCGCCTCTGTTCGCGACTATCAGAGAGATAGCTGCTCTGTCCTTGTTCAGGACAATCTCGCCAGACGCTGGAAAAATCTCGCCCGGTATCATGTCAGCCCGCGGTCAAAGCTATTCCGCTCAACACCGCAAGGGCGCCCATGGCGCGTAAGGCGAGCTTCCCGAGAGAGCGTTCAGCGAAAAGCCCAAGCGCGATGCCAGCCGCATGAAGCCCAGCTGTGGCGAGAGCGAAACCCGCCGCATACGGAATAAGACTGGCCGCTGTGGCTTCCGTCCCATGGACATGGCCATGAAAGAACGCGAAAAGCGCCGCGATTGCTGCACCCACCCAAACCGGGGCTTTCACGGCGAACGCAACCAACAGCCCTAAAATGATGATCGACGACCAGATGGCAGGCTCCACGTATGGCATCTGCAAGCCCAACGCTGCTGCCGCAAAGCCTGCCAGCATCGTTCCCACGAAGGCCATCGGCCAGACCCAGATCGCGCGGCCGCCCACAAGCACAGCCCACAGACCGACAGCGACCATGGCGAGGATGTGGTCCAAGCCGTTAAGAGGATGAGCAATTCCGGATGTGAAAGAATTGGCTTGACCCACGCCAGTATGAGCGAGGGCAGGGGAGACGAGCGCTCCAGTCAAAGCAATGCAAATCAAGATTAACCGCATAATGGGCTCCTTATCGAATTGGATCGTGAACACTAACGAGTTTTGTGCCATCGGGGAACGTTGCTTCCACTTGCATCTCGTGGATCATTTCGGAGATCCCTTTCATGACCTGATCGCTGGTCAGGATCTTGCCGCTTTCAGACATGAGTTCGGCAACAGACTTGCCGTCGCGTGCTCCCTCCAGGACGAAATCTGTTATAAGCGCGACACTTTCGGGATAGTTGAGCTTGAGGCCTCTTCTAAGCCGCTCCCGAGCGACGATTGCGGCAAGTGAGACCATCAGCTTGTCTTTCTCACGTGGCGTGAGATTCATGGGCTTCTCCGTTCTATAGCGGGCTTTAGCATGACCACATCTTCGGCACTCGGAAAGGGCCGGGGCCGAGCTCTCGGTTGAATTGCTGGAGAAAGCTGCGCAAAGCGGGCCTCAAGTCGGAGGACACCTCGGTGGCAAAGCGAGCGATAATGAGCCCGCCAACTGACGTCGCCGCACAGTGGCAGCCCAGGGAAGGACCAATGTCGCGCAGAAACTCCAGCCGTGTGTTGAGGCAAGGCCCGAAATAGATTAGCGTTCCTACGGCTTTGCAATTCGAAAGCAGGGCCTTTCTGTGAAGGTGAGGGAACATCTCATCCGTGACGCGGAAGCTGTCTGCCCAGATCAGCCGACCGTCTTTCTTGACGCGCCAGGAATCGGTTATGTGTCCACCGACCATCTGCTCGCCGTGTGCGGCACGACCCAGCACAAGCCACTCAAGGGCAAGCAGCTCAGCTCCAGAAGAAAGTTCGATTTCTGTTTCGCGGCTAAGACGTCCCGAATTGAAGACGATCGTCTCCTGCGGGAGCCACGCGAGTTTTGCGGCCTTCAATGCTTTCAGCTTTGTCTTAATGCGCGCGGGTTCGCTCAACGCCCGGTAGACCTTTTCAGCCGCCTGTGATGTCACCGCGATGGAAGCATTGGGTAGCACTGTCACACCAAATTCGAGCCGGTCTCCTCCCGCAATACCGCCGGCTGTGTTTATGAGAACAGCCTCTTCTATTGCACCGCCGCAGGCTCTTGGGAACATGATGCGAATGGGAGAACGTTGAAAGACGTCCACGATTCGGGTGCCCTTTTCAGAGCCGCTCAGTATGATTCGGCCGGAGCCTTCCGCCCGCTGCAGATCCTGATCAGACGGTGATATGGCATCGAACATCGGCTTCCGCCAGCGCGTCGGCTCGTCCCGCAAGGACTCGGGAAAGTAGCTGCCGCGCGTCCGCTGGAACAGGTTACCGCCGAGCCGGGCCGTGTTCCTGAGCTGGATCATCGCGTCCCCGTTGAGCGGAATCAGAATCCGGCCAAACCCTCCGGGCTATTGTAGGGAATTTTCACGCTAGTGATCTCTTTAAGCGAACCGTCGCGCTGCGTGGCGTAGCCCACCAGCTTCGAGGCATTCCCGTAGATCTGGTAGAGATAGGCGCCATCCGGCGTCAACCAGCTATCGCTCGGTCCGCTGCTCACGACTCCATCAATCGCTCTGAAGGTGCCATCGCCCTTGACCTTCGGGGACGCGGGATCCTTCGCTATGGAGAGCCCGTTGCCGTCGATGCGGAAGCTGCTGATGGTGCTGTAACCGAAGTTCGTCGTGAACACGAATCGGTCATCCGGGGAGACGGCAAGCCAGCACACCTCAGAGGGCAGACCTGCACTCGTGTCGATCTTCACGATCGGACCGACGTTGATTTTGCCTTCTGCGTCGATGCGGCCCATGGCGAGCCCGTCTGCAACGCCGAACCCGATGAGGAAGGTATCCGGCCGGTTGTGCAGGAAGGCGATGTAGAAAGGAACAGCGCCTCTCGCGTCGTAAAATGAGGGTTCGCCGAGTCCGCCGTCTTTGCCTACGGGGAATACGACGATGCCGTCGGGGTCTGGTGCATTTGACACGATGACGTGCAGTGTGCCGTCTGGCCGCGGGATCCAGAGGATCAGTGAGCCGTCCGGATTTTTTCTACTGGGCAACTCGTCGAACGCGGTGGCTACAACGAGGAATTTCCCGTCGGGCGAGAGCACGACCATCGTGGGCCCACGATTGGGCCAATCCTTCGTGTTCACCGAGTATTGCTCCGGGCGTGCCGTGAGCTTGCCTTCGCCGTTGACCGACATGAGCCGGAGATGGTCGGGGCCGACCGTGTGCAGCACGAAAAGCGTGCGACTCGAAGGGGCATAGGCCAGCGATTTAGCGCCACCGTTTGTGGGGTTCCCCGTCGGCTTGACGTCGAGCAGCGTGACCCGGCCTTCCTTATCGACAGCGAAGCTGGAGACTGAATTGTCGCCAGCATTAGTAGTAAACAGAAACCGCCGGTCCGGCGTGAGGATGACGCTGCCGGCACCCTCGAAGTCGTTCGGCCGTTTGATGTGGTAGATGGGGCTCAGTTCCCCAGAACCGGCGCCGCCGGTCGCGACACGTTCCACCTCGGCAAGCGCGCCGTTCGCAGACCAATGGTAGTGGATGATGGCGTTCTTTACTTCGTTGGTTTGCATGTAGAGATGGCCGCCAGCAGCTTTCTTCGTCGGCCTGGTTGGCGCTTGAGCTAATCCAACGGCCGTGAAAACAACGGTGGCTGTGACGACCCAAGCAGCCACCGGAATCAGTGTGAACGAGAGTAGTGATTTCCGCATCATGGCAGTACCTAGTGGGTTTTGAGCGAGCGATCACGGGAAAGCGGAAGGTTCCGCCTTCCCGTTGAGCGAATCAGAATCCCGCCAAGCCTTCCGGGCTGTTGTAGGGAATGGCGACACTGGTAACCTCCTCTAGCGAGCCGTCTGGCTTGGTAGCGTACCCCACCAGTTTCGAGGCGTTCCCGTAGATCTGGTAGAAAAAGGCGCCATCCGGCGAAATCCAGTTATCGCTCGGTCCGCTGCTGATGTCCCCACAAAGCCCCCTGAAGGTGCCATCGCCCTCGACGTCGGGGCACGCAGGATCCTTCGCCACTCTGATCTCGGCGCCGTCGATATCGAAGGTGCTGACGTTGCTGTACCCGAAAACCGTAGCGTACAAGCGTCGGTCATCGGGGGAGACGGCCATCCAGCAAAGTTCAGCGATCGCGCCTCGCCTTGTGTTAATCGGTACGAGCTTGCCGACGCCAATTCTGCCGTCTTCGTCAATGCGGCACATGCTGACTCCGTCACCGACGGCGTATCCGATGATGAAGGTATCGGGTCGGTTGTGTAGGAAATGGATGTAGAAAGGAGAGCCGCCCCCTCCGTCCTGGAACGAGGGGTCGCTGAGCGTGCCGTTTTCATTCACGCGGAATATAACGATGCCGTCGGGATCCGGCGCATTCGAAGCGACGGACATTGGTTTGCCGTCTGGACCAGGCACCCAGAGAATGGGTGAACCGTCCGGATAAGTGCCCGAGATCGCAATGGGCACATCGAACGTGGTGCCGACAAGGAAAAATTTCTCATCTGGTGAGAGGACACCCATAGTTGGAACACGGTGTGGTTTCTCGGGTGTATTCGCCGTGTATTGCTCCATGCGCGGCGTCAGCTTGCCATCTTTCTCGGGTGTATTCGCCGTGTATTGCTCCATGCGCGGCGTCAGCTTGCCATCACTGGAGACCGACATGAGCCGGATATGATCGGGTCCGAAGGAGTGGACCACATAAAGCATGCCCTTCGAGGGAGAATAGGCCAGCGATTTGGCAGTGCCGCTCTTTCCTTCCACGGCGGTCCCGGTGGGCTTGGTGTCGATTCGTTTGAGCTTGCCCTGGTCGCCCACGGCGAAGCTGGAAACCGAATTGTCCCCGCCGTTTGTGGCAAACAGAAACTTGCGATCTGGCGAGAGGATGACACTACCTGCGCCTTCAAAGGAGTTGGGCGCGCTCGCCTGACCGCTGATCGGCTTGAAAGTCCCCGAACCTTTACCGCCGGTGGCGACACGTTCCACCTCTGTGAGCGTGCCGTTGGCGGAGCGATGGTAGTGAATGATGCAGTTCTTTACCTCGTTGGTTTGCATGTAGAGATGTCCGCCACCGTGACTCGACATGCCCATCTCTTTTGACATACCCATCTGTTGCGACATTTTCGTTTCTGTAGCCATATTCGTTTTCCTTTTGTTGTTTTAAGTTTGATTTATACTTTGTGTGTCTCAGCCACGCTGACTGAAAATTTTCGGAACCTAATACCCTTTTTTGTCACGCAGTAACGGGTAGAACTGAATCCAGGTCATGTCCGTGTTTGCGACATTGGCGAGATGGCAGCCCGCACATTCGGTCACGGGTTTTTCGGCGGCCGTCTTATCGTAGGGCAAAGGGTGATGCCCGAAGGTGAAGTAGCCCCAGCCGTTGGTCGCAGCAAACCGCTTACTGTCTTTCAACGATGCGTCGATGCCGTTGAACTCACCGTTGAAATACCCGCGTCCGGATGGTTCCTTGCGAGAGCCGTCTGGAAAATCTGGTTTTAGAACCCGAGTCAGTTCTTTTACGATGAGCGTTCCTTCTGGGAACTCGCCTGTCTTCAGATAGGCATCGACGTTTTTCTTCTCTATATACACATTATGGTATTCGGGGAAATTCGCCTTTCCATCGTTGAGGCCGTTGGGAGTTAGCGGCGCACCCACAAAAACCCATGCGCGAAAGCCGGTTGGCAACTTCATCTTGCCCTCCGAATCGAACACTGCAGCCGACTGCGCACTCTCAGCGGCAACGGATTTCGTCTTTGGGAAAAACACGGTGCCAGCAAGCAGACCAACTCCGACGACTATGATTATTGTTAATAGATACTTTGTCATCACTAGATCTCCTTTTAGTTGTTTTCGAAAATTAGCTTCCTTACATCGTGCTCCTTACTTCGATTTGAGGACCGGGTAACCTTTGACGTAAACCCAGCCTGTCTCCTTTGCCGGGATGTGGCAGGCCTGGCAGTCTTTTTTGAAGTCAGTTGCGACCTGCTTATCGGGCGCGTCAGACTTGAAGAGTGCCCATCTCCATCCATAGCCCCACAGCGGATTGCCGCTTCCTTTTTCGTCTTTGATCATCACGAACCACACTTTCGTTCCCGAGGCCCAATGTGCGTCTCCGGTCGTCATTTGCCCGTGATCGGTGGCAAACACTTCTTTGACCAATACGGTTCCCTCAGCAAACTTCCCGTTTTTGCGGTAGTACTCAGCCGTGCCCGGCGACGCGTAGGTGTAGTGCAACTCGGTGTCGCCGTTGAGATCGACCACTGAAAAGGTTCCGAGCGCTTGGTAAGTATCTCGAACGTCCGCCGGCCTGCGAATATTTCCATCTTTGTCAACCAAGTCCAGTCCGTTGAAGCTACTGCTGTTATTTTGTGATTTAACTTGCTGATAGGCGACCAGAATGACTACCACAAGAAAGACGATCAATATGCGATATGTCATGAGTGTTCTTCCTATTGGCCGGTTCGAATAGCTGTCGGTTTCATGCAAGCGCACAAGTCATGCCAAATTCGAAATAGCTCGTCCTTTGTGCCAATTCGCTCTGAGATAAAAATGTTTGGCGGGCAATTGCGGCCACTACGTTACGTGTTGGAAATTCGTGTCAACCAGACGTCTCGTGGTGTAATAACGTCTTCGCGGCAATATATGGTCATGGAGAATTGATCGCGGATCGCGCAGAGTGGTGCCCAGCCGCGATAGTAAGCTCAGCGGAACAACTCTTATTTTCAGCGGTTGGCACTCCGCCTGCAGTAGTGGTGATTGTCATGCTTGCTTCTATAATTGATGCAGCGATAACCCACTAGTTAGGGAGAAGTGCAAATGGATGTCGTCTCACGAGGCTTTTCCGGTCGACGCAGCGCTACAAATGCAAAGCTACCGCCAGGGCAGTACCTCACTACTGATTTCCCAGTCTTGTCCGCGGGACCGACGCCACACCTGTCCCTCGATCGCTGGGAATTTACCATCGACGACGGCAGTAACGTTTTGAAGCGATGGGACTGGAAGTCGTTTCGTGAGTTGCCCACCGAGACCTTCACGGTTGATATACATTGCGTCACGCGATGGTCGAAACTTGGTACATCGTGGGAAGGGGTTTCGCTTGATGTCCTGCTTGCAGATGTAAAGACAGACTTGTCCTATGCGATGTTCCGTTCGTATGGCGACTACACAACAAACCTTCCTTTGAAGGATGTTATCAACAAGCAGGCCTGGATCGCATTCAAATTTGATGGTGCAGATCTTGCCCCCGAACACGGCGGCCCCGCGCGACTTCTGGTTCCTCACCTTTATTTTTGGAAGAGCGCCAAATGGGTGAAGGGCTTGACGCTGATGCCAACCGACAAGCCGGGCTTTTGGGAAGGCCTCGGCTATCACATCTATGGAGACCCATGGCGGGAGCAGCGTTATTCGGGCGACCAGTGATGTGGCGTGTCGGAACAGTGGTTGCTCTACACGACGAAACGGCGACGGCACGGACGATCGCGCTCGAGGTTCCAGATTGGCCCGGTCACGTCGCGGGCCAGCACGTTGACGTGCGTTTGACGGCCCCGGATGGATACTCTGCGGTTAGATCATACTCGATCGCCTCCGCGCCGAACTCCGAAAGGCGCGTTGAACTAACCATCGAACGACTGCCTAACGGCGAAGTCTCACCTTATCTTACACAAGAACTCGCAGTCGGCGATCGCTTGGAGTTGCGGGGTCCTATCGGCGGCTGGTTCGTGTGGCGCACTCAACAAGCTGAGCCGATCCAGCTCATAGCAGGGGGTTCCGGCATTGTTCCGCTCATGGCTATGATTCGCGCGCGTGCGTCGACGGGTAGCGCTGCGCCGTTTCGATTATTGTATTCCGTGCGCGAACCGGGAGCGGTTTTTTACCGCGACGATCTCCAGACGCTATCAGATCGCGATAATAAAGTGAGCCTTACCTACGCGTACACACGAGCCACTCCGAAGGATTGGCCGCGAGCGCCTGGGCGCATCGACGCCGCTCTGATCGCGGACGCGACCTGGCCATCAAATCTTGCCCCCACTTGCTTCGTTTGCGGCCCGACGTCGTTCGTTGAAAGTGCTGTTGGCTTCCTTAGCGCCTGTGGCAACAGCCCTGGCAAGATCAGGACGGAGCGCTTTGGACCCACGGGAGATCGAAAATGAGTTCACATACCTATGACTACCTTGACGGCAATGCTGCCGCCGGTGAATTGAGCGCAATATTCGGGATGGACGTTACGATTGCGGAATCGCAGTGCGCGCATTGCGGCGCAATAAAGCGCTTTGCCGAAGCGCATCTATACATGCAAGCTCCCGGCGTCGTGGCGCGGTGCGCCGTTTGCGAGCACGTACTCCTTCGTTTGGTAAAAGCGCGCGAGCGCGCGTTCCTTGACGTGCGTGGAATGACATGTTTTATCCTCGACACATCCTTGACCTGAGAAACAGCAAATCCTTGATTTTTTTTGTGAAACCTCTAAATTTAATGTCCTTCGGTTCCGCTACGCCCACTGGGAGTTCGCAGCGGCGTATTGGGGTGGGGATGGTGCAAGTCCTATTCCCGGCGTCAACCTCAATGAACTCTTAGGATCGCTTTCAGAATTTGCTGCACTTTTACCTGCATCGATTTTACGTATGCTTCTAGCCTCTCCTTATCAGCAGGGTCGGCTTCGTCCATTTTTTCGAGGATTCTGTCTAGACTTTGCGTAGCTGCATTAAATTCATCGATTAGGCTCATGGTACGTTTCCTCTTTTAGTTTATAAAATTTTGTTTGTACGCCGTTGCCTATTCTCTGAACTGTAATGCGGTATTTCAACCCGGAAAAGGATTTGTACTCGACCTCAGAACCACCGCGACGGTCTAGCGCCTGCGAGATTTGATGCTGCAGGTTAGTGCGCCGATCTACTTTTCCGAGTGGCGCTATGGGTTCCATATTCTTGTCGCCATCAGAAATCGACAAGCACAGCTTTCCCATGAAGGTCAGACGAGGAAAGAGTGTGTCCCTGCACGTCCGTCACGGTGCAATCGGGCAGCTGGAACCGACTGCAGCGGCTACGAGTCGGGGCTTGTCGGATGGCTGGGCTCATGATTCGGTCACTCCGCTTGCATATCGGAATTCCGAAACATGATAAATTGGGCGAGCTCAAGCCACTCAGACGGCGCATCCATTTTAATATACACGGCTGATCTCCCACACATGTGTCCCATCGCGGCGCTGCTTGGCAGTACCAGATTTCCCCGCATCTGGTCATCCCATGCCATCCTTCCAACCGGCCTTTATTAGCCACCAATTCAACGGGTATGACGTGAAGAACCCCAGAACCATTCCGATCTGCATCATGAACCAGTACGCCGGTTCTGTTGGCTTAAGGTGCGGTTGCGGGAAGAAGATGAAGTAGGTCAATGCCATCCAGGCGAAGAGGCCGATCTCGAAGGTCAGGATTGCAAGTGTATCTGACTTGATGGCAGCGATCAGCCCTTGTGCCGGCGACAGGTTGCGCATGGGCTTAATCACGAAATACTGAAAGGCAATACCGAACAGCCATGCGAGCAGCAAATCGCCAACGTATTCCGCGTAGAGCGATTTGCCGAAAAGCGTCCAACCCAGCGCGAACAGGCTGAACTCTGCGATGATGTCGCCCAGCACGCAACCGGCGCCGCAATGAAAGTCGGAAATCGCGGCTTGGGCGAACGTGGGCGCGCTCGGCGCTCGCCGTGTCATTTGTTTGTGCTTATGCTCAGTTCCGCTCGCCAGGGTCGTCTTCGTCATTTTGCGACCCGCGCCGAAATAGAACCACAGCCCGAATATGCTCAAGTAGAGCGCAGTAAGGGGCCAGACAAGATTCATGATCCACATCTTCTGACGGTAGCGAATCTCATCAATTATAATCAGAATTCCGCAAAGGAATGCGACAGCGAGCGACGTCAAGGAGATCGTATTAAACATCATCGATGGGCGCCGCCTAAAACATCTGTGTCTTGCTGTATAGCCCTGTTGCTCCACTCGGCGCCGGCGGAGCTTGTGCGACGATTTGCGGTGTGCCCTGGCCATCGTAACAGCGCACGGTGAAAGTGTGTTTCCCGGGCTGGAATGGCCACTCATAACGCCAGATGACCCAGGTCAAAGCCGATAGGGGCGTTCGCAACACTGCCGATCGCCATGGCCCCTCATCCACCTGCAATTCTACTTTCGAGATGCCACGAGCTCCGGCGTGGGCAATCCCGCCGATAGGTATGAGCTTTTCCTGGCCGCCCTGGATGATGGTCATATCCATCGCAACAACATCGATGACCGAAGTGGATTTCATCTGCGCGACTTTGTCCCAGCCGCGCTTCACCCAGTAACCGGGCTCCCAGCGGTCTGTCACCTCGATGGCAGTGATCCACTTGGGCTGTTTCATCCCGTGCACATCGGGGATGTAAATCCTCAATGGAAACCCGTGCTCTCTGGTCAACGGCACGCCGTCCCAAGCATACGCTAGCATCAGGCGCTCATCGGCCTTGATCGCCTCGATTGCAACCACCTCGAAGAATCCGTCTGCGGCATGAATCTTCAGATGAGAACCGCTCGGTTTGAGCCGTAGGGCCTGCAGCAGATGTTGCAAGCTGACGCCGGTCCAACGGGTGGTGCCGATTAAATCTCCCCCCACGGGATTCGAGATGCAGGAGAGAGTGACAAACTGGTGGAGAGGGTCGTACCGCCGGAGTTCATCGAGGGTCAAGGCCAGCGGCTTTTCGACTAGGCCGGTGATGTTCAATCGCCATTGCCCTTCGTTTACGGCGGGCGGGATGGTGTTGATGTCAATGCGGTAGTGGCGGTCCAAGGGCGTAAATTCCGGCCGCGTTTCTCGCACGGGCTTTACCGCGGCATCGGCATTGGGTAACCGATGCGTGGCGGACCATCGCCCTGCTGTTTCAGCGAGCGTCATCATTTTCTGGCGCTTGGCCTCGGCCAGTTCCCCGACCACTGCTCCGACCAGTGTGATCGCTGCCGTGGTTCCCCCCAATCGCACGAGAAACTGGCGCCGGTCAATTCGCTCCACAGAAGCAGCTGCCTCGCCACCTTGCTGGACCGAGAAAATAGCGGTGCCGGTGGTGTGGATGAGTCGCCGGGATGCTCGGCCCAGCAGCAGTCCCCACATCAGGAAGATCGCCACAATCCACAATGCATTGGCGACAGGCGGCGTGGTGGCGGTCCGGCCTACATGGATGCTGATGAGCGCGACCGGCACTCCAAGAGCCATTCCGAAGGCGAGCCCGAGGCCATCTGCATACCGCCCACGGAACGCGCGGATGATCCCAAAGACTATCGTTCCCACCACGAGTCCTGTGACAAAGAGGCCAATGATTGCCATCGCCTGTTCCGCCATCTTGGCCGTCTCGGCCGTCGGCCCAAAGTGCAACGCCCGAATCGCCGCTACCATCGTGCCGATGCCCAGGGCAATCACACGCCCTGGCAGCACGCGGGTCATCCAGTCGAAAATGTCAAAGGGCGCAAACGGCAGGCCGACCACCCTCCAGCCAAGAAAGAGGATTGCGATCAGCGACGCTGTCACCATTGCCGCCACAAACAAGCCTGCTCCCAGCCCAATCCCCCTGCCGGCACGGATCATAAATTTTTCTCCTGTAGAATCGAGAGGAGCCTATCCATTTGTCATTGTGCAGCCGTCTGACCAGCGGAGGCCGCCGTCGCAATTCGCGGGCGTTTTGCTCCCGAAGAAACCGCGGCATCGCGAAAGCTTCGCCATCGTTCAAGCGGCATGCTCGCCGCTGCCATAAGGGCAAGCTGGCTGATAATAAATCCCACCAGCCACGGAAATGCTTTTTGCATGAAACCATACGAATGGAGCCCGACGCCTAGCATATTCACTCCGAACCAGGAGAAACTCGTCACCACATTGCCGAAGATCGCCATGATCATGAGTCCGCGCTGGCGAATAAATCCGCCCCCGCGTGCATGCAAAATGATGGCGCACCAGAGGACGATCAGGACGGCGCCATTTTCTTTCGGGTCCCAACCCCAGAACCTGCCCCACGATTGATCGGCCCAGATCCCGCCGAGGACGGTACCCACGAAACTGAAGAGCGTGGCAAAGCAGACGACGCCATAGGTCATCCGCGCGATAGAATCGGCTGCGGGGCGGGTGAGCGAGCGAGTAAAGACCCCCCGTACCATATATATAATGGCGAGCATACCGGCGAGAAACATGGCTGAGTAACCGGTGGTGATGGCCACAACATGCGTGGCTAGCCAGATATTGGTGTCGAGCACCGCCTGCAGCATTTCCAGAGTGTCGCCGCTGCCGGCAAGGTGATGGGCAATAACCAGGGTAACAAACCCAATTGCACCGGCGCACGCCGCTCCAATGCCGTCACGATAAATTCGCTCGAGAATGAGCGATACGATCACTGCGCCCCAGCCTATAAAAATGGCAGATGAATATAGATTGGTAACGGGCGGACGTTCTTGCAGGTACATCCTTGAGACCAGGCCGAAGGTGTGAACCGCCAATGCCAGCAAGAGAACATAGAATGCTGAGCGATTTAACGTCCGGCTCCAACCAAGCCATGAACCGCAGGCGAGGAGAAAACCAAGGACGTAAAGCGCCATGCTCTGGCTGAAGGGCTGGAGGCGATTAAAGAGAAATTCGAACGAGGTCCGCTTCGTCGCGGCCGGCTTTTCCTTCGCGAACCATGTTTCAAGCGCGTTTGCGTGTTGATTGAAAGCCGAGCAACTACGGGCTCGGTAGGCATCACCAATCACCGCGTACTCCTTGACGATCGGATGAATCTCTTCGGTCCCAACCGATCGCGATAAACTGTCGCCGATCGAGTGCCATTCACCCGCTGGGCCGACCGGTGGCACCGCCAGAATGTACGCCATCGCCGCTAATTTTTCGTAGCGCTGAATCATGCCCGCGATGTCGTCCAGTTTCGCTTTGTCGAAATTTTCTCCTGCCTGGCGTTGGCGAGTTGCTTTTCCCGCAACCGGGAGACTGTTTTCGAAGACTTGCAATTCGCCCGCGAAGTTCTGCGCGTCCTCAGGCTGGACGCTGTTCTTTAGGCGTACATAAAGTACCAGCCCATTTCGAAGATTCAGTATGGCGTTCTGATAAGCGGCGCGCTGCACCGACTCGAGCTTCTCCGATTCTTCCCCCTGCTCTTCGATCTTTTGCAGAAACGGCGAGAGCTCGCTAAAACTGAAATACTTGCGATCGCTCTGCTCCCATCCGAACAAGCCGAGAACGTCCGCATTTTGTACCACGAATACCGGATACCCGTCGGCAACTGACGCATTGAACATTGTATCGGTGAGCCACTCCATGGCCGTGAGTCGACCACTACCTTCCAACCGTAATTGCTGCTTACCGTGAATAATCAGCAACGCGTTGCGGGCAACGGTATCGAGCGGTTTGACGCGACCGCCGACTAAAACCGGCGTCTTTCCAAATTTGGCAATGTCGAAGCTGTCTTGTTGAACGCGAGGAAGGCGCCAATCGGCGGCAATCCAGGCTGCAGCCAAAACAAGAACGAGCCATGGGAAATACCGTTTCATGCCAAAGCGGTTCGCCTTTTCCGCGAGAAGCCGACAAGGTGATATCCGAATTGCACGAGCAGTCCGGCTGCGACAATAACGCACGCAGCGTAAGGCGCGATGAAGCTCGGGTTATGAACGACCTGCAAAATGGTAGCCTGATCGTCCTTTTGAAAACCCGCTTGGTAAAAGGTTTCACCCCGATAACGCAACGGGTGATTCATGTAAATCAGCACGTCGCGGTTCGCTATGCGTTCGGGATCGATCAGGGTAACGCGACTGGAAAAGTTTTTTGGGATTTCGGTGCCGGCGTAACGCTCGTGCGTGAATTTTTGCAGGGTAACGCTGTACGGTTTGTAGTAACGCATCGGCCGGAGCGCGATCATCCAATTGCGGCCATCGCATAAAAATGTCTGTGGCGGGCCTAACGCATCCGAAACAAGCCAGGTGCCGATGGAAGTTCCCGACTGTTTCGGGATTATTTCAATGGCCGCGCTGGGAACATCATCTTCATCAATGCCGGTGGCACGGGGAGCTGATTGCACTACAATCTGCGCTCCTTTGCCGGCCTCAGACAGGATTCGCAGACGCGAGTTCTGATAAAAACTCCTAACGACTATTCGGAATGGCAGGCTCCAGTGATCTATCGCCCGGCTTTGTCGCAGGATGTTGTCGGGGATGGCCGTGACTTGATCCAAGCCATTGTCCGTGGTGTCGATTACCGCCAGTTCTATCCGGCGCGCGTCTTCTGAATAATTTTTGGTATCACCAACGCCGAGTCGCATGTGGCTCTCGACCGCAAAAAGATCAGTGAAAAGACCGCCCGCCAGCATGATGATTAGCCCTGCGTGTGTTAGATGAATACCAAGTTTCCGCCAAGCCCAGCGGAATCGTTTGGCATGCGCCGCAACGAGATTGACGAGCAGGACGGCCCCAATGAGATGGCCGCCCGGGAAAACGGGCATCCTTAATCCCTGACTCTCCGGTGGCCACCATACAAAGAAGCTTTGGAAATAACGCTGCTGGGCTTCATGAATTCCGAGGTGAACTTGCGCGAGCGTCCCGGCGAAAATCAGCACCATGGCCGCCGCCAGGCAGATGATCGTCAGCTTCAGCGATGTCAGCAAATCAACGAATCGGCGCCACATCTAAAGTCAGGAATGAAAATCAATCGATTGAAGGAAATCGAAGAATTTCGGCTTCTCATCCTCAAGCGCCGGGACTGGTCCGCTCATTTTAAAGAACCAGCTTCGTCCATCGCGCCGGGTCCAGGCCGCGATGACACGCGCACCGCCACTCGTCATGTCCAGCGCGGAAAACTGGCTGTCACCGACACTCACCGGCCTAACGAGGTTGGCAATTTCCTTGTCATCGATCGGAGCAAGACCGATCTGCTTCCGCCAACGATTGACGTTATCGGCGTCGGATCCGCCATCGCCGGGAAAAGTCACAATCGATATGTCTACTTTGCCGCCGTTTGGCGCGGTCGCATTGAAACTGGCGAATCGCATCGATGAGGGCGGCACTTCCGTCCAACCGTCGGGCGTTTTCCATTTAATTGAAGGCGCGGTTGAATCCAGCGCTGACATTGCAGCCAGTTGGGGTGACTTGCTCTCGGCCGGGCCATTGCAAGCGGCCGCAACCCACTTAATGAAATCGCTTTTCTGAGCTTCTGTCAGGGCGGCGTTTCCGCGCATCTTGAAAAACAATGTGCCGCTGTTTGTACCCGCCATTGCTGCGATGATTCGCCCGTCCTTCGCCGGATCGCCGCCTCTCGGCAAACCGACGAGATCTACAATCGCTACTTCCCCGAGCGATGTGGTTAGGGGCTGCGTCACGTCAGCCAATCTTTCCGCTGGAATCGCCGGTTGGCCGAGTTGCGAAAGCCAGCGATTGACATTATCGAGCACACTTGCTGCGGAAGTTCCCAGGCTTACCCGTGAGATGTCCGCCATCTCCCCGCTGTTGCCTTTCACAATGAAGCTGGCTTGTCGCATTTGCGAAAGTGGCTGCGGCTCCCAGTTCGGCGGTGTTATCACCGCAGTCGAATTCACCGGTGCCGTCGCAGGCGGCACGGCTGGCGCGGCCGGCGAAGCCGCATTTGTCGGCATTGAATCGCTCCGATTGGAGGCTGAATCTTCGAGCGGCGCTTTCGAAACTCGATAGACCTTGATCTTGGATTCCTTTTCGCAACTCGCGATCAGCAGAACGGTTAGGCCGAAACAGATCAAACGTGTCTTCATCAGCCTCGAGTTATTTCTGCGGACCGCCAGTGTGGCGATCGTGCAGGAAAAATCTGAATACTCGGAGTCGATATGGAAAAAGTTGTAGCCCTGGGCATTGAATTGTGAAGAACAGAGACTCAGTCTTGCATTCGAGACTCGTGGTCATTGATGGTGTTCATACTCTTGAATCGATCTGAGCTTGAGGAACTGAGGCGATTCCGGGGTGTCGGGCGTGAGATCCCGAGCTTCTTCATCTTCGCGACTAACGTAGTCCGCTTGAGCGCCAGTCGCTCCGCTGCTCCACCGGGTCCTCCTACAAGCCACCCCGTCGCCTGCAACGTGTCGAGGATCAAGGCTCGTGTGCAATCGGCAAAGGTGCCTCCTACAGCATTCGGTCTGCCCGGATTTTTGTCCGATGTCGCGGTTGCAGGGACCGCTGCCTGATCCTGCCCTGTGGGCAAAGGATTCAGAAGCACTTCGTTGTCCGCGCGAATCACAGCTCGTTCGATAAGGTTCTGGAGTTCCCGCACGTTACCGGGCCACGAATAAGCGGTGAGCGCATCCATTGTTTCCTTAGGAATACGCGTAATCTTCTTGCGCATGCGTTGGGAAACAATTTCAATAAAATGTGAGACCAATTGTGGAATATCTTCACGACGATGCCGCAGCGGCGGCAGCACGACAGGAAACACATTCAGGCGATAGTAGAGATCACTGCGGAATTCTCCTCGCCTTACCATCTGCCCGAGATCTCGATGTGTCGCCACAACAAGACGGACGTTGACGCGATGAGTCCTGCCGCTGCCAAGACGCTCGAATTCATGCGCCTGCAAGACCCGCAGCAACTTAGGTTGCAAAGCTGGAGGCAGATCACCGATTTCATCCAAGAACAGAGTTCCAGTGTCGGCCATTTCGAAGCGTCCAATCTTCTGGGCGATAGCTCCGGTGAACGCACCCTTCTCATGCCCAAACAGTTCGCTTTCCAACAGGTCAAGAGGAATGGCGGCGCAACTCAGGCTGACAAATGGACGACCTGAGCGTGGGCTCAGGTCATGAATGGCGTGAGCAATCAGCTCCTTGCCAGTGCCAGTCTCCCCAAGCGCCAAAACAGTGGAATCGGTCGCTGCAACTTGTTTGACCTCCGCGAGTACCGATTGCAGAGCAGGGCTATTTCCTATGATCCCATTCGTGGCCGTCCCGACCTTGTCCACAGGAATAAGTTCAAGGTTCGTCATGGGCAAACGAGCCATCGTCGCGATTTCCGTAGACCATCCGCGCCTACTGGGATCTCGATTCGACACTAAACGTGGCGTCTTCGCTGGCATCAGTGAGTTCTCCGTTGGCCGCGAATCGAAGCGGTTAAGCGCATAAGCCAAAAACCGGTTGATACTTTTCGAATTGATCGTGCTCGTGAGTCATGAACACATCCGCATGTTTCCTTTCAACTGGTTGCAAGTTCAGTTGAGCGACATGCGCTTCGACAAGATCGGGAAGAAGCAAATGTGGGAAAGAGGTTAAGTCCCAGGCCCGCGATTCTTCTTCGTCGAGGACAAGATGGATGATCTCGCGCAGTGCTGGATAGGCTTGCTCGTATTCTCGTTGCAGCTGTTGTTTCAGCCGGGCAACGGCAAGACTGACTGTCTGGAGGAAAACTGTTTCTGTTAAGTCTGGCTGTTGATCAGTTTTCATGAGGCTGAGTTTTTGGTTTGTGTGCGTTTATATTTATAGCCAAGCGCGGGAACGTTGCTCTTGGGTCCGTCTTGCACGGCTCCCAGCGAGGCCGTCGTCGTTGGCGCTCCGGCACAGACGCCGACCAAAGCGCCGGGATGCATTTGAAAATGAATTTCCCAGCCAGAATACCGATTACCAACTGGAACAATGGCCAGAGTGAGGAAAAACGCGATCTCCGGGTAGTGATGCAGCGTTTGAATTAGCCAACTCATAGGCGTTGATTATTCCTACTGCGGGTGGCGGCGGCCGGAAATACTACCTTGGTAGTACGAACTTGCGGCCGGATGAATCAGCAAACTAGCTCGTCCCAACGATCACGTGCCATCGTCCTAAACAGATTTTGTGAGGGACCTATTTTCGGCGCCGTCGATTTAATCTTCCGCAAACGCTGATCGAACGCTGGCAAGAAAGTCTTGATGGCCGGCGGGCTTGAGAAAAAAAGCCGACGCCCCCGCGTTGATCGCTCTGCTACGAACCAAGGGATCGTCTTTGCTGGTCAGAATAATCACCCGCGTCGCGGGAGAAAGTCTTTGCAACCGCGTTTGCACCTCGAGGCCGTTCATGGGGGACATTCGAATATCAAGGACTACCACTCTTGGATGATGAATCTCAGCGTACCGCAGGAATGCGACTGGATCTGCAAACGGTTCCACACTCCAACCCGCAAAGGAAAGTAGCCGGCCTGTGGCCTTCAGAACCGACAGATCATCGTCAACGAGGCAAACCGTTAGATTTCGCGGTGTTGGGCCAGCGTCGGTACGGCTTTTATAAGGAAGACTGTCGGAGAAAATTGCAGGTATAGACCCTGCTCCCGAATCGCTGACAAATGGCGGAGGAACCAGATTTTGAGCTTCCCAGAGACGAGGCCCGCACTCTTTGGCGAAGCTGTCTAAAGAGACTGTGGATTGAATTTGAACGAGCGATACCCGAAGAGGCCGAACGCCGAAAACTTGCCCGCCTCCCGCTTCGTGAATGCATCGAGTTTCTAAGCGTGTTAGGAGCCGCCACGTCGCCAGACGCGGTGCAACAAGCCATAAAATCGGCTCCACGGGCCGCCCTAACAGTTTTGCAGTTTGCAACAATGTTCGACGAACATTTCGAGAAATATCCGGACCAGTTTTACAAGGTTCGAATCGGGAAGCTTGTCGATCCAGCTCATCAGCCGTTTCAGCTTTTCGCTGGCACGGTCCTCGTGACTCTAGAGGAACATGGTGACAGGTACGAGAAACCACCAGCGCAATAGATCGCCTGTGAGGCAAACGCAATAACGCAAACTCGCTGAACAGGCCGGGATTCCGGTCGCAGCGCCTTAACCAACGGTACAAGCTACGCCAGCTTCTCACGCTTCAAGTTCAGCGAAGGCTTCCTCAAACTTCGCATCCTGTTTTCGACGGCAATACCCTGCCGTCATTTCTACGACTCGTTCTAAAGTCCAAGGCTCATGCTCAACGGCCGCCGCGACCGCTGGCCTGGTTCCGAGTGCATAGTGACGGCGAACAAAGTTGTAAACGCTAAGGAACAGTGCGACCGCGTGTTTGTGCGTTTCCAAGTCTTTGCTGTAGCCAAGGCCCTTACGCTGGAAGGAAGTCGAGCTAACAACGGCAGACGAATTCGGCATGCGACGAGATAACCTGGGCTTGCCGGAAAAGAAAATCATACTTTGGTCGTATACTTCACGGGCGACGCTAGTCCGCCTTTTGCACTAGAAGAACCAGCTCCGCCACCGAAGTAACGCGAAGTTTGTGCATAACCCGGCAGCGATGGATTTTGACTGTCGTTTCCGCCATGCCGAGTTCGCCGCCCACCTGCTTGTTGAGCATTCCGGTGATGAGCAGCTGCATCACTTCGAATTCGCGCGGTGTTAGCAAAGCGAGTAAGCGCCGCGCTTCATTCCTTTCCGCTGCTCGGCGGCGTTGCTCGGCCGAACGAACGATGGCGCTTTCGACGCTTTTCAACAATTTGTCACGCCGCACCGGCTTCGGCAGAAAATCGACCGCACCAGACTTCATTGCCTGGGCGCACATCGGGACATCTGCGTGTCCGGTAATGAAAATGAGTTGTTCTTCCCGGTGGCGCTGGATCAGAGCTTGCTGGAAATCGATCCCACTCAAACCAGGCATCCGGACATCTACGATCACACATGATGGCCCGGGATAAGGTAAACGCGTCAGGAAATCGGAGGCCGATTCGAAGACTTCACTTTCATATTTGGCCGAGCCTAACAATCGCTTCAAGCTCTTTCGGACCGATTCGTCATCGTCGATTATGAATACGAGCGGACCCGGAGAGATCACTTTAGCATTTCGTTACCGTCGGGAGAGTGAAACAGAACCGCGCGCCGCCGCCGTCAACATTCTCCGCCTCAATTTTACCGCCATGGGATTCAATTATGGAGCGCGCAATTGCCAAACCCATCCCGAGCCCATCGTCTTTGGTCGTGTAGAATTGCTCGAAGAGCCGCTCCTTTACTTCATCGCTAATTCCAATGCCCTGATCGCGCACGCTAACGCGAATTGTTTCATCGCCTTCCCGCTGCGTGACAATCTCCACCTTACGTTTGATGGTCGGCGTATCACGCATGGCATCGAAGGCATTGTTTACAAGATTAATCAGGACCTGCTGAATCTGGACGGGATCGCCTACGATGACCGGGAGATCCTCGACGAGAAACGTTTGCACCTCGCATGAGTGAGCCTTTGCGTCGCTCCGGACCATGTGCGTCACAGTCATGACTGCATCGTTCAGACTTACCCGCTGTCGAATGGCGCTCCCTTTTTTAATCATGTTGTGGACATTGCGAATGATATCATGGGCGCGGCACCCGTCCGCCGCCACGTCGGCCAGGATCTCGCGAAGGACTGCGGGATCGCCGTTGCCATTCTCGATAAGTTCCATTCCCGCATTCGCGTTATTCACGATAGCCGCGAGCGGCTGGTTAACTTCATGAGCTATGGACGCTGCCAGTTCGCCCATGGTTGTCAGCCTGGAAACGCGCGCAAATTCCACTTGCATACTGTGCAAGTAGGATTCGCTGCTTTTTAAGGCCTCCTCGGCGCGTTTTCGCTCGCTCAAATCAAGCACGAAAGCGACACCCTCGCTTCCATTTCCCTCTAGCAATGCGCCGCCAACCAGGACCGGCACGCGACTGCCGTCTCTGCGGAAGTATTCCTTCTCGAAAGGTTCGCAGACGCCGGTGGCGGCAAGCTCTGCCAACGCCTGTTGATCGGCCGCGCACCATTCGTCGGGCGTTACCTCCCTCCAACTAACCCGACCTGACAGGAGATCCTCGCGGTCGTATCCCACTATGCAGAGAAAGGCTTCGTTGGCCTCAATAATCCGACCTTCGACATTCCAGATGCAGATCCCGATGATATTGGCGTTGACCAGACGCCGGATCTTCGCTTCGCGTTCTTCGAGATCGCCGTACAGCCGTGTATTCTCCAGGGAGATTGCGGCCTGTGAAGCGAGCACTTTCAGCATCGCGATCCGGGTGGGAGTGAAGACGCGGGGGGTCAGGTTATTTTCAAGGTAGAGCACACCGATGAGTTCGGCCTGGTTAATCAATGGCAGGCAGAGAATGGAACGAGTGCGATGCTGAACGAGGTACGGATCCGCGGAAAAGGGGTTCTGGGCTGAGGCATCATCGAGAATTACGCTCTCCTGGGTGCGGATGACATAACGGACGATCGACTCAGGTAGCGCGGCTGCGGTGACCGGGACTCCCGGCAGAAGCACGATGACTTCGTCTCCGCTGGTCGTAGCTTCCGCCTCTATCCGCTCTTCACCATCTCGTGGAAGAATCAGGAGCCCTCGCTCAGCGCCCGCGTGCTCAATCGCGGTTTGCATAAGCGTGTCGATCAGCTTTTCAAGGACCATCTCGCCCGACACGGCTTGCGAGACTTTGATCACTGTAGCGAGATCGAGGTGTTCGATGGGTGTCCCGAGCGTGCTTGTGCTACCGGCGAGTGGCTTCTCGTCCGTCAGCTGCGGATACAACTCCTCCAGTTGTCGCACCTTACCAGTCGCCCCCCAACGCAGGTAGCAATACCGGGCCTCGCACAAGTACGCGTGCGCGATCTTTTCGAAACCGCGTATCAGGTAAAACCAGGCCGCAACTTCGTTGGCGGCGGCCTCAACGTGTACGAAACCGTTCTCTCGTGCCGAGCGGATCGCCCGCTCGTACAGGCGCATAGCATCGACCTCGCGGCCTTCTATCCGTGCGATCTCCGCGCTGACGAGAGCCGCGCGGCTTTCGAAATTCTCCGGGCAGTTCTTCGCCCATACTTCGAGCTGCCCATGGTGACCCGCCAAGGCGTCGAAATGCTGCTGCCTCAGGTCAGGAGATGCGGAATCCCACAATGCCGCGCGGCACAGCCCGCCAAACAAGTGATACACCGCCAATTCAAGATTTGATGGGGCAGTCCAGAGCAGCGGTTCTGCCTTCAACGAGGCTTCGAGAGCGGAAGCATAGTCGCCCGCAAAGAAGCGGGCTTGCAGCTTTCGGATCCAGTAAAAGCACACTGGCTGCGGCTGCACCTGATCACTCGCCAAATGGCGCTCGAACACAAGCTCCTCAAACTGCGCATCGTCAAGACAGCCGAATTTCGGCGTTAAACCACGGAGGGTCCGGATGAGCCCGATCCGCGGGGTCATGTGGTCAATCACGAAACCAAACCGGGATCGGGTCTTCTGGGCAAACTCGAGGCCATTCTCCGCTTGACGTTGCGCCTCAGAGAGCGGATCTCCCGCTGCCAAAAGATTTGTATTCAGGTTGAGCAAGCTGTACGCTGCAAAAACCAAGTCTCCTATCTTGTTCGCGGCCTCGAACGTCCGATGTAGCAGGTCGCGGCCAGCCCGGACATGTTTCGCCCATGGTATAACGTGACTTGCGAAGACCATGTAGGTCCTAGCCTGGAAGCGGCTCAAGCCGCGTTTTTCGACCAGTTCATAGCCAAGCTGGCCGAATCGAAATCCGGCCTTGTAGTCGCCGAAGTGCGGTCCGGCTATCTGACCAAGCCAAACATAGGCAACACACGAACCGTCGCTGTTGCCCCGCTCGATGCCGAGATTGACCGCTTTGCAGATGGCCAGGGAAAGAAGGTTCGCATCGGTAAACAATGCCGGCGGGAGGACCTTCGTCAGAATATCCAGAGTCGCGAGCGATGCCGGGTCGCTCATCAAGGGCAAGTTGATTAGATCCTCGATCTTGCGGCTGCCGAGCTGTGACCAGATCCGCTCGTATTCTCGTCTACCTGCCTCTTCTGTCGGATGCGGCGGCCATTCGAGGCCCGAATGTCGGAGGTAATCGAGACAGACCTCAACCGCGCGATCGCTTTGATCGAGGGCCGTGTATAGATCGACGCGCAAGTTGATGACGCTCGCGAGTTCGACCGTGTTCGCGGCACGGGATGAAAGCATTGTCAGGCGCTGTTCGGCAGCCGTCGGCTGGCCAGTCAGGAACTCACACTCGCCGCGGTGCAATTCCAATTGGAAAGCGAGCTCGTGCCGACGCTCCCAAGTTTCATCCGCCAACAGTGCTGCACCCGCAATGAGATAGTTGAGCGCCGTGGTGTAGGCGGTTGAGGCCTTAGCGCGCTTGCCCGCAATCAAGTTGAGTTCGGCCAGTTGCTCACGTTCTTCTCGTGAGGTGATCAAAACGGCGCCACGGTTAACCTGATTGACGATCTCGAAGATCTTCTCTTCGCGCTTCTCTGGAGGAGTATGCGCCGCGAGCAGCCTCCCTATGCGGAGATGAGCATTGGCGCGCGATTTTTCCGGAATCAAAGAATAGGCTGCTTCCTGGACGCGATCGTGAAGAAATCGATACGAATCTTCCGAGCGGAGAACAAGGCCAGCTCGGACCGCTTCACGGAGGTCACTGTGCACATCGTTTGAGCCCTCGTAAACGATCGTTAGCACAGCAAACGTTGCACTGTTGCCCAGGCAGGCAAGCTGCTGTAATGCCTTTTGGGTTTCGACTGGTAGGCGGTTCAACTTCGCAACCATGAGTTCCACCACGTTGTCCGTGTAACCCTTGGCACGAATGCGAGTCAGGTCCCAAGACCATCGCCCAGCACCATAGTCGAAGATGAATAAGCCTTCATCGGCAAGTGCAGTAATAAAGTGAATGGCGAAAAATGGATTGCCAGCCGTCTTTTCATGGACCAATTCGGTTAGCGGAGAAGCGCGATCCCGATCACAGTGAAGGGCGTCGGCAACTAACTGTCGCAAATCTTCGTAGGCGAGCGGCGCAAGAGTAATCTCGTGCACAGCGCCACCGCCTTGCCGGATCGCTGCCAGCTTGCGCATCAGTGGATGACTGGAATTTACTTCATTGTCTCGGTAGGCGCCGATCAACATCAGGTGCTCTACGTCTGGCTGGGTCAACAGATCCTCGAGCAAATCGAGTGTTGCTGCGTCGAGCCACTGCAGATCGTCAAGGAAGAGAGCCAGCGGATGTTCCGGCCTCGCAAATATGCTAATAAATCGCCGGAAGACCAACTGGAATCGGCGTTGTGCGTCCTGTATCGGAAGTTCGGGAACGGGCGGTTGTTCTCCAAGGATGAGTTTCAATTCCGGGACAAGGTCCACAATCAACTGTCCGTTCGGACCGAGTCCCTCACGGAGCGCATCCCTCCACTTGGCCAGCTCTGCTTTGTTTTTGCCCAGAAGGCGACGAATAAGGCTTTGGAAGGCCTGCGCCAAGGTGGCATAAGGAATGTCACGTTTGTATTGATCGAATTTGCCTGATGCAAAGAGGCCACGCGGCGGAACGAGTGCTTTTTGGAGTTCATTAACAACAGAAGATTTCCCGATTCCGGAATATCCGGAAACAAGTACCAACTCTGGTCTGCCGTTAGCTATGATACGGTCAAAGGAGGCAAGCAACGTCTCGATCTCGTGTGCTCGCCCGTACAATTTCTCGGGAATTAGCAGACGGTCGGACGTGTCGCGTTCGCCAGGCTCGAAGTCGTCGATGCGGCCCTGAGTTTCCCATTCAGCGAGGCAGCGCAGGAGGTCATTTTCAACGCCAGCTGCCGTCTGGTAGCGTTCCTCAGCAGTTTTGGCGAGCAGCTTCATGACGATTGCAGACACCGGGCCCGGGATATTCTTCAACCGTTCGCCGGGCGGCACTGGCTGTCGCGCGATGTGACAGTGCACCCATTCTATCGGATCCGAAGCCGAGAAGGGCAGACTCCCGGTCAGCATTTCGTAAAACGTCATGCCGAGAGCGTAGAGGTCGCTGCGGGAATCGATCGAGCGATTCATTCGCCCGGTTTGTTCAGGTGCCATGTAGGCCAGTGTCCCGGCGATGGATTCGGGCGGCGAGGGATCCTGATGCTCGCGCGAAAGGCGCGAAGCTATACCAAAGCCCGTCAGCCGGACCTGGCCGGTGGATGAGTTAACCAGAGCATTGGCCGGCTTTACGTCCTTGTGGATCAAACCACTCTGGTGCACTCCGCTCAGTGCAGATGCGAGACCAATGGCGAAGCGCAAAAACTGTGTCATTTCCATTGGTCCTTGAATGAAGCGATTGAGAGGCTCAACATCTTTGTCCTCGAGTACGATCGCCTTCATGGTGTCCTACATCCTACGCTTCGCACGGAAGCGAATCAGATTTAGGCCAGATCTGCGCGCATTGTCGATCTTTTTTGCTGGGCCTTTCCGAGGACGGCGACGACGACAAATCCCAAGTGCAGATCACTGGATCATCGTAACGTTCGACAAAGTAATTCGCGCACGCTTCATCTCTTCGCAGAGCCGTGGCCTCTATGTTCGAGGAGCGGTTCGTCGCACTCGTGCACAACCTTGCCTGTTGCAGGGTCGGTCACTCGTTCGTGTTACCACTTCCTTCTGCGATCTATGAGCCCGTGAAGTTTCATCCACCGCCCGGTCTTACGATCTAGATCGTCGCCAACTGTTTGTTCTACGAAGGGTCGCTTTTTACCAAAATGACGTCCCTTGCCTATGAGCTTACTGTGAAAAGTCAAGGTTGCGCTCATGCTCACTTCGAAACGACGCAAGAGCAAGCCGCATTGGGGAGAAGGGTGGCGTTGTTCAGCAGGGGCGTGAGGATGATCTTCCTACATTCTGGCTTGGCAGCCGTCGCAATGGACTAAGACTGAATCGACAGTCATTCAGGGTTTGGTGATTCCTAACGAGAACAAGATCGGCAGCGGGCTCGCGAAGAGGCGAGCAAAAAACTTAGTTGCTCAGAGCTTCCTAATCCGTTATCCACGTCCGCATGGATATCTCTCTCAAATCACTGGAAGAAGCCCTTGACATCCGGCGCCAAATTGCAACGCTTGAAAAACGCCTTGGTTCCCTCCTAGGAGCGTCGCCTTCGACGACCTCAACCCGCAGAGCCAAACGAAGAATGTCCGTTCAGGCCCGTGCCAAGATTGCCGCCGCAATGAGAGCACGATGGGCGAAGAGAAAGGGAAGGACGGCTGCCGCCACAACTGCAAAGAGAAAGGGCGGAATTACTGCTGCGGGAAGGAAAAGGCTTTCACAGCTGATGAAGGCACGGTGGGCGGCAAGAAGGAAAACCGGAAAGAAGTAAACATAGTCAAGCGGCCGAGCGCGATGAGCTGGTCAAGCTTTCGGCAGGAGGCTCTTCACGCGGAGGCGTACAGCGGGTGGGAGAAACCGGCCAAATGGCCGGTTTAGAATGTAAGGCGGTATTCCCATCGCACTTACGCGATTTCTGTCTCATGCGCAGCGATTTTTTGAGGCGATGCCACGAGATATCGAGAAACGCTTGGAAGTAGGCCGACCGGAAGCCAGCGCGAAGAACCGTTTCACGCAAATGCGCACCGCGCTTGCCTCGCTAGATTCTTAGAATGCCGAAGCGGAGCATCGTCGAGAAGCCGGCGGAACTTCTCGCCTATCTCTTTGCCACCTGGCCAGAGGCGAAACGCAAACATGTGCGCACCTGGCTAAAGTTTCAGGCCGTGACCGTGAACGACCGCCCGGTCACTCAGTTTAACCACGGCCTTCTGCCCGGTGATGTAGTCGCTGTCCGCTCCGACCTTATCGGCGTCCCGAAAACCGTGTTGCCTTCGGGAATGAAGATCTTCTTTGAAGACGCGACGCTCATCGTGATCGACAAACCGGAGAATCTTCTCAGCGTTGCAAGCGAAGCGGAAACGAAGAAGACGGCTTACTTCCAACTCACGGATTATGTTCGGCAAGGGAGAGGGCACGCCCGCGATCGCATTTGGATCGTACATCGTCTCGACCGAGAGACCTCGGGCCTGATGATTTTCGCGAAGACCGTCGGAGCGAAGCGAACATTGCAAGCGGGCTGGGACGAGGCCGAGAAACGTTATGAGGCCGTCGTGGAAGGCCGACTCGCTGCCGAAAGCGGCGTTTTTGAATCGGACCTTGATGAAACAAATCCTTTCAAAGTCCACAGCACTCCGCGCCGTGCCCAGACGCGGCATGCTATCACGCATTACCGAGTCCTGGCGCGCGCCCCGCGGCGGACACTCGTCGAGTTGACCTTGGTGACCGGACGCCGTCACCAGATCCGTGTCCAACTGGCTGACGCCGGATGTCCGATCGTCGGCGACAAAAAATACGGAGCGAGGACCGACCCGGTGAAGCGCCTCGCGCTCCATGCCTGTGTCCTCAAATTTCCGCATCCCGTGACGAAGAAAGAACTCCGATTCACTTCGCCGTTACCGCGCGACCTCTCGCGCCTGATGTGAGGCGCGAGAAATGAAAACATTCCTCACCCTGGCCGAGACC
>Ga0210407_10000280_pt1 | contig 61412 bp, 41 predicted proteins | sample IncBWC27MmetaG_FD_150860 | JGI IMG/M metagenome (GOLD analysis project Ga0210407, IMG submission 150860) | Forest soil microbial communities from Barre Woods Harvard Forest LTER site, Petersham, Massachusetts, United States - Inc-BW-C-27-M | ecosystem: Environmental > Terrestrial > Soil >...
CACTCTTTTGCGCTTTTTTGCATTCATGCAAAACTCAACTCTTTTATTTTCAAGTGGTTCCGCACTCTTTCACCAAAAGCACCGGGGGTGGGGGGGTGCCTTTGTTAGCTAGCCCTCTTTCGGACCAAGTCTTCAACGTCGTCCATCTTTTCCCCCAGCAGATGGAGCTTCCGCGCCAGCCCTTGAATCTCGGATTCGGCGCGCCGATTGACGGCGTAATCCAGTTCGCTCCGCACGCGGTCTTTCCGGTCCTGCCGGTTCTGGCTCATCATGATCACCGGCGCCTGGATCGCCGCCAGCAACGACAACATAAGGTTCAGCAGAATAAACGGATACGGATCCCACGCTGCCCTCCGCATCCCCACGTTGATTGCCGTGTAGATGCTGCTCAGGATGAGAAAACCAATAATGAATGTCCACGACCCGCCGAACTGCACCATGGAATCCGCGATGCGGTCGGGCAGCGTCGATTTCTCTTCGATCATGTCGTTCGCGTTGCGCATTGCCCGCACCCGTACCAGTTGCTGCGACGCGTGAAACTGCTTCCCCAGCACCGTCAACATATCCATTCCTGCGTGCGGCTTGCGTTGCAGCAGCGTCGCAATATGCCCTCGGCTGACTTCCAGGCATTGCGTATCTTCCATGGCCGTAGCGTTGGTTTGATGCGGCGTCTGCTCCAGCATCGAAGCGAAACCGAAGAATTCGCCGTGCGCCGGTTCATCCACCACGACTTCTTGTCCATCTTCGTCCACGGTCGAGACCCGCACCTTCCCGCAGACCATCACGTACGCTTGCCCGCCCGCCTCGCCCATCTTGTAGATGCGCTGCCGTGGAGCGAAATTCTTCAGCTCCACTTGCGCTGCCAGCACTGCCGTCTCGTCTTCATCGAGCAGCGCAAACAGCGGAACGTGTTTCAAGACATCAGGATTGCAGGACATCGGCCACCTCTTCTGAAGGAACTAGGCTGGTTCTTGGTCTTCCAAGCGCTTGAATCGCGCGTAAAGCGCATCAACCGTGCTCATAGTAAACCCGATGATTCGTGCGGCTTCAAGATGCATTCGCCAAAGGTGGGAGAAGGTCGGCGGATGGAAGTGCCCAAATCATCGGTAATATTTCACTGGATAATCTTAGTTTCTACGTCTTGGCCCGCGGCATGCTCCGTCAGCAGCGCGGACATCCTCTGCGCCCAGCGGTCGAGTCCTTCCGCGCCGCCAAACGAAATGATAACCGCCAGCACTTGGTTCGTCGCCGCTGTCACCATCGTTCGTTCCGAATCGCTCGTCGCGCTCCCGTGCGGACCAACCGTGTCGGCAAACAGCGGCAGTCCTTCAAGGTTCAAGTCATACTTGCCGATGCCCTTGTACGTTTCGCCCGCGCGTCCCGCGCGAAAAACAATTTCACCGACAACGTGCCCGAGATCGTACAGCCCAACCGGCAGGCGGCTTTCCACCGATACCAGATTGATGACATCCACCACAGCATTAATTTGCGGCAAGCCTTTTCCAGCCACCACGCGCCGCAAAAGCGCCTCCGCCGAACCGCGGTATCGCGCTGGATCTTTCCCCAAGGCTTTGTACGCCTTGCGCGTCGTTTCCACTTGCAGCGATTCCAGCACGCCGCGCGGAAAGGGCAATTTCTGAATTTCGTTCTCGCGCGTTTTCATTTCCTGGAGCAACGCCGCGGGCGATGCGCCTGCTTCCACGAGCGCCGTCACGCAAGCCAGCGCGGTTCGCGGGCATTTCGCTTTCAATTTTGGGTCAATCGTTACGCTCATCGCCGCATCAGCTCGCAACCGGTTTCAGCCGCGCCGAGAAGTGCCGCAGGAATTTTGCCTGCTCGGTTATTTCGTAGCCCCCGATCTGCTCCCGTTTGCGCCAAACATCCAGGATCACTTCCACGACGTACTCGATATGGCTCTGCGTGTACGCGCGCCGCGGAATCGCCAGCCGCACCAGGTCCATCGCCGCGTGCTCGCCAAACATCAGCGTTCCAATCTCCACCGAGCGAATTCCGCCTTCCAGATAAAGCTCGTTCGCCAGCGCCACACCCGGAAATTGCGCCGGCGCAACATGCGGCAGAAATGCCCGCGCATCAATATATATGGCATGTCCGCCCGGAGGCTGCACGATGGGCACTCCTTCGCTCGCGATGTGATTCCCGAGAAACGCCGTGGAGGCGATGCGGTATTTCAGATACTCCTCTTCGAGCGCTTCGTTCAATCCGACGGCAATCGCTTCCAAATCGCGTCCCGCAAGTCCGCCGTAAGTCGGAAAGCCTTCGGTCAGAATCAGCAAATCTTTCTGCTGTTGCGCCAGAGTATCGTCATTGGTGCAGAGAAATCCGCCGATGTTCGCCATGCCGTCTTTTTTCGCGGACATGGTGCAGCCGTCGGCATGCGAAAACATTTCCCGCGCAATTTCGCGCGGAGTTTTTTTCTCGTAGCCCGGCTCGCGCAATTCTATGAAGTAAGCATTTTCCGCGAACCGGCACGCATCGATGTACAGCGGAATTCCGTGCTTCTTGCAGATGGATTTCACCGCGCGGATATTTTCCATCGAAACCGGCTGGCCGCCTCCGGAATTATTGGTCACCGTCAGCATCACCAGTGGAATGTTTTTCGCGCCTTCGCGCTCGATCGTTTCCGCCAGCCGCGCCGTGTCCATGTTTCCTTTGAACGGGTGCACGCACGCCGGCTCCTTCGCTTCCGCGATCGGAAGATCCAGCGCTTGCGCGCCGACAAATTCGCAGTTCGCGCGCGTGGTGTCAAAATGCGTGTTGTTCGGGACCACGTCGCCTTTTTTGCACATGACGCTGAATAAGATTCTTTCCGCGGCGCGGCCTTGGTGCGTGGGAATTACGTGGCGAAAGCCAAAAATGTTTTGCACGGAATCTCGGAATCGCGCGAAGCTCGGCGAGCCGGCGTAGGATTCGTCGCCGCGCATCATCGCCGCCCATTGCTCCGTGGACATCGCCGCGGTTCCCGAATCCGTCAGCAAATCAATCAGAATGGCTTCGGAAGGGACGAGAAAAAGATTGTAGCCGGCAGCCTCCATGAGTTTCCGGCGCTCTTCCCGCGTAGTGCGGCGGATGGCTTCGATGCTTTTTATTCGGAACGGCTCGATGATCGTCTTGATCGGCATGGACTCTCGTCTTTTTCACCGAAACAGTACCACAACACGATTGATTCCTTCCGGAAGCGTTCCGAGGCGGAACGCGTACTGAAAAACGTGATTCGGAGATTGCGGGGACCGTGAGGAGAACAGACTAACTTTCCGGCCCCGGATGGTAAACGAGAGAGATGAGAAACAGGATAATTCCGGCAAAGAGCAACAGGCCGCCCACTCCGAGAAACACAAGGAAGGCGAGCGGCCCGCGCCACGCGAGGCATAGCGCTTCGACCAGCAGTCCCAAAATGATCAGCACGCCGGAAACCTGCAAGCGCCGTTCGGCCGGATTTACGCTGAGGGTCACGAGCCACCATTCCAGAGCTTGACGTTTGCGAGCGTGCCCACGTTGTGCACCACTTCGTGGCAACCGCTGGAAATGCAGGATTTCTTGTTGGCCTTCACGGCCGGGAGCAAGCCCGGATCGGAATTGTGCACCGCGCCTTGTTCGAAAGATCGCGCACCTTCGTGGCAGTGGAGGCACTCACGGTTGTTGTAGGGCTCATAGAGTTTTATTTTTTCCGGCGGCGGGGGCGTCGTGAAGTAGTAGACATAGACGTGGCGTAGGCCGCGCAACTTGGCCTTGGCCGTGCCAAACATGGTGTAATTCGTGTGGCAGGTATAGCAGGCCTCCTCCGCCGGTACGCGATGATTCTGGTAGTGAGCTGCGGCGAGATAGGAGGGATCGTCGATGCGGAGGCTTTTTCCGTATGGTTCCATGATGTGGCACGACAGGCAGAACGCAGTGCTCTTGGAGCGCTCGAGTTCGCTGGAAATTCCCATCGTGGCGCACAAGATGGGAAGAAAGAACAAAACGAGAAACGCCATGATTTTTCCGCCTCGGGTGACGGTCACGCCGGGCCGGACGAAGAGCACCGCGATCAGGGCCACACTAAAGAGAATGAGCAGAAGCAGAAATGAGACAGGCAGAGTCACCCGGAGCTACTCCTTAGTCCCGCGAGAACGCGCGGCCCGAACTGCAGGCGAGGCCGCAAAGCAGGATCCTTTACGATTTCTTCGCGAACGAACGGATGTACGCGACCAAGCCCTTCACCTGATCCGCGGTGAGAGTTTTGTAGGCCGGCATCTTGCCCTTGCCTTTGCTGATCGCTTCGCTCAAATCCTCATCGCTCATCTTCTGGACTGCTTCCGAAGCGAAATCTCCCGCCTTCATCGCCTTTCCAGTGGGGGTCTCGCCTTTGCCGTCCGGCCCGTGGCAAGTGACGCACTTCGCCTTGTAGGTGGCTTCGGCGGTATCATCCGCTTTCGCTGGTGCGCTTAGGAACATGAGCCCTGCCAGGAGCAGGGTCCCAACCGTGATGCTCGCGATCCATTGCAGATTTTTTCTCATGATTTTCTCCGCGGTACGAATTAGCGGCGGGCAGGCGCGGCCTGCCCGCCGCCGTCCTGCTAGAACGCGTATCTTACTGAAAGCGTGACGAGATTGCCCCGGAAATTACGCGGCGCAAAAATGTCTTGCACTGCCCCGACGGTCGGGTCCTCATGGTAACCGTAGTAATCCCAGAAGGCCTTTCCGGTAAAGCCTTTCGCAAACTGGTAATCCAGTCCGCCAAAGGGATGGAGCCATTTCGAATTAAGCGGTCCCGTCACCTGGTTGGGAATGAGCGCCTGGGGATCGAGCCGCAGTTGAGAACCATTTGTTCCCGTCAAGTTCGCACCCAAGCGTGCGGTGAGGTGGCGAATCGGAGTGGCGGTGAAATCGAAGTATCCGTAATGCGATTTGTTGGTGTACGTGGATAGCTGCTGCGTCAGTCCCGGGCCATTCGGGCACGCTTGAATACCAGGACCGGGCTGCCCGGCAGCCACGCTGATGTAGCAGATCAAGATTTGCGAGAAGACGTCGTTGTAGTCATAGCCGAGTTCCATTCCGTACTTTTCCGTCGGCTGCAGAATGGCGGAGATTCCGTAAACGCGGTTGTGCTGATGGTTGTTGATGGTTACCTCGGGATTTCGTCCCTGCCAGAGGTAAACCGACCCGTTCAAGTTCAACCAGCTGGCCGCTTTGTACTTGGGGCGTACGCGGAATTCCTCGCTTTCCGTGGGGGTGATGCGTGTATATGTATTATCCGCCCTGGCGATTTCCGCGTCGAAGCTGACTCGCAGATTATCGACCGGACGCACCCACACACCGACGACCGCGGCATTTTCGTGAATGTGAGTTTCTGAGCCATCTGCTATGGGGGCCATGATGAGAATACACGTGCCGTCACTTGCGTTGTTTATCGCAGGGCACGTTCCGGTATTGTAGGGAGCAGGCGGCGTGCGGCTGTTTTGGAAATTGGGGAAGAACACAAACGTACCAGAGGCCAGGCTGGCATCGGCGATAGTGCGGCTACGGTAGCGATGCCCCAACCGCCCTCCCAACCTTGGCGTGAACTGATATTCAAGCTCGGCAAGATTGGTCTTTTCGTCCTGCTTCAGAAACTGGCTCACATCTAAAATGCTGATATCGGGACCAGACGACGCAGAGTGCGCCGGTATCACGCCTGCGGTGGTGTTGCCGTCCGCCGGCGGCGTGCAATTGAGCGGCAGAGCTGCCGTTGATGAAAAGACATTGGCCGCAGTCAGGAGATTCGGACTGAAAAAAGAACACTCCGAAGAAAGAAACTGTACAGGATTGTGCCAGTTCGCGAAGTGGAAGGAGTCCAGGAAGCTCAGATTGCCGATGATGTGCCAGGTTGCGCCGAAATCAGCGGTGGCGGCCACACGGCGGCCGCTCACAGGCCCGGTGAAGGTGTCATTGCGCACATTGGTGCGGGAAACCCGCCCGTTCAGCGTTTCATTGTAATCAAACAAATTAGTATCACCGCCGGAGTAGCCGAAGCGCGCCGACAGATCCCAGTCTTTCCAGTAGTTGGATTGCATGCTGAGCTGTTCGGTGGGCGTATTGGTGCGCGTCCCGCCATGGTTTAGATAGCTCAAAGCCGCACTGCAGGTCGGATTCAGGATGGGAGTTCCTGCGGGCACCGTGAGTCCCGGTCCCGCGAGTTGGAAGGTTGCGCCACAGGGCTGATTGGCGCCACCGTTGAAAGACAAGCCGAGGTCCACGGGAATCGGGCCTTTGGTGGCATTGGCAACAATAAAGAGTGGGTTTTGGAAAGGATCGGTGATGCCGGTGTCGCCCTTGTAGTAGCTCCAGATCTGGTCGTAGCTGATGTTGGTGCGGGGAAGAAACCGTAAGTCCACGCCCAGCCGGTAGGTGTTCACGGTGGTCTTGTAATTTTCAAGCAGAATCTGTTCCGTCCCTTCATGGAGGGAGGAAAGGACAGGCCCTCGACCGTGTTTTCTCGCATAGCCCACGCGGAGCCTGATCTTGGAATCCGGCAGCACCAGCAGACTGTAGTCGCCGAGTTTGCGGCGCGTGTTGAAGAGGTGAGGCGAGACGCCAATAACGCAAGCGGTGCAAGCGTTGGTTCCAGCGCCGCCGTATCCCGGTGGTCCGTTCGCGAAAGTCAAAGTCGGATTGAGCGGGTTGGCCTGAAGGGAATAGTCCCAGAACTTCTCGTCCTTGCGAAAAAGCGCGTCGAAACCATACCACTTGTTCTTACTGATTCGTAGCCGCGACACCATGTTCGGATCCCCGCCGTAACCGAAGTTGTTGAAATACAGCCGGTCAAAGACGGTGGCGTGGTGGTTCAAAGAACGCATCTCCGTCGTGAAGCCCAGCAACCGCGGTCCTTGTTGCAGGTTTACGAACGTGTTGTAGGCCTGAATATCCCCGGAGAGATTGGTGAAGCGCCCGCCAAATTCGATGGACTGCTTGATGTTGTAATTTCCCTGGTCGACGCCCTTTTGCTCTTCATCCTGTTGCGCCTTAGCAACAAGCGGTAAGAGTAGGAGAAGGACGCCTGCCAGAAGAAAGCACGTTGAGGCTTTCGTTCCATGCAACTGGTAGTTCCGCATATTCATCGTCAATCGCATCGCTGCCCCCCTCATGGTTTGAACATGAACCGGTCCGTGTTCGAACCATGGATGGCCGTGTGGCACAAAGTGCAGGCTTGGTACTTCTGAGCCTGATTGTGGAAACTTGGAGTGGGCGGCGCATTGGGCCCTGTTGGATCCGCCGAGAAGGCATGGCACTCCAGACACAGCAGATTCACTTGCGCGCGCTTCAGGAGGCTCGCGTTGGAAGAACCGTGCGGCGTGTGGCAGGCGACGCATCCTTCCGTCTTTACCGACTTATGTTCGTAGACGAACGGACCGGCTTTGTCCGAGTGGCACTTAAAGCAGACGGTGTCCTGCGAGGAGGTGGTGCGGGCCTGCCGGGTCAGGAATCCACCATGGGGATTGTGGCAGTCGTTGCACTGCACGAGTCCTTCGTTGACGCGGTGGTGGAAGGTACGGTTGAACTGCTGCTTCACTTCCTGGTGGCAGCCGTAGCAGAGAAGAGGAGCCTTTTCCTTCATCAGGAACTGGCTCTCCCTGGCGTGATGAGGGTCGTGACAGTCGGTGCAGCTTACGCCGTTCTGGAGGTGAGCGGATCGCGCGAAATTACTGTGTTCTTCGCCGTACTGGTGGCAATCGAGGCAGCGGGCGCTGATCTCCGTGGCCGAGGCGCTCTTAAACGTGAAGATCTTAGTCTTATCGCCGCCGCCTTCAACGTGAGCCTTTCCCGGCCCATGACAGGCTTCGCAGCCGTGCCACTCCGGGCCCTTCTTGGTGTCCAGCGTGGTAACGAAGTGGGGCGAGTCTTCATAAGTCTTGTAAAAGCCCTTGGAAGGCATGTCTTCATGACATGTCTTGCAGGTCTCCGAGCCCACATAGAGTGAAGGATCCGTGGGCCTCGCGTACTTCTTCTCTTGACCACCGGGTTTGGACTTGTCCGCAGCCGTGGCCATGACGGTCGCGGCCACCAGACCAAGAAGCGCAAGAATTGTGAGGAACCGGCGTTTGATAATGCTTGAGACTTGCACGGACAATCTCCCCCTCACCCTAGTCGATCAGAGACGACGAGTGGTCCAACGCATGGATCAAACTTGGCCAGATTCTTACAGTTGAGCCATAACTCGACTGTACGAAACAGCACAGCTGCGCGAGGCGGACAAACATGGAGGGCGCGAGCGTCAAGGCAAATACCACAAGGCCGCTGGGTAGCGAGGTCTCGGGAATGCCGGGGCTTTCCATGAGTATTTCTCCGTTACCTCAATCGATCGAGGACGTCGTGCCGTCTGCGGGATCGATCGAATTTGTATTGATTGTGATCATTGCGGGAACACAAGAATGTGACACGCGTCACCGACTGATGTGACGGACATCACAAGCCTCACTTTGAAGGGGAAGAAACTCTGGGGAAGGGAAACAGAGAACTAAGGGCTCACGACGCTTTCGAGCCCCGCTTTATTCGTGATGATAAGTGAGGAGCCTTTTATTCGCAAGAGCTGTTTTTTCTTAAAATCGGCGAACAACCGCGTCACGGTCTCTCGGGAGGCTCCTATCATCTGGGCGATTTCTTCGTGCGTCAGAGTGAGCGTGAGCTTTACCTCGCCATTTCGTTTGTCATGACCCGTGGAGAGATCCAGCAGGAAGCGAGCCAACTTCTCGGCCGCGGAGTGAGAGAGCCCAATGGTCCGCATTTCCGCGATGGCGGAATGATAGGTTTCACCGAGCTGCTGCGCCACGCGTAGTGCCGCTTCGCCGTGCTCGCGCAGAAAAAGCAGGAAATCCTCCCTAGAGATGAAATTCGCCTGGGTGGGTTCGATCACATCGGCCGTAAGCTCGTAAGGTTTTCCCGTAACCGTGGCCGGCAAGCGCAGAACTTCTCCCGCTTCCGAGATCCTAAGAATGAGGCTTCTCCCATCAGCAGACGAGGTAGAGAGCTTGACGCGACCACTGCATAAAACGAAAACTCCTCGCGGTGACTGCCCCTGCACAAAGAGAGTTGCGCCTTTCGGGTAGGCCGCCGTCGAGGTGATGGCTGCCAATTTCTGCACCGCAGGGGGAGCGAGATTGCAGAAAAGGCGGTCTTCGCGGTGGGGGCAGGACAGACAACTCTCAATGATTTCCAAACCGTAGGGGGCGCGCATGAGCTTACCGCCCCGGAGTATACCTTCCTCCCCACGCGACACAAAATGAAACCTGCTTGGCATGCGCAGCCGCCCCGGGGATGACTACCCATTCTCATGTTTCTACTGGACTCGGCTGCCTCCTGGCTGTGATGTGCGTCACGCCACCGCGTGACGCGCGTTACAACAGCCCCTTTCGACTAAGGGCACATTTTGACTTCAGTAGAAGGTACAAAGACGCGAAAAGATGAGCGACACGTATTGGAGATTTAGGAATTTGACTGCATGTCTTAAAGAAGCTCGACCACTGCGTTTGATCGGCTACCCGTGCTAGACTTTATGGATTCTAGGCCCGTAGCTCAGTTGGTTAGAGCGCCTCCCTGACACGGAGGAGGTCGATGGTTCGAGTCCATTCGGGCCTACCATTTCAAGTCGCCGCTCCATTTTCTACTTGTGATTTCCTATCTGTGTTCTCATTTTTCATCGTGCCCGCCGCGCCTAGGGTGAGAAATAGGGCGCGCTGTCGCTGCAGCTTAGACGCATCAACCGCTTGGGAATATAGGTCAAGAGCGGTGCTCGCCTTAGCGTGACCTTTCTAAGTATGGCTCTCTGATTTCTGCGGCTTCTACCGTCGCATGACAAATATTTCACTTGACTCGGGAGAGTTTCGGACGCAGACTTCCGCGGTTCCCGACTCACACGGTTGTGTCAAGCGCAAGGATTGCGGGCTCCTGTCCCCCAGAGACGCAAGGTCCATCCCAGAGGATCGTCATGCTCGCTGCGAACCAACGCATTTATTCTCCATTTGTGCGCCCGAAAAACCTTCGAGCGTTTCGGCAGCTGTTGCGCATCGCACTTCTCCCGGCGGCATTCTGCCTGGCGGCCACCGTCCCCGCTCACGCGCAGGTATCCGGACAAAACGTCAACATGGTTTCCGGCACCAACTGGACCAATGGAGATCCTTTCCTGCAACGGCAAAACGAGCCTTCCATCGCGGTGTCGTCGCGGAATTCTTCGCACCTTCTGGGCGGCGCAAACGACTACCGCACCGTGGATCTTCCGGGACTGCTCGGAATTGACGAGCGCGGGGACGCCTGGCTCGGACTCTTCAAGTCCTTCGATGCCGGCCGGAGATGGCAAAGCACGTTGCTGCCGGGATTCCCGCTGGACGGATCGAGCGAAGGATTGGCTTCTCCCATCCATGGCTTTCAAGCGGCCTCGGATCCGACCGTGCGCGCGGGTACAAACGGACTCTTCTATTACACGGGCATCGCTTACAATCGCGGCACCAAACCGTTGAGCGCCGTGTTCATTGCACGGTTCATCGACCTCAACAATAAAGAAAACGGCAGCGCAACGGTTGAGAACGGTTCGATCACAAATCTTGCGCCGCGCGACACTATCAAGTACATAGACACGCAGATCATCGGCAGAGGCACTCCCGATATTTTCCTCGATAAGCCCTGGCTGGCAGTCGACATTCCGCGCGGCAATTCCACGTGCACCGTTTCCGTCAATCAAGACGGGAAGACGATCACGCAAACAATTCCTGCGGGACCGGTCTACGTCACCGCCACCGCTTTTGTTGGCAGCGGAGCGAAGCAGTTCTCCACAATCCTGTTCCGGCGCTCGCTGGACTGCGGCGTGACCTGGAGTGTTCCTGTAATCCTCAGCCGAAATGACGAACTATTCGGTGATGCGGAACATCAGGGTACGGTGATCGCTATCGATCCCAGCGTTCCTTCGACGCAGCCGGCCACGATCTACGTCGCCTGGCGGCGCTTTGCCAATCTGAACGATCCCGACGATGCTCCAGCCATTTTCGTCGCGAAGTCGACCGATGGCGGGCGTCACTGGGCGGATCCCGTTCCGATCGTTCTTTTTCCGATAGCTTGCGTGAAGAATCCAAAGGGCACGGGATGCCCGTATGACCAGGATTTTACGACGGCGTCATTCCGCAGCAATGGATACCCTGCGATGACCGTGGATGGGTTCGGGAAGGTTTACATCGCATGGTCGCAGCGTGACGCGAACGGCGATGGAAAGATCATGATGGGCGTTTCGCCAAACGGCAGGTATTTCCCTACCGGCAGCGTTGCCCCAGTGGATGTCGGTCCTGTTACGGATGATAACGGCACGTCGTTTTCCAACCTGTCTGGTCGAGGCACGCAGCTCATGCCCAGCTTGGGCTTTGCCAACGACAGGTTGACGCTGGTCTATTACGACCTTCGCCAGGACCATACGACGGGCATATACGTTCCCGCGCCCAACCCGGCTTGCGATCCCATGGTTACGCTCCCCTGTACTTTGGGGGCGCAATATTTCGAGAACCGCGCCTTTGAGGGCGAACTTGCTTCGCCCAGTCCATTCAACAATCCCGCCGTCTTCTCTCCGAATATCGGTGATTCAAATCCGCCGCTGACTATACGCCGTCACACTATTGACATTATGGGGGCGCAGGCAGATCCGCTTGTGAGCAGCTTCCAGGTTCCGTCGTTCAAGACTTTCAGAGTTTCGCGTTATGAATTCGGGTCGGTCCCGGCACTGTTTCCCGATGTCGAGCAACTGCAGTACAACGTGCCCAACTTGCCGCTTTTCGTGGACGGAACCGCGCCCTTCATGGGCGACTACATAGACATTGCGGGCACTCCGCAGATCGTCTCGGAAGGAGACGGTGAGTGGACTTTCAACGTCGCTGACACGGGAACCGCCGTATTCCATGCCGCTTGGACCGACAACAGAGATGTGATCCCTCCGGCGGACGGCAATTGGCAGCACTACACACCGCCTATTTCGGCCTCAAATCTAGGCGGTCAGCCCAGCAAATTCGATCCCACTACCAATCCGCTTGCGTGCGTTGTCGGACAGACCGGCATGCGCAATCAGAATGTGTATACGGCGGAAATCAGTTCCGGCGTGATTCTGACTTCGCCGCAAACGTCGAAGCCTGTGCTCACGCCTGCCGGGCTACCGGTTCAGCGCGAATTCGTAGTCGAATTACGCAACGCGACCAATGCGGCCAGAAGTTTTCTCGTTACCATTCCCACCCAGCCCAGCGGCGCCACGGCTTCGTTTCAGCAGTTCAGTACGCAAGTCGCGCAAACGGTAAAAGTAAATGCCTTCTCGTCGCAGTCGTTTCCCGTTTTCGTTGTGGCGAATGCCGGCAGCAAAGTGGCGTTTCCCAGCGTGCTGATCAGCGCTGCCGAAAATGACGGTGCGGCGACACCACTTAGCGGGTCCCTTCTTCTCAACCCCGACCCTACCAACCCGGCGCTCGCAAATCCCGACAACGTTACCGTAGGCGCGAATCAGATCTCCCTCAACGAATTCTATAACCCTGGACTTGCAAATCCTGGCTTGGCAAATCCTGGCTTGGCAAATCCGGGCGTCGCAAACCCAGGCTTGGCCAACCCTGGTTTGGCGAATCCTGGCTTGGCTAATCCGCAGGTCATCACCGCTCTCAATCCAGGCCTTGCGAATCCAGGCTTGGCCAACCCTGGTTTGGCGAATCCGGGACTCGCGAACCCGGGCCTGGCCAATCAAGCGTTGACGGACGTGAGCTACACAATCACCAACGAAGGAAATACGAGCGCATCCTACACCGTACAATTCTTCCAATCGGGAACCCTGCCGGCGGGCGCACAGTTCCAGATCATTCTGAGCAAGCTTTATTTCACGCAGCAAGCTGTGGGATGCCAGCTCCAGCAAGTGCCCACGAACGTTATCGTCGCGAACGTTACGAATCCGGCTTTCGTAGCGAACCCGAATCAGCTGGGCAACCCCGATTTGGCAAATCTTGGTCTGCAAACACCGACACTCAATCTAGCCCCGGGTGATTCCGGACAGATCACCCTGCGCACGAACTTGAGTATTCCACAAGTGCAGAGCCTGGTTTTGCCTAACCTTAGTCCTGTCGCGGTATCGCAAGCCGTGAACACCGTGGACGTCAAGCAGGGAATCTTCACACCGCCAATCAGTTTGATCGTCACGTCCACGCCGGCTTCGCTGCCGGTCGGGATCGTCGGCCAACCTTACAACACCAGTTTGACTTCCGTTGGTGGCAATACTGGACCTCGCATCTGGACGATTACGGCGGGTTCGCTCCCTCCCGGTCTGCAACTGAACGCCGCGTCCGGCTCAATTGGCGGAACTCCTACTCAGACAGGGAGCTTCCCCTTTACGGCGCTGGTCATGGACACCGGCACGCCTCAGCACGCCGCGACGCGCGATTTGACCATTACCGTTGTGGCTCCGGTTTCCATCACCACACCGTCGCCAACACTCGTCGGCGGAGTGATCGGTTCTCCGTATAACCAAACCATTTCAGCCGCGGGCGGCATGCCGCCCTACAATTGGTCGAGCACTGGGACGCTACCCCCAGGTCTGACATTCTCAAGCGGCGGCACCCTCAGCGGCATGCCGACGACACCGGGAACATATTCGTTCACCGTCAAGGCGACGGATTCGATCGGCCTGTTCGCGGCAGCGTCTTACACGATTCTTGTGACGAGCGTCGCCCCGCCTGCGCAAATTGCCTTCGTCGTGCAGCCCAGCAATTCTGTGGGTTCCCAGGCCATCTCCCCGCCAGTGCAAGTTCAGGTGCTCGACGCGTCCGGGGCAGCGATTCCGGGCGTCCAGGTATCGATGAATTTTGGAAATCCGGCGTGTTCTACGGCGGTTCTCTCCGGATCACCCTTAGCGACAACAAATGCCAGCGGTATCGCAAGCTTCCCTAATCTGTTGATTGACCGCGGGCAGACTGGATACACGCTGCTTGCCACCGCTGGCAACGCTACCACCGTCTCGAATCCCTTCGCCGTGAACGGCTTCTGCCCCACGGCCAAGCCGCTCAGCACTCCACGTGTCTGGCACAGCGCGGTCACCCTACGAAACGGCTCGGTACTCATCGCAGGCGGCTCGGATGCCTCCGGCCTGCCGATAAGCTCCGCGGAGCTGTACAGTCCCGTCAACAATGCGTTCACTTCTGCAGGTGTCATGAATTCCCCGCGGTGGGCCGGGACAGCAACACTCCTCAACAATGGCACTGTGCTTCTGACGGGAGGAGTCAATTCGCCGTCGAACGCCATATCGAGCGTTACCAGTTCTGTCGAGATCTACAACCCATCGACGGGGACGTTTGTAGCCACCGCCGGGGCAATGAATAGCCCGCGCTACGGTCACACCGCGACGATACTAGCCGACGGCCGCGTGCTCATTGTTGGTGGCGGCACCAGCTTGCCAGCTGGATGTCTGTGCCCAGGTGCCAACACTTACGCCACCATTGCGGAGATCTATGACCCCATTACACGCACATTCACACCGACAGCGAACAACCCCCTCACGACCAGGCAGTTTCACACTGCGACTCTACTCCCGAACGGTCAGGTTCTGATTGCCGGTGGAAGCAGCGGAAGCGCACAACTGTCTTCTACCGAGATATTTGATCCTGTTTCTAACACCTTCCATCCAACCGCAACCATGAATTCCCCGCATGACTTCCATGCGGCTGCGCTGTTGCCAACCGGCCTGGTACTCATCGCGGGCGGATTCTCACATTCAACGGCGAACCGTTCAGTTGCGACCCAACAAACAGAGACCTACGATCCCTCCACCAGCACTTTCCTTGTTTCTGGAAGCCTCCTGAGTCCTCGCGCGGAGTTCTCGGCCGCGGTGTTGCCGGATGGAACGGTCCTTCTACCGGCGGGCATTAACGATGTTGCTGCTTTCGTGAATTCGGCTGAAACCTACAGTCCGAGCAGCGGCACTTCAACCGCCACGGGGAGCTTATCATCGGCCTCCGTTGTGTATGCGTTGGCGCCGCTGCAAAACGGCACCGTTCTAATAACTGGAGGTGCTGCGCCAACTGGCATAACGACGGATGCAGAAGTTTATTACAGCACCGCGCCTTTGGCGCCGCTGGTGATCACGACGGCTTCGCTTGCCAACGGAGCCACGGGGCAGCCTTACACGCAGGTTTTGCTCGAGCAAGGTGGCTTGGGCGCTTTGACGTGGAGTGTGGCCGGCGCTCTGCCCCCGGGCATGAACTTCAGCAGTCAAGGCGTCCTTACCGGAACGCCGACGGTTGGAGGTTCATTCCCACTGACATTCACGTTGACAGACAGCAGCGTCCCCGCCAAATCCACACAAAGCAACTTTATACTCACCATAACTACCTCGCCCCTTGTGTTTACGTCTTCGACGGTGCCGACGGCAGTGGCTGGTAGGCCGTACATCCAAGCGCTGCCGGTCGCGGGAGGAACGCAACCTTACAATGGCACAGTGACGAGCGGCACGCTGCCACCCGGACTGACGCTGAGCGGTGGAGTGCTGAACGGAACGCCCTCGGGCATTGGAAATTTCACGTTCACGGTGACGGTCACGGATTCGTCGACGCCCGCCAAGACGGCAACGCAGGCCTTTACCATGGCGGTCAATACGCTGGTCATTGCCACGACCGTGCTGCCGAACGGCATCGTGGGAGTGTCCTACAGCGCGGCGATCAACACCGCGGGCGGAACTCTGCCGCTTTCGTTCTCGTTGACAACAGCGGCGTTCCCGCCGGGACTCTTAATTCAGCAGCCGTCACTTGGCTCCTCCAGTGGAGCTTTGGCGGGTACGCCGACGCTCGCGGGAACGTACACCTTCTCCGAGTCTGTCGTTGATAGCTCCAACCCGCAGCAAACCGCGACACAGAATTATGTGGTGACGATTGCGCCGGCTGGGACTGCGGCACCTGCGAATGTCACGTTTGTCAGCCAGCGGCAGAATTCGGTGGGAGGGCAGATCCTCAGCGGCGGCCCGGTCGTCGTGCAAGTCACTGACGCCAACAACGCGCCGATTCCGGGAACGACCGTTGCGATGACTCTCGGCGGCATTTTCAACACACCGCTCCCGTGCTCCGTAGCGACGCTCAGCGGAACATTGACGGCTGTGACCGACGCCACAGGGCAGGCGACATTCTCGAATTTGTCGGTCGATCGCGGTGGGTACAATTACGCATTGCTGGCCAGCACCGGCAGTGCTTCCGGGAGCTCAGGGCCGTTCTCAGTGCAAGGATTCTGTGCTTCGGGAAATCTTTCAACTCCGCGCGAAGGGCACACCCAGGACCTGTTAGGAACGTCCCAATCCACAGTTAAGTTACCCGTTGACCCGAGGGGCACCTATCTTCTTACGGGCACAGGTGACTCGCCGAACCCACCGCTGATAATCTCGCTAGCTTCCTTGGGGATTAAGCCAGGTGATGTGATCTCCGCCGTGGCCGTGGGAGATGAGAATGCCTGCGGGGTAGGTCAATTCTGCTCCGGCGAATTATTCACCCCATTTTTCTGCGGCGTCTTTAGCTCTTCAAACACGTTGCTTCCCACGGGAGGCACGCTAAATCGAGTTCCAGGCGCAATTGCTCCCAACTTCACGACGGCCTTTCCTTGCAACACAGCCCCAACAGCAGGCGGAAACTTGCCTACGGATATACCGCAGGATTTCGGACTGTTCGGAGAACGAGTGACGGTGCCAGCCGGGGCAGCCTACCTGTTCGTCGCCGTTGCGGATATTTTCTATGCGGATAATACTGACCCGAACGGAGATTTCGGCGTAGCGATTACCAAGAATACAGCGAGCTCGGTTAACGGCAAGGTGCTGATTGCTGGAGGCTCAGACAACCTTGGCAACGCGTTAAACACTGCCGAACTCTATGACCCGGCACTTGGATTTAGCTCACCCACGGGCAACCTGTCCGATCCCAACGGTCGTGCAAATCACGTCAGCGTCGTGTTACCCAACGGCAAGGTACTTCTGATCGGAGGCGTCAGCAACGTCAGCAATCTGGCTACTGCGGAACTGTACGATCCGGCTACGGGAACCTTCACACCCACGGGGAGCATGTCGCAGCCAAGAGGTCTTCCCGCTGTAGTCCTGCTAGCGGATGGCAGGGTGCTCGTGAGCGGTGGATTCAGTACCCAGATCGCCAGCAATACCGCCGAAATTTATGATCCCGCTACAGGCTTGTTCACTCCAACAGGCAATATGAACCAGGGGCGTGGCCGTCACCAGATGACCTTGCTGCCGAACGGCAAAGTTTTGGTCACCGGTGGACGCGACGCTCAGCAAAACTTCTTCGCACTTGCGAGCGCGGAGATTTTTGATCCTTTTGCAAATCAAGGGGCCGGCGCATTCACTGTGATTGGAAACATGAACAGCCCGAGGTTCAAACACACCGCGACCCTGCTGTCCAATGGCACCGTGTTGATCGCCGGGGGTTTCAACGGCGGTAATACGAGCGCGTCTGTTGCCAGCGCAGAGATCTTTGATCCGAGCATAAATTCATTTACTCCAACCGGCGCTATGAATACGCCGCGCGCCCGGCACACCTCTACGTTGCTTCCCGATGGCACAGTGCTGGAAGCTGGCGGCATCAATAGTTTCACCGGCGTGATCGCAGCCACGCCTGCGGAACTCTATTCGCCGGCCTCAGGGACATTCCCACTTACTGGACCGATGATAACGGGTCGGGAATTCCCGGCGGCAACGCTACTGCTGGCCAACGGAAGTGTTCTGCTATCTGGAGGCGACGACGGTGTCAACGTCTTGGCAAGTACCGAAGTTTATTACAACACGATAGCCCAAGCGCCAATCGTGATAACCACCACCTCTGTTCCCAATGGGATCATCAGTCAGTCCTATATTCAGCTCTTACTCGAACGGGGCAGCTCTGGACCAATCACGTGGTCACTGGCTTCTGGCACATTGCCCCCGGGCATCACTCTGGGCGCGAACGGAATCCTGTCTGGAACTCCCACTGCCGTGGGCTCCTTCACCTTCACTGTCCAAGTGACAGATGGGATCAGTACAACGGTCGCGTCGTACACCATCAACGTGTCGCTCTCTACGCTGGCGTTCACATCCAACACGATGCCGGCCGCAGGCGCCGGAAGATCTTACAGTCAGTTGTTGCCGGTTACGGGAGGCACGCTGCCTTACAACGCCACACTTACCAGCGGCCCGCTGCCGCCGGGGTTGACTTTGAGCAGCAATGGGATCCTGAGCGGAACACCATCAGGCGCGGGCAGCTTCACGTTTACGGCGACGGTTACCGACTCCTCGACGCCAGCCCAAACCGCGACGCAGACCATGACTATTGCGATCAACACCCTGTTCATCACCACAACCGCGCTGCCGAGCGGAATCGTGGGAGTCCCGTACAGCGCACTGATTAGCACCACCGGTGGAACACTGCCGCTGTCCTTCTCGCAGGCCAACACGGCTTTTCCGCCGGGTCTGGCAATTCAGCAGCCTGCCGCGAATTCGCAAAGCGGCGCAATTGCGGGCATACCCGGTCTGGCTGGCCACTATACGTTTACCGAATCGGTTGTCGACTCTTCAAATCCGGCCCAGACGACGACGCAATACTATGCGGTGGACATTGTTGCGGCAGGGACGACGGCTACTCCTGCCGTGGTTACATTCCCGAGCCAGCCACAAAACTCAGTGGGCGGGCAGATTCTAACCGGAAGCCCGATTCGAGTGCACGTCACCGACGCCAACAATGTGCCGATAGCTGGCGCCTCCGTGGCCATCAGCTTCAATGGCGCGCCGCCGTGCTCGAGTGCCGTGCTCGGCGGGACATTAAATGGCATCACCAACGGAGGCGGCAACGCAGTTTTCTTTGACCTGTCGATCGATCGCGGTCAACTTGGTTACACGCTGCTTGCTAGCGCCGGCAGCGCCTCCGCCGTCTCGCAGCCGTTTACCGTAAACGGCTTCTGCAACATCTCGGCACCGGTTCAGGTCGGCCCCTTCGCCGCGACCACTCTGCTTTCAAATGGCAAGGGATTGATAACGGGTGGCGTCGACGTATCGGGCAATCTTTCGGCCGTAGCGCAGTTGTACGACCCGGCCACTCAGACCTTTGCACCGACGGGCTCCATGCAGCTCCCCCGGAGAGAACAGACCTCAACTTTGCTGGCAGACGGACGAGTATTAATCACGGGGGGCCGGGGAGGTACGGCAGTTTTTTCTCCGGCGACTGCTACAGCCGAGATCTATGACCCGATTGCGGGGACGTTCGCCCTCACAGCCTCACCGATGAACTTCCCGCGACGGCTTCACACGGCTACAGCACTTGCGGATGGGACGGTATTGATCGTCGGTGGCGTAGGCGCAAACCTCTCGACCCAAAACACGGCAGAGATATTTGATCCCAAGAGCGGCTCTTTCACGCTCCTGACGGCGACCCTTGTAACGGCTCGCTCTCTTCACACTGCGACGCTTTTGCCCGATGGAACGGTGCTCCTAGCCGGTGGACAGTTGGCAGGAGCAACGCTAAGTAGCGCCGAAATCTACAATCCCTCTACACAAAGTTTCGCGGCTGTTCCTGCATCGATGAACTCTCCGCGAAGTGTGTTCAACACTCTGTTATTGCCCACTGGTAAGGCATTGCTCGTAGGAGGGTTTAGCGACTCGACTGGCACGATTGCTACGGCTACGGCTGAACTCTACGATCCATTGAATGCCACCTTCACGCCTACGGGTTCGATGTCAACGGCCCGGGCGTTCTTCACTGCCAATCTGCTTCCGAATGGACAGGTCTTGGCGTCAGGGGGCGTGCCGGCATTCGCCCTCACCTCGACCGGCCTCGCGACGGCAGAAGTCTACGATCCCGTCGCAGGAACATTCTTGCAGACCGGTTCTATGAGCGCGTCCCATGCGCAACAGGCTTCGGTGACGCTCAACGATGGCACGGTTCTCGTCACGCAGGGCGCAAGTACCGGTAACGATGATGAAGTCTACTACAGCGCCGCGCCGTTCCAGATTACAACTCCTTCCCTACTCCGCGGCGCCACTCAGGGTCAGCCCTACTCGCTAGTCCTGCTGGAACAGGGCGGCCTGGGCTCGCTCACATGGACGTTAACCGCTGGATCGTTGCCTTCTGGTATCACACTCAGCCCGAACGGCATACTGTCCGGCACTCCCACTGTTTTCGGTGCTTTCCTCTTCACAGTGCAAGTCACCGACAGCAGCGTTCCGCCGAAGACCGCCACCACCAATTACGCGCTCCTGGTGAATCCGTTCTTCCAGTTCCTGGGCACGCAATTGCCGACAGCCTTCTCCGGTGTCGCCTACAGCAGCCCGCTGCCTCTCATTGGCGGAACACCACCCTACTCATCCACGCTTTCCTCGGGAGTCCTTCCATCGGGGCTGGCGCTTGCGAATAACGTCATCAGCGGCACTACCACGGCCTCCGGCACCTTTACGCTCACGTTCCAGGCCACGGATTCCTCGGTGCCTCCGCAATCCGCGACCGGAACGCTCACGCTCGGCGTGACTACTCCCCTTGCAATTACCACCACCACTCTGCCCGGCGGCCTCCTCAATTCCCCTTACAGCGCCACGATCGCGACCTCGGGGGGCCTGGGGACAAGATGCATCTCGCCTACTGCAAATACTTTGCCTCCAGGCCTGACCATGGATTTGCACGGCGCGATCAGCGGAACTCCGACGCAGACGGGAACGTTTAACTTCACCGTCGTGGCGTTCGACCAATCCTTGCCGCCGCAGACCTTCACGCAGCCCGAATCCATCACCATCTCAAGCCCGGCCCCAGCCGGCGCTCATATCCTCTTTATCATCCAGCCTGGCCAGAACTCACCGAATGGGCTTCAGGCTCTGGCACAACTATTCGATGCGAACAACGCGCCTGTTTCCGGCGTCGAGCTTACTGGCATTTTCGGGAACAAAGCATGTCCCGACGCGGCGCTCTCCGGCACACTCACCGCCATCACCGACTCGAACGGCCTCGCCGCGTTCTCCGGAATTTCCAGCAACCGCGGCGGAAACGGCTACACGGCGGTGGCAAGCGTCACCTCCAACCCGCAAGTGTTCGCGACGTCGACTCCCTTCGACATTCAAGGCTTCTGCCCGGCGGGCAACCTTACAACATTGCGCCGTGAAGACACTGTCGTTCTCTTGCCGAACGGCAAGGTGCTCATCGTAGGTGGCCTCAATTCCGATACTGTTACTGCTGCTACGTCCTTGAGCAGCGCCGAAATCTATGACCCCACTACCGGGCTTTTCACCCCCACCGGCAGCATGACTACTGCCCGCGATCTGGCCACGGCGACTGTGTTGCCCAATGGGAAAGTGCTAATTGTCGGCGGACGTGACGCCTCAGGCACCATTCTTGCGAGCGCTGAGCTTTACGATCCGGCCACTGGCGTTTTCACAGCCACAGGGAGCATGAGCGTTCCTCGGCAGGAATTCACTGCCACGCTGCTGCCAAACGGCAAGGTTCTCATCGCAGGCGGAGCGAAGTGGGCCTTCCCAACCACTTTCTATGCTAGTGCTGAGATCTATGACCCAGCGACAGGAGTGTTCACGCCAACCGGCACGATGAATTCACCCCATGTGGATCACACCGCAACGCTTCTTCCGAATGGCAAAGTCTTGCTGGCCAGCGGGTTGGGCTCCGTTGCACCGGACGCAAGCAACCAGCAGCTCACTGCAATCGCCGAACTCTACGATCCTTCGACTGGCGTGTTTACGCTTACCGGCAGCATGACGACGGCGAGAGAGAACCACGCGGCCACCCTACTTCCCACCGGCAAAGTGCTCGTCAGCGGTGGCTATTCCGCGCCACAGCCATCTGTTGCGACCGCGAGTGCCGAACTCTATGATCCCGCAACCGGCACGTTTAGCCTTACTGGCAATATGAATGTCGCCCGGGCGGAGCAAACTTCGACCTTGCTGCCCAACGGAACAATTTTCATTGGCGGAGGTTTTAGCTCTGGTGGCTTCTTTTCCGGAGCGCAACTCTCCACAGCGGAAATCTATGACCCCGTGGCAGGAATTTATAAAGGTGTAGGGCATATGGCGTTCCCCCACAGCCGAATCGTGGCGCCACTGCTGCCGAACGGCGCCGTGCTGCTCGCCTCCGGCACAAATGCGGAGCTGTTCTTCCCGACCGACCCGCCATTCCTGGTGCAGGAATTCACCTCCACCGGCAACCTCAACAACGCGCGGTATTCACACACGGCGACGCTGCTAAGCGACGGACTGGTGCTGATTGCAGGAGGCAGAGACCCCAGTGGCAACGCCTCAGCCAGTGCCGAACTGTACGACCCCATTAGCGGAGCCTTCACCGCCACCGGCAACCAGAATACCGCGCGGTACAATCACACGGCGACGCTGCTGAACAACGGACTGGTGCTGATTGCGGGAGGCTTGGGCTCTCCTAGCGGCCCCTTCATGGCCAATGCAGAGCTGTACAATCCTGCGACCGGGAACTTCTCCGCCACGGGCAGCATGACCACTGGACGGGCTGCGCACACGGCGACGCTGCTGAACAACGGACTGGTGCTGATTGCAGGTGGGCAAGACTCCAGTGGAAACTCGTCAGCCAGTGCCGAGCTGTACAATCCTGCGACCGGGACCTTCACCTTCACCGGCACCCTGAACACCGCCCGCTACCTTCACACGGCGACGCTGCTGAACAACGGACTGGTGCTGATTGCGGGAGGCTTTGGCTCTTCCGGTACCTTAGCCAGTGCCGAATTGTACAATCCTACGACCGGGACCTTCACCGCCACCGGCAGCCTGAACACCGCGCGCAACATTCACACGGCGACGCTGCTAGGCAACGGACTAGTGCTGATTGCAGGAGGCCTTGGCTCTTCCGGCATTACGTCAGCCAGTGCGGAGCTGTACGATCCCGCGACCGGGACCTTCACCGCCACCGGCAACATGAACACCGGGCGGATCTTTCACACGGCGACGCTGCTGAACAACGGGCTGGTGCTGATTGCGGGAGGCTTTAGCTCTTCCGGCGGTACCTTAGCCAGCGCCGAACTGTTCAATCCTGCGACCGGGACCTTCTCCGCCACCAGCACCCTGAACGCTGCGCGCTCTTTTCACGCGGCAACGCTGCTACCGACCGGCAAGGTCCTGGTGGCAGGAGGCAACGGCAACACCGGAGTGCAAGCCACCTCAGAGCTGTATCAGTTTGGCGCGAATCAACAGCTGCTGCCGCAGTCCTGCAGCTATGAAGGCCACATCAAATCCGTTGCCGCATTCAGCACTCCAGCGGCAATACATTTCGTCAACAACAGCCCGACCCTGAGTTTCCAGATTTTCTGGCTGGACTACAACGGCAACCGTGTGCTCTACGCCACGCTCAGTCCGGGACAATCCTTCGTACAGCAGACGTTCCTGACTCATCCGTGGGTCATTGCGGACACGTTGCCCGCGGCGGCATGCCGGCAGATTTACTTGCCTCTTCCCGAGCAAGCGCCGGCGATCTTCCAGTAAGTGGAAGTGAAATTCAACTCGATCCGAGGCGCCGGCGGGCATCCTCGATCATCGGATCTCCGGCGCCTTTGGCTTTGATGGCGAGAAACTGTTTGAAATATTGGGCGGCGTCCGGACTCTTGAGTCCCTCGTGCGCCAATCCCTGGTAGTAAAGAACGGGCGCATAGAGATGATAGCTGGGCACATCGTCCAGAAAAATCGCAGCGGCCTCTCCTCGGCGCTTCATACAAATATCAAACTCCGAGGACGCCTCAGAGAAAGCTCCCATCGCCAGGTACGCGCGGCCGAGATCGAAATGGGCCAGCCAGGAGTCCGCCAGGCGTTTCGCTTCTTTGAATTTGTTCAGCGCGCTCGTCGCATCGCCGTTTTTTAAATCCGCTTCGCCCAGCAGCAAATCTGCGTAAGACTGAAAATCCGAGGAAGGCTTTGCCGTCAATTCGGAAGACAGGCTCACCACTTTGCCGCTTTGACCCGCCTCCGCTGCGATTTGCCCCGCACCGTAAAGGATCGCCGGATCGCGGCTTAGTGTCAGCGCTTTATCAGCGGCTGCCAGCGCGCGTTTGCTATCGCCTTCCTTCAGCCAAACGGAGGCCAGATAATTGAGCTTGATCGCAGCAGCGTCGCTGTTCTTAGCGGCTTCATCGCTCGCGATGCCTTTGTCCAAGACGTCCCGCGCGTCCTTTAAGCGCCCTTCCCACAAGGCCACGTCCGCTAAACCCGTCGCCGAGGACGAGCCGCCCCTCGCACTGAGTGGTCTCATCTTTTCGTAGACCGCCGTGGCCTCCGCGGCCTTGCTGTCCCCCAAGTAGCCCATGGCCAGCACGCCCAGCGCGGACACCGATTTCGGATTCCGCTTCAACACTTCCTGCGCTTCTTTCACGGCATTCTGGAAATTGCCGGCGTATGCTTCGTAGAGCGCCAGATTCGTGCGCTGCATCATGCCGCGCGGATTGTTCTGCGCGTCGCGGCGCCCTTCTTCGACGGCCTTTTGCATGTCCCGCGAATAGAAATAAGAAATCGCCAGGTTGGCATGGCCGGCATCATCGTAGGGATACGCCTTGAGAAGCGCCGAGTATTCTTCGATGGCTTTTGCAGGTTCGCCGCGCATGATGAAGTAATTGCCGCGCGTGCGGTACTTTTCCCGGTCGGTCATTCGATCGATGTGCATCAAAGCCTGATGGAAATATTTGTCTGCATCGCCACGGCGGCCGAGATTCAGGCTTGCTACCGCATAGCCTGCATAGGCGCGCCCCATGTCCGGATCCAGTTTGGTGGCCTGCTCGTAATGTGGAAGCGCTTCTTCCCACTTGCCGTCCCACAGCAGGTTTTGCGCTTCGGCGTATTCGTGGGCGGCTTCGAGTGAATTGGCTGTGAAAGTCTCCTGAGCGGACAACTTGATCGACTCGGGAGTGGTGTCGCCCAGTGAGCTGCGCAAGTCGGCAGCCAGCCTGCCAATGGCGCCGAGAACTTCGCTCTTCTCGGCCGAACGCGATTTCGCGCTGATCGCATTCCCGGTAATTCCATCCACCGCCTTCACCTGAATGGCGTACTGATTGTTCTTCTTATCGATCGATCCGAGAATGATTACATCAATGCCCTCTCGGGTAGCGATCATCCGTGTGGCAGGCTCATCGAGCGCTGTCGCGCCGGGCTTCAGGCGGGCCGCCTCCTGGCGTGCTGCGCTGCGGTTGAAGCTTTGGATGAACGAAGCTCCCTCCAATCCAATAATGAAGGCAGGCTCCAGGGTCTCGTCGAAAACCGAATCGCCTGTGCGATTGGCGAAATCGGCGACGAGAAGCGAGACTTCCTTGTGCGGAACGGGCTTGCGGAACCACCCTTCCAGAACAAAAAAAACTCCGGCAACCAGGATAACCGTGGCTCCGGCTGCGGCCCACTTAGCGCCTGCGGCCCATGGCCTCTTGTTGGCCACCACGATGCGGGTCCCGGCTCTCGGGCCCAGCCATAACTCCAGATCAGTAAGAATCTCTGTGGCACTCGCATAGCGCTTGTCCTTGTCAATTTCCAGGCAACGCACCACGATTGCGTTCAAGGGTTTGGGAGTCTCCGGAACCAGCTCGATGGGCGGAGGAACTTTTTCCCGGGTCCGCTTGTATAGCGAGGCCATGGATGTATCTGCTTTGTATGGAGTATCGCCGGTGAGCAATTCATAGAAAATAATTCCCAGGGAGAAGAGATCCGACCGCGCATCCAACTCTTCACCCTTGGCCTGTTCCGGCGACATATACTCCGGCGTGCCAACCAGAGCCCCCGTGTACGTCATGCCCCCAGGAGCTATACTCCGGGCAATTCCGAAGTCCATCACCGTAATTTTGCCGGAGCGATCCATCATGATGTTCTGCGGTTTCAGGTCGCGGTGGATTACGGCTTCGGAGTGCGCTGCTTCCAGGCCGCGGCAGACTTGTTCGATGATCTCCGCGGCCCGGCGGGGTTCGAACTTCCCGTTTGCGCGGAGAACGGTTTTCAAATCCCGACCGTCGATGAAGTCCATCGTAATGAACTTGATGCCATCGAACTCCGCCAGATCGTAAATGCGAATTACATTCTTGTGAGTAACTTGCCGGGCGAGAATCAGTTCCTGCTTGAAGCGGTTTACGATTTCCGGATCTTTGGCCAAATCAGGGCGGATCACCTTGAGCGCCATGATGCGACCGAGCTGCAAGTCTCTGGCTTGATAAACCGCGCCCATCCCGCCCTCGCCGACCATCCGCACGATCTCGTATCGATTCGCGAGCACAGTTCCGATTTCGAGCGCTTCGGGCGATTGTCCTCTGGTGGCATTCGAGCGCGCACGAGTCGCCCAATTCTCGCGGCCCGTTCCGGTAATGGTTTCATCGATAGCCGGAGCTGCCGCCGCGCCGGAAGAGGCAACTCCCAGAGCCGGCGAGGCAGTGCCCGGGGCGCCAACGGGCAACGGAGTCATGCATTCTGTGCAGACAGTTGAATTGGGCGCGGTGGGCGACCCGCAACGTGGGCATTTCATGAGTGTTACTGCCGGGGATACAGAGTGACAATATACTAGCCTTTCCCCCTGTCAATGGGAAGCCTGTCCTGTCTCGCTCACTTTCCTTCACCTACTACTAAGGCAGTCGTCAACGTTTTTTAAGTTGTTGGAAGTAGTGATCACGGGCCTCTGACACGGCAGACGTCCTGGGGTTCGAGCCCGCAACGCGCCTACTATGCCTTAGACCTTGCCTATGCTCGAACGATGCCGGTACCTTCACAATGAAGATGGCTTGCGCCGGAAGACTTGAGGTACGAACTCCAAAGTGCTGGCTTCGTTTGCGGCGATTTGAATCTGGAATTCCATCACTTCAGGCGCGATCGGATTTTGATATTCGGTGAGGCAATCCAGCAGCACGTTATCGAGCGAGGACGAACTGGTGCGGACTTGGCGGTAAATCTTCATGACTAAGGCTTCGGCAGCGCCGGGAGTCAGGAGGAGAGGGATACGCGATTCGAGCGACGGGAACGAGCTTTCTGGGACGGCCAGACCGCGCTTCCCGCAAAGCATGCGCAGCAAGTCGAAGCCTTCTCGCGGGGTGGTCGTGGGGAATAGCGGAATCTTGAGGTCCACACGGCCAGGGCGCTTTAGATCGACTTCAATCAGATCGGGGCGGCTGGAAGCCAGGACCCAGATGACCTTGCCGCGGTTGGTACTGCTGCCCATTTCTTCGGCGAGCATGGAATAGATGCGTCCTCCGACGCCGGAGTCACCGCTCGAAGCATCGCGGCGGCCGAGGGCTTGATCCGCTTCGTCGATGAAGACGTAGCAGCGGCCGAGCGCATGGATCAGGCGGAAGATTTTTTCGAGATTGCCTTCGCTGCTGCCCACCCATTTGTCGCGGAAGTTTTTCATCTTGACGATCGGAACGCTGGCTTCTCCGGCAAGGCATTCAACGAGAAAGGTTTTTCCGGTTCCGACCGGACCGCAGAGGAGATAGCCCTTGGGGAGCGCCGCGGTGTCATTTTTTTTCCAGAGCTCGATGTCCTGGCGGAGCCAGCTTTTGATTTTGTCGAGCCCATAGAGGTCGTTCAGCGTGCGCGGCGTTTCCAGGAACTCGATCAACCCGCTGGTATCTTTTTCGATCAAATCCTTTTTGAGCCTGGCGAGATCGGCGGCGACCAGCCGCTCCTTGCGGTGCTCTTTCGTTTTGATGACGCTTTCCAAAGCGCCGAGCGTTGTGCCGGCAAGCTGCTCGGCGACTGCGGGCAAATCCGCCGCCATGTCCGTGAGAGAAACCGGAAAGGACGGAGCCATGATTCGAAAGCCGTCGAGAAGCTGATCGGAAGAAGGCAGATCGATGCGAATCCTGGCGATGCGCGGATTGTTGACAATGAGGGAGTGGAGATCGTTCAAGTTTTCCGTCAGGAGAAATGTGGCTAGCGCGTGGCCGGAGAGGAGACTCTCATTCGACCAATCGCGCATGAGAGAGGCGAGCGCGTTCAAGTCGTAATCCAGTCCGCCCTGAAGAGCAGGGACGAGAAGATCGGCATTTTTGATGATGCAACCGACTTGAACCGTTTGTTGATTGACGCGCGTGAGGTTGGCGCAGTAACGAAAATAGCGTGTGAGCGTTTCGACCGCCGGGCGGGGCGCTTTCCAGTCTTTCTGACTTTCCTGAAAGTGCGGCCACTTCGAAAAAACCTCGGCGCCTTTCTCGATGCGAATGCCGTTGCCCAAGTCGTAGCTGAGAACCACGTCAAAGCGCGAAAGGAGAACGCCCAGCAAAAAATCGGGCAGCGCGCCAAGGCGCGGGGCGGGAGGACCGGGCAAGACCATGCGGTCGCTGATGTTGCCGTAGATGACGAACTGGCTGGCGGCATTGCTCTCATAAGATTCCGCGAGAGTACGCGCCCAGGACGGAAGGGCGAAAGCGGGGTCACGAGCCGGAGTGCCGGCAGAAGTCGGCGATGGCGAACTCATCAGGGATGCTCCGCTGTCGGCGCCTTCGTTAAGGTGCGAGACTTGCCGTAGTCACGGTCAAGATCGGCGACCGTGGACTCCGCGTCACCAAACATGCCTCCGCTCACCAAATCGCTGGCGAGTTCGAGATCCGTCGAAATGGTCTGCGGCTTGCCTTGCATCGCCGCGTTATCCAGAATCAGGTCGACCTGTGATTCCACGCGCGTGAGATCGCTTTCGACTTCTTCGAGGGATTGTTCGCGCCGCTGGATATTCGCGAGACGCCTCTTAAGGATGTCCAAGGTTGCGGCTTTGGATTGGCGCAGCGCGGGTGATTCGCGGCCGTTCTGGAGCTCTCCTTCGAGCGAATTGATTTTTTTCTCGAGGCTCTCAGGAGTGTCATCGGTGCCTGCGGTGAGCAGATGATAGCGGGCGATGAGCAGCTTCAAATACACCCACTTGAGGTTTTCGAGAGCGTCGCGGTTGGTGTCGATCAGGAATTCTTCGGCCTGGGCGTTGCGATAGACTTCTAGCACTTTGTCGCAGCGGACCTCGAGGACCGCGAGACGCGACTGATAATCGGCAGGCAAGAGCTTCACTAGCGAATAACGCTTCGACTGCGAATCACCGCTGGACAGCTGGCGGTCTTCGGCATCAACAACTTTCTGGAACCGCTTGTTGAACGCCAGCGTGGGAACAATGGCTGCTTCGGCGGCGAGGCCAAGGAACCAGAAGCCAGGATGGCCAAAGCCGAGAATCAAGAAGCCTGCAGCGGCCAATGCATTGAGAGGCACACGGCCGAGTGCCGGAACTTCCACACCGACGAGAAAGGCTGCCTTCAGGTAACGCCACACGATGGTCTTATTCTACCGTAGCGTCAGTTCTTTTCCGTCTGTGGTCCCATAGTTTTAACGGGTCCCTCGGCCGAGGAGGTTGTGCCGCCACCGGCAGCCGGCTCGAGCGCGATGCCTTCCTTTGCGGCAAAATCGGCCAGAGCTTGATCGGCGAGGGCGTTCTGTTCGGCCTCCTTCAATTGCACGCCAGACATGTCCATGGAGTCGCGCGCCACGCGGGCGCGACCGGCGGCTTTGGTGCGCTCGTCTTCCACCATCGTTTGAAGGCGGTCGAGGGTGTCGCCGGAGCCGCCGATGGTACTGATCATTCCGGAAGCCATTTCGGTGAGCTCGGCCATGGCCTTCTTCATCTTAAGATCACTGATGCTGGAGCGGAGCGATTCGATCTTGGCGCGGGCGTTGCTGACGGCGACGTCGCGAGCCTTGAGCAAATCCTTGTAGGTTGTTTCGGCCTGTTCGAGTTGCTTGCGATTCTCCTCCAGCTCGCGGGAAACCGTTTGGAGCCGCAGAGCATATTGCCCCGCGGCACTACGGTTTCCGGCCCGCAGATTGGCTGAAGTTTTGGCGCGCAGGTCGCGCTCCTCGTTTTCCAGCTTCTTGACCTGACTCATCAGCCGCTCACACAAGCCTGCGTGAGAAGCGAGGCCTTGGTTATATTGAGCGATCTGCTTGCGAAGATTTTCGGTCTCCACCTCGAGCAAGGCTTCCGGATTCTGCCGTTCGAGGCCGGAGATAAAGAGTCCGAAAAACCCCCGAATGAGATTGGCTAATCTTTCGAACATGCCGTGACGCTCCTTTCCGCCGCCCGGATTGCCGGGCCGGCGGGACCGCTTGCTGGCTTAGCGGTTGGCCTGGCTGCGCTGCCAGCTCTGCAAAAGATTGTTCACCACTTCGGCCCTCGGGGGCTCACAAATCTTGCCGAGGTCCACTTTCACGCCATAGTCGGCATACTTCACGAACGGACTATCGGGAAACTTGACCGGGACATTCGGATTCGCCGGACGGAACCCGTGAACCAGAGATTCTTTCTGGATGTTTTCGCCGAGCAGAAAGGTTAAAAATGTTTCAGCGGCTTTCCGCTGGTCCTTGGAGCTCCATGGCGCATCGATGATGTAGTACGGATTTTCGTTCCACGCATTGTACTCGGGATAGACGACGCGAATTTGTCCCCAGCGGCCTTCGGCATTCTTAAGATAGTCGATGGTCACGCTTTCGTAGACGAAGAGGGCGTCATACGACGACGGGCCCTTCAGGACCATTTCGCGCATCATATTGCCGGTGCTGTTGGAGAGGCCGCTTACGCCGCGTTCGAAGTTTTGCAACCAGTTCTGAAAACCGACGTCGACAACGTCTTTCAACTGAAGGTCCTTCGTCTTCTTGTGATAGGAATATGCTGCGAGCACGATGGTCATCAAGCCCGAGTTGGACTCGTTGGGATGTGTGTGGCCGAACTTGAAGAGCCCCCATTCCGGCTTTTGCGCGATGGAATCCCATCCGCCTTTTTCCTGGAGCGCCTGGCTTACCGTGGACAAAGAGAGAGTCTTGTACTTTTGCAGAAAGGCCTGGTAACGCTCGTCCCAGATGACGAAGACCATGGGCGAAAGAGCGATCGGCTCTTCCTTCAGGATGGGATTCTGGCTGTACTTCACCTGCCATTCTTGGACGAAAGTGTCTTTGTAGAGGGCGCTTGCGGGCGACCACACTTGGATGCGCTGGTCGCCGTTGAGCAGCGCATGGGCGCCTTCCAGCGAACCCATGGGAATAAGGTTCACTTTGATGCGCTTGCCGTCTTTTGTCTTGGCGAATTCCTGCACGGCCCATTCGAGCCAGCGCTGCTTTTCCGTTCCGTAGGCGATGCCGATTTCGACCTGCTCGCCGCCGCTAAGGGAATCGAGGATCCCTCCTGAAGAGCCGGGACCTTTTCCGGGAGAGCTCCAAGGCGTCTTGTTGGTGAAAAAATAGTAAGCGCCGACGACGCACAAGCCAATAAACAGGAAAATGAAGAGCTTGCCGAGCGCCGTCAGTTTAGGTCCGTCAGCCATATCCTTCAGAGCCCTTCGTTCCCAGCAGCATCGAACAGCGAACACTAAAAGAACGTCGAGATGTCGCGGAAAACCTCGACGATATTTTGCGGAGTGCCGGCGTAGAACTTTGCCTGCGTGGCGTCCGCAATTTGCTGTAGGATGTCCTTCCTGGCATCGCGGCCGTACGCGATGGTGAAGACATGAATCGCCCCGGTTTCGCCGTTATACCTGATACGTTCCATCAGCTCATTTAATTTCATTTTGCTTTCGGTGTCTTCCCCGTCGGTCAGCACCACCACGGCTTGAATCTTTGCATCGGGATTCTGCACTGCCGCAAGATGCTGGTAAGCGGCATCAATGGAATCGTAAAGCGCTGTTCCTCCCCCGGCAAACAAGGAATCAATCTGTTGTAGCAACTGTGGCCGCTGATCCTTGACGCCGGCGTCCTGCTGCGCCCAATGCAATCCGGAACTGAACGGCAAGAACGAAAAAGTATCGCCGTCGTCGAGGAGCTGCACGAGCTGCTTCGCGCCCTCCTTGGCGTTCTGCATCTTGCTTTCTTCACCCATGCTTCCAGAAGTGTCCAGAACGAGGACGACGTTGGAATGCTTCTTCTGCACTTTCCAGGCTTGCAGAATTCCGTTGATTACGTCGACGGGCGGCACTTCGAGCGTGGTCTTGGGCTCTTTTGGGTCGATGCCGTGAGCCGAATCAAGCGGGGCAGCGAGCGGGACGTCCAGGGAAGCAGGACGGAAGCCGTATTCGATGGCTTTTTCTTGCTGTTGGCGCGCCAGCAAATACTGGATGTATATCTTCGCGGCTTCGCGGTGCTCCGGCGTAACCCAGTCGCGCTCGACCACGCCGACAGGGTGATCGCTCCAGAATGTTCCTTCCTTGGGATAAATCGCGACGACCGGAAAGGGCAAATTACTCTGCGAGTAAGATTCGACCACCATGCTTTCGTATAAAACCGCGGCGGACAAATATTCCGGACCGTTGGTAAACATCTTGCGGCCGAAGAATCCGGTCGAACTGCCATAATGAACGACGCTTTGTTCCACGCCGGCGATGAGTTGCTTGGTCTGAGGCTTCTCTAAATCCGTCAGCTTCAGCCCCGCCGTTTTTCCGGAGGCCGCGTAAGCTTCGGCAAAAAGCGAGATCAATCCGCTATTGCTGAACTCCGGATGCGTGTGGCCGAATTTGAATTTTCCCCACTGCGGATAGCCGTAGGCCTGCCAGCCCTTGGGGTTGCGCGCCAACGCCAGGATATCCGCCCAGCCGAGCGGCTTCTTACCCCAACCGATCGCTTCGGCCATGGGCTTCCACATGGCAATTACGACTGGGGACAGGACCAGGTTGTCCGTGGAAGCAATTAGGTCCTTGCCTGTTTTTGCGCGAGACTCGGCGTTGCCAAGTTTAATGAACGCCGCCGATGCAGGGCTCGCGAGATGCGCTTGCATGCGGCCTGAAAGAATATTGTCGATGGATTCGCCCGAACCCATGGGCAGGGCACGCACAAAAATCGTTTTTCCACTTTTTGTCTTGGCGCTGCTGCCGTTAAAGGCCGCAGTTACGTCATTGATCCACTTTTCTTTTTCCGAGCCATAGGGGAACACCAACTCCAATGCGCCGCGTGGAACCGCAGCGGCAGTTTCTTTCGAGGTCGGCGGCTGATTCTTGCAGCCGCCCACGAGGAATATCAAGCAGAGAAGAAAAAGCGTCCCCCCTGGCGCTAACGAGCTAGATAGCGCCCGGCGATTGACAGATGCGCTGGAGTTTGCGCGAAGATTTCTGGGAATCTCGAAAATAAGGCCTCTCGGCCCCTGCCACACTTTGGGCTAACTCATTTTACCGATTTCCGAGGAAATGCAAAGGACTGCATCACCGCGAGTTGCCAGTAATTGTAAATGCTGTGTTAACGGCGCCAAGGGGAAGGCGAGCCGTCGCCACAGACGGAGGCTCTTTGCCATCGCTCAAGATGGCGATGCGTCCAGGCCAAACTCGCGGTGTGTCGTGTTGAGGGCTGTTTTGACGGATTTCTCGTCGATCACGAAGGAGATGTTGCTCTCCGAAGATCCCTGAGCGATGGCGATCAGATTCACGTTCTCACGCCCGAGGGCATTGAAGGTTCTGCCGGCGATTCCTGGCGTCCCCCGCATGTTTTCTCCGACCACGGCAACGATGGCGATATGGGAATCCACGGTGATGTGCTCCACTTTGTGGTGCGCCAGGTCTTGCGCAAATTCTTTGCGAAGCGCTTCCACCGTCCGTTGAGCATCCACCGTGGAAACGATGAAGCAGATGTCGTTTTGCGAGGACGATTGCGAAATGAGCAGGACGTTGGCGCGCACTTCGGCGGTCGTCGAAAACGTGCGTCCCACGACGTCGGGCAAGCCAACAATTCCTGGCCCGCCCACACTAATTAAGGTTACGTCGCGGATGGCCGTCAACGCCTTTACGCCGCCGCCGATGCTGCGGCCTTCAGGCGTAATTTTTGTGCCGGGCTTTTCTGGCGCAAAACTGTTGCGAATCCACACCGGAATCGCCGCTTGCACGACGGGGTTGAGCGTTTTGGGATGCAGCACTTTCGCGCCAAAATAAGCCAGCTCCGCCGCTTCGCGATACGAAATGACGGGAATCGTCCGCGCTTCCGCGACCAGCCGCGGGTCGGCGGTGAGCACGCCGTCGACGTCGGTCCAGATGATGACTTCATCGGCATCCATCGCCGCGCCCAGGATTGTCGCCGAATAATCGGAGCCCCCTCGCCCCAATGTGGTCAGTTGGCCTTCCATGGTTGCGCCGATGAAGCCCGTTACGACCGGCGCGATGCCTTTTTCCAATAGTGGTCGCAACCGCTCTTGCGATTTCGCTCGCGTCAATTCCATTTGCGGTTCCGCGCCGCCGTGAAACGCGTCGGTCACGATCAGCTCCGTCGCTTCGACAGAGTCGCTCTGCACTCCCAGCTCTCTAATTGCCGCCGCCACCAGCGGCGCGGAGAGCCTTTCTCCCAGGCTCGAAATCGCGTCCAGGGTGCGCGGTGTGAGTTCCCGCAACAGCGCCGTTCCGTCGCAGAGCCGCCGCCCTTCCGCAAATACATATTCCATCCGTTGCCGGATTCGGGCCTGTTCCTCCTCCCGCTGGATCAAGCTCGTCAGCGCGGCCGCGTGTTGCTGTCGCAGCGCATCGATGATCGCGCCGGCTTCTCCTCCGTCTCCCCCTTCCGCCTTCTTGGCCGCCTCGATCAGCCGGTTCGTCACGCCGCTCATCGCGGAAACGACGGCGACGCAGCGGTTCTCTTTTGCTGCCTTCGCGATAATCTGCGCTGTCCTGGAGATGCATGATGCATCGCCGACGGACGTGCCCCCGAATTTCATCACCTGCAGCCGCGGTTTCATCGCACTCCCTAGATGAAGCAGCATTGTCTCATTTTAATGCCCGCTACTCCGCGGCCCTAGCAAAACCAGCGTATGCGTTGACTTTCTTTCCGCAGCCCACCTAACATGGCAAGCGGAAATTCCACACCAACCGAGTTCGGGAAAGTGATCGCGCATCGGCGCGGCGCAGATCGCGCATTTCGTATAAGCCTTCTTACGATTGAATTCATGAGGGATGAAAGATGAACGCAACCGAACCGGACCCGAACGCACGCGGCTGGTGGACCACTATTCTCACCGACATTCATTTTTGGGTGCCGGTCGCTGTCCTGATTGGTGGCTTGCTTCTTCTTCGATTTATTCGCTGATTTTGGATTGGAGCAAAATGCCGTCTGTCTCGCCTTCCCAGCTCGTCCCTGCAATCCCAGACGCCTCGCGTGCGAAAAAGCTGCAACTGCTCGGGATCCTTTCCGGCTTTGCCGCCGGAGCCTGGCTTGGCGCCGCCGAAGCGCCAACAAAGCTCGTCTCTATCGGCATTTCTCCGATGGTCATTTCGCTCATCATGGTCATCGGCGTCTTTCTCGCGCGCTGGAGCTTGCCCGCGCTAATTCTGGGCACTTCGTCCGTTCGCGCCGACGTTCGCCGCGCGCCACACTTGGTCATTTGGGCGCTTCTTGCCGGATGTCTTTGGGCGGTCGCCAACACACTTACGATTTTCGCCATCCGCGACATTGGCTTGAGCATTGCTTTTCCTCTTTGGAACTCGAACAGCCTCCTCGGCATTCTTTGGGGTTTTCTTTTCTTCAACGAACTGCGCCAAGCCGGCTGGCGCCGCCGTGCCGGCGTATTGAGCGGCGCGCTCGTCATGTGCGTAGGAGCGACGCTCTTGGCAATCGCGTCCTCCGCAGGCCACGGCCCCGCCGTACATTCTCTCCACGGCGTCTGGGCCGCGCTTGGTGCCGGAATTCTTTGGGGCACCATGTACATCCCCTACCGCAAGGCCTACCTGACCGGGATGAATCCTCTTTCCTTCGTCACATTTTTTTCTTTTGGTGAATTGGGAATGATGTCCGTCCTCTCCGTTGGCTCCCTGGGACTGGCCGCGTTGTGGCAGGAATTGCTCAGTGCGCGTGGCGTCATATTCTGGCTGATGCTCGGCGGCTTCGTGTGGGTGATTGGCGACATCTTCCAGCAGTACGCCGCAAAGTATGTGGGCATCAGCCGCGGCATCCCGCTTTCCAATTCCAACCAGCTCTGGGGCTTGTTGTGGGGCATTCTTGTTTTCGGAGAGTTACACGGCCGCAGTTCTTCCATCTATCTCGAAGTCATCGGCGGCTCCCTCCTGATGATGCTGGGTGTCGCCGCAATCGCGTTCTCTTCCGCATCCGGTCAGGAGCAGACGCGCTGGAAAGATGCCGCCATTCGCGAAAGCGACCGCTACGGGGTCTCCGCGGACTTCGTCGAAGCCCGCATGGACGGCCGCCAGCTTCTTGGCGAACTAAAACCTTCCCGCAGTACGCTGGATTGGCTGCTGGTTGTCTTCGCCACCAGTGTGTTCGTGATCTTTGCGGCGATGGCTCGCGTCCCAAAGATTTCCTTGCATTGGGCGCCAGCCGCTTTTTTGACCGCGGTCCTGTTCCTGCTCCTCGCTGTTTGCGGCCTCGCCCTCTGGCGCACCACGCGCTTCAACTGATGCACTCGCTTCGCCTTTGAAAACGTCCACGCATCCGGTAAAGTTGCCGGGTCGCTCATGACGAATCCGTCCAAAGTGGATGTAGTCGGCGTCGGCCTCAACGCCACCGACACGCTGATTCCCGTCGCGCACTATCCCTCGCGCGGCTCCAAGGTCGAATTTCGTTCCGCGAAAGTGCTGCCCGGCGGCCAGGTCGCCACCGCCATGATTGCTTGCCAGCAGTGGGGTTTGCGCTCGCGTTACATCGGCAAAGTCGGCGACGACATCGCCGCCGAGCTGCACCGCTCGGAATTTGCGCGCCTTGGCGTCGAAGCCCATCTCTTCACCGCGCCCGGCTGTCCCAGCCAGCAGGCTTTCATTCTCGTCGATGACGGCGGCGAACGCACCGTCCTCTGGAAACGCGACGACCGCTTAAAGCTGCGTCCCCAAGAACTTCAGCGCGATTGGATCGTCCATTCCCGCGCTCTTCACGTTGACGGACACGATACAGCTGCGGCGTCTACAGCTGCGGGCTGGGCTCGCGACGCCGGCGTTCCGGTCATCGCTGACTTGGATGAACTTTATCCCGGGGTCGAGAAACTCTTGCAAAGCGTCGACTACCTCATCACCAGCAGGGATATCCCCGGCCGGCTGACGGAAGAACCGGACTTGCGCAAGTCTCTGCCCGCGCTCCATCAACGATTTGGCTCCCGGCTCACCGCCGCCACGCTAGGCGAAGAAGGCGTATTGGCTTGGGATGGGAAGCAATTCCATTACGCCGCGGCTTTTTGCATCCAGACAATGGACACCACGGGCGCCGGAGATATTTTTCACGCCGGCTTCATTTACGGTCTGCTCCAAGGCTGGTCCTTGCAGCGCCAGCTCGATTTTGCTTGCGCCGCCGCAGCCCTTAACTGCACAGCCATCGGCGCCCGCGGAGGCATCCAGCCCGTCGACTCCATCGAGCACGTCATCGCCAACGGTGCCCGCCACGCTCAGGCCTACGAGTCCTCAAGCTTGACTTGAAAGAACTCGCCAGTTTCCAATTATCCGACTCATGCCGGACTTACGGTGTTTACGGGAACTTTAGCCATTGGATGGAGTCGGATACTATAGGCTCACAATGGAATCCTCACAAACCGATACCTCAAGTTTGAACTCCCGACACGGTCTAGTCCGTCGAACCATTCTTGCCTGTGCTCTCATTCTCTTTATCGTCTACGCCTTGGATTACTCCGTTGAATGGCGCAGGCGCCGATTGGTTCAAGAACTTAGCACCGATGTTCAACGACTCCGCGTGGGATTGACGGCTGAAACCGAAATTCAAAGTCTCTCGCAGAAATACAAAGGAACATACTCTAAGGCTGAGAAACGGGGGGATTCGGAGGAATCCGCACACTACTTGGTTGCCATCTGGAGTCCACTGTTGGTTGTCGGGCAAAATTACCACACTCTTGCCGGGCGCAGAGCATGGGGAGCACAAGCTTACCTCCCAGTGGAGAACGGTCATCTGAGTAGAGCCTATTTCGAGCTAGCGTCCTTCCGCTCCGATGGACTGGAATTGTCCGCCTCTGCGCGCTTGGCTGGGAGCACGCCACTGGCCGCGCCAGAAGGAGTGTCGTACTACGTGTATGAGGCGCACGTGACGGGACCCCCGACGGAATCGTTAAACGTAGAACTGGGTCCCGCAGCAACTCCCGAGGAGTACAGAAAGAGTTTCGATTTCAACCTTTCCTGCTTAACGGGATTTCGAGAATGTAGGCACGTCTGTGAACTCATGCCGACTGCGTGGAAGGACCTTCCCTCCGAAAGACGCATCCAATACGGCGACGGACGAGACAAAGTGATGGACTCCGAATGCCGAAAGCGCCTGCGCTAACGCCTCTTTCATGGCAACCGCGCACGATAAACCCATTAATCGAAACTGGAATAATTGGAAATAACTGCCGAGAACAGGAATCGCTACCTTTTATCCAACCAATGCTCCCGTCAAGGCCATTTGCGGAGTCCTATCCACGCGGGTCACCACCAAGTTGAGCCTCCGCCAACCCAGATGTTATCCTGCCTTCTATGGCGGATCCCGTCATCTCTCCGCCGGAAGTGGCGTTTACCTCCCCGCTCGAACACTCCCGGCGTCAGCTCGAAGCCTTGCCGAAGTCAGCGAGGCCATCGCTCAGCAGCGCGATCTCCCCGCGCTTTTCCACGACCTTGCCGGCCGCCTCCATTCGGTCATCGAATTCGACTTCCTTAGTCTTGTTCTCCACGATCCCGTCCGCAACGTCATGCGCCTCCACATTCTCGAAACCAATATTCCTACAGAAAAGGCGGCTGGCACGGAATCGCCCATCGAGGGCCATCCCTCCGGCTGGGTTTGGCAAACGCAGCTGCCTCTCGTCATCCTCGATGTCGACGAAGAAACGCGATTCCCGGATTTTATGTCGCGCCTCCGCGAACACAATGTTCGTTCCCTGGCGATTCTTCCCCTCACCACGGCGCAGCGCCGGATCGGCTCGATGGGCTTCGGCCGTGTGGTGCAGCAGCAAATCACGGACACCGAGATGCAATTCATGCAGCGCGTCGCCAGCCAGGTGGCCGTCGCCGTCGATAATGCCTTGAATCTCGAAACTTCCCAGGCTTATCAATCGCAACTCGCACGCCAGCGCGACCGCCTCCAGGTTATTCTCGAAATCAACAATCTCCTGATCACCAGCCGTGAACTCCCCGACCTTTTCCGCGGCATCGTCAGCACTCTCGAGCGCGTCATTCACCATGACTACACCAGCCTCGCGCTGCTCGACTCTCAAACCGGTTTGCTCAGGATTCATTCCCTCGATTTTCCCGGCAAGCAGAATATCTTCAAGGCGGAGACGGTGGTTCCGCGCGACGCCTCTCCCGCTGGCCGCGCCATCGCCTCCGGCCAGCCGGTGATCGCGCGGGGCTCCGAGCTCGACCGTTTCGACACGGAAGTCATTCGCACCCTTCGCGCCGAAGGCCTTCAAGCCGTCTGCTGCATCCCGTTGATCCATCACGCCCATACCTTCGGCACGCTCAATCTCGCGAGCCGGCGGCTTGATTCCTTCACTCCGGAAGATGTCGAGCTTCTTCAGCCCGTCGCCGCGCAGGTCGCCATCGCCGTCGAAAACGCTCTGGCCTTCAAGGAAATCGAGTCTCTCAAAAACAAGCTTGCCGAGGAAAAGCTCTACCTCGAGGAAGAAATCCGCAGTGAATTCAATTTCGAGGAAATCATTGGCGAGAGTCCCGCCCTCAAGCGCGCCCTGGCCCAAGTGGAGCTCGCCGCTCCCGCCGGCACCACCGTTCTGCTCCTCGGCGAAACCGGCACCGGCAAGGAACTCTTCGCCCGCGCCATCCACAATCTCAGTCCGCGACGCGATCGCACCTTCGTCAAAGTCAATTGCGCCGCGATTCCTAGCGGTCTTCTCGAATCCGAACTCTTCGGGCACGAGCGCGGTGCCTTCACCGGCGCCATCAACCAGAAAATCGGCCGCTTCGAACTCGCCGACCGCGGCACGCTCTTCCTCGACGAAGTCGGCGACCTTCCGCTCGAGCTCCAGCCCAAGCTGCTTCGCGTCCTCCAAGAGCAGGAATTCGAACGCCTCGGCGGCAACCGCACGCAGCGCGTGGATGTCCGCGTCGTCGCTGCCACCAACTCCGACCTCTCGGCCCGCGTCGCCGAACGCGCCTTCCGCAGCGACCTCTTTTACCGCCTGAACGTTTTTCCCATCCAGATTCCTGCCCTCCGCGAACGCGCCGAAGATCTCCCTCTTCTCGTTCGCTACTTCGTGCAGAGATTCAGCCGCCAGCTCAACAGAGACGTCGAGTACATTCCCGCCGACGTCATGGACGCTCTTGCGCAATACTCCTGGCCCGGCAACGTGCGCGAACTCGAGAACCTCATCGAGCGCGCCGTTCTGCTTTCTCCTGGCCGGGAGCTTCGTGTTCCGCTCACGGAACTGAAATCCGCCTCCGGCTCCGGCGCAGCTTCAGCCGCCGATTCCTCTTCATCCTCCGTCTCGTTTACTTCCTTAACGTCGTCTACCCTCTCCATCTCCACCCTCGAAGAAGCCGAACGCCAGCACATCCTCCGCGCGCTAAAGCAGACGCAGTGGCGCATCGCCGGCCCCAAGGGCGCAGCCATGCTTCTTGGCATCAAGCGCACCACGCTCCAGGCGCGCATGCGCAAGCTCGGCATCCGCCGCCCGGTTTAGTTCAGCTATACTCCGTCTCACAAAGTCCGCACCAGGCAGGAGAAGCGGTGAAAAAATTCACAGTGAATCCCATCCTCGTTTCTCTTCTTGTCGTCCTTTTCGTGGGCTTTCTGCAAGCTTCGCAGCAAACGCCTTCCACTCCGGCAATGTCCCGGCAACCCGGTGGCGCCTCCGCAACTCAATCATCCGCTTCACCGATCGCACAACCTCAGCCCAAAAACAAAATCACCGCCTACACTCTCCCGCCCGATCTCTATCGCAAAGCTCGCAACCGCAGCCGTATTGGTTTTACCTCGCGCATTGTCGGTTTCTTCTACGGACTATTTGTCCTCTGGTTCATCCTGCGCCACAAATTCTCCGCAAGGTTTCGCGACTGGGCTGAAAGAGTCTCGCGTAACCGCTTCGTCCAGGCGCTCATTTTCGCCTCGCTCCTGGTCATTACCGTCGGCGTTCTTGAAATCCCTCTCGATCTCTTTGATGAATGGATCTCGAAGCTCTACAGAATCTCCGTTCAGTCCTGGCCTTCCTGGTTCGCAGACTGGGCCAAGGCGCAATTCCTTGCCATAGTCATTGGCAGCTTCCTTGCCTGGATTCTTTACGCCGTCATTCGCAAAAGTCCGCGCCGCTGGTGGCTCTATTTCTGGATCCTCTCCTTGCCCATTATCCTGTTTATTGTCTTTATCTCCCCTTACGTGATCGAGCCCATGTTCAATAAGTTTGAGCCCCTAAGCGTAAAAGCTCCGCAGCTCATCGCTCCTCTCCAGCGCGTCACCCGCCGCGCCGGACAGGAAGTTTCTCCCGAGCGCATGTTCTGGATGAAGGCCAGCGACAAGACCATCGCCACCAACGCCTACGTCAGCGGCTTCGGCGCTTCCGAGCGCATAGTCATTTGGGATACCGCCGTCGCGCAAGAATCTACCGATGAAGTCGTCGCCGATTTTGGCCATGAAATGGGCCACTACGCGCTCGGTCACATCTGGAAGGGATTTGCGTTCCTGGCAGCGCTGCTTTTCGTACTTCTCTATCTCGGCTACCGGACCATCGGCTGGCTGCTCGCGCGGTCCGGTGCTCGATGGGAAGTCCGCGGCCTCGAGGATTGGGCTTCGCTTCCGGCGCTTCTCTTGCTTCTTTCGGTATTCAGTTTCGTTTCCAATGCCTTCGGCAGCTCCTTCAGCCGCTATCAGGAGAATCAGGCCGACATCTACGGCTTGGAAGTCACCCGCGGCATCATCCCCGATCCCGGCCAGGCCTGCGCGCAATCCTTCCAGAACTACGGCGAAACTGCCCTTGTTGACCCCGACCCCAATCCCGTACAAGTTTTTCTTTTCTACGACCATCCGACCGTCGCCAGCCGCATCCACCTCTGCGTTACCTATGACCCCTGGTCCAAGGGCGAATCGCCCCAATTCGTCCATTAACGTCTTGTAAACGCGCTGTTCCTCTGCGCTTTTTCCGCTTGGCTTTTGCTCACGCTGAGCGTAAATTCTCTTGACCAGCCGCCGAGGTGCCTATGAAACTTCTCGTCGGAGTTTTTCTCCTGTCCGTCTCCGTTCTTTTCTTTGCTCCGCCGTTTCCTGAGGCGCCCACCGGCTTCGACAACAAGACCAACGGTCTCGTCGACGACGCCACGCATACGGCGGATCAAGCAAAGTTCGATGAAATCGAACAAATCTCCGACGGCCTCGGCCCCCTCTACAACGCGCAATCCTGCCGCGAGTGCCATCAGAATCCCACTTCCGGCGGCTCCAGCCAGATCTCTGAATTGCGTGTCGGCCACCGTGGCCCCGACGGTAAGTTCGTCAATCCAGACATACCCATTGCTCGCGGAACGGAAATCATCAAGGGCCGCACTCTGGTAAACGATCGCGCCATTTGCCCGAACGCCGCCTTCCCCAGCACGGAAATTCAGGAACGTGTTCCGGACTCGGAGAAGATTCGTACCTTCCGCGTTTCTCTGAACCTTCTCGGCGATGGATTCGTGGAAGCTGTTCCCGATCAGACCTTCGTCGACCTCGCCAAGGACCAATGCAGGAAAAATCACAACAAGATTTGCGGCCAGGTACTCTACGTTCCCATCCTTGAGGCGCTCGGTCAGACCGGCGTCGGCCGCTTCGGCTGGAAAGACCAGCAGGCCAGCCTCTTGTCGTTCTCTGCCGATGCCTATCTCAACGAAATGGGCATTACCAGCCGCCTTCAGCCCGATGAAGTGACCAATCTTTGCAATACCGTCTCCGAACCCAACGACAAACCAGGTGCCGACGGCCTCTCCGATATCGACCGTTTCGCGCGCTTCATGCGCGCCACCGAAGCTCCCGCTCGTGACGCACAGCTCGCGCAAACCCCCAAATCGCGTTTGGGCGCTGAATTATTTGACAAGGTAGGCTGCGATATTTGCCACGTGCAAACACTTACGACTGCTCCCGAGGGTGCAAAAATCAATGGTGGCACTTTTACCATCCCTCCTGCGCTCGGTCAAAAGCAGTTTCATCCTTACGGTGACTTCTTGCTCCACAATGTCGGCACCGGCGACGGCATCGTTGTGGCTATGCTGGAGCACTATGGCAAAAAGATGTACCAGACCACCTGGAAAAATCTCTCCATCCCCGAATTCAACAATACTGCCAATAAAGTCCGCACTGCTCCGCTCTGGGGAGTCCGCTTGCACTCCCGCCTGATGCACGATGGCGCTTCCGTCACGCTCCTTGACGCCATCCTCCGCCATCGCGGCGAAGCTGCCCATGTCACAGAAAAATTCGAAAAGCTGAAACCCGCGGATAAGGAAGCGCTCCTCGAATTCCTGCGCTCCCTCTAAAGGTCAGGTCCCTGTCCTTGCGGACAGGAGCCGTGCTTTTTTGCGCAAACCCGCTTTCAGCCGCCTCTTTCCATTTCCATTCTCTGCTAGCCTGAACACACGAAACGACATACTCCGCCGCGGAGCCTTCAGGCCTTCGCTCTAACGGGGCATGTCGCGCTCATCCTGTATGAATTGTGGCCGCATCGCGGCCATCGGAATGTTTGCGCCTCACATGGCGATAGGGAGTCTGACGTGAAAACAGCATCGGCATATCTTATGACCCTGGGATTTATGGGGATTCTGGCTGCGCCCGCGCTCGGTCAGGCGCCGCCATCCGCCGCGCCCGCCAAGAGCGTCTCCCGTACCACCAAAGCCGTCAATTACCGCCGCGCCGGCGGTGCCGCCAAGATCGATTTTCAAGGCACCGAATTGATGCAGCAGGCCAGCGGCGAAGCCAAAGTGCAGAACAAGGGCAGCCGCACCGAGATCGACGCAAAATTTCTCGGCTTCGATGAAGCCACAAAATTCGGCCTCGAGTATCTCACTTACGTTCTCTGGGCCGTCTCCCCCGGAGGCCGCGCCGTAAATCTCGGCGAAGTCGTCCTGAAGAGTGGAGCCGGCGAAGTGAAAGCCATCTCCGACATGCAAACGTTCGGCATGATTGTCACCGCCGAGCCCTACTTCGCCGTCACGCAACCCGGCAATACCGTGATCCTCGAAAACGTTTTCGGTCCCGCCACGCTTGGCAAAGTCGAAAACATTGACGCCAGCTACGAGCTCCTCGGCCGCGGCATCTACTCCTCGTCCAACACCAGAATCGAAAACGCCATCTTTGGCATCGACCGCAAGACCCCGCTCGAGCTTTTTGAAGCCCGCAACTCCGTTCGCATCGCGCACATCGCGCTCGCCGACAAGTATGCCGCTCCCACTCTTGCCAAGGCCGAGCAGCAGCTTCGCAACGCCGAAGAAGTCTACAGCCGCAAGAGCGACAAGAAATCCGTCATCGCCGCCGCCCGCGAAGTCGTGCAAACCGCCGAAGAAGCTCGCGTCATGGCCGTAAAGCAAAAAGCCGAGGAAGACGCGCAAGCCAAGATCGCCGCGGACAAGAGAGCCGCCGAAGAGCGCGAAGCCAAAGCCCGCGCCGATGCCATAGCCGAAATTCAGCGCCGCAAGGACGCCGAACTGGCTCGCCAGCAGGCCGAAACCGCCAAGGCTGAAGCTCTCCGCATGCAGCAGGAAGCGCAGCAAGCCGCCGCCGCCGCCGCTCGCCAGCAAGCCGAAGCCGAAAAAGCCAGCGCTGCCGCCTTACTCCAGCAACAGGCCGCCCAAGCCGCCGCTGACCAGGCCGCCAAAGACCGGTCCGCCGCCCTCGCCCAGCAGCGCGCCGCCGAAGCCGAAACCGAAAAGGCGCGCCAGGCCGCCGCGCAGGCCGAAGCTGAAAAAGCCCAGCTTCGCGCCCAGCTTCTCAATCAACTCAATTCCATTTTGCAAACTCGCGACTCCGCCCGCGGTCTCATCGTCAATATGTCGGACGTGCTCTTCGACACCGGCAGCTACACCCTCAAGCCCGGCGCGCGCGAGAAGCTCGCCAAAATTTCCGGCATCGTCCTCGCTCATCCCGGCCTCTCTCTCCAGATCGAAGGCCACACCGACAGTGTAGGCGGCGACGATTTCAATCAGCAGCTCTCCGAACGCCGCGCCGATTCCGTCCGCGATTTCCTTGCCGAGCAAGGCGTCGCGGGTTCTTCCATCACTGCTCGCGGCTTCGGCAAGTCGCAGCCCGTCGCCTCCAACGACACCCCCGAAGGCCGCCAGCGCAACCGCCGCGTCGAGCTCGTCGTCAACGGCGACGCCATCGGCAACACCGCCGTGGCCTCCGCCGCCCCAGCTGCGCAGCGCTAGCCCGGACGCCGCTCTCTCGCTTTCTCCCGTAGGGGCACGATACATCGTGCCCCTCTTTCACTTTCGCGCCTTTCCTTCCGCATCTCTCATCCCATTCCAATCTGAAACACTCGCTCTTCTTGTTCTTCCTTCTTCTCTGTGCTCTCTGTGTTCTCTGTGTCCTCTGCGTTAAATCCTTTTCCTTCTTTTTCTTTACCTCCCTTACTTCTCTTACTTCCTTACCTCCTACTCTTGGTACTAAATTGTCCCGCCACTCCCCTCCCTCTGGCCCCTCTCTTGCCACCACAGGTTGTGCGCAGCAGCGGACGCATCCCTAAAGAAATTCCCATCCTCCTCATCGGGAGCGACTTGAACGGTAAAGTCTTTTCCGAGCCCACCACCACTGTCCTCCTCAGCCTTCATGGCGCCGGCCTCCTCTCCCGCCACAAGCTCTCCCCCGAACAGGAACTCCTCCTCCGCTGGACCGAGCGCAACAAGGAAACCGAAATCCGCGTCGTCGGCCAGCTCGGCTCGCAAAACGGCAAGCACACCTACGGCGTCGCCTTCTTCGATCCCGATCTCAATTTTTGGGAAATCGACTTTCCCCCGGCCAGCGCCGCGGAAAGGGAGCTCGGCCTTCTCTCCCTCGTCTGCACCCATTGCAAGTCTCTCGAAAAGGTGGACGACTCCGGCCCCGAAGCCGACGTCTGCGCCACCAACGAGGGCGTCCTCCGCTTCTGCAAACGCTGCGGAGCCGCCACGCTCTGGAAGCCCGCCTCAGGCGCTCCTCAGCAACCCGTTCCTGCCGCAATTCCGCAATCTCCCGCATCCGCGCAACTGTCTTTGTTCTCTGTCCCCGCCGCTCCTCCCCCTTCGCCAATCCCAGCGTCTCCCTCCCATTACGATCCCGCGTCAGCCACCTTGCCCGCCGCTCCGCCCGTTCCGGCCGCGCCGTCATCCTCTTATTACGCTCAGTCGCCGGAGTTCGCGCTGGACTCTTCCTCCTCTTCCTCCAACTTTCGCGCCTCCCGCCCCGATTCTCGCGCTGACGCTGTCGCCGCCAGTGCGGACCTTGTCGCGACCATCTCCGCCCCCGTCGGAGAGCCTCGCAGCGTCTGCCCCGGCCATGTCGGGGAGCTTCGAGCTGACGCTCAAAGCGAGCCGCAAGCCGCCGTCCTCACCATGTCGGGTCCCGCCGCTGAAAAGCCCGCCGCCCCTCCTGCCGTGCCGGGCGCCAATCGCCGCAAGCACCCTCGCGTCAAAGTCGCTTACTCCGCCTGCGTCCGCGTTCCCGGGCGCGGCGATGACGTCGTCCAGTGCGAGGACATGTCCAGGGGCGGCCTGCGCTTCAAGAGCCGCCAGCAGTATTACGCCCGGACCTTCATCGAAGTTGCCGTCCCCTATCAGCCCGGCCAGCCCGCCATCTTCGTCCCCGCCCAAATCGTCTTCGCCGAAGAACTCCCCGAGCAGCGCCTCTACCGCTGCGGCGTCCAATACCTCATCCGGTCCACCCAGCCCCGCTCCTATTCCTAACCCGTCGCTTCGTTCCTCATTTCTGTAGCAATTACGCTAACGGAAAAGTAAAATCCTCCGTGGCAATCCTTTTCTGATTTCTGCATTCTAGTTTCTAGTTTAGGTAGAAAATGCCCCAAGCTGCCACTCAAACAGCCGCCCCCGTGGATTTGAAGACTAGGACGCGCGACTTCGCCCTGCGCGTCATTCGCCTATATTCTTCGTTGCCTAAGTCCGCTGAAGCGCAAGTCATCGGAAAGCAAATCTTGCATTCCGGCACTTCCGTGGGTGCGAACTATCGCGAAGGTCTGCGAGCGCGCTCGCGCTCCGAATATGCGACTAAGCTCAACGTTTCTCTCATGGAACTTGAGGAAACTCTTTATTGGCTCGAATTATTGGAAGCCGCTGTCGTACGCAACGCCGAAGTAAACTCCCTCAAAGCCGAATCCGGCGAACTCTGCGCTATCCTCGTCACCCTAATCAAGCGCGCGAAGTCTTGACCAAGCCTGCGTTTCTTTTTTCATCTGTTTTCCGATTTCTAGTTTCTGCCTTCTAGTTTCTAGTTTTCCTTCTCCTGCTCCCCTTTCTAGTTTCTGCTTTCTAGTTTCTAGTTTTCCTTCTCCTCCTCCCCTTTCTAGTTTCTGCTTTCTAGTTTCTAGTTTTCCTTCTCTTCCTCCCCTTTCTAGTTTCTGCTTTCTAGTTTCTAGTTTTCCTTCTCTTGACTCCATTGCCCATCTGATCAACGATCCCGATCGATCATCATCATGTCCCAATCCCCCTCCAACCTTCCCGTCCCCGCCTTCGACGACCCCAAACACCACCTCCGCATCTACCAGGGCGACTGCCTCGACCTCCTCGCCCAAATCCCCGAATCCTCTGTCGACCTTGTCTTCGCCGACCCGCCCTACTTCCTCTCCAACGGCGGAATCACCTGCCACGCCGGCAAAATGGTCAGCGTCAACAAAGGCTCCTGGGACAAATCCCGCGGCCCTGATGCCAATCACGAATTCAACACCGCCTGGCTCGCCGCCTGCCAGCGCGTCCTCAAGCCCAACGGCGGGATCTGGGTTTCCGGCACTTCCCACGTCATCCATTCCGTCGGCTTCGCCATGCAGCAGCTCGGCTTCAAGCTCCTCAACGACATTTCCTGGGTTAAGCCCAATCCTCCTCCCAATCTTTCCTGCCGCTACTTCACCCACGCCACCGAAACCATCATCTGGGCCGCCAAAAACTCCAAATCGCGCCACACCTTCAATTACAAGCTCATGAAGGAAACCAATCGCGGCAAGCAAATGAAATCCGTCTGGGAAATCCGCCCGCCCGAACCCTGGGAGAAAAAATTCGGCAAGCACCCCACCCAAAAACCCGTCGCCCTCCTCGAACGCATCCTCCTCGCCTCCTCCAACGAAGGCGACTTGGTCCTCGACCCCTTCTCCGGCAGCGGCACCACGCTGCTAGCCGCGTTCCGCCTTCGCCGTCACGCCTTAGGCTGCGAACTCTCCGCCGAATTTCTCACTCTTTCCCTCCGCCGCCTCTGTTCCAATCTGGTACAGGTCGATCTTTCTCTCACTTGCGTCCAGTTTTCCCTTGATCCGTTTCCCGATCCTATGGATCGATCCAATAGCGACGTTGCGCGGCATGGGTTTTGTAGAGGCCGGGCTTCAGCCCGGCCAGCGAGCGTCAACGAGCGTTCTTGCATGTCACCCCACCTCCAACTCGTCCAACAAGAGCGCCGCTTCTACTTCATTGGCCGTGCCGACTGCCGCGTAATCTTTTCCGTCCTCGCCGACTCTCTCGACGAAGCCCGCCAAAAATTCCGCGCCTCCGGCCGCCCCGACTCCGACGCCCTCTTCATCATCAAAACCGAAACTGAAATCTACCTCGCCTAGCCTGGATAGCAGCACAATCCGTTGACTTAACCTGGGATACAACCTAAGATTCGCGTCGAATGTCGCTCCTCACTCAAGCAGACTACTTCCGAGAGTAAATGGCCCCAGCCCAGAACAAGGATGCGGCCCTCAAGCGAAGCGTCACGCAAGTCCTCCAGAACTGCGGCTTGGACGACGCCGTGATCGACCGGGAAGTTCAAATCAACACCTCTGGCGAAACCGACTCGAACCTTAACCTCCTATCCGACAAAGAAATCGACGTAGTCGTGAGATTCAGCTATGTCGGGCAAACAGTTCTACTTTTGTTCGAATGTGAGGACTCAAACAGCGCTTCCGGAAAACGGAAGGAATACAAGCAATACGCCGCTGACCTCAAAGAGATCGAGAGTCGCTCGGACCAGCTGCAAATTGTGAACTCATTAGACAAACAGATAAAACCGCGCCACTTCCAAGATGTCGACGACCTGCGAGTCTGCTTTGTTTATGGAAGTGACTTTCCCGACGAGGATATCAAAAGGGTTCAACGCGAGGCAGAAAAGCAAGGATTCATCGTTTGGAGTTATTTCGCCCTCCAGTATTATTTGAAGATGTCCGCCGTCCTCGGCTCCTGGACGCGCTACGAATTATTCAAAGACTTCTCGCTGAAACTCGAAAGCAAGTCCACTGTTACAATAAGCGCCCTGCTGGCAAAGCAGAACGACAGACGGATGTACATCGGCAAGATACACCCCGGTCTGTTACTGAAGATAGCCTACGTTGTGCGAAGAGCTTCAGAACGGACATACGCCTACCAACGAATGCTAAACAAGGAACGCATTGAGTCGATTGCTCAGTTTATTTCGTCAGACGCCCCCGACAGCTTTCTTCCTAACGCGGCCCTAATCGTGTTTGACCCAGACTCCAGAATCCAGAATGCTCTCAAGTATGACGAGGATAAATCTGAGTTGACTCTCCCCCTGGCATATTGCTCCGCATGGATAATCGACGGCCAGCATCGGGCCTACGGTTTCCTAGGAACAAAGTTCGAGGCTTGGGAACACGACAAGCACAAGCCTTTCGATCTTCCAATTATTGTTTTTAGGTCTTTGGACGACGTCATCCAAACTAAGACTTTCATAAACATCAATTACTACCAAAAACGGATAAAGGCAGGCCTTCTGTGTGACCTCAGCACTCTTACAAAAGACCTGAAATACAGACTAACTTGGGCTAGTCTGCTCGGGCGTGAGCTTAACTCGTTTGAGAAGTCTCCGCTCAGAGCAAGAGTCAAAGTGAGCGAGTTGCACTTTGGCAGACCTATTGGTCTGTCAAGCCTAGTGCAGTATGGCCTGCTTGAGACGCTTCTCGGATTTCGCAATAAGACAAAAGACTATAGCGGTCCGCTGTTCGAGTACGCCAGATTTGATCGCTCGTTGTCCTTCGACCACAAAGACAATCAGAAGGCATTCGAAAAGCAAAAGGAACTCTTGATCCGATTTCTCGACGGCGTCAAGAAAAACACTGAAACAGCTGATCCGTCCACCGACCCGTGGCGAAACACTGGCTTGTATGCGCTGCTGAGGCCAACAGGACTGAACGCACTTTTTATGCTCCTCGCCAAATTACTCGAACTCCATCCAAACGGCGGTCTAGACTTCGATGCAGCTCTCAAGCCGTTCAGAAGAGTGAAATGGAATAGAGACTATGTAGCAAAAAAGGGTGGAGGGTGGAAAGGCTTTCGAGGTCTGGCGAACACTCTGATCGGAGCTTTCAATAGGGGCAAAAAAAAGAAGAACAAGCTGGAACGGTACAGAGAAAAGGACAAACGCTAAATACGAGGCCACTAACATACCAACCCTGTTGATATCTCGCCTTTCAGCTTGCCCCACCTCCAACCCTCGGCTAAAGTACACAGCGGACAGAGGCGTAGATTGAGAATAGAAAAACTCTACTCTCATTTGAACGGACACGAATGGCTGTTGGTTCACCAGCCAAAAGTATGGAAAGAAATAGAAGGCATTGTCAGCAGGGTTGATGCCGCCAAATACAAAACAAAGATAAGCAAGGAAAAAGGCATGCAGGGGAGAAGACTGTTTGCTCCCATAGAATTGAACAAGCGGTTCACAACTGAGTTCGGGAGTGCTGATTGGAGCGAGAGCCGAACGAATTATTGGGTGACGGACGACTACAATCTGATCCGGAAGACCCTTCACCTCCCCGCGGATGAGCAAAAGAAGGAAATCGAGGCCGCCGGGCGCCGTCCCATATTCTCTTATAACCAAACGGATTTTGTAAAAAACCGCGTCGCGGTTGAGATTCAATTTGGGAAATATAGCTTCATCGCCTACGACTTGTTCGTCAAACACTTGGCCTTCTACGTTGGAGACGCAATCGACCTGGGAATTGAGATTCTGCCCATGAAATCGATGCAACAGGAAATGTCTTCCGGTCCTGGCTACTACGAGGGAGCTCTTTACGACCTTGCGCGCCAAGGCCGGGGAGTGCCAGCGGTTCCTTTGGTTTTGGCAGGCGTCGTGCCTTGAAACCTGGAGGTTGACTGGTGAACATATATTCGCTTATTCTTCGCCTATGGCAATTGGGCTACTCAAATTCGAGGGAGAGCAAGAGTTGACTAAGAGAAGAGACTCGTACATAGGGGGTCATTACCGCCCCGATTCTGCGGCAACTCTTTTCCTCGGTGACCGGCTCCAACTGCTTGAAGAGATTCCTGATACTGCTGCGCGCCTGATCGTTACCTCACCCCCCTACAATATTGGCAAGAAGTACGAAAAACGTATGGGGTTCGATGAATATCTGAAACTCCAACGAGATACCCTAACAGAATGCGTCCGGATACTGGCGGCCAATGGAAGCCTTTGCTGGCAAGTGGGGAACCATATCGGGAAAGATGGCGAAGTTTTTCCACTGGATATTTTCATTTACGGAATCTGTAAGGAGCTGGGCCTAAGACTTCGGAACCGAATTGTTTGGTGCTTCGAACATGGGCTGCATTGCCGTAAACGGCTTTCGGGCCGCTACGAGACGATTCTATGGTTCACCAAGAGCGACGATTATGTATTCAATCTCGACGCAATTAGGGTCCCTCAGAAGTACCCCGGGAAAAAATATTTCAAGGGCGAAAAGGCAGGTCAGTATTCATGCAATCCGCTAGGGAAAAATCCGGGCGATCTCTGGACCATTCCAAACGTCAAACACAACCATGTTGAGAAGACCATCCACCCCTGTCAGTTTCCAATCGAACTCGTCGAACGCTTGGTATTGGCCTTAAGCAATTCTGGCGATCTCGTTGTAGATCCATATATCGGCGTTGGTAGTGCGGCATGCGCTGCTGTCCTACACGGCCGACGGGCTGCTGGGTCGGACACCGCCGCCAGCTATCTGAGTGTTGCAAAGGAAAGAGTCAAGCGTGCGCTCGAAGGAGACTTGCGGCGTCGGCCGCTAGGGCGTCCAATCTACCAACCCGCACCCGGCGACCGCATCGCACAACGTCCAGTGAATTTCCCGAAAGACAGTTCTATCCAGCCGCCGTTGTTCGCTACAGCCTGAAGCGGAGTCCTATACGTTCTTTCTTTGTCCTTACTAGCCGTGATCTAATCCCCGCGTGGACTTGCATCTTCCTACCGCTGGCCTCGACCGTTACAAGAGCGCCTCCCAGCGTGCCCGCATCGGCACCGAGTCGTGGGGCGCCACAAACTTCTTTTGTCCCGCCTGCGAATCGCCAAGGCTTAACGTTGCGCCGCGTAACACTGTCACCGTTGACTACTTCTGCCCCTCTTGCGAATCTCCGTTCCAACTAAAGAGCCAGTCGAAGCCGCTAGGCGCCAGAATCGTTGACGCTGCCTATTCCGAAATGAAGCGCGCTATTCTGGAAGACAGAACACCTAATCTCTTTGTTTTGCACTACGACGTCGACACATGGGCCGTCCGCAGCGTCCTTCTCGTTCCCCATTTTGCATTTGCGTTATCCGCAGTCGAACGCCGCAAACCGCTCGCGCCGACGGCTCGCCGCGCTGGTTGGGTTGGCTGCAATATTCTGTTGGATAAGATTCCTGTGCACGCCCGCATCCCGGTAGTGAACGAAGGAACGCCGCAGACTTCGCAGCAAGTGCGAGCCTCTTACAATCGCCTCCGCCCACTGGAAAAACTACAGGTAGAAAAGCGCGGCTGGACCCTCGACGTGCTGAATGCGATTCATTCGCTCGGCAAGAAGGAATTTTCGCTGTCTGACGTTTATACCCACGCTGATTCGCTGGCGAGCCTGCATCCAGACAACCGCCATGTCCCCGACAAAATCCGCCAACAATTGCAAGTCCTCCGCGACCTCGGCCTCCTCACCTTCCTCGGCTCAGGTTCCTACCGGTTACCCTGAGAGGCTCTCGCACCGATTTGCCCGGAGTAATCTCAGATTGACGGCAGCAACCAATGCGTATAGGGTCTTGCGCATTAACAGGGCCCAAGACTTAAATCCGGATAGGAGTTACTTATGAAGCGAACACCCACCTTTTCGCTGCTCGCATTCCTATGCGTTGGTGCGGGCTTAGCATTTTTTCCGTTCATGAGTTTTGCGCAGACCCCCGGTTACATCCTCATGCTCGCCCCGCCGGCTCCGCCTTCGATCACCGCTCCTTCTGGCGGCGCTGCCCTTCTGACCATTATGATCATCCCGGTGAACGGCTTTAAGGGCACGGTCAGCTTCACGTGCGCCATTACCGGCGGCGGTCCCCCCTTGCCCACCTGCTCGAACCCGCCCTCGGTCAACGTTACTGGCACCGGTACTTTCAACTCTACCGTCTCCGTAACTACCACCAGTGCGACACCCACAGCGACATATATGATCACCGTCACCGGCAAAGATGCTGGCGGTAACGCGCCGTTAAACCCGCCGACGGCTATGCCCCTGTCGGTATCCCATCAATACAGCGTGGGGAACGATGGTGGTGGTGCTATTGCTCTCTTGACTCTCGCAGTGTTGCTGGCGCTGTGGGGCATGGCACGCGTTTGGCGGTCCAGGCGGGCTGCTCTGCAGTGAATGCGCAACCAGTTGTGCGCCGGGCGACGTGGCCCGCGGCCATCAGACTGCCGCTGTTACGCCGCGAGTTTTTGTATCGGGCCGGTCTCGTCGCGATCTTCGTCACACTTACGCATCAGTTCCGCTGGGAATGGCTGCGCTTTCTCACATCGGAGGCCATCCTGCGCATTTCCCTATGGCTGGGGATGGAGACGGCGCGGGTTTCCTTCGACACCATCAGCATCCAGGGTCAACTTTTCCAATTTGTGATTGCCTGCACTTTCGTCGATGTCTCCATGGGGTCCATCCCCCTTCTGTGGGACCTGAAGAAGCCCTTACTCAGAAATGTCCCTTGGCTATTGATGATTGTGACTGTTTTGTTCGGTTTTAACCTTTTGCGCCTGGAGATCGGGCACCTCCTGTATGCTCACGGTTTGCCGTGGACCGTGGCAGACCAAGTCCTTGGAGGTTTTGCTTATTTTGCAGTTTGGCTCTTCATCTGGTCCCAGCGAACCTGGGAACTGACGCCGCTAACCGTAACTTCTGCCTTGGGTAATAATTCCGTTAGCGCAGCTTGAACAACAGCCAGTCGGCGGGTGGGACACCCTTAGCGCACTAGCAATCTCTCGGGTGCCGCATCCCTTGGGGGTTGGTTTATCAAAGGGTGCGGGTTTTGACTTTTCCCCCGCCATTTCGTCCCCGCCCCGCCTTCGTCCCTTTTCTCCGCACCAATTTAATTTCCACCCTGGCAAAGTTTTTCCCTTGACAGACCGCCGCTTTCTTGTAGTCTTGGAATTAGGTATACCTGTAGTTAATGACCTAGCGCCCAAAGCTTCTTCCCAACGACAAACAGGCAAGACCACTTGCACAATTTTTGTGCAATCTAAGTCCCTTTAGAATCAACACTTGCAAAAGTGTATCAAAACAAACGACTTTAACTATCTTTATAATCAACACTTATGAGAAACAGGTGGGTGGGGGGAGAGGATGCTGATGCCCCTGTATCCAGTCTTCCGTAGGTTCTTCAAAGTTCCGTATCCTGTAAGTCCTTTGCGTGCCACTCTTACGAAAACTGCCGGGGTGCACGTCCAATTTTCCCACGTCAATCCCTTGACTCGCCCTCGCCCAGCATTGACCCCGCCCATCCACAGCGCTAACATCCGCCTCCAACAGGAGGTCCTCATGTCATTCCAGGGAAAACACGCTCTCATCACGGGAAGTTCGCGCGGCATCGGCCGCGGCATCGCGCTCAAGCTCGCCGAAAAAGGCGCTCGCGTTGCCGTTCATTACTACAGCAACCAGGGAGCCGCCCAGGCCACTCTCGAAAAAATTCGCGCTCACGGTTCCGACGGCTTCATCGTGCAAGCCGACATCTGCCGGCCCGATGACATCCGCCGCATGTTTCAGCAGGTCCGCTCGGAGTTCGGCGCCCTCGATATCTTCGTCAGCAACGCCCGCACGGAAGCCCCCACCTTCTACGAAGCTCCGATGGAGATCTCCCTCGAAAAATGGGACACCGCCGTCGATTCCCAGGCCAAGGCGTTTCTCGTCGCCGTTCGCGAAGCCGCTCCGCTCCTGTCCGACGGCGGAAGGATTGTCGCCATCACCTTCGCTCCCGGTGGACGCTTCGGCAGTTGGCAGCCCTGGGTGGCCATGGGCGCCGCGAAAGCCGCCATGGAATCCCTGGTCCGCTATTTTGCGGTTGCCCTGGCGGGCCGCGGCATCACTGTGAACTCCATCAGCCCCGGTTGGGTCGAAGATAGCGTGCTAAACAGTTTGCCCGAAGCCTTCCAAACGGGCGTGCGTGAATGGCAAGAACGCGGCTGGACGCCCATGCGCCGCCTGGGTACTCCCGCCGACATCGGCAATGCCGTCGCGCTTATTTGCTCGGCAGAAGCTGGTTGGATTACCGGCCAGTTGATCGAGGCCGACGGAGGCGCATCCCTCGTCGACGCTCATCTCCCGCTCGAGTTTCAAGGCTTGGAAAAAACCGTCGAGAAACGCGCCAAATCTCAAGGAGCGTGAGCAACAAGCGGCTTCTATTCAAATCCCTCCGGCCATTCCCGGGCGGCGTGAAGAACTGCGAGAATGCGCACCTCGTTCTTTTCTATCTGGTACGTGACCAGGAAAGGAGTACCCGAAATGACCAGCTCGCGTGTATCAGCCACACGCCCCACGCGCCCCGCCATGGGGTGACGGGCAAGTAGCTGCGTGCTCTCCCAGATTTGATCGGCAGTCCGAGCCGCCGCCACACGACTCTCCTCCGCGATGTCTTCGTACGCACTAACGAACTGTTCCCGGGCAGGAGTCGTCCAGCGCACGCGCATCGCAGTGGGCTACTTTGCTCGCCGCATTCTGGCGATCAGCCTTTTCATCTCCGCGTCCGGCACAAACTCCCCTCTTTCGGCCGCGCGCAAGCCCTTTTTGATCAGCTTAATGTGATGCTCATTGAGTCGCAGATAATGTTCCACCGCCTCGTTCAGCACGTGGCTGCGATCGCGATCCATGCTCTCGGCCAGCTCATCCAGCGACTCCACGGTATCGGACGCAATCCGAAAACTGATTGTCTTTAGCGTACTCATAAATAATGCCCCCATAATGCGACTCTTATAATACGGAATAATATGCTGTATTACGCTGCGTTGCAACGACCGGGTGCCGGCTACCCAGGGGGAGAGGCAGAGGTTCCCGACTGGTAATCTCCTGCACCCCGCCATCTTCGGGATGCTACAATCCGCCAACTAAACCATCCCGCTTACTCTGGAGGTTACGAATGCACCGCCGCGTCCTAATTCTGCTCGCCATTGCGCTGGCAGTATGCGTCACTGGTTTCGCGCAGAATCATCCTGAGCACGCCGCTCCCGCCACAGCAAAACCCGCTACGCTCATGACCGGCTACGGCAATTGGCATCACCCGGTTTCCACCAAGAACGCGCAAGCACAGGCATTTTTCGATCAGGGCTTGCGGCTCATCTACGCCTTCAATCATGACGAAGCCGCGCGCTCCTTCCAGCGTGCCGCCGACCTCGATCCCAAACTGGCCATGGCGTACTGGGGCATTGCCGAAGCCGTCGGCCCTAATTACAACGATCCCGCCAGCGAAGACCGTTTCGCGCAGGCCCACGCCGCCATCGAGAAAGCGCGGACGCTCGCACCCGATGCTTCTGAAAGTGACAAGGCCTACATCGACGCGCTTGCCAAACGCTTTCCCGCCGATCCCAAATCCGATTTGCACGCTGCCGCGCAAGAGTATCGCGATGCCATGCGCGACTTGGTGAAGCGCTTCCCCGACGATCTCGATGCTGCCACTCTTTTCGCCGAAGCCGGAATGAACCTGCATCCCTGGGGGCTCTGGCACCCGGACGGCACGCCGGAAGAGGGCACGGAGGAAATTGTCTCCACGCTGGAGTCTGTGATGCGCCGCGACCCTAATCATCTCGGCGCGATTCACTATTACATTCATTCCGTGGAAGCTTCCTCATCGCCGGAACGCGCTCTGGCGGGAGCGAATCGCCTGGCGCACCTTGCGCCTGCCGCGGGACACGTCGTGCACATGCCCGCGCACATCTACATTCGCACCGGCGATCATGACGCCGCAGTGAAAACGAATGAGAAGGCTGTCGCGGCGGACGAGACGTATATGAAGGCCAGTAGCGCCGCGGGGATCGATACGCTTTTCTATTCCTTGATGTACTACGCCCATAACCTCCATTTCATGGCCACTTGCGCCGCGATGGAAGGCAATTATCCGCAAGCCAGGAAAAGTGCCGCGATGCTGGCCGCATTTGTCGGGCCGCATGTCAAAGTCATGCCGGACGTGGAAGGGTACATGACTATTCCCTTTCTTGTGGAGGTTCGTTTTCACAAGGTGAACGAAATTCTGAAGATGCCGCGTCCTGATCCTTCGCTGCAACTGACTACGGTGTTCTGGCATTTCGCCCAGGGACTGGCCCTCGCATCCACCGGCAAGCTTGACGAAGCGGAAGCCGAGTACAAGTTCGTCTCCGAAGCCCAAGAGAAAACGCCGGCGGACGCCTTTTTCCTCGCTCCGGTAAACAACAAGAGCCAAGACATGCTCAAGATCGCCGAACACGTGCTCGGAGGAAGAATTGCGCTCGCGAAAAATGATATGGATGCCGCCGTCAGTCAGTTTCGGGCCGCGGTCGCCATTCAGGATTTGCTTAAATATAACGAGCCGCCTGACTGGCTCTATCCCGTGCGCGAATCCTTGGGCGCGGTACTGCTGAAAATCGGTGATGATGCTGGAGCCGAAGAGGCCTTTCGCGCGGACCTCGATCGCAATCCTCGCAACCCGCGTTCGCTCTTCGGCCTCGAGCAAGCCCTGAAGGCTCAGGAGAGAACCAACGACGCCGGCTTCGTCCGCAAACAGTTTGACGCCAGCTGGAAGGGCGCTGTGCGGCCGACCGTCGACGATCTCGTCTGACCCTTCGACCAGCGCGCACTCAAAGGTCGCGGCTTGACGGAGATCTAAAAACTGGCGACTGACGACTCACAACTCTTCCAAGTCACCAGGTGCTGCGCCCATCGGTCGCGCCCTGCCCCGGCTCGGGCACCACCGCCCCGCTGTCGTCCCTGCCTACGCCCTTGGGCTCCGAGATCTTTTGTTTCTCGTCCACTGAGAAAAGCAGATAGTTCTTGAAACTGTGGCGCCGATGACTGCGCCGGCCCTTCCAGTCGTAATGAACCTCCGCATTCTGTGGAAGCCACATGTCCAGATTGCGGGCTTTAAAATGCACCGGACCATATTCGATGGTGGCGTGGTCGGAAACCAGCCGGATTTGTGGCAAAGGGTTGATGAGGTCCGTTTCCAGCCGGACGATTTGAAAGCTGTCAGCGGCAATCCACGCGCGCCCCTTGAGCGCAACCGCGTAGGCCGGACCTTCAGCGCCAATCTTGTAGGAGCGGATCATATTCGGTTTGTCGGCCCTTTGGCGGAAATACACTTGCCAGGCCGGCCCGCCTTTCGACCGCGCCAAGCCCTCACAAGAGATCGCGAAGTTTTCCGCATAGTATGGATGAAAGATGAGCACCAGCGCCGGCAGCCCCGTGGTAGCTACGCCGTCGGGAAATTTGGCCGGAAGATAGTGAGTGTCCCTGTATTCATCGACAGTTAGAAGGCCGAGGCGGTTCTGCTTGATCGAAACAAGATAGTCGAACTGGAACTTGATGGGATGAGACGCCAACCCCCATTTGTTGATCGATTCATGAGTCATCGCTTCGGTTGCGGCGTACCGATCGACGTTGGCGACAAATTCCTGGATCCGCTTCCCGGAGTTTTTTATGACTTCCTCAAGATTGCATGCGACGCCGGGTTCCACCGGCGGAACTTTTTCGTCAATGTCGGGGGGCAACCAATTCGAAGGCAAAAGAGCCGAAGTTGTCAGGATAGGCTCAGGCGGGGAGGTCGATGCCGTGGCGGACCGAGATTCCAGTGCCGATTCGAAAGGAGTCTGCAGATTCTCGAGTTGTTTCGCGGCGGCAGCGTCCGCAGGATTTTCCCGGAGATACGATTGCAGAACCTGGATGGCCCGCTTCTGGTCACCGCGTAAGTGGAGGGCGCGAGCCAGGATCGGCTGAGCAATTCCGGCCTGGCCATGACCCAACTCGAGCGCACGCTCTGCTTCTTTGATGGAATTATCCAGCAATCCCTGCCGCAGAAAGGCCTCCGCGAGGACCGCATGGGCGCGCCAAGAGGTAGGCTCAGCTTCGACAGCCCGGTTGAGGTACTGAGCTGCGTCATTGGGCTTGCTTTCCCGCATAAGAACACCGCCCAAGGACAATAGGGCGCCGAGATGGTTTGGAGAAAGGGACAAAACCTTTTCCCAGTAACTCCTAGCGTGCACCCAGTCATTCACTTGTGAGGAATAAACCCCCAAAAGGAAGTTTGCGTCCGCGTCACCAGGAGCAGACCGATAGACCGCATCCAAGTGGCTGCGCGCGTCGGCAGGTTTGTTGGCCCGCAACGCTTCCAGGGCTTTTCCCAATTCCTTCTGTAACCTAGAACCCAGGATCGGATGGTCTTCCCCGGGCGGGAGAGATGAGTATTGCGCGCATAGGCAAGGCGCAAGGACAGAGAAGTAAAGGATGAGAAAGGGGAACGCGCAACGGGGCACGCGCAAAAACATGCGAACTCCAACCAGCGAATTACCTAAGGGAAGGACCCGGACTTGAAGCCATCTTATACCCAAATGCAGGAAAACTTAACAAGAGTCTTTTGGAGGAGGGCTAAGGGGTCTTTGCGTTTGAATTCAAGTAAGCAAGACTGGCATTATCACCTGCTTAGAGACAGCTTTCCGTGGCACGATTAGTTTTCCAGGCGGACGACAAAAGGTACGTCAGATGCCCCTTCTGATGTTCCGAAGGGTTAGGGAGTATTTCATGACGGGGAATTGCCTGACGTACGGGGCGGCGCAGATATTCGCGCTTGCATTCCTTTTTGCACAGCCGTGCCCGGCCCAGGAAAAAATCTCCGACGCAGAAAAACTGCTGTTCGACTCCGTGAATCACGAAAGGGCGGCAAGGGGGCTTGCGCTCTTGAAGTGGGAGGAGGGTCTGGCGCGCGCGGCGCGCAAGCATGCCGCACGGATGGCAGAGCAGGATTTGCTCGAGCACCAAGTGCCTGGTGAAGCCGACCTGGCGACGCGGGCGCGAGAGGAAGGGGTGAGCTTCAGTCATATTACCGAGAATATTGGCATGGGGGCGTCCGCCGACAAGTTCCACGATGGCTGGATGAATTCGCCCGGGCACCGCGCGAATATCCTCGATGCCGCCAGCGATTCCATAGGGATTGCGGTGGTCGAAGACGGCGAGCAGTTGTTCGCCGTGGAGGATTTTGCCCGCGTTGTTACGCTTCTCCCCATCGAACAACAAGAAAAACGGGTCGGGAAACTCATCGCCGCTCGCGGGTTGCGCTTGCTCAACATTGGAGACGACGCCCGGAAGAACTGTGATCTCGTCCGCGACTATGCGGGAAGCAACAAGCCGCGGTACGTCGCGCACTACGAAACGCCAGACATATCGCAACTGCCTGAGGGCTTAAAAAAGGAACTTCAATCCGGCCGCTACAAGGCCGCAGCCGTGGGCGCGTGCCCGCCGAAAAAGTCGCATGACTCTGCGCCCTTTCGAATCGTTGTTATGCTCTATTGATGCGGGGACGCCGGATCCCGCGCCCCTCGGTTTAAGATCTGGGGCTGCGGCCAGCCGAGAATAAACAAAGAGGGAGCCAACTTCGCTCCCTCTTCTTAATGCAACAGCCGCAATCAGTTATTTATGGCCGGAGTGCGTGATCCGCGCCAGGAAGTCGCGCCGGCTGTCCAGCACGGAGGCGCCCGCGAACTCCGCGCGTTCCGCCGGAGTCCACTTGCTCATCGTCGCGTTTATGGCTGCCGCCCACTTGTCCATGCCTTCGGCATTGGGGTAAGTGATAACGACGCAGCGAAGCGATTGCGCCGAAGTGATCACGTACTGCTGGTCGACGGCGTAGGACGTAGCCGCACCCTTCTTGAGCTGTTCTTCGAACGTCGGCACCAAAAGCTTCTTGAGCGTTGAGGTAAAGGTTTCCGGCTTGTCAGCTTTCGCCATGGAGCAGACCACGCGCAAGTACGCTGGTGTTCCGCTTCCGGCGTTGTACATTGACGTCTGCATCAGCAAGTCTTCGTGCTTGGTGGCTGCGATTTGCCCGGGCCGTGGTCCCGCTTTGCGAACTTCGTCGAGCACCTTCATCAGCCCCGAAATCGATGTTGAAGACC
>Ga0210407_10000281_pt1 | contig 61295 bp, 53 predicted proteins | sample IncBWC27MmetaG_FD_150860 | JGI IMG/M metagenome (GOLD analysis project Ga0210407, IMG submission 150860) | Forest soil microbial communities from Barre Woods Harvard Forest LTER site, Petersham, Massachusetts, United States - Inc-BW-C-27-M | ecosystem: Environmental > Terrestrial > Soil >...
TTCCAGCAGCCCCATCTCTTTCGGTTGTCCGCCCGTGATCGCCAGCATGATCATGCCGAACGATTCCTGCATCTGGGTGTGCTTGAAGAGATTGTTCAGAACGAGCTGCGATTCCTCGCCGCGTTTCAGCTCGACGACGACGCGCATGCCGTCGCGGTCGCTTTCATCGCGCACATCCGCAATGCCGTCGATCTTCTTGTTCTGCGCCAGTTCGGCGATCCGCTTGATGAGCGTGGCCTTGTTGACCTGGTACGGAATCTCCGTGATGACGATGTTTTCGCGGTCCTTGCCGACGTCTTCGATGGCGGCCTTCGCGCGCATGGTGAAGCTGCCGCGGCCGCTCTTGTATGCCGCTTCAATCCCCTCGCGCCCGGCGATATAGCCGCCCGTCGGAAAATCCGGCCCCGGCACCAGCTTCATCACTTCTTTCAAGGTCGTGTCCGGCTTCTCGATCATCAGCACAGTGGCGTCAATGATTTCGCGCAGATTGTGCGGCGGAATGTTTGTGGCCATGCCAACGGCGATGCCGCTTGCGCCATTGACCAGCAGATTTGGCACCCGTGTCGGGAGAACGGTAGGCTCTTTTTCCGTTTCGTCGAAGTTCGGGATGTGATCGACGGTTTCCTTCTCGATGTCGGCAAGCAACTCTTCCGCGATTTTCGAGAGCCGCGCTTCCGTGTACCGCATCGCCGCGGGCATATCGCCGTCAACGGAGCCGAAGTTGCCCTGCCCGTCCACCAGCGGATAGCGCATGTTGAAGTCCTGCGCCATACGCACCAGCGCGTCATAGACCGGCGTATCGCCGTGCGGGTGGTATTTGCCGAGCACTTCGCCGACGATCTTTGCGCATTTGCGGTACGGTCTCGTCGACGTTAGTCCCAGCTCGTACATTCCGAAAAGAATCCGGCGGTGCACGGGCTTCAAGCCGTCGCGCACGTCCGGTAGCGCGCGCCCGATGATCACGCTCATCGCGTAGTCGAGATACGACTTGCGCATTTCCGCTTCAATATCAACCGGAATCATTACCGACAGGTTTTGTTCGTCTGCCATTGTTCCTCGCCTGTGTTTGTTCGTTTGCGTAGCGCCGGGCTTTAGCCCGGCATGCCGCCCTAAAGGGCGGCGCTACGAAATTCCGTCATCTCTTCGACGCGTGATCGAGCGCGTAAGCCTTGACCGTGTCAAACGCGTCCGCCGAATTCGTGAAACGCCGCGCCGCGAAAGCAGCCTCAATCTCGCGTAGAAACTCATCGCGCTGGGCCTCGCTTGCAAATTCCATCGCCACGCCGCGATCGTTATCCGGCGCATCTGTCGGCGTTGCGCGAAACTCACTCACGCTCAATCCCCGGAGCCCCGGCAGCGTCGCCCATCCCAACTGATGCATCATGGCCGGCTCTTGCCGCGCGGCCGCAATACGAAATAGATCATCACGCCGAACGCCAATACAATTAGGAGCCCAATCGAATCAGCGACGAAGAAAGTTCTCCACTTCGCGACTCCCGATACGTCACCCAATCCGACTGCCTCGCGCCACGCTCGGAATTCTTGCACGAGCCGCGGCAAACGAAATCCGATTGTAGCCACCGCTGCCAGAACCAGGCCCCAGCGAATTGCGCTGCGAATGGATCCGGCGTCCGCCTTGGGCTCACCCGGCACGCCTCAGATATCCAGGTTCACGACTTCGAGCGCATTGTCTTCGATGAACTTGCGGCGCGCCTCGACGTTTTCGCCCATCAGCGTCGTGAAAATATCCTCGGCGGCCACGGCGTCCTCGAGCTTCACTTTCAGGAGCGTCCGCGTGTCCGCGTTCATGGTGGTTTCCCAGAGCTGCGTCGGATTCATTTCGCCCAGGCCCTTGAACCGCGTGATGGTGAAGTCTTTCTTGGCGTCTTCCATCACGTAACTCAGCACGTCCTGCGCTCTTTCCTTGACGGCCTTGTCCCCGTTTCGCGATACGGTGAACGGCGGTTTGTTGAATTCATCGATTTGTTTCGCCAGCGCGCGCAGACGCTTGTATTCCGCGGTCGCCGCCAGCGCCCAGTTGATCTTGGAATTGTTCGGCGCATCCAGCAGGATTTCGTAAAGGCTGTGCTCTTCGTCGAAGGCGACTTTTCCTTCAAGCTTCAGTTTTGCCTTTTCGATGTCCTTCAGGAGTTTCTCGACGGATTTCTTTTCTTCGAAATCTGTCTTTTTGTCCAAACCGCTCTCCGCCAGCACTTCCGCCAGCTTCGGCTCTTTTAGCCGCCGCCCAAGCTTCGCGCCCACCGCCTCGTATTCCTGCACGTTGAGGAGGAAGGAGGTCAGTCCGGCGCCCTGCAGCGTCACGCCTTCCTTGGCCTTTACGATGTGGTCTTCCGTGGCGCGCTTCATCAACTCGCGTGCGAAGTCGCGCTCGTCGCGGATGTATTTCTCGCTCTTCCCGCGCTTCACGCGGTAGAGCGGCGGCTGCGCGATGTAGATGTGCCCACGATCGATCAATTCCTTCATGTGGCGGAAAAAAAAAGTCAGCAACAGCGTGCGGATGTGGCTGCCGTCTACGTCCGCGTCGGTCATCAAAATAATTTTGTGGTAGCGCAATTTGCCGGCGTCGAAATCGTCCTTGCCGATGCCGGTACCGAGCGCCGTGATGATGGCGCGAATTTCTTCGTGCCCCAGCATTTTGTCGTAGCGCGCCTTTTCGACGTTGAGTATTTTCCCTTTGAGCGGGAGGATCGCCTGATACTTGCGGTCGCGCCCCTGCTTGGCCGAGCCGCCGGCCGATTCGCCCTCGACAACGAACAATTCGCAGCGCGCCGGATCGCGTTCCTGGCAATCGGCGAGTTTTCCCGGCAGGCCGCTGGAATCCATGGCGGACTTGCGGCGCGTCAGTTCACGCGCCTTGCGCGCCGCTTCGCGGGCGCGCGCTGCGTCGATGCATTTGGAAATGATGCGGCGCGCCACCGTCGAATGCTTGTCAAACCATTCGCCGAGCTTTTCATTGACGAGTTGCTCAACGTCGCCCTTGATGTCGCTATTGAGCTTGCCTTTAGTCTGGCCTTCAAATTGCGGCTGCGGCAGCCGCACGCTGACCACGGCGACGAGACCTTCACGCACGTCGTCGCCCGTGATGGTGACTTCGTCTTTCTGTTCCTTCAGCATGCCGGCCGCGGAAGCGAAGTTGTTGATCGAGCGCGTCAGCGCGGAGCGAAACCCGGAGAGATGCGTGCCGCCGTCCACCGTATTGATGGTGTTCGCAAACGCAAAAATGTTTTCGCCGTAGGTATCGTTGTACTGCAACGCGATTTCAATTTCGACGTTCCCGCGCTTGCCTTCGATGTAGATCGGCGAATCGTGCAGCGTCGATTTCCCGCGGTTCAGGTGTTTGACAAATTCCGTGATTCCGCCGGTGAACTTGAATTCCGCGGTCTTTTCCGTGCGCTCGTCCGTGAGCGTGATTTTCAATCCCTTGTTCAGGAACGCCAGTTCGCGCAAGCGCTGCGACAGCGTATCGAAGCTGTACTCTGTCTTATCGAAAATCGTCGGATCGGGATGAAACGTAACTTTCGTTCCAGTCTTGCGCGTTTTTCCGGTTTGCTTCAGCTTGTTCGTGGGCTTGCCTTTTTCGTAAGTCTGTTCCCACACCGCGCCGTCGCGCGAAATCTCCAGCTCCAGCCAATCGGAAAGCGCGTTGACGACGGAAACGCCTACGCCGTGGAGACCGCCGGAGACTTTGTACGTGTCGCTGTCGAATTTTCCGCCCGCGTGCAGTACGGTCAGGACGACCTCCGCGGCCGGACGCTTCTCCGTCGCGTGCATGTCCACGGGAATGCCGCGGCCGTTATCTACCACGGTGACGGAGTTGTCCGCGTGCACGGTGACGTTGATTTCGTCCGCGAAGCCGGCCATCGCTTCGTCAACCGAGTTGTCCACTACTTCCCAAACGAGATGGTGCAGGCCCATCTCGCCGGTCGAGCCGATGTACATCGCGGGACGCAGACGCACCGCTTCAAGTCCGCCGAGAACTTTTATCGATTTCGCGTCGTACTTGTGGCCGCCTTGCGGCGTGCCGCTCACGTTTTCCTTATCGCCCATGTTTTCTCCTGGCCCAGCAACTTCTCGCGTGTACCCCCAGCATTGGACAGACTCCGCACAATTCGGAGTGCGGGTCCGCGCTCAAACTCGTTTTCTGTGAAGCAAGGAAGGCGTATTTGCGGAATTTTCCGTGCGTCGCCTTACCCTTTGATTCCGGTTTCGCTGGGCAAATCCAGAACTCGTAGGGTTCCTGCTCCATCCCATCTCGCGCAGCGAGACGTGGCGAAGACTCATGTTTCTCCAGGTCCGTGGCCCCCGGGCTCCTGGCGCGAAGCCCAAATTTCGGGTCACTTTTACCTGGCGGACGTGTCGATTAAGAGGATGCGAATCAGCGAATCGACAACTCCAAAATTATACTTGATCGGGAGCATTTTCTCAAGGGGTAGAATGATCTCACTGCCGAAATAAGTAGTTTATTTACTTAGGCTTCCGTGGGACTTGCGCCTCACAGACGAAAATCAAAAAGGCCCATCGACAGGCGCCTTTTTGATTGCATTTTTCTTGGTCTTTATGCCGCTCAGATGCGCATGGGCATGATGATGTAGCGGTAGCGGTAGGATTCATCGGCAAGAGGACGCATCTGGCCGGCGGATTGTTCGTCTTTCAGTTCGATGCTGATCGGGCCGTCGGCTGCGGCGCCGAGAAAGTCCAGCATGTAGCTGGAATTGAACCCGATAGCGATGGGCTCGCCTTTGAATTCCTTCTCGATGGTTTCCTTGGCTTCGCCATATTCCGGGCTTGAAGCGGAAATCTCGATGCCTTCTTTGGAAACGGCCAGCTTCACGGCGTGGGAGCGCTGGTCGGCGAGCTGCGAGACGCGCCGCACCGCATCGCCCAATTCCGTTCGCTCAATGACCACCGTTTTGTTGTTGTCGCGCGGGAGCACCGCTTCGTAGTTCGGGAACTGCCCGGTGAGGATCCGCGAAATCAGCAGGCGATGGCCAACCCGGAAGAAGAGGTGGCTCTCGTCTTTTGCAAATTCGATGTGCGCGTCGGAGCCGGCGGCGCTGGAAAGTTTCTCAACTTCGTCCATGGCTTTCTTCGGGATAAGAACCTTCACTTCGCCGTTCAACCCTGTGAGTTTGTGATCGGTCTCCGCGAGCGCCAGGCGGTGCCCATCCGTCGCCACCATCGCCAGCGTGTCCGGCTTCAGGATCAGCAGGCCGCCATTCAACGTGTAGCGCGATTCCTCCATGGAGATGGCAAACTTTGTTTTTCGAATGAGGTTCTCAATGATTGGTGCGGGGATCTTCACAAGTGTGTGCGGCATCACCGGCAGCGCGGGGAAATTTTCCTTTGCCATACCCACCAGCTTGTATTTCTTCCTGTCGCTGGTGATCTCCACCCAATGATTCTCGAGGAGCTTAACCTTGATCTCGCCTTCGGGAAGCAAGCGCACGAGTTCCAGCAACTTTTTGGCAGGGATGGTTCCGGCGCCTTCTTTTTTGATCTTGGCTTCGCAAGACGTGCGGATGCTCAGCTCAAGGTCGGTCGCCGTGATCGTCAACTGGCTCCCCTTGGCTTCGACCAGTAAATTCGACAAAATAGGAATTGTCGTCTTACGTTCGACGACCCCCTGCGTGGTCGAGAGTTCATTCAACAGCGCGGACTTTGTGACGCTGAATTCCATCGCTTGATAATCCTCGCGTGCCGTTCCGGGTGCGGTCATTGTGAAGTTTACCCTCGATCAGGCCTAGGACAAGGCCCTCCGTAGCTAAATTCTACCGCTGCCGTACTTTACTCGCTTTTAAGGAACTTATAAAGCCCGCTTCGTGCGCCAGCACTGTGGAAATAGGTGGGAAACGTAGTTCTCCCAGACTCAACGGATCCACAACGGCAGTCATCACAGCAGAATCTTCTTAAAATTTAAGACCCAATAAGGCTTGTTGTTGTGATGACTGCTGTGAATCTGTGGATACGTCGTAAAGTCCAACCGAGTAACCGATTTACGGAGCCGCTTTGCAAGTGGCGAATTGTGAGAATCTCGGAAATCTACTCGCCTATCGGTCATCGCATCACTAAATTTAGAAATTGGTCCACTCCCTTCAACACATTTTCCGCACGTTTCTCAAGTTTTCTCCACAGCGCCCTATGAATACGCGGTCGCAGAGGAATCTCGGAATGCACAGAAAGTGCTGACTAGCCATAGAACGAAGCCTGAAGCGCAGGAAGAAGAGACAGCCTGCGTTTCAGAGTTAGCAGAGAAGGAAGGGTTCGGCGGTTACTGCAGCGCATCCATAAGGCGCGTAATCGTGCGGTTCAGGTCTTTGTCAGACCTACGCAACTCTTCAATTTTGTTGATGGAATGCAGCACGGTCGTGTGGTGCTTGCCGCCAAATTGGCGGCCAATCTCCGGAAGCGAAGCGGTGGTGAGCTGCTTGACGATGTACATCGCTACTTGTCGTGGAAAGGCAATCGCGCGCGTGTTGCTGCGAACTTTCAGGTCCTGTTCCCGCAAATTAAAATGTTCGCTCACTCGCTTCTGGATCAGATCGATGGTGACGCGCTTTTCCTGCGAAGCGATGATGTTCCGCAGCACTTGCTGCGCCGTCCCTAGAGAAATCGTCGCACCGGTCAGCGAAGCGTAGGCCATCAGCCGCGTCAACGCGCCTTCCAGTTCGCGTACGTTGGATTTGATGGCCCGCGCGATGTATTCCGCCACGTCATCCGGCAGGCTGAAGCGGTCGTTCTCCGCTTTCTTCTGCAGAATGGCGATCTTGGTCTCGAGGTCCGGCGGCTGGATGTCCGCAATCAATCCCCATTCGAACCGCGAGCGCAGCCGCTCTTCGATGGAGTTGATGTCCTTCGGCAGGCAGTCCGAGGAGATGACAATCTGCTTCTGCTGCTCGTAGAGCGCGTTGAAGGTATGAAAAAACTCTTCCTGGGTGCGCTCTTTTCCCGCGATGAACTGGATATCGTCGACTAGCAGCACGTCCACGGTGTGGAAACGGTCGCGGAAACTGATCATGCGGTCAAAACGCAACGAGTTGATTACTTCGATGGTGAACTTTTCCGCGCTGACATAACTCAGCCGCATCGCCGGATTGCGCTTCTTGATGGTGTGACCGATGGCGTGCATCAAGTGTGTCTTGCCCATGCCCACGCCGCCATAGAGAAACAGCGGGTTGTAGGCTTTCGAAGGCTGCTCGGCCACGGCGCGCGAAGCGGCATGCGCGAACTCGTTGGACTTGCCGACGACAAACGAATCGAACGTGTAGCGGGTGTTGAGTTGGTGGTCGCTGCTCTCGAAATCCAGTTTCGCCTGCTTTATGCCGGACACTACCGGCGCTGCCTGAATCGGCTCCTCTTCGGTGCATACGTACTGCACCTTCATGTTCGGTGTGCCGACTTCGTGGAACACGGCCTTGACGATGTCGCCGTACGTGCGTGTCAGCACCTGCCGGAAGACGGCGCTGGGAATCTGGATATAGAGGGTGTCGCCTTCCGCCCGGTTCAGCCTGGTCGGCTGGAACCACGTGGTAAAGGTGTTGATGCTGACCCGGGACTTTACCCGCTCCAGAAATTTGTCCCAGGAATTCACAGCCTCGCGTTCACGCCCTGTTTGAGTTGCTGTCGTCATCGGAAGAGAAAAGAAACCCCTGTGCTATTTCCACAGATGTGAAAAAACTGTGGAAAGCAGGTCCACTCGCGTCTTTCTTCAGGCTTCGGGATTCTTGCCCGCGCCGGAACGCTCCACTTCGCCCCTGTCGCCCCGCGCGCGGCCCGTCTGGAATTGTCGGCCCACGTACCGCCGCTATGAGTCAGCGCGGGATTGTCTCTGATTGGAGCGCGGGGGGCAAGAGAAAAATAGGAGAAGGCATACACCGACTTTCACATCCCATGCACAGTTTTTCCACAGCACAAAAGTTGTGCAATTCTTCCAGGTTGATGCCGATTTTGGCGGCATTTGTGAACAAATTTTCACGTCACGCGCGAACGAAACCGAGAACGCCTTAGAATTTGCCTGAGGAAAACTCGGCCTATTTCGTATTTCTTTTGTCGGGCCGTTCGAATTCGTAGATGCCCAGCGGGTCGCTTCCGATGATCAGATGGTCCTGCTCCACGAGAATGGTGTTGGCTTCGAGCCGCGCGCCTTGCGGCGTGTAGATCTTGTAAGTGGCGCGGCGGTTCCCTTCCTTATCGAAATGCAGCAGCCTGTTGTAGAGCGCGACCCAGATTTCCCCGTTTGCGCGGTCAACGCCCACTGCGGTAAGTATGCGCTTGAAAGACGGCTGCTGGCCTTTACTTTCCTGCCGTTCGATTTCCTTGCGTGCAGCCTGCGCCGCCGGCATGGCATCGAGCGCCGTGTACTGGATGTCCTGCCGCGCATAGCCCAGCCTATCGAATTGCCTCACGGTTGGCTCCGGCAAGTACGTAAAACCATAGTAGAGATGGCCTTGGCCATCGGTGGCCATCTCCCCGATGTTAAGATAGCGATTCAGTTCCGCGCGTTCCGTGATCGGTTCCGGCTCGCCAAACTCTCTCACGTCTCTTCCGTTCTTATCGAAAACAATCACCAGGCTCGGTTCACGAAGTGTGCCCACCGCGACCTCGTCGTCGGGCAGGGCAGCCACGGCGACTGGCGCCTTCACGGGAATCGAACGAAGCAGTGTGCCGCCGGGCGAGAAAACCTGGACGAGGTTGGCACCGCGGTCTGCGACGTAAATCTTTCCGTCGTCCGCACCATCGCAGTCTTCGCCGAACGTGATCAGGGCATGTCCCTGGCCGGTACCACTCGAAGCTATGCCTGTTTCGTTGATCGACAGAACTTGCTTGCCTTGGGCGTCAAACACCAGCAAACCCGGCGACGGCGAGGCCAGAATGTACAGCCGCCCGTCGGCGCCGCGCTTAATGGTGCGCAGTCCAGGACCCACGCCCGGGAAAATCCGCTGCCTTGCGCTGAGGTCACTCTCGTCGTCCTGCGCGGCCGCACTCCCCGCCACGCACGCCAGCAGACACATCACCGCAAGAACTCTCACGATTGGGCCACCCTCTGTCGCACGAGTCTTCAGATTACTATGGAGGCGCGCAGGTTGCCCCGGATTGCAGCCGCGTGCCTTGACGATTAGTCAATACAGAAGCGCAGGCGTTCGATGGAGCGGGCGCGGAGCCGCCCGGCGGCATTGCGCGGTCCTTCGTCGTCGGTGTCGACCAAGACGCAGTTCATCTGCACGTCGCCGGAAGCCACCTCGAACCGCGCGGGCAGCCCGTTGAGAAACTTCCCGATGATGCCGTTGCGGTCCATTCCAATCACGCCGCCGTGCGGCCCGGTCATTCCCACGTCCGTGATATAGGCTGTGCCTTGCGGAAAAACGTGCTCGTCGGCCGTAGCCACGTGGGTGTGCGTACCCACGACCGCGGTCACCCGGCCATCGAGATACCAGCCCATCGCGAGTTTCTCGCTGGTGGTTTCCGCGTGCATGTCCACAAACACGAAGGCCACATCCGCGGGAATTCGCGCGAGTTCGCTATCGGCTTTCCGGAAGGGATCGTCAATCGGGGTCATGAACACGCGTCCCTGCAGGTTCAGGACGGCATACTTCACGCCATTCTTCGCCGTTCCCGTGTAGAGCCCGCTGCCCGCATTGCCTTCCGGAAAATTTGCCGGCCGCAGCAGCCGCGGCTCGTGCGGCAGGAACTCCAGGATCTCTTTGCGGTCCCAGCTATGATTTCCGCCGGTCAGCACGTCGATTCCCATTTTCAAGAGTTCTTCCGCCAGCCGCGGGGTGATCCCAAATCCCGACGCTGAATTTTCGCCGTTGGCGATGACCAGATCAATCCGCCGCTGTGCAACGATGTCCGCGAGGCGATCGCGAACGATCTGCCGTCCGGGCGAGCCGACGATGTCTCCCACAAAAAGTACGCGCATGCGCCCTTTCCTACCGCATCACACAAAAATGGAGCGGACCGCTTGGCCGTGGAGAGCTAGGCTGTGAACCTCTGAATAAAGTGGGCGCCACGAGCCAACCGTTAGGCTTTCCTGCCCCGCTCGCGCGTCTTCATCCTTCTCTTTCGAACGAGAGACTCGCCAGCGGGACAGGCCGTGCACACAGGCTGTCTATCCGCAGCACCTCAGAGATTCTGCATTGGTTCAAACAGCTTTCGCACCCTCACCTGCTTCGAAGTACCGCTCCATACCCATTGTAGCCTCCACCCTAAAGCCGCGTCCAACCCCTGCGGCCTTCGCCGCCAGAAGGTTTATCTCCACGAAAACCAATCGCCGGAGGTAAAATCACCGCAAGCAAACGGGAGGATGAATCATGCGCCGTCCAAGCCGGATAGCTTTAGCCCTCGGACTGTTTTCATTTGTTCTCGCCATTCCACCGGCAGTTCTGCTGGCGGACACTTTGTCGCCGGCGCCACCGGACCAGCTCGGGAAAGTGAATTTTCCCACGAGCTGCACTGCCGATGTGCAACCCACCATCGAGAAGGGCGTCGCGCTCCTGCACTCGTTCCAATACAAGGAATCCGAGCAGACCTTTTCCGACGCGACCACTAAGGAACCCAAGTGCCCCATGGCCCACTGGGGCAAAGCGATGGCTCGGTTTCATCAACTGTGGGATTTCCCGAATGACAAGACTCTGAAAGAGGGCCGCAAAGAGATCGAGGCAGCGCAAAAATTTCATTCTGCCAACCCGCGGGAACAGGGCTTCCTTGAAGCTGCTGCCGCTTTCTTTCAGAAAAAATCAAAAATGTCTCATGCCGACCGCATCAAGGCGTATTCCACGGTGTTGGAGCGCCTTTATCACGAGAGCCCCGGAGACATCGAAATCGGCTCGTTCTACGCTCTCTCGCTCGTGTCGCTGGCCTATGAGGACCACGACAACGAAACAGCGGACCGCCAGAAGGCCATCTCCATCCTTGAGCCGCTCCTGAAGCAGCACGCGGACCATCCCGGCGTCGCACATTACATGATTCACGCCACGGACCGCCCTGAATTCGCTGAACAAGGCCTCGATGCCGCCCGCCGCTATGCCGCTATCGCGCCGGATTCCGCCCACGCTCTGCATATGCCATCGCATATCTTCGTGCGTCTCGGCCTGTGGCAGGATTCCATCGCGTCAAACATTGCCGCCAACGCCTCGGGCGCTCACGCCGCGGAAATGCATCTCGCCGAATCTCACTATCAAACTCACGCTATGGACTTCCTCAGCTATTCCTATTTGCAGAGCGGCCAGGAAGCCAAAGCCCGGGAAGTCATCGAGCACACGGATCATGTGGTTGGAGCAACCGAAGAGAGTAAAGCCGAACATCGCGCCTATTTCACCGCGCGGACTGCTCTGGAATTGCACCGCTGGAAAGAAGCTGCCGCCTTGCTGGTTCCAGCGACTCATAAAGATTGGCTGGACAGTGTTTATTGGGCACGCGCCATCGGCGCGGCCCGCAGCGGCGATGTGGCTGGCGCGGAAGCTGACGTCAAGGAACTCTCGAAACTTGTCGCTGACCGCGAGAAGCGTGCGCGAAAAGAGGGCTATAGCACCTCGAACGAAAAAGCCACCGATCTCCGCGAAGCCGAAGGCTGGCTGGCCTTTGCCAACGGGAAATCCGACGAAGCGCTTCAGGAGCTGCGCGCTGCCGCCGACCGTCAGGACAAGAGTGGTGGCGAATCCGTCAGCGTTCCCGCGCGCGAGATGCTCGCGGACATGCTCCTGGAACTTAAGCGTCCAGCCGAAGCGCTCACCGAATACAAGACGGTCCTGAAGAATTCGCCGAATCGCTTTAACGGGCTGCTAGGCGCCGCTCGCTCCGCCCAAGCAACCGGCAACGCAACTGTGGCCCAGTCGTTTTATGCCAAGCTTGCCGAGATCTGTGGTGCTGGCGCGGACCGCCCCGAACTCGCCGAAGCCAAAACTTATCTCGCCCAGAAATAGAGCTTAACTCTTCGCGGCGCGCTGCAGGCAGAGAGCAGTTTGCCTCGCCCCGGCGGTCACCTGCAGCCAGCTTACTGAATCTTGTTGTGCTGTGAGTTGCCGCCCCACGCGTACCAACCATCGGCATCCTTGTTTCCCGTTTTCAGGCAGATCAGCCGCCCGTCGGAAGTCCCGGCATAAACATTTCCCTTTGCCAGTGCAGGCTGGAACGCGATCGGCGCCTTCATCGCGTACGAGAATCCGACGCTGCCGTCACTCTGCCTTACAGAAACGAGGTAGCCCGCCGCTCCCGCAAGGTAAAGGTAATCGTGGCCTACTGCTGGCGGCGAAAAAACCTGCCCACCGGGCGCGGAATGTGAACCAACAACTTCCGCCTGCCATGATTGTCGTCCGTCCGAAGCCCGTACGGAATTGATGTAATTCCCCTGAGCATTTAGGATCTGCCCCTTGCTGATGGCCGCGCGCGAGCCCTGATAAGCCCACGCTCCAGCCACGGAATTTACGCCGACCGCGCCGTTGGCCTCTGCAAGCTTTGCAGATGCCGGGGCAGAGCTGAATCCGACAGAGGAATCCAAAGACTTCACCGCCTCACCCGATATGGCCACGCCACCGCCGCCGCCTTCCTTGAGATAGTCGGCTTTGCTCTTGGCAATCAATTCCTTGTCCCGCGCGTTACCCTGCTTGGCGTCCACCCTTGCAAGGCCCTCGACCGTTTCTTTTCCTGCCTGCCCCTTGCGCGTTTCGTAGAGCTGCCCGTTGGCAATCACCGGTGCGCTCGTAGCCGCGTTCACTTTTACCCACACCACCGAGCCGTCCGCCGCATTTAGGGCATACGAAGTGCCGTTGAACGTCGTGAAATAGACCGTTCCATCGGAGACCACCGGCGCGGTGATCACATCGCCTGAAATTTCCTGCTCCCAAATGTGCCTGCCCGTGCTGAGTTCCGCCGCGAGCAGCCGATGGCTTCCGCCCAGTGACGCTGGCCGGGGATGAAACTCAGTCGGCTTCGTAGACCGCCCCGTGGCCGCCGGATGCGCCATGAACAGCACGCCCTTATCAATCGCCGGCTGGCTCATCAGCGGATCGCCTAGCCACTCCTGCCAGATCACGCGCCCCCTTCTCTCATCCACCACCATCAGTGTGCAGCTCTCGGTGTTGAAGGCAACCATTCCGTCGGCCACCACCGCTGCCGTCGGTCCGTCGTCGCCAGTTTGGATTCTCCAAATGATCTTCCCGGTCTCAGAGTCTACGGCATAAAATTCATGTGACCCGTACCCGCCGCCGACAAAAAGCATCCCGTCCGCATAGGCCGGCGTAGCGATCGGCCGCCCACCCGGAAGCCCCAGCACCCAACCGCTTTTTCCATCCGGAGTGCCAAACGAAACGGCTTCCAAATCGCGGCCAGCCGCCGGTAGATTCACATTCGTCGCCTTGCTCAAATCGATGCGCTGCGCAGCCGCCTTGACGGCCGTGTCGGCAACCTTGCTTGCCGATGTTGTCGCGGACTTCGCCTCCTGCTGGGGATCCGGCGTCAGCAGAGAAGAAGCGCCCAGGAGCAAGCTAATGCTGGTGCAAAGCGATAGAGTCCAGACAGTTGGGGAAGACATGGGAACCTCCATGGCGCAGCACCCTTGTCACCGGGCAGTCGCGCTTGGAAGTAGAACGCCCAGCCTCAGAAATCTTGCGTAGCGATTCTCTTGTGATCCAAACAGCGCCCTTTCGTTTGCGGAACTTGACCCTGCAACCATTCCAGCCTAAGCTCCGTCTTAGTAAGCACATGCAGACGAAGTCTCGGCGCATCCGCATTCTGGCGTTGCTCTTCGGGGTTGTCTTCCTGGCGGCGCAATTTCACTTCTGCACCGACTTGACGGCCGCGCCGTCCGCCTCGCACATTTGCCCGGTCTGCTCGACGGCGGGCTCTGTGCTCGCCGCGCAGTCGCCCGCAATCGCCATCGTTCCGGTCACCAATCGGCTCGAAGCCGCTCCTTTTCCTATTTCGGAATCCTCAGCAGTTCCGCGCGCCACCTCTCCGCGCGCGCCTCCCGCCCTTTAGCCAAATCGCAGTTCCGGTAAGTATCTGTGTTGGGAAATCCACACTTTTCTTAGCTAGGAGTCCTGCCATGAAACGGTTTTCTGCGGTGTCACTGGTCGTTCTCTTCTCGATGTCTGCCTATGCGCAAGAGAAACCCTCTGCCTCTGGGAAGCAGGACCCTCCCCCTGCGGGAGCGGCCGCTACTGCTCCCGAAGAAGTTCGCATGCGCGCTCTTGAAGAACAGGTGCGCACGCTCGCGGGGGAAGTGGCCTTGCTCCGCGGAGAATTGAAGACTATCCGCGACACAAAATCCGCTGATCCCACAACCGGGAGTCGCGTGTTGCTTGCCTCCGCGCGAATTGAGCCAGGCGTGCTCCCCAACTCCACACCCTCAACAGCCGCACCGGCCTCTCCGCCAGAGCCGAGTCCTGCGTCACCTGCCGCACAGATCGCCCAAACGCAGACCTATGGCGGCGCAACTTCCAACGCCAAGCTGCTCAATCCGGATATCAGCTTGATTGGCGACTTCATTGGCACTGCCGGGCGCAACACCGTTTCTCCGTCCCGCTCCCTCGAACTCCACGAATCCGAAGTGGGTCTACAAGCGATCATCGACCCCTACGCGCGCGCCGATGCTTTTATCTCCTTCGGCGAGACGGGCGTGAATGTCGAGGAGGGTTACGTCACTTTCACGTCGCTTCCCGTGGGACTCCTTTTGAAAGTCGGCAAGATGCGCGCCGAATTCGGCAAGGTCAACACCATCCACAATCACGCCTTGCCGTTCATTGACCGGCCCCTCGTAACCAACAATCTCGTTGGCGGCGAAGACGGCATTGACGATGCCGGAATCTCACTTTCGCGGTTCCTGCCCGCCCCGAAAAACTGGTTCCTCCAGGGAACGGCCCAAGTTTACCGCGGCGATTCTGACGATGTATTTCAGGCCGTTCGACGCCAGGATCTCAGTGTCGTCGGTCATCTCCGCGCGTACCGGGATCTTTCCGAATCAACCAATCTTGACCTCGGCGTTTCCTACGCCCGCGGCCACAATAACGCAGGCGTCGGCACCACTTTTAATCCCGAGAATTTCCTGACCAACCTTTATTCCGCCGATGCCACGCTCCGCTGGAAGCCGCTGCGCCGCGCCATCTACCACTCCTTCCTCCTCCGCAACGAGTTCTTCTGGAGCGCGCGCGACCAACTGTCCCCGCTTAATATTTTCCAGACCCAGCATGCCTTCGGCCTCTATTCCGACGCCGAATACCGCGTCAACCGCCGCTGGACTCTCGGCGGACGTTTCGATCGCAGCGGCCGCGCCACCAACGCCAGCCTGACGGACACCGGTTTTTCCGGTATTGTCACCTATTGGCCAAGTGAGTTCAGCCAGATCCGTGGCCAGTATCGTTACGGCCATTTGTGGGATGTGCCCAACGATCGCTTCACCAACGCCAACGAATTTCTGTTCCAGTTCTTGTTCGTGATGGGCGCGCACGGCGCTCACCCGTTCTAAGGCCCGTTTAAGGAAGGTTCTGAGATATCATGCGACGCACAAAAATGACTACTCGAATCAGCGCACTTCTTGCTGCCTGCGCCCTCGTCTTCGCCTTTGTCAGTCCTCCAGCGAGCCGCGCGGACGGCAAACTTCATATTATGACGGCCACCACGGACCTTGCCTCACTTGCTCAGGAAGTCGGCGGGGATAGAATCGACGTCGAATCCATCGCCCGTGGCTACCAGGACCCTCATTTCGTCGAAGCCAAGCCCAGCTTCCTTCTGAAACTGCGTCACGCCGATTTGCTCATCGTTGTCGGACTCGAGCTGGAAATCGGCTGGCTTCCCCCGCTCATCAGTCAGTCCACCAATCCGAAGATTCAAGTTGGCGCGCCGGGCTACTTTGACGCTTCCCGCTTTGCCAAGATTCTCGAAATTCCCACGGGACAGGTGACCCGCGCCGAGGGCGACGTCCATCCGCTCGGCAATCCGCACTATTGGCTCGATCCCGAAAACGGCCTGCGCATCGCCAAAGGCATCCAGAATAAGCTTTCGGAAATGCGTCCCAGCGACGCGGCCTATTTCGCCCAGCGCTACGATGCGTTCGAACACCGCCTCAAGGAAGCCGACGAAAAGTGGCTCGCCGAAATGAAACCGTATTCCGGCCGCAAGGTCGTTACCTATCACCGCTCCTGGCCCAATTTCGCCGAACACTTCCATCTCGACGTTGTCGGCTACGTGGAGCCGCGCCCCGGCATTCCTCCAAGCCCGCAGCACACCGTCGAGTTGATCGGCCAAATGAAGCGTGACGGCGTGAAGGTCATTCTTGTGGAGCCGTACTTCGACCTCAAGACTCCCAACGCTATCGCTCGCGACACCGGCGCAAAGGTCGTCGTGCTCATGCCTTCCGTCGGCGGCGAAAAAGAAATCACCGATTATTTCAAGCTATTTGATTACGATATTGCGAAACTGAAACTGGCTTTCGACACAACGAAGTAAGGTTCAGGAGACCGCGGAATGGAAATTCTTCCCTTTTTACTGGCGCCCTTCATAGCGAGCCTCATCCTCACCGGGATTCACGCCTATTTGGGCGTGCATGTGGTCGAACGCGGGGTCATTTTTGTGGACCTTGCCCTCGCGCAAATCGCCGCGCTCGGCGCCACGGTCGCCATCGTCGCCGGCATGGACCCGCATGGACGCGCCGCGTACTGGATCAGCCTCGCGTTCACGTTCCTTGGCGCTGGAATTTTCGCTTTCGCTCGCTCGAGCAGAGGCCACATTCCCCAGGAAGCTTTCATCGGCATCGCTTACGCCGTTGCTTCCGCCACCGCCATCCTGCTCATGAGCAAAGCCACCGGCGAAACCGAGCACCTCAAGGACATGCTCGTCGGCAACATCCTCTCGGTTTCCTGGCCCGAAGTTCGCAAAACCGCCATCCTCTACGGCGCTATCGGCATCTTCCACTTTATCTTTCGCAAAAAGTTTCTGGCCATCTCGATGAACCACGGTAAGGCCGAGCAGTCAGGACTCAACGTCCGCTTCTGGGATTTCCTCTTTTATGCTTCTTTTGGTTTTGTTGTGACGTCTTCCGTGGCTATCGCTGGGGTCTTGCTGGTCTTCTGTTACCTGATCGTTCCCAGCGTTGGCGCCATGCTCTTCGCCGACCGCATTGGCTCGCGCCTTGCCATCGGCTGGACCATGGGCACGCTCGTCTCCGCGCTCGGCTGTTATCTCAGCGTGGTTCTGGACACGCCTACGGGCGCCACTATCGTCGTCACCTTCGGCGGCATCCTCGTGCTGATGTTCTTCCTGCACCTGATCGTGCACCACGGCCGCTCCGCCCGTGCGCTGGAAGGCGCGGCTTCCGCTCACCGCGAACTGGAAACGGTTTCTTCCTCCACGCGGCAAGCATAGCGGTTCAAAGCAGATGGGCTTGTAGGAACTGCCGATAAGCAGCGCTCAGTTTTTCTTCGGCGGCTGTGCCGTCGGCGGCAAAATTCCGTTCAGTCGCAAATAAATTGCCTGTGTCGCGTAGTGGTCCGTCCAACTTCCACCCAGCGCCACCAGCGCGCCTCCCCGCGAGATCGGCCGGCCCCCGAAGAATGGGAATTGCTCTCCCAGCTTCGAATCGTCCACTTTGGCCAGCGCCGTCGTGCAAAATGCAAACGAATCCTTCACAGCGGCAACCAGCTTGTCCTTCGGATCGCCCTCCGACAATTTCACGTCCGGCGCCGCCTGCCCGGAAATCTTCGAGCAAAAGGTATTGTTCGATTCCGCGATGTGCATCATCAAATGCCCGTACGAATTCATCTCCGGCGACGGCTTGAAGCTGTACTTTTCCGCCGGCATAGCCTCTGCTGCGGCGACCATGTTCTTCTCGTATCGCGCGACTCCCGCCTTCACAAATCCGCTCACCGGATTCGCCACCGGCGACATGTCCGGCGCCGCACTGGCCGCCGGCGCCGCCTGCTGAGCAAACGCAACTCCCGCCCCCATCACCATCGCCACCACCACAAAAATACTCGTTCGTAGTTTCATCGCTAGCTCCTTGTCCGGACTCTCGCTGGAAAGGATACCCCCTAGCCGTCCTTCCAGGAAAGGTTTTGCAGCGCCTGCTCGGTCCCGCTCCCCGGAAATTGAGTCGCAGAGAGCCCTGGCGTAGAATCTCCGGCGCGGCAGCGTTCTCATCGAACATCGCACACCTGAACCATGCCCGTCTCTGTCGAAAACTCGAAGCTCATCTACCGCGCGCTCAAAGCCTGCGGCATTCGGCTGCTTTCGGCGCTCCCGGAAACCTGGCTCGTCCACCTCATCCAGATTGCCGAAGACGATCCGCAAATGACTCTCGTCCGCCTGGCCAAGGAAGAGGAAGGCGTCGGCCTCTCCGCAGGCGCGCACTTTGCCGGCGTCAAGTCCGCCATGCTCATGCAGAACCACGGCTATCTCGCCTCCATCAATGGAATCGTTTCCTTCGCCCACCTTTATAAAATCCCGCTCCTCATGCTCATCACTTATCGCGGTTCGTTCGGCGAGCGCGATCCCTGGCAAACGCAAGGCGGCAACGTCACCGAGCCGCTGCTTCGCGCCATGAATATCCCTTATCTGTTCCTCGACGCTCCCGCATCGGTCGAAAAGCGCATCGCGCAAGCACACGCCCTCGCGGAAAGCAGTCTCCAGCCTGTGGCTCTGCTCCTGACGCGTGATTTGATGTGGGAGGAATGATGCTTCGTCTCGATTGCCTTCGCGCCGTCTATTCCGACCTTGAAAAATGTCTTGTCGTCACCATCATGGGTGCGCTCCCCGCCGAACTCCAATCGCTCGGCCATCGCCCCAATTTTTTCTACTTGCAGCACGCCATGGGCCTCGCTTCTTCCACCGGTCTGGGCCTAGCGCTCTGCTTGCCCCATCAGAAAATCGTGGTCCTCGATGGAGACGGCTCGCTCCTCATGAATCTCGGCACTCTGAGCACTCTCGCGCGCTACAAACCGAAAAATCTCGTCCACATCGTTTTCGACAACGAGAGTCTCCTCTCTGTCGGCGGATTCCCCACGGCCACCAATACCGGCACTGATCTTGAAGGCATCGCCCGCGCCGCCGGAATCCCGCAAGCCTGCACCGTCCGCACCGTCGGGGAGTTCGCCGCCGCTGCTCGCCGCGCCATCTCGGGCGAAGGTCTGCAAACTATCGTCGCCAAAGTCGAAGCCACCGGACCAAAAGCCTTCGTCACCGATTTGGGCCTCCTCGAAAACCGTTTCCAGTTCCGCCGCCACATCCAATCGCTCGCGGCGAAATCCCGCTGATGCAATCCCGCTTTATTTTTTCGCCGTTCTGGGCATACTCTCCGTTACTTCCTTCTGGGGGTCGTCATGTCTGAAGTCCTTCTGCGGCTGCTCGAAGAACTCAACGCCGGCCGCTTGCGTGTCGTGGACCTCACTCTTCCGCTGAGCCACGCCACGCCTTTGCTGCCGCTCCCTCCGCAGTGGAACAACACGCCGCCGTTCAGCCTCCGCGAATTGTCCCGTTATGACGAACGCGGCCCCGCCTGGTATTGGAATGCCTTCGAAACCGGCGAGCACACCGGTACTCATTTCGACGCTCCCATCCACTGGGTCAGCGGCAAGGACTTGCTGGACTCCACCGTCGATCGCATCCCGCCGCGCAAATTCATCGGCTTGGCCTGCGTCATCGATGTAACGAAAGAAGTCGCGGAGAATCCGGACTTTCTCCTGACCTCCGCGCATATCCGCCAATGGGAATCCGCGCACGGAAAAATCCCGCCCGGTGCGTGGGTGCTCCTTCGGACCGGCTGGTCCAAGCGCACCGATCCCGCGCAATACATCAATCTCCGTGAGGACGGCCCGCACACCCCGGGCTGGGCCAAAGAATGCTCGCAATTCCTGGCCGGCGAGCGCGACGTCTTGGGCGTAGGAGTCGAAACAGTAGGCACCGACGCCGGACAGGCCGCCAAGTTTGACCCGCCCTTCTCAAATCATTTCGTCATGCACGGCAGCGGAAAATTCGGCCTCGCCAGCCTCTGCAACCTCGACCAGTTGCCGCCGACAGGCGCCGTGGTCATCGCCGCGCCCCTCAAAATCGTCAACGGCTCCGGCAGCCCCCTCCGCGTCATCGCCCTCACCTCGTAGCGGCGGCGCCGTGGTACAGCCACCTCCTCCCATCGCGCCGATGCAGCGCGATGAATCCTGGCTGTGCTTATTTCCCCGTTCGCTAGGCCTCTCCCTTACCCGTCATTTCGAACGGAGCAAGCCGACGCTTTTTCTTCCGCTTTCGCTCCTGCGAAAGCGTCGGCTTGTGCAGAGAGAAATCTCTCTTTTCTTCGCCACGCTTCCATCGCGCCATCCCGCGTCATCACGGTATAGAATGTGAACAAGAGAGCCAGACTGGAGAAACCATGAGAAAAGCGTTTTTCGTGCTTCTATTCGTATTCGCCGCGCGCCCCGTCTTCGCGCAAACGGCGCCGGAAGGAATCTGGCAGGGTTATGACGGCGAGTGGCGCCATGTGTCGAGCCAATTGCTTGCGCTCGCCGAAGCCACCCCCGAGGAAAAATTCTCCTGGCGTCCCGCGCCCGGTGTGCGCTCCACGAGCGAAGTCTACATGCACATCGCTCTCGCGAGTTTTTACCTGCTCAGCGTGACCGGCCCCAAAATGCCCGCCGACGCGAAAGAGGGGATGGAAAAGTCCGTCACCGCGAAAGCCGAGGTCATCAACTGGCTCAAGCGCTCCCTCGACGCCGTGAAGCAAGCCCATTTGGCGGTCACACCGAAAGACCTGCAGCGCAAGGTTCACATCGTCGATCGCGATGCCACTGTGGACGGCATGTACTTGCGCATCATCGTCCACGCCAACGAGCACATGGGCCAGCTCATCGCCTACGCCCGCATGTCCGGCGTCGTCCCGCCCTGGTCCAAAAAGGAATAGTCCCCGTTCCGCATAGCACGCGGACCGGCATCTTTCAGTTCTTGTCGTAGCACGGCCACTCCTGGCCGTGTGTTGCTTTTGTAGGGGCACGATACATCGTGCCCTCTTTTTCTAACGGCGTCTCATTTCACGTAGCGCCGCCATGCCGGCTGTTTCTGGTCGCCTTCCCCGCCCCGACCTCTAAACGTTCCAACTTGTAAACGTTCCAACGTTCTGCCTCACCTCTTCACAAACAAAACACAATAATCATTCTCCGGCCAGTCATTCACGATTTTCTCCACCTGCAACCCCGCCGCGCTCAACTCCTCGATCACAATCTTCTGCGGGATGCCGTGCCCGCCCCGGTTGCTCGGAACTCCTTCCACCGGATCCAACCCCGCCCGTGCCGGAAAATCAATAATCGCCAGCCGTCCTCCCACCTTCAACGACCGCACCAGGCTGGCATCAAACTCCGCCGGCTTCGTCAGGTGGTGGTAAACGCGCCTCAAGAAAATCGCGTCGCAACATCCCGCCGGCAAATTCGTCTCCGCCTCTTTGCTCTCCACCAGAATCACGTTCCCGAGCTTCCGTCGAGCAACCTCGTCCCGCAACTCTCCCAGCTTCTTCGCATCAATCTCCGTCGCATACACTTTTCCTGCCGCCCCCACGCGTTCCAGCGCCGCAAACGTGTACTTCCCGTCCCCCGCCCCAATATCCGCCACGACTGTCCCCGCCTTCCATCCCATCAACTCCGCCAGCCGCTTAACCTCTTCCGCTGCGTCCCCTCGCACCTGCACCGCAAACACCACCGCCGCCGCGCAAACCAGCCCCAGCATCAGTAGTTTTTTCTTTTTCATCGCAGTTATTGGCCCTTCCCCAACAAAGCAGTATGACTCCTCGCAAATTGTGACGTTAGCATTCCCGATAATTCTTCGGTACCCCGCCGCCCACTCCACACCGTGAAGATACAACTTGAAATACTCGGTCCCCCATTAGCGTACTATCACCACCGGAGACTCAAGCCTCATGAAACTCCTCATCTTTGGTGCTACCGGCGGGACCGGCCGCCAGCTCGTCAAACAAGCCCTCGCGCAAGGGCACTCCGTCACCGCACTCGTGCGCAATCCCGCAAAGTTCCATGTCACCCATGCAAATCTTCGCGTTGCGCAAGGTGACGTCCTTCGCTATGACACCGTTGAACCTGCCGTCACTGGCCAGGACGCGGTTCTCTCTGCCCTCGGCGTCCATCCGCCCGTATTCACGTTTATTTTCGTAACGATTCTGTGCCAGGTCGCCGCCAGGTTACTGGCTCTGCATGGTATTGGAGCCTGGTCGGTATCGCTGGGCATTCCGCTCCTTGCCCTGCTCTTTCTTTTCCGGCGAAACACAAAACTATCCGATGGCACGCGCAACATCGTCCGGGCGATGCAGGAGCGCGGCGTAAAGCGGTTCGTCTGCCAGTCGTCTCTCGGCGTGGGCGATAGCCGGGGACGCCTCGGTTTTCTCTATAACTTTTTTGTCATTCCGCTTTTTCTGCGAAATCTATTCGCGGATAAGGCCGTGCAGGAGACCATCATCAAGGAGAGCGCGCTCGATTGGGTCATCGTCCGCCCCACGGCGCTGACAAATGGTCCGCGAAAGGGCGTCTATCGTGTCGGCTCCGGCATCGGCCACTGGTTTTTCCTAACAAAAATCTCTCGCGCGGATACTTCGGACTTCATGCTGAAGCAACTCGCCGGCAACAACACCTATCTTCGCCAAATACCGGGCCTTGCCTACTGATCGCCGCTCCCTTATCACAACAAGCCCCTATAGCGAGCGCAGCGCAAATGGCGCACGCTCCATCCTTGCACTAGCGCCCGTATTCGTCGTGGCGGCGCACCCAGAACGGCCCGCGCCCGCCTTCATCTCGCCCCTTGGGCGCTAAGTCCAGGTAGTGGTAGTGGATGTTCAGCTTGTCGTTTCCCCGGTCGTAGCACGAGTAACAGTGAAAAACGGCCCCGCTCTCATCCTTGTAAAACACGCTGTGCCCTTCGCGCTCGGGAGCTTGCGGATCTTGTATCTTGAAGTTGTAGAAAGCGTTTTTCTTTGCGAACTCTTCCGGCGTGAAAGACACGTGGTAGTCAAAATTGAAATCCGTATCGCTTGAGGAGACCCACTTGAAATTCCAGCCCATCCGCTTCTGGTATGCCGCCAGCTTGCCGTACGGCGCGCGAGAGACGGCGATCATCGTCACGTCGCGTTGCTTCAGGTGCACGCCGATGCCGTTGAATCCGTCCGCTCGCAACGAACAGTGCGGGCAGCCCGCCGTAGCGCTCGGCTCAAACATGAAGTGATAGACGATCAACTGGCTCTTTCCGTCAAAAAGTTCCGCCAGCCTTTGCCTCCCGTCCGGTCCCTCGAAGACATACTCTTTCCGGACCGCCTCCCACGGCAACTCGCGCCGCTCCTGGTTGAGCTGGTCCTGCAGCCGCGTGAACTCCTTTTCCTTCGCCAGAAACGCCGTGCGCGCCGCCAGCCACTCCTCATGCGAAACCACCGCGTGATTCTTGATGCCGTTGTCGTTCTTCATGTTGCTCCTTCATCCCGTTCCCGCTGTACCCTCTAACGCGGCAGCCGTTTTTCATACTCGGCTTTCGTTTTGAGAATCGACGTCCAGAAAGGACGCGGTTCCCGCCCGTTGAGCTGGTCTTCCAGAATGCCCAGATGCGAGTGCCATCCGCTTGCCACCCCGACCATTTCCCCGCGGTCGCGCAGCCGCCGATGCGTTACGATCAGCAGCACGTCCTTCCCGCTTGCGCTCAACTCAAACGTGACCTCCGAGTTTTCTCCCGGCTCGTCACCCCATGTATAACTCAGTAGCTTCGGCGGCTCGCAGCGTGTAACACGGCCATTGCGAAATGTGCAGCTCTCATATTGTTTGTATTCATCTGGTGGTGTCTTCTCCGCGGAAAGCTCCGAGTGGTTAAATTTCAATTCCACTCGTCCGCCCACGCGCAACTCCATCGCCCCCGAAGCCAGCCACTTTCCCCGCTTTTCCGGCTCTGTTAGGTAGGCCCAGACGCGTTCGATAGGGCCAGGCAGCACTCGTTCCAGCCGGACCGTCCCGGGCTCCGTGACCGCGCCGTATTCGCTCGGTTGCTCCCCTTGTCTGTTGTCTTGTTTCTTTGGCTCAGCGCTCATCGGGATGATCCTTTCTTTTTCTTCGTTGTTTTCGCGGATGCTCGGTCTTCTGCCAGCAATAGGGCTTCGAGGGTGTCCAACTTGGCGGTCCACCTCGCTCTTTGTCTCTCAATCCACGTCGCGGCTCCATCGAGTGGTTCCGGATTGATGGACAGCAGGTGCTCCCGCCCTGCCCGTCGCCGCCGCACCAGTCGCGCGCCCTCCAGCACGCGGATATGTTTCGACACCGCATTGAGCGACATTGCAAAGGGAAGCGCCAGTTCCGTAACCCGTGCCTCCCCGCGCGAAAGTCGTTGCAGGATCGCTCGCCGCGTCGGATCGGCCAGCGCCATCAAGGTTTGGTTCAGTCCGGATTGCCTCGTCGCCGTCATAATCATTCAACCTATAGGTTGAATATATGCCGCGACCCACCTGCTGTCAATCCCCTATTTCTCGATCTTCTTGAGTGGCCTGTAAAATGGCCGAGCCTGCAAAGTTTTCCACAGTTCATTCGAATGCTAATTCAATATGGACTTAACAGCCGCATTACGTCCGTGCTACACTGATCTTTGATAGTCAGCCGCCAACCCGCTCGATTCGCTTCACCCCGCGCCTCTCTGAGACACCACTGTGTTCAGCGTCTGCCGAGCCTGCCGGACCCTGTTCCCCTATTTGACCCGAACGCCGCAAGGCATCGGAAAAGCCCACATTTTGCACAATTTTGGTGCAATATAAATTCCTTTAGAATCAACACTTGCAGAACTGTCTCAAAACAAACGACTTTAACTCCGTTTAGAATCAACACTTATGAAAAAACACGGGGGTGGGGGGCCCCCGATTTTGTGGCTATCCTTACCTCCTTACTTCGTCCCCTCATCTCATCAGCGTACGGAAAGAGAGTTGGCCGGGTATGTATAATGTCGCCTCCAATCAAGGAGACGACTCGCCATGAACTATCGCAAGTTCGGCCGGACCGGATGGGACGCCAGTGAAATTGGTTATGGCATGTGGGGACTCGCCGGCTGGACCGGTTCAGACGACGCCGAATCGCTCGACGCCCTGCAGCGCGCCGTCGATCTCGGCTGCAATTTCTTTGATACCGCCTGGGCTTACGGTGAAGGCCTCAGCGAACAAATCCTCGGAAAAGTTCTCCGCGCCAACTCCAGAAAAAGGCTTTACGTCGCCACAAAAATTCCGCCCAAGAATCTTAAGTGGCCCAGCCGCCGCGATTTCACGCTCGACGATTGCTATCCGCCGGACCACATTGAAGAGTACGTCAACAAAAGCCTCACCAATCTCGGCGTCGAAAAACTCGACCTCATCCAGTTTCACACTTGGGAAGACCGCTGGCTCACCGACGAACGCCTCCCGCGCGCCGTGGAAAAGTTGCGCACCAGCGGCAAAGCCGAAGCCGTCGGCGTCAGCGTCAATCGCTGGGAGCCGTACAACGGCATTCGCGCCGTGCTCGAAGGCGTCGCCGACGTCGTCCAGGTCATCTACAACATTTTTGACCAGAATCCCGAAGACGCGCTTTTCCCCATCTGCCGCATGAAAAATGTCGCCGTGATCGCTCGCGTTCCGTTCGATGAAGGCACGCTCACTGGCACGCTGACCGTGGATAGTACCTGGCCAAAAGGCGATTGGCGCAACACCTATTTTGTCCCGGAAAATCTGAAGAGCAGCGTCACCCGCGCCGAAGCGCTTCGCCCGCTCGTTCCCGCGGGCAACACCATGGCGCAGATGGCGCTGCGCTTCATCCTCAATAATCCCGACGTCAGCACCATCATTCCCGGCATGCGCAAGCGCCGCAATGTCGAAGCCAATATCACCGCCAGCACGGATGGCCCCCTCCCCGCCGCCCTCCATAAACAACTCCGCGCCCACCGCTGGGACCGCAATCCCACCAGCTGGAGCCAATAGAATTCCTATGTTTGGAAAAAAACAAATTATGCGGTTTGCTTCAACGCGCGTTCAACAAGCGTCAGGCAACGCTCGGCTTGTTCGCGCATCAACTGTTCATGGTCGCCGCGATCGCGCTGCATATTGTGAAGCTCGTCCGCAATCGCCAGCGCCGCAAGCACCGCGACTTTTTGCGTGTCCACGGTCTTCGTTACGTCGGCGATATCGTGCATTTTTTCGTCAACGTACTTCGCGAGCTTCTGCACGTACTTCACATCCAGTTCTCCCTGGATGGAATACACTTGCCCGAAAATCTGCACTTTCACCGGCCCACTCATCTAGTCTCCGCGCGTCCTTATCGGCACAATACCACATTTGCTCTCCGAATAAATCCCGCCTTCAACGTCGGCCTCTTGTGCGAAGTCCCATTTACATTATTCGCGCCGTTCGGTACCGTGTGAACTCCAGCCTGTTGGTCTCCCAGCCGCGCAATACAAATCCATCTGCCCGCACAAGGAGCGCCTCATGACCACCAAGCCCCGTCGCAAGAAATCCCCCGCCGTGCCGCAACACCCCATCCGGGTCGTGCCACTCCATCGCCCGGAGGCCGAACGCGTCGCCGCGGCAGTCGCGCCGCGGCTTACTTACCGCGGCGGGCCGCTGCTCACTGCCGTCGAGGTTTTTACAATTTTTTGGGGCGCGGAATGGAATCAATCGCCGCAAAGCGTGGTCATGAAAAACATGAATCTTTTCTTCGACTATATTCTCACAAGCGCGCTGATGGATCAGCTCGGTGAATACAACGTCCCAGGAAAAAATATCGGCCACGGCAAACGCACGGGCACCATCGTCCTCACTTCGCCCGCTCCAGGCGCATCCGTACAGGACAGTGAGATTCAACAGTTGCTGCAGCAGGAAATCGCCTCGAAAAATCTTCCCGCGCCCAATCCCAGCTTGCTTTATTTTGTTTTTCTTCCTCCCGGCGTGAAGGTGGTGCAGGGCGGCAGCGCTTCCTGCCAGGACTTCTGCGGCTATCACGACTCCACCAGCGGCAACATTTTCTATGCGGTCATGCCGTACCCGAGTTGTTCGGGATGCACCGGGGGCCTGACCGTCGCCGACGCGCTCACTTCCACCAGCTCGCACGAACTTTGCGAAGCAATCACGGATCCGGTGCCTGGCCAGGGTTGGTACGACGACAACAACGGCGAAATAGGGGATATTTGCGCGTGGAAAACACGCATCCTCGGCGGTTACACGATTCAACTGGAATGGTCGAACAATGCCGGATCGTGCGTGTGAGTTGCGAGTCGTTTTTACTACATTTATTGCGCGCGGAGCTGCGCGCCTAGATTTTCTTCGAGGGCGGCGACAATCCTACCGCTGAAATCGCCGATCTGCGCTTCCGTCAGCGTTGCTTCGCGGCTCTGGAACGTCACGCGCACCAGCAGCGAATATTTTCCCACTGGAACATTCTTGCCGCGGAAAAGATCCGTCGCTTCAATCGCGGAAATTTCCTTGATCCCGAGCGACTGAATCGTTTTCGTCACGTCGGAAAACTTTGTGCCATCGGCAAGCAACAGAGAGAAGTCGCGCTCGACGCTCGGAAATCTTGGCAACGGCTCATACCGCCGCGCTTCTTTTGCCGCGAGCATCGCAGCGTAAACCGGATCGAGTTGCAACTCCGCGAGGAAAACGTCTTGCCGTAATTTCAATTTTTCGGCGACTCGCCGCGCAAGCTGCCCCGCAACGCCGAGGGAAGAGAGCTTTCTCGCTTCGTTAGAAATGACGGAGTTTAGCCTGATGCCGCCGCGCCGCGCGGCGTGCAGCCACTCCGGGCCGCTATCTTCCCAGCGAAAGCCGCCGGAGAGCTCACCGATGGAATCGAGGTTGCCTTTGAGGTCGGCGAAGGAAAAATCACGCGCAGCATCGTAGAGACCCTTTTCGCGGGCTTCACCGGTCGCGCCGATCGTCAGCACGCGGGTCTCGACCGATTCGCTTCCATTCAAGCGATAGTGGCGGCCGATTTCGAACAGGCGCGCATTGCGTTGGCCGTGATTAAGATTCCATTCGAGTGCGGCAGCCATGGTCACGATGCCAGTCGAACGGAGCACGTTCGCTTCTTCCGAAAGCGGATTCGAAAGCCGCGCTGGAACGGCATTTTCCGGCCGGAACAGCGCGTCGCGCTCTTCGGCCACGTGCGGAATCGTCAAGATTTCGCGGTAGCCGAGACCGATGAGCCGCTCGCGCAAACGCGTTTCGGCTTCGTAATGCGGGAGGCGGGCAGCGCCTTGGCGTGCTGCAGGGAGACGCGGCGGAAATTTATCGAGGCCATAAATGCGCGCGATTTCTTCGATCAAATCGATTTCGCGTTCGACCTCGGCGCGCCAGGAAGGTTGCGTGCATTCCCAGGCCGCGAGGAGAGAGCTCTCGGCTCCGCGGTTCTGGTCGATTCGAACAGGCGCGAAACCGAGCGCGCCGAGACTGACTTCAATTTGCTTGTCCGGGACGTCCGCGCCCATCACGCGAAGAATTTCCGCGCGTGTCGCACGGATTTTTTTCGGGGCGCGCTTGGCGGGATAACTATCAACAACGCCGGAGAGCAATTCGCCGCCGGCAAGCTGCAGAATCAATTCCGCGGCGCGGCGCGAGGCCAGCTCGGCCATTTCCGGGTCGGCGCCGCGGCCGAAACGCGTGTACGCTTCGGTGTGCAACTTCAGAAAACGGGCGGCGCGGCGAATCGCGATCGGTTCGAACCAGGCGCACTCGATCAAGACGTTTTTGGTGGAAAAGGAAATTTCCGTTTCCGCTCCGCCCATGATTCCGCCGATGCCGATGGCGCGCGAGCCGTCGCCATCGCTGATCATGCAAATGTTCGAATCGAACTGACGCTCGACGCCGTCGAGCGTTCTCATTTTTTCGCCGGGCTGGGCGCGGCGCACCACAATCCTGTGGTCGCGAACCTTGTCGTAATCGAAAGTGTGCAGCGGATGGCCGAGTTCGAGCATCACGTAATTCGAAATATCGACGACGTTGCTGATGCTGGCGACGCCGGAGGCTTCGAGGCGGTCTTTCAGCCATTTCGGCGACGGCTGGATCTTCACGTTACGAACGACACGAGCGGTAAAGCGGCCGCAGAGTTCCGGGGATTGAATTCCTACTTTTATTGCATCGCCGGCCTTCGCGGTACTTTCCGCGGGCTTGGGCGAAATGTGTTTCAGGGGGAGTTTGTAAATCGCAGCGACTTCGCGAGCAATGCCGTAGTGGCCGAGGCAATCGGGGCGATTCGAACTGACTTCGGCTTCGATCACCGCGCCGTGCGGGCCGTTTTCGACGCCGCCGATGTTGGTGCCAGAGAGAGCTAGCCGGGAGGCCAGCTCTTCCGGAGTAGCCGTCACGTCGACGAAATCTTTCAGCCAGTTGTAGACGACTTTCATCGGTTATTTTCGCTCGTTGGGCAGCCGGCCGGCATAAAGGTGCGTGGCGTAGTCCACTCGCACACGGCCATTTTCCTGATACGCGCGAAAGAGTTCTCGCAGGGCGTCCATCATCGGAGCGAAATTCGCGTGGCCCTGTTGCGGCATATACGAGGCGCTGCGCAGGAGCCCGGCGAGTTCATCCCAATCCAACGGTCGCTCACCAGGCAGCGTGCGGTGGAGAAATTCGCCGCCCAGAAAAAAACCTTGCACGTCGTGGCTCTTAGGGTAGGAATCCCGCACGCGCGTATAATCCGTCCCGTGTTTCACAAGAAAGTCCTCGTAGGCTTTGGCGAACGGCGTCTCCTTTTCGCGGAAGTTCCATACCACGACGACCCAGCCTTGCGGCCGCAGAATCCGCCGGAACTCCGCGCGCGTTTTTTCCGGTTCGAACCAGTGGAACGCCTGGCCGGCGGTGACGAAGTCGACGCTGGCATCCTCGAGGGCGGTGGACTCGGCCGAGCCTTCGATACTCGAGAAGCCGTCGTAGGAGGCGAGATATTCCTGGCCGGCCCGGCGCATTTCGGAGTTCGGTTCCACACCGTAAACGCGATTGCCGTTCTTTAGAAAGAGTTCGCTCAGGAAACCCGTACCGGAGCCGATGTCGGCGACGACGTGGCCGGGTCGCAGGCCGCAGTTTTCGCGCAAGGCATCCAACACGGCGGTGGGGTAGCCAGGGCGGTAGCGGAGATAGTCCGCCACGCGATTGGAGAAGCGTTGTTTGGAGTCGGCGAAAGTCATGACTGAAGCTCGAAAATAGAAAAGCGAAAATAGAAATTAGTGTGAGGACGCGGGGACGCGCACAAGCATCTCGGTGATTCCCTCAGCAGATCGATCACGCCAGGATTCCTCGCTGCGCTCGGAATGACAAGTTCAGTGGGCAATGTCATGGGAATTGGCCCAGGAAGCGCACGTCATTCTGGAAAAAGACCTGGATGTCGTCGATGCCGTACTTGAGCATGGCCAAGCGGTCGATGCCGATGCCGAAGGCGAAGCCGCTGACTTTCCTGGCGTCGTAATTCACGAAGCCATAGACAGCAGGATCGACCATCCCGGCGCCGAAGAGTTCAATCCATGCGGCGCCTTTGCATTTCGAACAAGTCCCGCCGCCTGGTGCCGTGCCTGTTCCGCCGCAGAAGGGGCAGGAGACGTCGAACTCGACGCTCGGCTCGGTGAACGGAAAATAGCTGGGGCGGAAGCGGGTTTTCACGCTAGGGCCGAAGAATTGTTTGACGAAATATTCGATAGTGCCAGTGAAATCGCAAAAGGTGATGTCCGTGTCAACCGCGAGGCCCTCGATCTGGTGGAACGCGAAGGAGTGCGTGGCATCGGGATTGTCGCGGCGATAGACCTTGCCGGGAACGATGACGCGCACGGGCGGTTTCTGCTTTTCCATTGTGCGAATCTGCATGGGCGAAGTGTGGGTGCGGAGGAGGAGCGGGGTCGGCGCTCCTTTCGGCAGTTCCAGGTAGAAAGTGTCCATGTCGTCGCGGACCGGATGGAATTCAGGAATGTTGAGCGCTTCGAAATTGTAGTAAGGCGTTTCGATTTCGGGGCCTTCGACGACGGAGAAGCCGATGGAAAAGAAAATATCCTCAATTTCCTGAAAGACCTGGCGGATGAGGTGATGAGAGCCGATGGGGCGAATGACGCCGGGAAGGGAGAGGTCAACGCGTTCACGGGCGAGCGCAGATTGTTCGGCGCCAGATTCGATGGTCGTGCGGCGGGCTTCGATCTGCGACTCGACATGGGCGCGCAGTTCGTTGAGAGCGGCGCCGACTGCGCGCTTCAGATCGAGCGTGGCCGGTTTCAGCCAATTATCCGTGATTTGCGTGAGCACGCCGGATTTGCGACCGAGCCAGGCATCGCGAAATTCCTTCCAGGAAGATTCGTCATGCGCGCAAGCGCAATCCGCGTCGAAGCGTCCACGAAGGTCAGCGAACAGCGAGGAGAGTTCCTCGGGCCGCGTGACGCCGAGATGGACAAGAGGGATTGCCGTTTTGTTTTGGCGTTCGGTCATCGTGTTTGAAGGCGAACATCGCAGGGCACATTCAAGATGTCCTTGCGAAAGAAGGTATCATGCGTCGTGAAAAGCCAAGACGCAACGAGCGGGCGGGGCAAGCCCCGCCCCTACACAGAGTGAATCGCCGGCAAGGAAGCTTACGCTTTCTTGGCCTTGGCTGGCGGCGGGGCGGCAGCTTTCGCTGTCGCTACGAGCGACGTGAATGCCGCAGCGTCCTTTACTGCGATGTCGGCCAGGACCTTGCGGTCCAGAGCGACGCCGGCAACCTTGAGACCGTGAATCAACTGGCCGTAGGTGAGGCCGTTGTTGCGTGCGGCCGCGCCAACGCGCTGGATCCAGAGCTTGCGATACTCGCGTTTTTTGACGCGGCGGTCGCGCTTGGCGTAGCGATCGGCGCGATTGGCGGCTTCCTGCGCGGATTGGTAGAGCTTACTCTTGGTGAGGAAAAAGCCTTTTGTCCTCTTGAGGTACTTCTTGCGCCGTGCCCGGCGCTTGGTGCCGCGTTTTACGCGTGCCATGGGTTTCTCCTTTTTTATGGGAAACAAGACAGGTTGCGTAAACGCAATAACGCGCGTATCGCAACGGGTTTGTTTCCGGGGTGGTTCTGAATGTAGTGCTCTTGGCGCAAGCGCAAATAGGTTTGCACCTAAGAGGTCGCCCGCGAGACGCGGACGATGCCGGGCTAAAGCCCGGCCGCTACAAATGCCCCAACAAAGCCGGGGCGAATCGGCCGGCAGGCACCCGTGAAGCGCTGCCTGGCACGATTGCGGGACTTGCGTCCCGCGTTTCAAACGGAAAGGCACGATATATCGTGCCCCAACGAAGAAAAACTGTTGGCGCGCAATTTCACCGCACGCACAAAAAATCGTTACGGCTCTAGCCGTAAGGAAGCATTTGCTTGACGCTGGCTACGTCCGTTTTGTTGACCAGCGTCAGCTTCTTCAGCTTGCGCATGCGGCCGGGCCTTTTTGTGCCCATCAAGTGGCGCTTGCCGGAGTGCCCGCGCTTGATCTTGCCATTGGCGGTGAACTTGAAGCGCTTCCTGGCGCCGCGGTGCGTTTTCAATTTCAATTTTGGCTTCGATGCGTTTCTCGGCATTGCTAGAAATCCTCTCGACAATTTTCTTTGCCGCTGGCTGCGGCGGGCGGGGCAAGCCCCGCCCCTACAAAACCATGGTCGCGCGCCAGGTGGCGACGGTCACAAATTACGTTCGCGCGTTTGATGGCGCTGGTTACTGCGACTGCTGGGCGCTGGACGACTGCTGGCCCGCGGGCTTGGCAACGCTCACGCCTTTTTTCGGCGCCAACAACGCTACCAGGACGTTGCCTTCCATGCGTGGCATGGTTTCGATCTGGCCCTGGTCGCCGATTTCCATCAGCAAGCGGTTCATCTTGGCGCGGCCGACTTCCTGGTGGGCCATTTCGCGCCCGCGATGGAAAATCATCGCGCGCACTTTGTGGCCTTCGCCGAGGAACCGCAGGATCTGGTTCTTGCGAACCTGATAGTCGTGTTCCGCGGTGGCGGGCCGAAACTTCACTTCCTTCAACTGCGAGCCGCGGCTGCTCTTGCGCTGCTCGTGAGCCTTCTTGTTGGCCTGGTAGAGATACTTGCCGTAGTCGGTGATCTTGCAAACTGGCGGATCAGCGGTGGGCGAGATTTCCACCAGGTCGAGCCCTTTTTCCTTGGCCAACTTCAAGGCTTCAAACGGCTGCATGACGCCGAGCTGGCCACCTTGATCATCAATCACCCGGATTTCGCGAGCGCGGATTCGCTCATTAACGCGAATGCGGTCCGCTTGCCGGAAGCTGCGTTCTGCGATAAGTCCCCCTCAAGCACTTCTTGATTCGCGGCCAGGAAGCGGCAGACAAACAACAGTTCTCACCGGCAGATCCAAGGATGGCCCCGAATTCACAACCCATCCCCCACTGCGCAAAAACGCTTGGGGACGGGTTTCAAAGTATAGCATGGGCCAGCGGCTATGGAGCAAGAGGCAAAAAGGGCGCTGCGCCGGGGTTTCGATGCGAGGTACGGCTCGCAAGCAGACGGCGCAAACCGAAGCGCGACACTCAGGTGCTGAGCTTGATGTCGCCCTTTGGACCGCTGATGAGCGCGTGGAGACGGGCTTTGTCGCTGCGCTGGACGGGAAGGTCGAGGCCGATGCGTTTGAGAGCCGAGGAGAGTTCCTCGGGATCGGCGCTCAGGATTTCAAAATAGTCCAAGGTGCATTTTGCAGGCGCTTCCTTGGAAGGGTGAACCGAGTCGGCGCTCCATTCGATGAAGAAGGGGAGAAGGCCGTGGCGATCGTCGGCAAGGTTGATGGTTTTCCAGTTGAGGACGCGGCCATCGGGGCGCTTTCGGGAGCCGTCGTCCGGACCTTTGAATTCGACTTTGTTTTCGCGAAGTTTGTTGGCGATGGCGGCGATGTCGGGCGGATGGACGGCCCAGCCGATGAGGCGCGGATCGGTCATGGAACGGAGTTGCGGGTAGTGGACGATTTCGCTCTGTGCAGGATCGGGAGCGATGACTTCCAGATAGCGGCGCTCGCCGAGAGAAAGCAGAGCGTTGCGTGTGCCGCGGCCGGGGTGAACTCCGCCGATAGCAGGGCGCACGCCGGTGGCCTCTTCGACAAGTTCGATGCCGCGATCGAGATCGTTGCAGCCGAGAAGGATGTGATCGAGCAAAGTGGGCACGTCGTCGTCCGCATCTTCGGCGCTTTCGGTCAAGGAAATCGCAGGAACCGCAAGAGCGCCGCTGGCGAGCGCGAGAAAACTACGGCGAGAAAAATTTAGTGGCATTCGTTTTCTCCAACAAGCACGCCCGGTTGCCAGGCTAGAGTGAAATCTCCGAAGTGCGCTTGCCGCGCTTGCTCAAGTAATGATGCCAGAAGAGCCGGGCGGCGACGGCGCGCCAGGGGCGCCACGGTGCGGACATCTTTTCCAGCCGTTCGGGCGAAGGACGCTGGCGAAGGCGTTTTACTTCCTGCACTGCCGTGGCCAATGCCAGATCACCTGTCGGCCAGATGTCCGGGCGGCGCAGTGCGCTCAATAGATAGATGTCGGCGGTCCATTTACCGATGCCTTTGAAGGCGATGAGCATTTTGCGGGCGGCATCATCGTGCAGGTCGTGCAGAGCGCGGAGGTCGAAATAGCGCCGGGAAAGCGATTCGGCGAGTAGGCGCGTGTACAGAGTCTTTTGGCGGCTGAAGCCGATGCGCAGTAACTCCGTGTCGGTGAGATTTAGGAAGCGGGCTGGCGTCAGCGCGCGGACGGCTGAGTTCAACCGGTCAAAGGCCGCTTTCGCGGAAGCGAGCGAGACTTGCTGTTCAAGAATGATGTAGACGAGTGTCGGAAAGCCGGGTTCACGGACCCAGAGCGGAGGCGAGCCGTACTTTTGCACGACTTCCGCCAGATGAGCGTCACGATCCGTCAGGAGACGCACACTCTGCGCGAAGACGCTTTCGTTCAAGATGACTTGCGGGATTTGCACGGTTCGCGATGAGGGATTACGTAGTCGCGCGGGAGTCGACTTCGCGCTGGAGGGATTCGACGAGTTCGGCGAGCGGCTTGGGGCCGAGGTCGCCTTTGCTGCGATGGCGGACGGAGACGGTGCCGGCTTCGGCTTCCTTGGGGCCGACGACGAGCATGTAGGGGATTTTCTGGAGCTGCGCGTCGCGGATTTTGGCGGGCAGCTTTTCGTTGCGGTCGTCGAGATGCACGCGAAGATTGTGACGCTTCAGAGTTTCGGTGACGTGTTTGGCATAGTCGGCGACTTTTTCGCTGACCGGGCAGATTTCCACTTGCACGGGCGCGAGCCACAAGGGGAAGGCGCCGGCGTAGTGCTCGATCAAAATGCCGAAGAAGCGTTCGACGGAGCCGAGCAGCGCGCGGTGCACCATGAGCGGCTGATGCTTCGCGCCATCGTCGGCGACATATTGCAGCCCGAAGCGCGCGGGCAAATTGAAATCGAACTGCACAGTAGTGAGCTGCCAGGAACGGCCGATGGCATCAATGAGCTTGACGTCGATTTTTGGGCCGTAAAAAGCGGCTTCGCCTTCCATTTTTTTGAAGGGGATGTTCATACGCTTCAAGGTGTCGGCGAGAGCGGCGGTGGCGCGATGCCAGTCTTCGGGCTTACCAGCGTAATTTTCCGGATGCGATTCGTCCCAGTCGGAAAGTTCGACTTCAAATTTGTCGAAGCCGAAATTTTTCATTACGGCGAAAGCGAAATCGACGCAGGCTTCGACTTCGGATTCGATTTGCGAAGGCATGCAGAAAATGTGCGCGTCGTCCTGCGTGAAGCCGCGAACGCGGAGCAGGCCGTGAAGCACGCCGCTGCGTTCGTAGCGGTAGACCGTACCGAGTTCGGCGAGGCGCACAGGAAGATCGCGATAGCTGTGCAGTTTGGACTTGTAAATTAAAATGTGGCCGGGACAATTCATGGGCTTGAGCTGGTAGTCGGCCTTTTCGACTTCCACTGGCCCGAACATACTGTCCTTGTAAAAACCGGTATGGCCGCTGGTCTTCCAGAGGTCCAGGCGCATGATGTGCGGGGTGTAAACGAGATCGTAGCCACGTTTTTGCAATTCGTCGCGCAGCCAGGTCTCGATGATATTACGAACGAGCCCGCCTTTGGGATGCCAGAAAATCAGGCCGGGGCCGGCTTCTTCCTGGATGCTGAAGAGGTCCAGCTCCGTGCCGAGCTTGCGGTGATCGCGGCGTTTGGCTTCCTCGATGCGGTGCAAATGCGCGTCCAGCTCTTTCTGCGTGAAAAAAGCGACCGCGTAAATGCGCTGAAGCTGCGGATTGCCTTCCTGGCCTTTCCAGTAGGCGCCGGCGACGTTCATCAACTTGAACGCCTGGATGCGTTTTGTTGAAGGAATGTGCGGACCGCGGCAGAAGTCAATGAATTTTCCAGTGGTGTAAAACGAGACCATCGGCTCGGTGGCTTTTTCCTCGACGAGTTCGCACTTGAAAATCTGATTGCTCTTTTTGTAGAGATCGAGCGCTTCGGGCTTGGGAATGAGCTTGCGTTCGTTCGGCAGATCCTGCGCCGCGAGCTCGTGCATCTTTTTTTCGATTTTGGCGAGGTCTTCCTGCGTGAAAGGCTCGTCGCGGAGGAACTCGTAGAAAAAACCGGTATCAATCGGCGGGCCGATACCGAGCTTCACGTTGGGATACAACTCCATCACCGCCGCGGCCAGCAGATGCGCCGCGGAATGCCGGAACACAAAAAGCGCGTCGGGATCTTTTTCCGTGAGGATTTGCAGCTTGACGTCGTGATCCAGAGGCCTTCGTAGATCGACCAATTCGCCTTCACCGTCATTCGGCGCGGCCACACGCGCGACTAGGGCCGCATCCGCGAGTCGCGGCGAAATACCTCGGGCGACATCGGCAGGAGTCGTGCCTTTGGGGACATCTTTGATGCTGCCATCCGCCAACGTGATGTGAATCTGCTCCATGTGCGTGTTCACCTGGAAGGAGAAACAACAAGCTTATCGGCGGCTTTAAGCCGGGTCAAGGCGGAGTCTATGATGGAGAGATGATGAGCCTAGGCTTCAAACGTCCAGCGGCCGCCGGCCATGGTGCGCTCGACGGGAATGGTGACGAGGGTCGAAGGATTTTCCTTGAAGGGATCGCGGCCGAGAACGACAAGATCGGCGAACTTGCCCGTTTCGATGGAACCCTTCAGATTTTCCTCGTAGGAGGCGTAGGCGCCGTTGATGGTGCCGACGCAGATCGCTTCTTCCACGGTAATTTTCTGCTTGGGTCCCCAAATATTGCCTTTCGTGTCCGTGCGGGTCACTTCCGATTGCAACGCCATCATGGGGATGAATTCTCCGGGGGGATAGTCGGAAGCTTGCGTCGCGCGAATGCCGGCGTCGAGAAAGCTGCGTAAGGCAAACATGTGGTTGAGGCGCTCCCCGCCGTAGTAGCGCATCTTTTCGCCATGGTAGTAGACGTAGGTCGAAAAGGGCGTCGGGATGGCGCCCAAGGCTTTGATTCGTGCAATCAAGTTGTCATTAATAACTGTACAGTGTTCGAGACGGAAGCGTGGATCGCGGCGCGGGCTCTCACGCTGCAAGCGCTCGTAGACGCGGAGCGTGGTGTCAATGCCGACGTCACCATTGGCGTGAGTGCCGATTTGCCAGCCGGCGAGATGTGCTTTGCGGCCGTGCGTGTATAGCTCTTCTTCCGTCATCACGAGAATACCGTAGTCGTTCGGGCGGCCCTCATAAGGAGCAGAGAGGCGCGCAGTGCGCTCGGAAATCGAGCCGTCACAAACCAGCTTCATGGCGCCGACGCGGACCCATTCGTCGCCGAGCCCAGTGCGAACGCCGGCTTCGATCATGGAATCGATGAAACGGTAGTTGATGAAACAGTAGGCGCGGAACAACAGATCGCCGGAGTCGCGCGCGTCCTGATATGCGCGAAGATCGGTGGGCGTGCCTTGCGCTTCGGTCGCGGAAGTGATTCCGGTCTTGGCGAGCATTTTGGAGATGAGCTTCACGCCCTCGCGATGATCGTCGCGCGTGAAATTTTGCGGAATGACCTTTTCGAAGAAGGCTTGAGCGCTCTCGGCGACGCGGCCACTCAGTTTTCCCGTGGCTGGGTCATGATCGATTTTCCCCCCGGCAGGATCCGGGGTCTTCTCGTCGATTCCCGCTTTTCGAAACGCGAGGGAATTGGCATAGACGGTGTGGCCGCCGCGATGTTTGATGTGCACGGGATGTTCCGGAACGGCAGCGTCCAGGTCGGCGATGCTGAGAGGACGGCCGTCATCGGTTTTTGTGTCGTCATACTTGAAGCCGAGGACCCATTCACCGGCAGGCGTTCTTGCAGCGCGCTCGCGCATTGCCGCCTGAATCGCGGAGACGGAACGCAGGTCGCAATCCACCATGCGCAGATGCGATAGACCCGCGGCGGCGGGATGCGAGTGCGCGTCGATAAAGCCCGGCAGGACGGTTTTCCCGCCGAGATCCATCTTTCGGACGCCGGGCGCTGCGAGATTCATCACGTCCGCGCTTTTGCCAACCGCAAAAAATCTTCCCCGCGAAATGGCGACAGCCTCCGCGACGGGATCAGCTGCATTCATCGTCACGATGTGGCCGTTATGGAGGATCAAGTCCGGCTTTTCCTGCTCGAACGGAAAAAGTGAGAAGGCAGCAACTGAGCCTAAGAATTCACGGCGAGTTGTTCCGTCTGTCATAAGTTCCTTTATCAACAGCAGAGGATTGCTGCGGATGCTACGCTGGCTCGGCGCGAACGTCAATGCGATGCTCGAGCGAGCAATGAACATGCGTGCAGGATTTGCTCGCTAAAGAAACTGTCACGCCAGGCAAACCAAAGCGCTCTCGGTTTTATGTATCGGCATGAGAGTGAGTGTTTTGTCGGACAGAGATGACAAGGTAGACTTTCTTATTTCTACATCTTTCACGGGAATGTTCGGGGTCAATGGGATGGAAAAACTGAGTAGGACATCGGTGTTGGGATTTCTGCTTCTTTCGTGTGCATTTTCCAGCACTTCGCAGGAGCCGCAGGCGCTTTCTCCGCCAGACGAGCGTTACAAAGTGGACATCCTGCTTGTTGTGGCTCATCCCGACGACGAAGGCGCGGCCACGCCGTACCTCGTGCGGGCGCTGGACGAACACAAGCGCGTGGGGGTAGTGTTTGGCACTCGCGGCAGCAGCGGCGCGAACGAAGCCGGGGCGGAGCAAGCGGCAGCACTCGGGGCGATTCGAGAAATCGAGGCGCGGAACGCGCTGACCACTCTGGGGATCACCAACGTGTGGTTTCTTGGCGGCAAGGATACGGCATCGCAAAATGTGCTGCTGTCACTGGCCAACTGGGATCACGGGGAGTCTCTAGAACAGCTGGTGCGGCTCGTCCGGCTCACGCGGCCGGAAGTGATTCTGACGTTTCTTCCCGGAACATTTATCGGCGAAGACCACGGGGACCATCAAGCTTCCGGTGTGCTGGCGACCGAGGCATTCGATCTGGCTGGCGATCCGGTCGCTTTTCCAGAACAGGTCGCCGGGCCGACCAAGCGCCTCGAACCCCTTCTTGAGAATCTGCGGCCGTGGCAGCCAAAGAAGATTTATTTCTTCCCGGATGCAGACCGCGAAGATCTTTTTCGGGGAAAAGGTCCAGAGTATTCGGTGAAGGAGATTTCCAAATCGAGCAAGCAGCCTTACTGGCGGATGGCGCTCGATTCGTTCCGTTCTCACCAGACACAGGCCAAGTCCTTTCTCGACAAGCTGGCGCAAATGGACGAAGCACAAATTGAAAAGATGGCCACTTCCGACAGCTTTTGGACGGAGGCACTACACTTTGTGCTGGGCAAATCTGTGGTTGGTGGCAGCATGACTGGAGATGTGTTTGACAGCGTCACGCCGGGTTCGATTCCCTTCGTCAGGCCGGAGCTCTCTCCCGAACCTTCGCGGCCGGAATTATCCGTGGAGCTCGGCGGCCCGTACAGTTTCTATGCCGAGTTTCGGCGCGCTCATGGGCTCATGAATCTCCCGCATCCGGAGCCGCCGGAGATTGCGCTGCAAGGACACACCACGATGGTGATTCCTTTGTGGGTGCGGAACCGGACGGGGAAGGCGCAGGAAGTTTCGCTGACTGCCTTGCTGCCCGCTGGATGGACCCTACAGAGCGGCGCAGGAAAATTCAGCGTAGCGGCGAAGCAAATGGCGGCCGCGCGGATCGAAGTCATGTTGCCTGTAGTTCCCGAAACCGAAACGAAGAAGCCAGAGCCGCAGGAAATCAGCGTTCATGCCAATTCGAACGGGCAATCCATCGGAGAGATCAAACTTCGCGTTGAACTTCGGAAGCGGACTCTGCCTCAGTAAGCTGCTTCAGGAATTCTTGGAACGCGCGGCTTCCATTTGTTCCCATGCGGCCTCGGGCAAGAGCAGCAGGTCGTTGAACTCGCCGGCGCCGCGCAACCACTGAGCGCCGTCGATCACCACGCATTCGCCGTTGATATACTCGGCCATATCGCTGATGAGAAATGCGGCGAGATTGGCCAACTCCTCGTGCTTCCCAAAGCGTTTCATCGGGTGCTTGTCCTTGACGTGCTCTTCAAATTGCTTTGAGGGCATCAGCCGCGACCAAGCGCCTTCCGTCGGAAAAGGCCCGGGCGCGATGGCGTTCAGCCGGATGTGATACTTCGACCACTCCACCGCCAGCGACATGGTCATCGCCAGAACGCCTGCCTTCGCGCAAGCTGACGGCACCACAAACCCCGAGCCACAGTTGGCGGCTGCGTACGTGGTCACGATATTCAGCACGTTGCCGCCGAGTTTTCGCGAAATCCAGCGCTTGCCAAAGACCTGCGTGCAATGAAATGAACCGTTCAGTACGATGCCGACGACGGCGTTGAAGGCGTTGGGAGTCAGTTTTTCGGTGCGCGCCATGAAATTGCCGGCGGCGTTGTTGACCAGCGTGTTGATTTCGCCGAATTGTTCTTCGGCCTTGGCTGCTGCGGCTTCGACGGCGCCATAGTCGCGCACGTCGCAAATGGCATACGCGGCAGCGCCGCCAGTCCGGTGGATTTCTTCACACGTTTCTCGTAGCGGATCTTCGCGCCGGCCAACGAGGAATATCCGCGCGCCCAGACCCGCAAATCGCAACGCCATGGAGCGGCCGAGTCCCGTCCCCCCGCCCGTAAGGAATATCGCACGGCCCTTCAAAAGGTCTTTTTGAAACACGTTTCACCGTCCCGTGCAGATGGCTGAGTGCGCACAGGCGCGAGCGCGATTCTAATCTATTCAGGAGAATGCCGTTGATTTATTCGAACGGAGCCGCCGCAGGATGACAGGCATGCAACTGACTTAGGGGTTCATCGCGGCAGGAATTGGCCGGCCCATCGCTTTCGCGTACTCGGCGGCGTAGAGGGGACTCTCCGGAAATTCCTGGCTCAATTCGAGGAGCAACTTTTGCGCCACGCGATTTTGTTTTTCCCTGCGCGCCGCCAGCGCCAGCAAGATCTTGGCATACGGCTGCAGATATCGTCCGTTTTCAATGGTGTTTCCAAGCTGTTCCATGCCGAGCTTTTTGTCGCCATGGATTCCTCCGAACCGGAGCAGGAAACGCGTACCCCCCGAAAGGCTTCCGATAATGTAGTTGGCAGTGCCCAGAGCAACGTACGCGTCATTGGCGTCGGGCTGCTGCGCAAGCAATTCCTTGGCATTCGCGCTGGCTTCCTTGAGCCGTTTCAAGGCTTCCAGATGTTCTTTTTTGAGAATCATGTCCGCATCCGATTCCATTCCTGCGGAGAGGGCCACAGCGAAAAGCCCTTCCGGGTCGTGGGCGTTTTTCTCCAGGCGCTGGCGGGCGAGTTGCCGGGCGAGCTGGATGGCCTCCTGAAAACTCTTCATGCGCACCGGATCAGGCTTGCCTTCAATGCCCTTGAGGAACCTTTTTTCGTTCAAGAAGAAATCGCTCGAAAGAACGCCCTGTCGATACAACTCCTCGAAGAGGTAACTGGCTGCGACGGCTACTTGGCCAAAAGGCTCGTCGGGATGCTGTGATTCCCAGGCTGAAAATTTTTGGCGCGCTTCCGTGAAGTTTTGGACATAAAGGGCCTGAAATCCGGAGGCAAGTTCCGGCACCTTGGTGAACGCCGGGGTCTTGGCGATCTCGTCGGAAAGGGCCGGGCAGACGGCCGTCGAGGACAGGAGCAGGGAAATCACAGCGTAATAACGCCAATTCATTGGAGAGCTTCTCTTTCAGAAAAGTCCCGGCAAGAAGCGCGGCTTGCCGGTCATGGCCGCGCGATAGTCTGGATTCGCGAAGAGCACGCGCTCTTCGGTGGAAAGCCGCTGCGCCAGAACTCCGATATGAGCAATGGCGCCCGCCGCCGCCGTAATCCACGCCGTGTGAATCAGCGGAAGAGCCAGCATCTCCGCGAATACCGCCGCATAGTTTGGATGCCGGACGTAGCGAAAAGGTCCAGATGTCACCACGCCTAGGCGCGTGGAATCCACGACTTGGACGTTCCAATGTGCCCCGAGCGAGCGTATCACCCACCAACGCACCGCGTTTGCCATCAGGAAGATGGCGAACATCGGCGCAGCCAGCCACAGGATAAAGGGACGCCGCAGGAGGACCACCTCCAGTGCCGCGCCAAGCAGCACGGCGGTATGCAAAAGAACCATCCAGCGGAATTTCGGCTCGTCGACTTTCGCGGCGCCCCGCGCAGCCATTTCCTCTTGGTGCCGTTTCGAGATGCGCAGCTCGACCAAACGCAGCAATCCAACGGCAAGAAGCAAAGCGAGAAACAAATGGACGCTCAGGTCCATTGCAGTAGCAGGAATTCCGCGCTGAAGCCCGGGCCAAAGGCCGCCGCCAGCGCATACTCGCCAGCCTTAAGCGGTCTTTTTTCCAGCCACTCCTGGAGAATGAAAAGGATCGTCGCGCTGGACAGATTTCCCACGTTTCCGAGAATGTCCCAGGATGGCTGGGTGTCGCACTTGCACAAGCCGAGCTCCGTCTCGATGTTGCCGAGCAGCCGCGCTCCGCCAGGATGCAGAATCCAGCCCTTGATCTCTTCGCGCTTCCGGCCGTTGCGGTCGAGGAAACCCTGTACTAGCCCCCCGATCTTTCCGCCGATCATTTCCGGAACATCCTTTGCCAGCAGGATGTGGAATCCGGAATCGCGCAGATCAAATCCCATGGCGCCCAGCGAATCGGGAAACGTATAGGTTTCCGAGACGAGAATCTTCGGTCCCCGCACCTGCCTTCCGCTCACCACCACGGCTGCGGCGCCGTCGCCAAAGAGGATCGAAGAAATCAGGTTCGCCTGTGAAATGTCCTTGCGTTGGAACGTGAGCGAAGGCAGCTCCACGGCGATAATCAGGACGTTTCCACCAGGTTCGGCCTTCAAGAAATCCGCCGCCCGGCCCAGGGCCATCGCGCCTGCGGCGCAACCCAGTTCCGTGAACGGCATCCGCCGGACATTGGAGCGGAATCCCATCAGGTTGATGAGGTGGGCATCCAACGACGGAATCATGAAGCCCGTGCAGGACACCGTGATGATCATGTCGATGTCCTCGGGTTTCAGGCCCGCGCGCTCGAGGCACTTTTCCGAGGCTTCCCGGCCGAGTTTCACCGCGTGTTCGATGTATTCGTTGTTCGTTTGCGAGAGCGGGCGCGGCTCGATGGTGTAGTCGAGCGGGAAGATGGAATGCCGGTTGTGAACCTGAGCGTTATCGACGATGCTCATCATCGCTTCGAGGCGGCGCTCGGGAATGTCAAACACTCGTCCCATGTACACTTTTACATCGTCGCGTGTGATAGTGTGGGGCGGCAGCGCGGTGGCGGTCGCGGCGATGGTGGGACACGAGGCTGTTGCAGTTTCCATTGGTCGATTGCTCGCGGATTCCATCAGTCTCCTTGGGAACAAAGCCGGCGCTGGCGGTTTTCCCGCTGCGTAAGCCTATTGGATGCAGCGTTTTTCAGGGCATGCTGCATTCGAGCCCCTGACTCTACAACAATTCTTGGCCTGGAGCGAGCTAGTTTGAGGGTTGAGGCGGAGTAGTTACAAGGCAAGAAAACCGTGATCGGAAACTTGCGCGAAGTCGCTAAGCGCCTCGCACGCGGTCGCGCCTGCATATCCGTTGTTTCCGACCACGGCTTTGTTAAAGACTGGTTCGTCTTCGGATTTATTCCCGCAAAGCCACGGCCGCAAAAGGAATCATCGAACGTGTTAGATTCTCCGGTGCGTGAGGTGCGCTATGCGAGGAATTGCATTTCGTTTCTTTTTGCTGGCAGCGGCGGTTCAACTTCTGGCGAGTCTACCGGCGCAGGGGCAGGTCGCCAAGTGGCCTGGGACAACCGAAGGCGATTTCGTCGTCAAGAATTTTAAGTTCCGGTCCGGCGAAACGCTGCCGGAGTTGCGCTTGCACTACACAACGCTTGGCAAGCCGGTGCGCAACACGGAGGGCCGAGTCACGAATGCCGTCCTGATTCTTCACGGCACGGGCGGCTCGGGAAGCCAATTCTTGCAGCCTATCTTTGCGGGAGAACTGTTTGGCCCAGGCCAGCTCTTGGACGCGAGCCGCTACTACATCATTCTCCCCGACGGCATCGGTCATGGCAAATCCTCGAAGCCCAGCGATGGGCTGCATGCTCATTTCCCGCAATACGACTATGACGACATGGTCGCGGCGCACCATCAGCTTCTCAGCGAGGGCCTCGACGTGAATCACTTGCGCCTCATCTTTGGCACCTCCATGGGCTGCATGCATTCGTTTGTGTGGGGAGAAACCTATCCCGATTTTATGGATGCGCTGATGCCGATGGCTTGCCAGCCGGTGCAGATCGCGGGACGCAACCGCATCTGGCGCAAGATGCTGATGGATGCAATTCACAACGATCCGGAATGGAAGGGAGGTGACTACTCCGGGGAACCCAAGCAGGCGCTGCGCACGGCGCTCGACTTGCTCCTCATCGCTGGAAGCGCGCCACTCTATATGCAGAAAACTTATCCCACGCGCGACGCCGCGGACAAAGATCTGGATGACTATTTCAAGGCGCGATTCGCCGCGCTGGACGCCAACGATTTGCTGTACCAGGTCAATGCTTCGTGCAACTACGATCCTTCGCCGAGCCTTGAGAAAATCACCGCGCAAGTCATGTATATCAATTCCGCGGACGACTTCATCAATCCACCGGAACTGGGCATCGCCGACCGCGAAATCAAGAGAGTGAAAAACGCGCGCTTCGTTTTGCTTCCCATCAGCGACGAAACGCGCGGCCACGGCACGCACACCCGCGCTGTCGTGTGGAAACAATACCTGGCGGAACTGATCGAAAAATCAGCCCACTAGATTCTGTCTTATTAAGTAGTGGCCTGGCTGGCGCGGATTTCCTGCCAGCGGCGCGGGCGCTTGTTGGCTTGCAGAACTTTTTTGCGCAGGCGGATGGATTTCGGCGTGATTTCCACGAATTCGTCGTCGGCAATAAACTCAATGGCTTGCTCGAGGCTCAGTTCGCGGTGAGGAATCAGGCGGATCGCTTCATCCGCGCTGGATGAGCGCATGTTGGTCTGCTTTTTTTCCTTCGTCACGTTGACGTCCATATCCTGCTCGCGCGAATTTTCACCCACGATCATGCCTTCGTACACTTCGATGGCCGGTCCTATGAACAACTCGCCGCGTTCCTGGATATTCCACAGGGCAAAAGCCGTAGATGGTCCTCCGCGGTCCGCCACCAGCGCACCCGTTGGCCGCAGTGCCATCTCCCCGCCGTATTCCATCCAGCCTTCGAAAATCGAATGAATCAGCGCCGTGCCGCGCGTGTCCGTCAGCAACTGGCTGCGCAGCCCGATCAATCCGCGCGAAGGAATCTTGAAGTCCAGGCGCACGCGGCCCGAGCCGTGATTGCTCATCTTGAGCATCTCGCCGCGCCGGCTGCCGATCGTTTCCATGATGATGCCGATGAAATTCTCGGGCACGTCGATCACCAGCCGCTCGAGCGGCTCGAGCTTCTTGCCGTTTTCCGTGCGCACGACAATTTCGGGTTTGCCCACCATTAACTCAAAACCCTCACGCCGCATGGTTTCAATCAAAATCGCCAACTGCAATTCGCCGCGCCCCAGCACGCGGAACGATTCCGGCGTGTCCGTGTCCTCTACGCGGATGGATACGTTGGTCAGAAGTTCTTTTTGCAGACGATCGCGGAGGTCGCGCGAAGTGAGAAAGGATCCCTCTTTGCCAGAAAGCGGGCTGCTGTTTACCGTAAAAATCATCGCCAGCGTGGGCTCGTCGATCAGCAGCGGCTCCAATGGCATGGGGTTCGCCAAATCCGTAATGCTTTCGCCGATCTGGATACCCTCGACGCCGGCAATGGCCACGAGATCGCCTGCCGGGACGGCTTGCGCTTCATCCCGTTCCAAGCCTCGGAACGTATACAGCTTGGTGATGCGCGTCGGGGTCAGCTTGCCATCGAGCTTGCTGATACCGACCTCCGCGCCGCGCTTCAGCGTCCCGTTGAACACTCGCCCGATCGCGATGCGTCCCAGGAATTCGCTGTAATCCAGGTTCATCACCTGAATCTGCAGAACTCCTTCCGGGTCGCCCGGAGGAGCCGGGATGTGCTTTACGATGGCCTCGAAGAGCGGCAGCAAATCTTTGGAATTGCCATCGGGCGAGTTCATGGCGATGCCATCCCGCGCGTTGGTGTAAATCACCGGGAAATCCAGCTGGTCTTCCGTGGCGTCAAGATCGATGAAGAGGTCGTACATTTCATCGAGGACTTCCTTGGCGCGCGCATCGGCGCGGTCAATCTTGTTCAGCACGATCACCGGAGGCAGTTTCGCGGCCAGCGCCTTCTGCAGAACGTAGCGCGTCTGTGGCAGCGGCCCTTCGCTGGCGTCCACCAACACCACAACGCCGTCCACCATGCGCAGCGCACGCTCCACTTCGCCGCCAAAGTCGCTATGGCCCGGGGTGTCCACGATGTTGATCTTCGTGTCGTGAAAAAAAAGCGCGGTATTCTTCGCGAGAATCGTTATGCCGCGCTCGCGCTCCAGGTCGTTGGAGTCCATCACGCGCTCGACGAGAGCCTCGTTGGCGCGGAAAATCCCGCTTTGGCGGAGCATGGCGTCGACCAGGGTGGTCTTCCCGTGGTCAACGTGCGCGATAATGGCGATGTTACGAATATTTGCACTCATAATTCCTGCTTGCCGTATCCCGGGTCCGCTCGGAGTCTAGGCTATCTAAAGACAAAAATAGCCCCGACCCGGTCGGGGCCCGGACGAAATTTACTCAGAAAGGGTATCCCCGCGCAGCGGCGGGCCCGTTATTCTCAGGTGCGGTCGAGCAACATACAGTTTAGCAGACCTGGGACACTCGAACCACCCTGGCCGGAAAGAGCGTAACAGTACCGTTTTTAGGCCCTTCACCCCCGTTTTATTGCGGTATTTACCGGATTGTTCCCCAAAATGGCGTTTCAGAAAATAGCTCCCATGCAAGACGCTTGGCTTGCTGAAATAGCTTTTGACAACTACTGGCAGGTGCTCGAAGCCCGCTGTCCTGGCGTGGTCAAAGCTCCCGAGTTCTCTCGTATGAGTCTCGTGGAACGTGAGGCATGGGTTCAAGCCGCGAAGGCCGTCGGGGAGCATGTCCGCGATAGGGTTTGTGTTGCTTCCTCGAAGTGACGCGGGCGCAGGCCCCGGATCGCCTCCTCCTCGGCTATTCCGTGCGCAGCGCGATAATGGGGTCCACGCGGGCCGCGCGGCGCGCCGGAACGTAGCAGGCTACCAGCGCGGCCAACCCGAGCACCACCGCTACTCCCATATAGGTCAGTGGATCGGTTGGCGCCACTTCAAACAGCAATTGCTGTAAGAGGCGAGTGAGCCAGAGCGCTCCGAACAAGCCAAGTGCGACGCCAATCAGCGCCAGCGCCATGCCCTGCCCCAGAATCATGCGCAAAATCTCCGCCGGCCGCGCACCAATGGCCATGCGCACGCCGATCTCATGCCTCCGCTGGCCGACCGCCAACGCCATCACGCCACCGATACCGGTCGCCGCAATCGCCAGTGCTAGCAGAGCAAACAATCCCAGCAAATTCGTCGTCAACCGCGGCGCGGCCACGGATTCCGCACGCACCTGTTCGAGAGACCGCACCCGCGCAGCAGGTTGATTCGGATCGACGGCATGCAGCAGGTCGATCACCCCGCTTGCGATGCTCATCGGCTCCACCGCCGTCTTGATGACCAGGCTGGCCTGCATCATGGGGAACTGTGCCATCGGCACATAAATTTCATCGGCGACGTCTTTATCCAGTCCGTATTGTTTGATGTCGCCGGTCACTCCCACCACCTGGGTCCACGTTTTTCCTCCGTCGGTGGAGAAGCGCGTTCCGGCCGGATTTCGCGATCCCCAGAGATGATTCACAGCGCTGCGATTCACAAGGGCCACGACCGGATTGCCCGGACGATCGGTTTGCAGAAAGCTCCGCCCGTTGAGAATGGGAATGTGCAGCGCATCAAAGTACGATGGGCTTACGATCCTGAAATCGGCTTTCGGCAACGCCTGCCCTGGCGCGGGCGCCTGCCCCTCGATCTGGAAATCACCGGTCATTGTCATGTCGGCGGTAAAGGGAATCATCATCGAAGCGGCTGCCGATTTGACGCCGCTTTGCATCTGGATTTTTTCCAGCAGGGACTCGAAAAAGGCGCGCTGCTTGTCGCCGGTGGTGTATTTAACAAAGTCCAACGAAACGTCCATCGTCAACACGTTTTCCGGTTGAAAGCCGGGGTTCACATGCTGCAGCTTCGCAAAGCTGCGCAACATCAGCCCCGCGCCTATCAACAGGAGAAACGAAACCGCTACTTGCGCAACAATGAGCAGGCTCCTCATTCGGTGCTTCCCCCGCCCGATGGTGGACTGTCCGCCACCTTCCTTCAGTGTCCCGACGACGGTCTCGCGAGCCGCCAGCGCCGGTGCGGTGCCGGAAAGCAGGCTCGTCAGCACGGCTACCAGGAATGTAAATCCCAAGACCCAGGCGTCCATGTGAATCTCACGCGCCCGAGGCGTGAAGCGCGCGGCAAAACTCACTAGCAAACTCAGCGCGCCCCAGGAAAAAAGCAGGCCCAGGCCGCCGCCGATCACCGCCAGCAAAAAACTCTCCGTCAGCAATTGCCGGAACATGCGCATGCGTCCCGCGCCCAGCGCGGCGCGCACGGCGAGCTCCCGCTCTCGCCGTACCATTCTGGAAAGATTGAGGTTCGCGACATTCGCGCACGCGATCAATAAAACGAAGCCCGCTGCCGCCAGCAGCACCAGCATCGTCGGCCGGGCGTTATGCGTCAGCGCTTCCTCGAGTGCCGTGGTCTTCACTGAATAGTCTTTTCCCTCCGGATAATCTTTCGGATAAGCCTTCTGCAGATTCGCTGCAACTCCGCTCAAATCCGCCTGCGCCTGGCTCACGCTCATTCCGGGCTTAATCCGCCCGAAAACCTGCACCATCCGCGCCTGTCGGTTAGTGACGGTCGCAGGACGCGACCGGAAAGGGCAGGCGGTCGTTGGCATGTACACATCGTTCTCGTCCGGGTATTGCGGCACCGGCGGCAGCACGCCGATCACCGTATGTATTTTGTCGTTCATGCTGAACGTCTTGCTAACCACTGTTGGGTCGCCGCCGAAACTTTTGATCCAGTATTCGTAGCTGAGCATCAATACAGCCGGCGCTCCCGGCTGCTCATCTTCCGGCCGGAAAGTGCGTCCGAAGAGCGGCTTTACTCCGAAAACGTCGAAGAAATTCCAGGAAACCACTCCTGTTTCCACCCGCTCCGGCTCGCTGCGGCCCAGCAAGATGAAATTCATATTGTGGTATTCCACAAGGCCGTCGAGCGAGCGGCTTTGCGTCCTGTAGTCGTTGGTGTCTGCGGCGGAGAAACCCTGATTCAGCATTCCCATTCGCTGCTGCAAGACCACCAGCCGGTCACCGTGTTCATACGGCAGCGGCTTAAGCAGCACCGCGTTCACCACGCTGAAGATCGCCGAATTAGCGCCGATTCCCAGACCCAGCGTGACGATCGCCGCGAGCGTGAACCCGGGACTCTTGCGCATCATGCGCAGCGCGAAACTAGCATCCTGGCGGAACATCGCCAGGTGCTCGGCGGGCGCTGTCCGGAAAATTCCCACAATCGTTTCCCACCACAGGCGCAGAACACCAGAGGTTCCGTTCCGGCGCCCTGCCTCCTTGTGTTGTTCCTGGAAAACAGTTTCCATTTCGGGGCCGAAGTCACTCCGAAAATCAAACGGAAGAAGCCGCAGAAGTGCTCGATAAATTCGTGTCGCTCTGGAATCAGCCGCTGCCATGGTGTCCTCCTGCGGCGCCACCACAGCACCGCCTTCGGACCTCTCGCTGTTTCTTGATGCCGCTCGTGAATCGCCAGAAATTTCTTTACGCCGTCCGGGGTTTCTTCAACAAATTCCTCGACCGCGCGATGGACAGGATTTCATCCATCCGTTCCGCTTCCGCCGTGGCCACCTGCCGGCCTTGTGACGTCAATCGGTAATAGCGGCGCCGCTCATCGTCTGTTTCCGATGGCCGTGAACGCAGCTCAACGATCAGGCCATCCGCCAGCAAGCGCTTGATGATTCCGTACAGCGTCCCGGTGCTCAGCCGCACCTTGCCGCCGGTGCGCAGCTCTACTTCTTTCAAAATGGCATAGCCGTGCAGGTCGTCGCCGGCCAGCGCCAGCAGGACGTGGAACATGGCCGGGGTCAGTGGCCCGAGCGGTTCAGCATTGCTCTGTGCAGCACTCAATGGTTCATCTCCCAGAAGAAGGCTTCTGTCGCGATACGCTATATCGTATGACGCCATAGTGTCAAGAGAAGAATGCCCCGGGTATTCTGAGACCCTCGAATCCTATTTTTTCCGCTTATAGGTGAAGTCGTACTCCACAAACCAGGTCTTGCCGCCGTCATTCGAACCCTGGCTGAATTGCCTTACCTTGTCAGGACCCAGCTTGATGAATTGCAGGTGCCGTTTCAATTTAGTTCCATCCGGCTGCGGAATTTCATCCGTCCAATAATCCATCGCTCCGTCCTTCAATCCCCCATAGAAGAAAATATTGCCGCCGGTGTTGTCCACCCAATATTGCTCCCATCGCTTGAGCGCCTTGTTGTAAATGTTGTAGCTCTTCCCGGAGTATCCGATATTTCCCGCGCTCGTCCAGTTTTCCTGAACCACGCAATCTCCCAGAATCAATTCGATTCGGCTGTCTCCTGCCGGCGTCTCTCCCTGGCTCGTGAGCACGCTCCATTCGCCCAGCCAGAAATCAAATTCGCGGTTTTCCGCCGCATAAGCGCACGGTTTCTGGTTGCGCTTTACCTGCTCCAGGATTCTTGCAAACCGCGCGTCGGACTTCAGCTCTTCCAGGTCCATGTCGGCCAACAATTGGTCGGGTTGACTCAGGCCATTTTGCGCAGCTCTTTCCAGATGTTCAAAAGCCTTGTCCTTGTCTTTTTTCGTTGCGAAAACCGTGGCAATTCCAAGTTCGGCGAATTGTGGGGCCAGGCCTGACGCTCTGCCTTTCTCAAAGGCCTCGATGGCCTTGTCTTTTTCCCCCGTTTTATTTAAGGACACGCCCAATCGGTACCACGCGCGTGGATTGGGCGTTGCTTGTACGATCCGGCCGTATAACTTGACAGCTTCGCTCCAGTTCTTTGCGTCATAGGCCGCGGCCGCTTCGGAAGCCACTTGAGATAGGGAAGACGCCTGCGGCGGCTGCCCCACAGCCACCACCCACCCCGACAGAAGAAGCAAAACAGCCACTGCACGGAGCGAAATGAAACGCGGCATTTTTTTCACCTCGGATGGCAGGGTCTTGATCTGGGGTTTTGGACGCGCTATGCCACAAATCGGCACTCTGGAAACAGGGCAAATTCCAATAATTCATATAAGGACCACATAAATTTAGTAGATTTACGTTGTGTAACATCACGATTTCAAGGCTTCCTCTCCATTGCCGTGCAACTTTGCAGTCCCGTCCCGTGGTTTCATTGAACCTACAGATGAGTTTTTTCGTACAAATAGAAAACTCTCTCATGGACTTTACGTCTATACATCATAGGGGTGGGCGTCTATGTTGCCGGAAGTGATCTCCATGCGAGAGCCGGATGAACCGACTACTTCGGAGCGGATACTCCTATCCTCCGGCCGCTATATCACTTTTGGGCCGTTTCGGGTTGATCAGCAGCGGCAGGAAGTCACCCGGAACGGGGCCCGGCTCAAACTTCAGGGCAAGGTTTACCAGGTACTGATCACCCTCCTCGAAAAGCCGGGCGAAGTCGTTACGCGTGAAGAACTGCGCACGCGCCTCTGGCCCGCCGATACCCACGTAAATTACGACGCCAACGTAAATACCACCGTTAATAAGCTCCGCCAGGCGCTCGGCGATTCCTCCGATAAGCCCCTCTACGTCGAGACTATTCCTCGGAAGGGCTATTCCCTTCTGGTCCAGCTGGAGGTCTCCGACAGGCCCCTCCGTTCTCACTTTATCGAGACCGAGCCAGCTGCCGGTTCCACAGAAAAATCTACTCGAAGCTCGGGCCGCCTGTCGTTTTCAAAATCCGATTTATGGATAGTGCTCGGTGTAATCGGCTTGATTCTTGCCGGGATGCTTCTCGGGGCGGGAATCACCCGGCTCTGGATTAACCACGTGGCTCCCTTGGCTCCGTACCCTTTGACGATGATCTTTTCTCTCGCGGCAACTGCAGCGTCCTTCTAAGTTTGCCTTACTCCTTTGAGGCCTGGCCTGACCGGAACTCCGTCCACGGCCCTGCCTTCATATCCCGCAAGTAAGGTTCCTGCCAGGCATACTCGGGATGAGCCGCCAGAAACGGCTTGGCGAGAAAGTCTCCACCGCAGGGATGTCCCATGCGAGCCACAATCCGCATCTCTTTCGCCATCGTGCTATCCGTGGCTTTTCCTTGAACGGCTCCGCCGGGATAGTACGGCTCCCAATCCCACTCTTTGATGCCACGCGGCGATCCATCCACGTGCCCGCAAAGTGTGCGCTCGTTGGCTTCTTCTTTTTTCTCAGCCGTGTCCGTATGGTCGCCCAGCATCTTTTCCGCCAGCGCGACGTCGATCTTTCCTTTGTTTTCTTTCAGCAATTCTTCCCATCGCGCCCGCCGCGCGTTCGGCGAACTCTCCTTATTATTTGGGTCAAATTCTGGCGTGTCTTCTTTCAGCACCTTGGGATCGCGCGCCCAGTTCGATCCCGAAAGAACGCCGTCCTTGGTCCTCCACAGCTTGTGCGCCTTTAGACCAAGTTCGAGTTGCGCGATTTCGCCTGTCTTGCGGTCGCCCAGCAGCCAGTCGTTTGCATATCCTCCGTTGTTTCCGTCCAGCATGATCTTTGTGTATTCGTCGATCGAACCCGCGTACTGCAGCGCCTTTCGCGCCCGCACAAATTCCGCCTTGCCGTTCGGGTCCCATCCTTCAAACTGCGTGATCGTCGTTTCCGTCACCATCAGCCCGTCGCTGTTGATTCCGAAATCGTCGTCGCTCGCGATCACTCCAGGAAAACCATCCATCAGCATTCTGTAGCCGTTCTTCGGCGCGATGTCGAACACGATTCGCCATCGTTCCCCGTTCTTGTAGCTCGTCCAGTTGTTGTGCGCTATCACGATCTGCCCGTCTTTTGTCCAGCTTCCCGTGGCCACGAACGCGCTGCAATTCCCCGGGCTCTTCAGATTCGGCGCATTCGGCGTCTTTTGCTGCTTGTCCAGCCACGGCACGTAATAATCCGGCAGTTCCTCAAAGGCATTGAACGCCACGATGTCGTAAACGTCCAGCTTTGAACCGGTGCGCGCGCGCAGCCCCTCGACGATGCCCTGCAGCTCTTGCTGATACTCCGTATCGATCTTCGGCCACAGCATTTCCTTTGCCGCCCTCCGGAAAAACTCCCAATCTCGCTTTGTTGAGTGCGTCATCCCCGCGCTCACTGCCGCGAACCCATCTTCGATCTCCGCCCCCAGCAGGTACCCGTGCTGGTATCCCATCGCGCCCGGGTCGCCTTCCAGATGCACGTAGACCCAACCGCCTTCTTCAAAGCGTGATGCACCTTTCAGTCGTGGATCGTTCGCTGCCGCGCGCTCCCGCGCCGCCGAAATCGTTGCCACCATGGCGTCGTTCGCCGATGCGGAAGCCGTCCCTCCGTTCCCCGCCCACCACGGCGCCGCTCCCGCCAGGATCACCAACAAGATCGCCGCCGCTCGCCTTATCGAATCCGCGCCCATCTGGCCTCCTACTTTCCTGCGCCGTTTCTCCGCTTAAAAATAATACCGCGCGTCCGGCCCGCGTCCAGCGTAAAACCTTTCACATCTTTCTGTTGGTCCCGTTGGAAGTGAATGGCAATTCGCATTCCGTTCGTCTCAAATTCATCGGCCGCTGCAGCCTCGAGCGCGTTCGCCGGGAGATTGCCGGTGCGAGGAGAGCCTGTTGCATCCAGCAACGCGATGACCCTCAGCTTGCCGTCCACGATTCCCAGCCGGTAAGCGACGCCCAATTCCTCGCTCCAGTAGTCCCCCTGATAACTTCTGAGCTGTTCCGGCGTCAGCGAAATCGACTTTTGCTCCTTCTGTCGCTTTTCTTCCGTTCGCTCGCTTATTTCTCTTGGCTTCATCAGTCCGGCCAGATAGACATCCGCAACCAGGCGCGCGCGATTGGAAGGACCCGCACTTCCCAGGTTGCACAAGCAAGCCACGGAAAAGTGCTGCTCCGGAAAGCGCAACAACTCCGCCCGGTAGCCTCCCCATGCTCCGCCATGGCTTACGGTATGCAGCCCGCGGTAGTCCTTAATGAACAATCCCTTTGCGTAATCCAGCTCCTTGCCGTTGTTCAATTTGCCCTGTTCTTGAATCTCGGAAAGGAAATCTTTCCCGCCAACCTGCCCGCTATAGAAATTCTCATCCCATTTCAGCAGGTCCTCCACGGAAGTGTGCACCGCGCCGTCACCGGTCTGCTCGAAGTACGAAACATTCAGGCGGTAGCCGATGCCGTTTTCCTTTGCGCTGTACGCCGGCGCGCGGTTCGCGATCAGCGACGAATGATCGTCGCGATAATTCGTATGCGTCATTTCCAGCGGCGCGAAGATATGCTCCGCCGCGAATTCCCGCAGCGTCTTCCCGCTCACGCGTTTCACGATCACGGACAGCAGAAAAAATCCCGTGTTGCTGTACAGCCAGTCGCTCCCCGGCGCAAAATTCAGCGCCTTCTGGCGAATGATTATCTGCAACGCATCTTCATCCGTCGTTACGCTGTCTGTGTGGATGCGCGCCAGATCCATCAGCCCAAGATAATCGCGCAGCCCGCTGGTATGGTTCAGCAAATGAAGTATGGTGATTTTTTGCTCGTAATCCGGAAGTTCCGGCACGTACTTCCGCACGTCGTCGTTAACGGACAGTTTGCCCTGCTTTTCCAGTAGTAGAATGCTCGCCGCTGTGAATTGTTTGGAAGTGGAACCGATGTCGAACACGCTCTGCGGCGTTATCGGCACATTCTCCTCAAGGTTTGCAAGGCCATATCCCTTGGAATAAACTATTTTGCCGTCGCGGTACACTCCCAGCGCGCATCCCGGCGAACCTGGTTTCGTCAGGTCCATGAAGATTTCATCGACAGCCACTGCCTTCTTCTCGTCGGCCGCATTCCCAGCTCCGGCAACGGTGCCGCTGAAAACCATCACGCTTGCCAGAAGGCTGGCAAGGATCCTCAGTCCAATGGCCATTTCTTCTTGCTCCTCAAACAATTTCGGTGGCGAGTGTATACACTCCGAACCCGTGTCTCAACAAAATCTCGTGTAAACTCCTCTGCTTGCCATGCTTACCGCCATCACGCGTGCCGTCAGTCCAGCTATCGTCCATTGTGAACTTTCTTTCATCGGCCGCCAGCCCATCGATTTGGCCACCGCCCGGCAGCAGCACCACGCTTACGAAAAGCTGCTTGGCAAATTAGGTGCCCGCGTAATTTCTCTTCCCGCCGAGCCCGATCTTCCGGACTCCATGTTCGTTGAGGATCCCGCCATCGTTCTCGATGAACTGGCAGTGATCCTCCCGCTCGGCACGGAGACCCGCCGCCGTGAAGCCTCGTCACTCGCCGAAGCGCTCTCGCAGTTTCGAAAGCTCGAATTCGTCTCTCTTCCCGGGACTCTCGAAGGAGGCGACGTCCTGCGCATCGGCCGAAAGCTCTTTGTCGGCCTCACCCAGCGCAGCAATGCCGAAGGCATCCGCCAGCTCGCCGCTATTCTTGTGCCGCACAGCTATGAAGTTGTCCCCGTTCCGGTCACCGGCTGTCTGCATCTGAAATCGGCCGTAACCTATCTCGGCCGCAACACTCTCCTCGCCAATCGCGCCTGGTTTGACGCCGCGCCGCTCGCCGGATTCGAATGGGTCGACGTCGATCCCGCCGAGCCTCACGCCGCCAACGCCCTGGCACTAAGCGGCACGGTCATTTTTCCGGCTTCATTTCCACGCACCCGCGCACACATCGAAACCCGTGGCTTCTCCGTCACACCTCTCGACATCTCCGAACTCCAAAAAGCCGAATCCGGCTTAACCTGCTCCAGCCTTCTTTTCGAAGATACGGACTTGGTCGGCTCCTGACACGGTACAAACTGTGGCAGCCTCTTGCCGCTCCTTGCATCAGCTCCTCGACAAAAAGAAAACGGCCACGTGATCGATTCTCACGTGGCCGTCTTTTCACACCCTAGGTGCCCACCATCTAGGGATGAAAATTGAACTCCAGCTGCGTCGTAGTTTCTCCGCTCGCTGGCGCATATTTCCAATTCTTTAGCGTTTCCTCCACCGCGTTCACCAACACCGGGTGTCCGCCGATGAAGTTCTTTTCTTTAATCCGTCCATCCGCGCCAATCACCACTTGCACCTTCACAACGCCGCTCAAGCGCATCCTCCTGGCGATATCAGGGTAGGCCGGAACAGGATTGGAGAGGACCTTGCGGCTGTCCTGCGCCTGCGAATTCGTCACGCCCAGACTCAGCGCCATCGCCAGCAACGCACCGCCCAGGATTCTTCCCTTACGCTCGTTTCTCATTTTCGACTCTTCCTTTGAACTAGCGTCCGGTTATTTCTTGAACGCTTGGATTTCCCATGCTCGAGACATTCTTGGGACAGGCTAAAAATTACCCGGAATCCTCCGCGCCCGCACTCTTTCCACGGAACAGGTGTTTCTCCCGCAAAACTGTTCCCCCGGCCTAAGGAAAAACCTGTAGAAGGGTCAGGTAAACCGTTTTAGTCACATCCGCGGCCTCCTCCAAATTCTCCCTTCACATCCACCGCTGCCCGTGGTATTCTTTTTCCCGGAATGATGTCTGCCACCGCCAAGCGAATTACGTCCAAGTCGTCCATGTCGATTACCTCGACTACGACTAAGACGACTATTTCCGCTTCCGGCGCGTGGAGAAACAGCTAGCAAGCTAGAAAAAGTTTCCAACCCACCGCCAGAAGCGAACCTGGCGGTGGGTTTCTTCTTTAAGCCCCCTCCAGAGACGCTCCAGCGGTTGCAATCAGGAGCGCAGGTCATGAATCTCGAGAACCTTCAGGAAGATGTAGCAGGCGAACCCAGCCCCGCCGCGTCGCACCATCCAGTGCTTTACTCCGGCGGGGTCAGCAAGCGGCGCCGCAACGCTGTCGCCTTCAAGTTTGGCGGGAGTTCTCTTCTCGGCGCCGATCGCATGCTCCACGCCGCGGGTTTAGTTCGCGCCGCCGCGAAAACTTCCAGCGTCGCCGTGGTCGTCTCTGCCATGAAGGGCGTCACCGATCATCTTCTCTCCATCGCTCACGCGCTCGCCGATGGCAAGCTCGCCCATGCCCGCCGTGAAGCCGAGCTGCTCCTGGATCTTCACCTCGACGTGCTTCACGATCTCCGTCTTGGCGAGTGCGGTGCCCCCGGATTGGTCGCGGCCACTCAAGATTCTGACCTTCGCGTCCGCCGCGAGCTGCAACTCCTGGGCCGCGACCTTCTTCATGAAATCCCCGTTCACGGCAGAGTCGCCGCCGGTGCCGAACTTTTCGATCGTCTCACCTCCTTTGGCGAACGCCTCAGCGCCAGGCTCTTCGCCGCCGCTCTCGAAAAGTCCGGCGTCCCCTCCGTACCCGTCACCTCTTCGGATTTCGTACTGACCTGCGACACTTTCCGCGATGCCCAGCCGCATCTCGAACAAACCAAACAGCGTGGCCGCGACGTTCTTCTTCCTCTTCTCGAAGCCGGCATTGTTCCTGTCGTAACCGGCTTCATCGGCGCGACTCCCGACGGCCGCATCACCACGCTTGGCCGCAACAGCTCCGATTTTTCCGGGGCCATCGTTGCCCACGTCGTGGACGCCGATGAGCTCGTCATTTGGACCGACGTCGACGGCATCTACACCGCAAATCCCCATGAATCCGCCGAGGCCCGGCTCCTGCATGAGCTCAGCTACGATGAAGCCCATGCCCTCGCCGCCAGCGGCGCGAAAGTCCTCCACGCCAAAGTTCTTCCCCTCGCCGCCGAAACCGAAATGGTCGTCTGGGTCCGCAACACCTTCAATCCCCAGGCCCGCGGCACGCGCATCGGTTCACACCGCGTTTCTGACCTTTCCGCTCCCGCTGCGATGAAAACATCCCAGCACGGCGGTGCGGCATGAATTCCCCATCCCAAAACAACGGAGACCAGAACATGCAGGCGAAACGTCTAGGGAAAAAATGGAAAGCGGGAGTTCTCGGCGCCACCGGAGTCGTTGGCCAGCGCCTCGTTCAGATGCTCGGCAACCATCCTTGGTTCGATCTCACCGAAGTCGCCGCCTCCGAGCGTTCTTTGGGCAAGACCTACGCCGAAGCCGTTCGCTGGCATCTGGACGCGCCCATTCCGGAGTCCGCACGCGGCCTCGTCGTCAAGGGTCTCGATCCTTCCCTCGGCTGCGATTTTGTTTTCTCCGCGCTCGATTCTTCCGTCGCCGGTCTCGCCGAGGAAGACTTCGCCCGCGCCGGCTATCCCGTTGTCAGCAATTCGCGCAATCATCGCATGGATCCCGACGTCCCTCTGCTCATTCCCGAAGTAAACGCCGCCCATCTTGACGCGATTCCCCGCCAGCTGAAAAATCGCGGCTACGGAACCGGTTTCATCGTCACCAATCCCAATTGCTCCACCGCCGGCCTCGTCCTTGTTCTAAAACCGCTCGCCGACGCCTTCGGCCTCGAGAAAATCTTCGTCGTCACTCTCCAAGCCATCTCCGGCGCCGGCTATCCCGGCGTCCCCGCGATGGATATCCAGGGCAACGTCGTTCCCTTCATCAGCGGCGAAGAAGAAAAAATGGAAGCCGAGCCGCAAAAGCTCCTCGGCAAATGGGATGGCGGGCGCTTCGTTGACGCCGGCCTGGGCCTCAGCGCCCACTGTAATCGCGTCCCGGTAGTGGATGGCCACCTCGAATGTGTCTCTGTCGGCCTGAAGAAAATCGCCTCGCTCGACGAAGTCCGCGAAGCCCTTCGCAATTTCTCCGTGGACGCCGAGCTCGCCTCTCTTCCCACCGCCCTCAAAAATCCCGTCGTCGTTCTCGATGAAGAAAATCGCCCTCAGCCCCGCCGCGACGCCAACGCCGGAAACGGCATGGCCGCCGTCGTCGGCCGCGTCCGCGAATGTCCGCTCCTCGACGTCAAGCTCACGCTGCTCTCGCACAACCTGGTCCGCGGTGCCGCCGGTGCTGCCTTGCTCAACGCCGAGCTCCTCGCCGCCCGCGGCTTCCTAAATCGTGGCGCCGCCGTGCCGGATCAAAACGTCGCCGAGCCTGTTTCGCGCTAACGTGTAAGCACGCTCTATAAATCTGCCTCGAAAAAAAGTACTTGACAACCTATACTGTGTGCCATACAGTGTATGCCGTACACTATATGTCACCCGGTACAGACAACCACGACCTCTTCGAAAACCTCCGGCTTGAGCTCCGCCGCGGCTCCCTGATTCTCGCCGTGCTCGCCGCCCTCCGTAAAGAGCACTACGGCTACACGCTCCGCAAAACGCTTGGCGACCTCGGTGTCGCCATCGATGAAGGCACTTTGTACCCGCTTCTCCGCAGGCTCGAGAGCCAGGGGCTGCTCCTCAGCGAATGGCGCGAAGAAGACAAGCGCAACAAACGGTTTTATCGCCTCTCCTCCGACGGCAAGGTGATTCTGAAGCGCCTGCTCGCGGAGTGGCAAAGCATTAACTCTTCCCTGGACGGGATTGTGTGAGGAGCTACGCCATGAACTCGCTTGATCGCTACTTGAACGCCGTCGCCAAGGGTCTGCCGGAGGCCCAGCGCGAAGACATCATCCGGGAGCTTTCCGAAGACATTCGTTCGGAGATGGAAGATAAGGAAGCGGAGCTTCGCCGCCCGCTGACCGAAGCCGAGCAGCAAGCTATTCTCAAGCGGCGCGGCAACCCCGCGTTTTTGGCGGCTCGCTTTCGGCAGGACCATCGGTCTGTAGCCTTCGGCCCCCAGCTAATCGGCCCTGTGCTGTTTCCTTTCTATATAAAAGTGCTTTCCTTTAATTTGGGACTTACGTTCATCATCATCGGCACAATCTTCTTTACGCTTTCCGTCGGCGGCCAGAACATTACTTTTCAGGCCATCTTCTCCAGCGTTCTTCTTCAACTTCTTATCCAGTTGAGCGCGGTTACGCTTATCTTTTCGCTGATTCAGCGGCACTTGAACAAATATCCCGACAGTTGGAACTTGGGCGGCCTGGGCGATGGCGTTCATCTTGATCTGAAGTTCGCCTCGGATAGGAAATTGGCCAATCGAACCGACCGCCAAGTCTCTCGTCTTGAGTCTGTTTCCATTATCGTCGCTTCTGCCGTCGCCTTGGTCTGGCTCGCGGAAGTGCGGCGCCATCCCTTCCTGATTTTTGGGCCCGCCGCCTACTTCCTGCAGCTCGCGCCTGTCTGGGCGCGGATGTATGGGCCCATCGTGTTCCTGACGTCGCTGGGAATCGTGCGGGCCGTCATCAATCTCTTTCGCCCGCGCTGGACGCGCCTTCGCACGCTGGTGTCGTTGGTTCTGGAAGCCGCGAGTCTCGCGATTCTGTGCTTCCTTCTCAAAGCCGGCAGCTGGGTCACTGTTGCGGAGAGTGCCGGGGGCCACCCGTCCGGATACAGCCGTGCCGCTGAACTTGTCAACCAGGGTGTCTTCTACGGTTTGCTGATCGCCGCCGTGATTTCGGTTGTGCAGCTCGCCCAAAGGATTGCCCGGCTCATGCGCGAACAGCGCAACCCGTCATCCTTGCCCGCGTCATTGCTTTTGTAGTGGCGGGGTCTTTAGCCCCGCCCTTCGCTTTGGCTCCGCACGCGCCCCGGCCGCTCCTTTGTTTTTC